>Ga0070698_100000058_pt1 | contig 79013 bp, 61 predicted proteins | sample KBSK1502metaG_FD_65477 | JGI IMG/M metagenome (GOLD analysis project Ga0070698, IMG submission 65477) | Corn, switchgrass and miscanthus rhizosphere microbial communities from Kellogg Biological Station, Michigan, USA - KBS K1-50-2 metaG | ecosystem: Host-associated > Plants > Roots >... | reverse complement strand
GGCGAGGCCTGGCCCGTTACCTCCCGCACAGGGCAAAGGCGATGATTGATTAAGCAGAGCAATCACGCCGGCCGCCCGGATCAGGCCAGAACAAAGGATCTTTGTGTGGTAGCGCACAGAAGTCCGGCGTGATTGGCTCTATGCTTGCGTCCTTATGACCAAACTGCCAATTGACGAACTGCTTTCCAAAGAGACTCGAGCTTTGACGCCCCAGATGAGCGGTGATTTGTTGGCCGAAATCAAGCGTCTCGCGAGTGAGCGTTATGCACAACTTTTTGGATCGGATGGCGACTTCGAAAAACTCTGGCGCTCGGCGTTCTTCATAGATGAGAATCCTAACGGTCAGGCCACGCCGAAATCAGGCCCCCTGGTTGAGCTTGGAGCAAAGGTCAGATTTCAACTCGCAAAAGACGAAAAGCATTGAATCACGCCGGCATCGGCCCGTTGCCATATTTTGCGGTGACCCCACCTGATTAATTAAAGATCCGAATAACCGCAACAGAGAGCCAGAAGTTCTTTCCTCGATAAAAAATAATTTTTCATTCGTCCATCATTCGGGATATCAGATTCCGAATCTTGCATACACGCGATCCAATCAATTCAGGGACCTCCGAAAGTTCTGATGCCTTCACCCTGTGTGTTTTGGCAGACTGCGCCGGCCTCAAGCTGACGAATGATTAGGGATGATGCACCTGGCCAATTGCACTGCTCCAAAAGTCCTCACTCGCTTCAACCTGAACCCCCGCAAAAATTCGTCCCATTCAGCCCCAGATGTGTGAGGGTTCTCCTGCATCAACGCTAGGGATTTACCTAATTGCGCGATCGACCACAGGAGCATAGGCTAGCCGCACGACTTGGTGCCCAGGAATTTCGCAGGGGCGATGGTGGTTATTGAAAAGTTTTCCGGCAACTCTTGCTCAGGCAGCGTCCGACTGGCGGTCCTCTTTGAAGAGAGAGCCAACGACGTTGAAGTAATGAATGCAGCTCACCTCAACCAATCATTCCCCGACGAAGGCCTCGCTCAAAATCAACAGAGCTGTCCGGAAGATTTTGTCGTTCCCATAGAAATGTAATGTGGGAGCCAACGATCGCGGTATGGCCGTCGGGACGGTAGCCGCGTAAGAAGGAGGACGCCGTTTCGGGGGCGAGCACGGCGTCCTTCTTTCATTCCAGGGGGTGTTAATGCTGACTTATACGGCCATCATGGATTGGCATTGCGTACCAGCAAAGTGCGAACCGAAGTAACGCCCACCGGTTGAGAGATTCTTCGTCGAAGAGCCCCTGAAATTTTCCTCAGTGCCTCAGAATCTTTAAGACTTTGATCGCCGGCACGGACGTTGCACTGGGCGGATTTGAGTATTTTTAACGGTCGACGCCTCGCCCCAAACATCGCCGGCCACGCCTAAATTTCCCCGACAAACGATTCCATGGTGTGTGTAGGCGATGACCGCAACGCGCTGCTTGAGTATCGGTGAAGCGAGCAGCTTGGTCAGAAACGACAAGCCAATAGCGCCGATGGAAGTGAAGCCGGAAGAGTTTGATCGCATACCTCCGCAACTGATGAACGCTTCTTTTCATCTTTGCCGAGATGAGTTTGGATGAGTAAGTCGCCTCAAAATACAAGTTCTAAGATCGAGGATTCCCAGACTCGGCGATCAGGTTTTCCCCTGTCTAACCTCCCCATCAAGCATCGCCTGCCGTTGATCATAGGCGCCATCCTGTTAAGCATCATTCTGATCTCAATTTGGGCATCGTACCGCGCCGTCAAAGAGGCTGCTCTTGAAGTTGGCCGTCAGCGATTATCAAGCCTGACGCAACAGCTCGCGCTGCAAATACAACAGTCGGTCCCACTGATTCTCGGCCGGACCTACACAGTCGCGAACGACACGGCGATTCGCGCTTTTCTTCAATCTCCTTCGTCGCTAACTCGCGCCGGCGCGGTCGCGGCCCTACAGGAATTCAGCAGCATCAAAGATCCCAACAGTCTGCAAGTCGAATTGTGGAATGCAAAGCGTGCGCTGCTTTTGAGTGAGCCGGGCGATTCGTCACCAGAGACGGCAGATCTCGATGCCGAGTTTCAGCAATGCGCGACCGAACCGTTCAAGGCGGTGGGGCTGATCCGGTTGGTGAAAGGCATTGTTGTCTATTCGGTAGTGGCAGCGGTGAGAGATGATGCCGGAAAGCCGATCGGTTGTCTCGTCAGGTGGCGGCGCTCGTCTCCTACTGGGAATGTCCGCAAACAACTGTCCGAACTGCTCGGCAGCCAGGCGGCCTTGTATTACGGAAATAACCAGGGGGACGTCTTTACCGATCTCGAGAAGATCGTGACTAAGCCGCCGGGGAATCTGAGTTCGAGTTCCGCTGTCGCCCACTATTCACGCGACGGAAATCCGGTGATGGCGCTGGGCAGGTCGATCAACGGAACCCCCTGGTTTCTGGTGGTCGAATTTCCCGAACAGCCTTTCGTGGCTCACGCCAATCAATTCTTGCGGCGCATGGTCTTAGTAGGCTCGATATTGTTCGTGGCCGGCATGGGCGGAGCCGTGGGGCTTACCCGCAATATTACATTACCGCTCCATTCTCTTGCGGCAGCCGCGTCAGCGATTGGTGGCGGAGATTATTCCCGCATCGTGGCGGTCCGCGGGAACGATGAACTTGGCAAACTTTCCAAAGCCTTCAACCTGATGGCAATCAAGGTGCGTGACACGCAGCGGGAATTGGAGCGCGATCTTTCGGAGAGGACTGCGCGGCTAGAGGCCGCTCCCAGTGCCATGCTGATGGTGGACGAGCGCGGCCGCATGACGCTGGTAAACAGACAGCTCGAGCAGTTGTTTGGTTATGAGCGGGAGGAACTGTTGGATCAGCCCGTGGAGATGTTGGTGCCTGAGCGCTATCGCACCGCTCATCCAGGACATCGGGCCGGCTTTTTCCACTCTCCAACGACTCGCGCCATGGGCGCGGGGCGCGATCTCTATGGCCGCCGGAAGGACGGCACTGAAATTCCGATCGAGATTGGGCTCAACCCGCTTCGCACTGACAAGGGCGCCTTCGTGCTGGCCAGTATCATTGACATCACCGAGCGCAAGCGCGCCGCAGAACGCTTTCGTCTGGTTGTCGAAGCCTCACCCAGCGCGATGATCATGGTCAACGACGAAGGTTGCATCGCCCTGGTAAATACTCAGACTGAAAAACTCTTTGGCTACGATCGGGCGGGACTGCTCGGACAGCCGGTAGAGATGCTCGTTCCCGAACGCTACCGTGACGCCCATCCCGGGCATCGCACGGGTTTCTTTCAAACTCCATCAACGCGAGCGATGGGCGCGGGACGTGACCTGTATGGCCTGCATAAGGACGGCAGGGAAGTGCCGATTGAGATCGGACTAAATCCAATCGACACGGACGAGGGCGCGTTCGTACTGGCCAGCATTATCGACATCACCGAACGCAAGCGTTCGGAAGAGCGCTTCCGCCAGGTTATTGAAGGTGCACCCAACGGCATGGTGATGATCGATCAAGAGGGCAGCATTGCCCTGGTCAATGCGCAGATCGAAAAGTCATTCGGTTACCGCCGCGACGAATTGCTCGGACAGCCCATAGAAAAGCTCGTACCGCAACGCTTCCATGCTCATCATTCCGCCTACCGCGACGGCTTTATCGCCCAGCCCAAGACGCGATCGATGGGGGCTGGGCGCGAACTCTTCGGCCTCCGCAAAGACGGTGGCGAGTTTCCCGTCGAGATCGGCTTGAACCCGGTGGAGACCGAGCAAGGAATAATGGTCCTGGGAACAATTGTCGACATCACTGAGCGCAAACAGGCCGAAGAGAAACTGCGTCGCAGCCAGGAGCAACTGGCAGGCGTAATCGGCTCGGCAATGGATGCGATTATTACGGTCGACGACGAGCAGCGCATCGTGCTCTTTAATGGCGCGGCCGAAAGGATGTTCCTCTTCCCGGCGGAAGATGCGATCGGACAGTCACTCGACCGCTTTATTCCGGAACGATTTCGAGCTGCTCACAAAGGACACATTCACAAGTTTGGCAACACGCATGTGACCAAACGTTCAATGGGAACCCTGGGCCCTCTCTACGGACTGCGGGCCGACGGCGAAGAGTTTCCCATCGAAGCTTCGATTTCGCAGATCGAATCCGATGGGAAGAAACTTTTTACGGTGATCCTACGCGACGTTACTGAGCGTAAACGCGCGGACGAGGCGCTGAAAGAACAGGCGCGCATCCTCGATCTGGCGCCGGTGTTGATCCGCGATCTCAACGGCCGCATCGTCTTTTGGAATGCCGGCGCGGAACAAATGTACGGCTGGAAGACTGAAGAGGCTGTCGGCCAAATTGCTCATGTCCTGAAAAAAACAGCATTCCCGCGGCCGTTAGAGGAGATCAAGGCGCGACTCTTCGCTCACAACCATTGGGAAGGCGAGTTGGGCCATACCAGAAAGGATGGTGAACGCATTGTGGTCGCCAGCCACTGGGTACTGCACCGGGACGAACAGGGTAAACCGAAAGCCATTCTCGAAATAAACAACGACATCACCGAGCGCAAGCAAGCGGAGCGAGAGATTCGCAGACTCAACGAGGAACTGGAGCAGCGTGTCGCCGATCGCACCGCGCAACTACAAGCCGCGAACAAGGAACTCGAGGCCTTTTCTTATTCAGTCTCGCATGACTTGCGCGCTCCGCTGCGGCACATCGACGGCTTCAGCCAGGCACTCCTGGAGGATTACACGGACAAACTTGATGACGCCGGTAAGAACTATCTCCAGGAGGTTCGTAGCGCCAGCCAGGAGATGGCGCAATTGATCGACGACATGTTGCGGTTGGCTCGCGTGACGCGCAGCGAGATGCGCCGTGAAGTCGTTAGCCTCAGCGACCTGGCGCGGTCAATCGCCGCCGGACTGAAGAAAAAAGAGCCGCAGCGGAAAGTGACCGTAAATATCGACGAAGAGCTCGCGACCCATGGAGACAGGCGTCTTTTAAAGATCGTGCTCAACAACCTTTTGGGGAACGCGTGGAAATTTACTGCCAAGCAACCACAGTCGCAGATTAGCTTTGGCCGGGAGCAGAAAAACGGCGAAACCACTTATTTCATCCGCGATAACGGCGCGGGTTTCGACATGGCTTATGTCGGCAAATTATTCGGCGCCTTTCAGCGCCTGCACACCGCGGGTGAATTCGAGGGCACAGGCATTGGTCTGGCTACTGTGCAGCGGATTGTCTACCGGCATGGCGGCCGCGTCTGGGCCGAAGGTGAAGTGAATGAGGGCGCGACCTTCTATTTCACACTCCCGGATTCCAAGGAAAGAGGAGATGGATAACAAAGTGATCTTACTGGTTGAGGACAACTCGAGGGATGAAGTCTTAACTCTTCGTGCTTTGAAGAAGAGCAAAATCATAAACGAGATCATCGTCGCCCGCGACGGAGTCGAGGCGCTGGATTATCTGTTCGGCACTGGAAAACATGCCGGCAGCGACCCGCCAGTCTTACCGCAGCTCGTGCTGCTTGACCTGAAGTTGCCGAAGGTGGATGGACTCGAGGTCTTACGAAAGATGCGAGCCAACGAACGCACCAGGCGACTTCCCGTTGTGGTCTTTACCTCTTCGAGTGAAGAAGAAGACATGATCAAGAGCTATGACCTGGGCGCCAACAGCTATGTGCGCAAGCCGGTAGAGTCGGAACAATTTGCGGAAGCCACCATCCAGTTGGGTTTGTATTGGTTGTTGCTCAACGAAGCTGCTCCGGTTGAGTAACCAGCATGAGTAAAACGCTGCGAGTTCTTAACGTGGAAGATTCAGAACCGGATGCGGCCCTGATCGCCCGGCATTTGAAACGGGCAGGCTACGACCTGATCACCGATCGCGTACAAACGGCGGAAACGATGAGGGACGCGCTGCAATTGCGCGAGTGGGACGTCATTCTTTGCGACTACTCAATGCCTCAGTTCGATGCGCTGGCGGCGCTCGCGCTCGTGAAGGAGATGAAGCTGGACATTCCTTTCATCATCATCTCCGGCACCATCGGCGAAGCCGCCGCTGTCGAGGCCATGCGCGCCGGAGCGCAGGATTACCTGATGAAGAATGCCCTGGCGCGGCTGGCGCCGTCCATAGAACGCGAACTTGAGGAAGCGCGGAACCGGTGCGCCCTGCGGCTTGCCGAAGGAGCCCGGCGGGCTTCAGAGCTTCGTTATCGCCGTCTGTTTGAAAGCGCGAAGGACGGCATTCTGATCCTTGATTGGGACACTGGGCAGATTGTTGATGCAAACCCTTACCTGATGAAGACGCTGGGTTACTCCTACGAAGAACTAGTCGGCAGGGAACTCTGGGAAATTGGCGTTTTCAAGGACATTGCCGCGGCCAGGGATTCGTTTACAGAGTTGCGAGACAAGAACTATGTCCGTTACGACGACCTGCCGCTGGAAACTCCCGGAGGCCAGGAGATCGAGGTTGAGTTCGTGAGCAATGTTTATCTGGTCGGTGACGCGAAAGTGATCCAGTGCAACATCCGAGATATTACAGAGCGGAAGCTCGGGAAGAGGGCGCTGGTAGAGGCCAATCAGAAGCTGGAAGCGACGCTGAGTGAGTTGTCGGCTACAACACAACAACTCTGGCAGGCCTCGAAGCTCGCCACGATGGGCGAACTTTCGGCCAGTGTCGCTCACGAGCTGAACAATCCGCTGGCCACCGTGGCCCTGCGGGTTGAGAACTTATTGATGCAGGTGACCGATGACGATCAGCAGCGGCGCTCTTTGGAAATAATCACACAGGAAGTGGACCGCATGGCGAGCCTGGTCGAGAACCTGCTGCAGTTTAGCCGGCGTGGTCATCGTCAGATATCGACTGTTGACCTGCACGCAGAGATCACTAATTCAGTCGAGTTCGTTCATTACTACCTTCGCACACGGAGAATTGAAGTGGTGCGAGAGTTTGCAGATCAGCTGCCGACTGTGCAGGCGGACCGCCAGCAATTGCGCCAGCTGTTTCTTAATCTGTTGACGAATGCCAGCGATGCCATGCCGGAAGGCGGGAAGCTGACCGTGCGCGCCGATCTGACTCAGTTGGAGGAAATGGAGGCCGTGGCTATTGAATTCGCGGACACGGGCGAAGGCATCGCGGCTGAGAACCTGGAAAAAATTTGGGAGCCATTCTTCACGACCAAGCCGGAGGGCAAAGGCACCGGTCTGGGACTGGCCATCTGTCGCCGCATCGTCGAGGAGCACGGCGGCACCATCGAGATTGAAAGCAGGACAGGGTGCGGCACCACGGTGCGCATGTTATTTCCGGCGACCTCAAACGGGGCCGAGGCGGATCTGTTATGACGAGCAATGGCATAGGAAAAATTCTGGTAGTCGACGACGAGGTCGAGTTAAAGAACATTCTCGTCGAGGCGTTGTCTGCGCAGGGCTATCACGCGGCGGGTTTTACTGCCGGCGAAGAAGCACTTGTGAGTTTGCGCAACGAGTCCTTTGACATTTTACTTACCGATTTGATGATGCCAGGCATGGACGGCATCACGCTCGTGCGCGAAGGGATGCAAATCGATCCCAACCTGGTCTGCCTCATGATGACCGGCCAGGGCACGATCCAGACGGCCGTAGATGCGATGAAGGTGGGCGCGTTTGATTATGTGCTGAAGCCTTTTCGGCTCCAGACAATGCTGCCCGTGTTGACGCGGGCCATGAACACGCGCCACCTGCAGCTGGAAAATGTGCAGCTCCGCGAGGCGGTGGCGATTCATGAACTCAGTGAAACGATTGCCTTCACTCTGGATCCGCAAACCGTGCTGAGCAAACTTGCTGATGGCGCTTTGGTGCAAAGCGAAGCTGACGAAGTATCGATTCTTTTACCCACCAGCGATGGCAACGAACTCTATGTCGCCGCGGTACGCGGTGAAAAACGTGAACGGTTGTTGGGAGAACGCGTCCCGCTTGAGGAGAGTATCTCCAGTTGGGTCGCCCGCGAGCGAACGCCCTTGATTCTTAATGGCGAGGTGTCCGACGAACGTTTTGTGGCGCTCTGGCCCCGAGCGGATATTCGCTCCGCTATCTCAATTCCCATGCAGGTCGCAAATAAGTTGGTTGGCATCATCAATCTGAACATGACCAACCGGCTGCGTCCTTTCACGCTGGGACAAATGAAGGCGCTCACCATTCTGGCCGGGACGGCAGCCGCGGCCCTGGAAAGCGCCTCACTCTACAGTCAGGTGCAAAAGGCTGAAGAGAACTATCGATCTATTTTCGAAAACGCGGTGGAGGGCATTTTCCAATCTACGCTCGACGGCCAATTCATGACGGCGAATCCGGCCATAGCCCGCATTCTGGGATACGAATCCCCCGCCGAACTGATCGCCAGAGTTACGGATGCGACGAGCCAGATCTACGTACACCCCGAGGACCGGGCTGAAGCAGGTCGGTTGCAGAAAGAAGCCGGCACCTTACTAGGTTTCGAGTTTGAAGCCAACCGCAAGAACGGCGACAAAATCTGGCTATCACTGAACAGACGCTCGGTGCGAGACAAGAAAGGAGTTGAACTCTACCATGAAGGAACCATCGAGGACATAACCGAGCGCAAGAGAGCGCAAGAAGCCTTAACCGAAAGCGAACGTCGCAAAAATGCGATTCTCAATTCAGCACTCGATTGCGTGGTGAGCATCGATCATGAAGGAATCATCATCGACTTCAACCCGGCCGCCGAACATACCTTTGGCTACACCAGCCAAAGCATCGTGGGAAAGAAGATGGGTGATTTGCTTGTTCCTCCTTCACTTCGTTCTCAGCACGAACACGGTTTCGCCAGGTTCCTCACCACCGGATGTTCTTCAATGCTCGGTAAGCGTATCGAAATTTCGGCGATGCGTTCCGACGGCAGAGAGATCCCGATCGAACTTTCGATTGTCGCAATCGGCGAAAGGCCGCGGCCAAAGTTTACGGCCTTCATCCGCGACCTGACGGAACGCAAACGCGCGGAAGACGAGCAGGCACGACTCAATTCCCAGATCAGGGAACATACCGACCGGCTCAAAACGATTGTGGCAACTGTACCCGGCGTCGTGTTCGAGGTCGGGGGCAGCCCTGGCTCCGCTGAAAACCGAACTAATTTCGTTAGCGAATACATCGGACCGATGCTGGGTTATACGGTCTCGGAATGGTTGGCGGCTCCTGGTTTCTGGTTGTCGATCGTGCATCCTGACGACAGAGAGCGAGTACGGCAGGCAGCGGTGTTGGAATTCACCGAGGGCCGGAATGGTTCGCATGAGTTTCGGTGGATTCGCAAGGATGGCCGGATTGTTTGGGTCCAGGCGCATACGATTGTCGTTCGCAACGAGGATGGAAAAGTTGCCGGCGTGCGAGGTGTCGTCACCGATATCACAGAGCGCAAGCGAGTCGAAGAAATGCAGGCGCGGCGCGAAACCCAGGCCTTATTTCGCGCGGAGGTCGGCGCAGCGCTGGCTGTCAGCCAGGCGCCCCTGCGGGTCACGCTGGCGGCGTGTGCCGAGGCGATGGTGAAACATCTGCACGCGGCCTTTGCTCGGGTATGGACTCTGAATCGCGAGGAAGATGTCCTGGAACTTCAGGCCAGTGCCGGGATCTACACGCACATTGACGGCGGCCATTCCCGTGTGCCCGTGGGCAAATTCAAAATCGGCAAGATTGCTCAAGAGCGCGCGCCGCACATCACGAATGACGTACAGAATGACCCGCGGGTTGGCGACCACGAGTGGGCCAGGCAACAGAAAATGATCGCCTTTGCGGGTTATCCCCTGCTGGTTGAAGATCGTCTGCTCGGTGTGATGGCCATGTTCTCTCGCGAGCAACTGCCTGAGGACACGCTGGATGCGATGGCCTCAGTTGCCGACGTTATCTCCCAGGGCATTGAACGCAAACGGGCCGAGCATGAGTTGCGCAACAGCGAAGAACGCTATCGCGACCTGGTTGAGAACGCTCACGACATCATTTACTCGCATGATCTTCAGGGTCACTACACCTCCATGAACAAGGCCGGCATGCTCATCACGGGATACAACCTTGAGGAGGCACTGGCGCTCGATCTCACCAAAACCGTGGCGCCGGAATATCAGGAGCAGGCGCGAGACATGCTGCGCCGAAAACTGGCCGGCGAAAGTTTAACTGCCTATGAAATGGAAATCGTGGCCAAGGACGGCCACCGGATTACGGTCGAGGCCAACACCAAGCTCGTCTATCAGGACGGAGTCCCGGTTGGCGTGCAGGGCATCGCACGCGATGTTACTCGCCGCAAGCAGCTCGAAGAACAGTTGCGACAGTCACAGAAAATGGAAGCCATCGGCCAACTGGCCGGCGGCGTGGCCCACGACTTCAACAACCTCCTGACCGCGATTAATGGTTATAGCGGTCTGGCGCTCCAGCGTATTGACGAGCATCACCCGCTCAGGAGTTACCTGGAAGAGATCAAAAAGGCCGGCGATCGCGCCGCCAATCTTACTCGGCAATTGTTGGCTTTTGGTCGCAAACAAATTCTGCAACCGCTGCCGATCAACCTTAACGACGTGGTCACGGACATGACCAAGTTGCTGCGGCGCTTGATCGGTGAAGACGTTGAGTTCACGGCCAAACTCAACCCGGCACTGAAGAAAATCAAGGCCGACCCCGGTCAGATCGAACAAGTGCTGGTGAACCTGGTGGTCAACGCCAGAGACGCAATGCCCCAGGGCGGCAACCTGACAATTGAAACGGCAGCAGTCGAACTTGATCGCGAATACGCCCTCCAGCATGTAGGTGTTTCGGCTGGCCACTACACGATGCTGGCGGTCAGCGATACCGGCACCGGCATGGACGAAATCACCAAGGCGCGAATCTTCGATCCCTTCTTTACTACCAAGGAAAAAGGGAAGGGAACGGGCCTGGGCTTGTCGACGGTCTACGGCATCGTGAAGCAGAGCGGTGGCAACATCCTCGTCTATAGCGAGCCCGGCCATGGAACAACTTTCAAGGTCTACCTGCCGCAGTTACAGACCGAACCGCAAAAGATTGAAGCCGTCATGCCCGAAATCGTGATGCCGGGCGGATCGGAAACCATTCTGCTGGTCGAAGACGAAGATGTGGTGCGCGGCCTGGCCGTAAAGATTTTGGAGCAGTCAGGATACAGGGTGCTGTCCGCCTCGCGCGGCGAAGACGCAATTCACCTGGCCCTGAAACAGGCAGATGAGATCGATCTCCTGCTCACCGATGTAGTCATGCCGGAAACCAGCGGCAAAGAAGTTGCCGATCGTTTGCGCGAGCTGCGGCCCGGATTGAGAGTCGTCTTCATGTCCGGCTATACCGACGAGGCGATTGTTCATCACGGCGTGCTGGATTCGAATGTCGAGTTCATTCAAAAGCCATTCACCCCCAACGCCCTGGTGCGGAAGGTACGCGAAGTTCTGGATGCAGAGGTGTTAATTCATAGATGAATCAAGATGCCGAAAAGCGACCAACGATTCTGATCATCGACGACGATGAACAAATTCGAAATCTGCTCAATGAGCTGTTGGGCACAAAACACGCCTGCACCACTGTCGGCTCAGCCGAGGAGGCGCTGGCCATTCTCCACAGTGTCATCTTCGACCTGGTAATTAGCGACATAAACATGGGAGGGATTAGCGGTCTGGATCTGGTGCCGCGAGTTTTGGAACAAGCGCCGGATACGGTCGTGGTGATGATTAGCGGCCAGCAGACAATCGACTTCGCGATCGAGTCCATGCGGGCCGGGGCCTTTGATTACATCACCAAGCCGCTGGATCTACGGCACGTTGAGACGGCCGTCAGCCGCGCACTTTCTCATCATCGTTTGATCGTCCAAAAGCGACTCTATGAAAACCACCTGGAAGAGTTGGTCCGGGAACGCACTGCCGAGATCGAACATCTGGCCTATCACGACAAGCTGACCGACCTTCCCAATCGCGTGCTGTTTGCCGATCGTTGTACGCAGGCATTAGCCGGTGCCCAGCGAAGCCGGGCGCTGGTCGCAGTGATGCTGGTAGCGATCGATCGATTCAAAGAAATTACCGAGAGCCTGGGGCACGCGGCCGGCGACGTCGTGTTGACTGAAGCGGCGGCCCGCTTGCAATGCTGCGTCTCGTCTGCTGATACGGTGGCGCGCTTTGAAGGCAATGAGTTCGCTCTGTTGTTAAGTCATCTCAGTGAAACCGAAGATCTGGCTGAGATCACTCGCTCAATCAGTGAAACGTTCAAGTTCCCGTTTCGCCTCGACGACCGCGAAGTTTATGTGACCACCAGTGTCGGCATCAGCCTATATCCGTTCAACGGCGTGGATAGCGGCGTCATTATGCGAAACGCCGGGGCCGCGCTGTATCGGGCGAAAAAGCAGGGCGGCGACAATTCGCAATTCTATGCCGCCGACATGAATTCGCTGGCTCTCAAGCGTCTGGAGATGGAAACCAGCATGCGCCGGGCGATCGAGAATGAGCAGTTCATCAACTATTACCAGCCGGTAGTGAATCTGGCGTCAGGCGAGGTGGTGGGATCGGAAGCGCTGGTTCGCTGGCAGCACCCGGAACTTGGTTTACTCCCGCCGGCGAGGTTCATCGGGCTGGCTGAAGACACCGGAATGATTCTGGAGATCGGTGAGTTCGTCATGCGCGCCGCCTGCGCCAGCACCCGCGCCTGGCACGACCGCGGATTTGGCCGGCTGCGCAGCGCGGTAAATATTTCCGCCAGACATTTCCAGCAAAAGAATTTTCTCGAGCGGCTGATGGAAATCCTCGACGAGACCCGACTTGATCCGACGTGTCTTGAACTTGAATTGACCGAAACTTCGATCATGGAGAACACCGAAGCGGCGGCGAAGCTGTTTCAGCGGATCAGACAGTTGGGCGTCACGGTGGCGCTCGACGATTTTGGCACTGGCTACTCTTCGCTCAGTTATTTGAAGCTGCTGCCTATCGATACGGTGAAGTTGGATCGCTCGTTTGTGATGGGCGCGGCGACCGATGCGGATGATGCTGCCCTGGTGAGGGCCATCGTAACGCTGGCGCACAACCTGAGACTCAAAGTAGTTGCGGAAGGGGTGGAGACAGACGATCAAGTCGCTTTCCTGCAGTTGTTGGACTGCGACGAGGCCCAGGGTTACCTGTTCGGTAAACCCATGCCGCCGGAAATCTTTGAGTCCTTGATTGCCGTCGATCCCAAACGAAAGTTACACGTTCTTTCAACGTCGTCGCAAAAGATTTCACTAGTGCGGTGAACGAATAGAAGCGGCACAGACGGCAGGAGATCTTAGCAAGTACTTTCGACGCGTAGCGTCGACCTGAGTTGAGCCGGGCGTTTCAACGCCGGGTAACATTGAACGAAAGCATTCACGTCGCGTAGCGAAGTCTGAAAAACACGAATTGAACCGTCGCTACGCGACGAAAGGAGCAACTCAACTAGCTCCCGGCGTTTCAACGCCGGGCTAATTTCACGCCGCCGCTACGCGGCACTATCACTTTCTCAGACTTTTTAAAGTCTGTGTCCAGGAGAGCGAATCACAGACTGAAGTCTGTGCCACAAAGAATCATGGATCGAACTTTTAATGCATTAGTGATTGATGACGAACCGTCGGTGCGGGAGTTTGTCTCGACGGTGCTCGAGAATGGCGGTTGGAAAGTAACTCGCGCTGCTTCGGCTGAAGAAGCCTTTGAGTTGTTGAAGCAGGCGAACTGGCCGATTGTTTTCTGCGACGTGCTCCTGGGCGGCGCGGACGGCTTTGCCGTGCTGCGACGCTTTAAACAGGATCTTCCTGAAACCAAAGTTGTCTTGATGACCGGTCACGGCGATGCGGCTGGTGCCTTGGACGCCACCAGCTTCGGAGCTTATGACTATCTCTTGAAACCCTTCGGCGTTGAGGATCTGCAATCGCTCTCTGCCACGCTGCACGATCAGTTAACCAGCCGGCCGAATCGCGTGTCGGTCGGAACCCGCGCCTCCGCCAATCGATCGGACATCGACCTGGTTGGCCGCAGTCATGCATTCATTGAAGTGATGAAGCAGGTGGGCCGGGTGGCGGCGACCAGTTTGCCCGTCTTCCTCACCGGTGAGTCCGGCACCGGGAAAGAGTTGGTGGCCTCGACGCTGCACCGTCGCAGCGGCCGCGCCGACAAAACCTTTGTAGCGGTAAATTGCGGCGCGATACCCGCCGATTTGATCGAGTCGGAATTGTTCGGTCACGTGAAGGGATCGTTTACGGGCGCCGATCGCGACCGGCGTGGTTTGTGGGAAGAAGCTAACGAAGGCACGGTGTTTCTTGATGAGATCACCGAGACCAGCCCGTCATTCCAGGTGAAACTTTTGCGCGTCTTGCAGCAGGGCGAAGTTCGCCGGGTGGGTTCGAATCAGACACAGAAGGTCACGGCCCGGGTTATCGCTTCCAGCAATCGCGACGTCGAGGCAGAAGTGAAAGCCGGCAGATTTCGCGAAGACTTGTATTACCGTCTGAACGCCGTATCGATCGTGTTGCCGCCTTTGCGCGAGCGCCTGGAGGATATTCCACCACTGGCGCAAACGTTTGCCGATCGCGTCTATTCACTGGGTCCCAACGTTCGTTTTTCGGCGGAAGCACTCGCATCGCTGCAAAGGTATCCATGGCCGGGCAACATTCGCGAACTAGAGAATGCGGTGGTCAGGGCGGCGGCGATGTGCGATGGATTGATCAGAATTCAGGACCTGCCTGAACCCATCCGCAATTTCCAGACGCAGGCCGAGGCGACTGATTCCATGGCGCCGCAGGAAATAGCAGAGTGGACTTCGCTGGCAGTGATCGAGGGCCGCTATGTGGCGCGCGTCCTGGCGCACACGCGCGGCAACAAGCAGGCCGCATCGCGCGTGCTCGGAGTGGACCGGAAAACGCTCGACCGCATGATCAAGCGGCATAACATCAGTCTTGATAAAGGATCGATTAAGAGGTCAAATGGTTTTCCGTCGAAACTGGCGATGGGTGACTAGCCGATCGTCAATGCCTGCCCAAGCGAGGCGAAACAGTAAGGCGGGTTGATTTCGCCGCAGCCAAACGCCACAACTCAAGTGTGAGTAGCTTAGATTTCAGTCTGAGACTCGATCAGTTTCGCAGGCTAATCACAGGCTGAAGCCATGCGACGTACCCCGGCACAATGCTTGCTAAAGCAGGTCAATGACAAGGGCCGCGATCTCGGAGTCGCGGCCGGTAGTGGCAAAGCTGCCGGTGTTTATGAAATTTGTGGTCCGTCCCGAAGGCGACGCGCATCGGTAGTCTTGCTGCGATTTCACGACTTTGCTAAGAACCTCAGCCTGCGATTTGTCAAAACTTTCCCCGCTTATTCCAGAGGTTCCGTAACGGGTTCAATCAGAGACCGGAGAATCCAGATTCGCCCTGGTCTTACTTGTCCCTGCTCCTTCTTCTCAGTTGCCCCTCCAAAAAAAGGATCCAAGAAACTAATGTCCACCAATGACGAGAAATCCACCGCGGGCACCACCGTGCTCCCGCCCGATACAATTCTACAGAGCCGCTACCGCGTGACTGGTCACCTCGGAAAGGGTGGCATGGGGACGGTCTATGAAGCGATCGACCTGCGTCTCGGCCACACGGTAGCGCTGAAGCAGACTCTCACCAACGACGAGGGCCAGTGGAAACAGTTCGAGCGGGAAGCGCGCCTGTTGGCCTGGCTCAATCATCCGGCGTTGCCGCGCGTCAGCGATTACTTTACCGAAGGTCATCGCGCATTTTTCGTGATGCAGTTTGTCGAGGGTCGCGACCTAGCGGAAATAATTGCGCAACAACCCGGCCCGCTTCCGCGCCATTCCGTAGTGGCCTGGGCCGATCAGTTACTGGACGCGCTCATTTACCTGCATACGCACGAACGGCAAATCATTCATCGCGATATCAAACCTCATAATTTGAAAATTACCGGGAGTGGGCAAATAGTCTTGCTCGACTTTGGTTTGGCTAAAACACAAACCTCAGACCTTTCCGGAGATTTGTCCTGCACCAGTGTCTTTGGTTATACGCCGCGTTACGCGCCGCTCGAGCAGATTCAGGACTTGGGCACGAGCCCGCAAAGCGACATCTATGCCCTGGGCGCGACGCTCTACCACTTACTGACCGGAGTGAAGCCGCCCGACGCGCTGGCCCGCGCCACCGCGCTGGTCAGCGCCCGGCCAAATCCGCTCAAGCCGGCAAACGAAATTGTGGAAGCGGTTGGGGTCGAGTTGGCTGAAATCCTCACGCGCGCGATGGCCCAAAACCCCGACGAGCGCTACGCGACTGCGGCGGAATTTCGTCAGGCCCTTCGTCAAATTGGACGAATCAGTGAGCCCTCGGTGGAGGTCGAAATTAACGAGACGGAAATTGACCCGGCAATCGTGGAAACGGACGAAACGGTAATAGTAAATTCTGCGAGAGTGAGTTCAACTGGAAGACGCGGCTCGCATGCGTTCGCAGCCGTGTTCGTTATTCTGCTGACCGCCTTCGGAGTTTTCTGTAGCTACTATCCCTGGAAGATGCCGCTCGCAACGCCGCAGGAGCTAAGTGTCGCAAACGCAGTCACTGAAGTTCTGCAGCATGACGACGCCCGCGCAGATCAAGGCCCTTTGATTAGAAGGGCTAAAATTTCAAATCAAAAATCTAAAATCAGAGATCGAAAATAAAACTGGTGCACCCGGCACGACTCGAACGTGCGACCCCCTGATTCGTAGTCTCAAACAGACTGTTTTCTTCCGTTTGCCTCAGTTCGGATTTGTGCGTCTTTGTTAGGTGTTCCGGTTACTCTATAATGCCTGTGTGCCGGTAAGTATAGCTTGATTCGGCGTTGTTGGCACACAACCGGCACACAAGAATTCCGCTGCTTGACGAGAGCAGAACTACGTTTCAATCGAGAGCAAATCATGAACGACGAGAAGTGGATTGTTTCAGACAAAGACCATTTGGGCGGAAAACCACGCGTGCAAGGAACAAGGATCTCTGTGGCTTTTCTGCTTGAGTGCCTGGCCAGTGGAATGAGCGTCGCGGAGATCGTTGATGCTTATCCGACTTTGACTGAAAACGCCGTACAGGGCGCATTGCGTGAGCTGGCGCATGAAAAGGAAGCGGCTGCGGCGTGAGGATTCTCCTCGACGAAAACATGCCGCGCAAGCTGCTGGCCGCCTTGGTAGCAGAAGGTCACGAGGTCGATTCCGTAAAGTCGCTTCAATTGCAGGGAATCGATAACGGAGCGCTCTATCAATTCGCGGCGTCCAATTACGATCTTTGTTTCACGCGTGACGCAGAGTTTTCAAGACGCGTGCGCTCGTCGAGCCCAGCCGCGCGCTTGAAGCTGGTGCATGTAGTTATTCCGCAAACCCGGCAAGACGAATTCGTGCGGCAATTCCTCACAGCGTTTCGGGAGACAGACTGGTCAAGCCATAAGAGCGGCGACGATTGGCCGTAACAGTTCACCGCGACTGATAGGAGGCCGTTACCGAATCGCTCGGTAAATCGTACCTAAGAAAAGCAGGGGATGATGTAGACCATCACCAAGCCTGTATCAATTCTCGATGAGAACTAAGCGCGAGTTTAGGCCGACCTCCTTAGATGTGCGCAAACATTTAGCGTCAGTTTTTTGTCTTGGCACACCATAGGCACACGAACTAAAAAAGGGCGGCCAAACGTGACGCCCTAACTCGTTGATAATAAAACTGGTGCACCCGGCACGACTCGAACGTGCGACCCCCTGATTCGTAGTCAGGTACTCTATCCAGCTGAGCTACGGGTGCTTGATTGGTGAATGGTAAGGAAGTTTAAGGTTTCAAGTTTGAAGTTTCAAGTTTGCGAATGTTTAGAGTACCGATTTTAGTCGGGTTTTTCTGACTAATAAAGAACCCAACTGAAGTTGGTGCTCTAAACATCAAGTCTCATCGCGCGAAGTAGCCGGGCTTGGTGCTGGCAACCAGATCGGCACGGGCAATCTCGACGCGAATCTCTCGCCACTTGCCATCGCGTGTACCCGGGTTGGGCGGCTGGTAGGCGATCGTGTAGAGCGTGCGCAGATCCGCGGCGACCTGCGCGTACAACCCCGCCAGATCGTCCAAACGTCGAATCTCATGGATACGTCCACCGGTGCGATTGGCCAGCAGTTGCAGACGCGTATGCGCGGCCCCGTACATTGCGGTAATCGCCGGGTCCGGTAGCGGCAGACGTTTCGGATCGCCGGACGGAAGCGCCAGCGGAAAAATCGTCACGCCGGTACGGTCGGCCTCGTTCAATACCGCGACGACTTGTGAATTTGTTTCGGCTTTAATGGCAGTGCTGACTTCTGTGTCTGAAGCTTTGCTCAGTATCGCGCGATCGCCGTTTCGCACTTCAGTATCCAAGCCATCAGTCAAAACAACGATAGCCTTGCGTCGCTTGCCCTCGTGACCCAACTCTCTTACCGAATAATTCAAAGCGTCGTACAGCGGCGTGGCGCCGGAACCAGTCGCCAGCGTAATCGCATAAGCGATCTTGTGCCGGTCAGTGCTGAAGCCGAGAAGCGATTTGACTCCCTTACCGTTGAATTGAACCACAGCAACTCGATCTTCGGAACTGAGCGCGTCCAGAAAGCGGAGCGCGGCCCCCTGGATTTGCTGACGAAAGTTTACGGTTGATCCGGACATGTCGAGCAACAAAACTAAACTGAACGGCGCTTCAGTCGGTTCGAAACTCATGATCGGCCGGCGCACGCCATCTTCATAAACGGCGAAGTCGTTACGCGATAGTGAGGTGACCGAGTTTCCCTGCTTATCAACGACCCCGACGTTCAATTGCACGAGCGTTGTATTGGTGGTGATCACCTCGTCCGTTTGTTGGGCCCGAACGCCGGCAGGGATCGCTATTAATAACATCGCGAGCGACAGCAAGAGAGTCGTTCGTCGCGCGAGTTTCCAGACTGAAGCAGGAACAGAAAATCGATTCATTGCGGTCTTTAACTAATTAAGAATTTGGCGCTGGGGTAACTGAGTATGCCTTTGCCTCCGTTTAGTTTGCAACCCGACGCGTTAAAGATCGGATTTGCTACCGGGTCTAAGTAACAGCCCCTCAACGTCATACTCGCTGAGACAAATGATCGTGTTTTTGCGCTTTACCAATCGAATATAATTTCGGCTCAGGAAATAGAGGCTTCACGATGCATCGTCCAAACTTTTGTGTGGAATGCGGCGAGCGGTTGGCAGCCAGAGGTTGGCGTGCGCGGCTTAATCCGCATTTGTGCAGAGATTGTGCGCGCAGGCTTGGCAGCAGCGGGTGGTTGAAGCCGGTAGCAATAATCATGGTCGTCGCAGTCTCTGCTTTCACGTTTGGAAGATACTCGCGGCAGGCAGCCCCACCTCTGCTGATTCAGCGCGCGGCGAATTCGCCTCTCTCTGATTCGCCAGTGAACCCGAACGATGCCAGTCGAGCAACAACCCGGAAAGAGAGTAGCGCGACAAATCCCGTTGTGCCCGTTTCGAATATCGATGAACCTGGTTACATCTGCGGCGCGCGGACAAAGAAAGGCACGCCCTGTCACCGCCGCGTGCACGCTGCCGGTGAGCGCTGTTTCCAACACAAGGGGATGGCGGCGATGGTACCGCTGGAAAAGTTAATGGTGAAAAGCAAATGAGATTTACGCTATCCCTTCATAGTGCTACGATTGAGGACAAGCTTGGAGGTGCAAATCATGTCGATTGCAGCTGCGGAACTGGAAATCAACTTTTCACCTTTGGTCCATCGGTACACGCTCGAGGAGTTTTGGGAGTTACCCGATCCGGGCGATCAATCCTATTACGAACTGATCGGGGGCTACCTTTTCATGGTTCCACCTCCAGATGAGCCCCACGGAAGTATTGACGCGCGACTGAATAGGTTACTCGTTTTGTATTTGGCGGCCAATGGCATAGACGGAGAAGTGCGCCATCCGCATGAATCAATCTACCGAGAGGACGGAACCTATCTTGAGCCCGATATGATGTACATATCAGAAGAGCTCAGAGCACGAATGGGCAAGAAACGCACCTCCGCCGATATTGTGTTCGAATACATTTCGCGAAGCAACGCAACTTATGATCGCACAACCAAGGCAGACACTTATCTGGCATTGGGCGTGCGGGAGTTGTGGTTGATCGATCCTTTCACCGTCACGATCGAGGTTCGCTATCCGTCTGAGCACAAGGGAAAGCCTGTTTGGAAAGCCCGGCGCTTCTCTAATGGAGAATTTGCCGAGTCCAGAATGCTTGAAGGGTGGAGAGTCTCGGTCGACGAATTGTTTGAAGGTTTGGTGTGACGACGTTTCGGTTTCCGGTCTCAATCATTCGATCGGTCAAGCATCGAAAAGTGGGATTACCTCTCATTATCGAGCGGTGTTTTCAACATAAAGACATGCAGCCGATTCTCCCTTCCGAAAAGTTGGTAATACATCCATAAGATAAGAGAGCATCCGCGCGCCTTCCTGGCGATTCTCCTGCGGCTCGGCTAAGATGCGCTTGCTCGCGGGTCCTGCAATGACGACTCAATGCACTTTGCGGGTGTTGAAGTCGCTTCGGTCCATCTCAGCAGTTGATAAATAAGAAACACTAAGCGAAGGATCCCCAGACAGCAAACTACTTTCCCTAAAGCCAGGAGGAGAAGATGCGCACCCCCAAATTCTATTTACACGGTCTGCTCAAACACGCTCTGCTCGTAATATTACTGTTAGTAACTTTGGAATCTGTGGCTGCCGCTCAGGGTGTGGACATCAGCGACACCAGGCTGCTCGCCCAACCGGCCGTCAGCAAAACTCACATTGCTTTTATTTACGCAGGCGACTTGTGGGCAGCCGATCTCGACGGCAAGAACGTTCGCCGGCTGACTGCCGACGAAGGAGCGGAGGCAAACCCTGCATTCTCGCCCGACGGAACCTTGATCGCTTTCACTGCTCAATACGACGGCAACTTTGATGTCTATGTGGTGCCGGTCACCGGTGGAGTCCCCACGCGGCTCACCTGGCATCCGGGCGCCGATATAGTGCAGGGATTCACTCCTGATGGGTCGGCCGTAATGTTTACGTCGGCGCGGGCCGTTTTCACGGGCCGCTACACGCAGCTCTACACGGTTCCAGTCAAGGGAGGCATCGAACAACCGCTCAAGCTGCCGAACGCGTATGAAGCGACTTACTCGCCGGATGGATCGCGCCTGGCATACAACCCAATCGCGCCGGCGTTCGCTGAGTGGAAGCATTATCGCGGCGGGCTGACTTCAACGATTTGGCTTTATGACTTTGGCGACAATGCGACCGAGAAGTTGCCGCAGCCACAAGGCCGATCGAACGACGTTGACCCGATGTGGATGGGCGACACGATCTACTTTCGTTCCGATCGCAATGGCGAGTTCAATCTGTTTTCGTACAACTTGAGATCGAAAGCCGTCAAGCAACTCACCGATCACAAAGATTTCCCGGTGCTCAGCGCTTCGTCCGGCGATGGCAGGATAATTTACGAGCAAGCGGGTTACCTGCACACGCTTGATCCAAAGTCCGGACACAGTGCGAAACTTACCGTCGGCGTCTCTACCGATCTGGTTGAAACGCGACCACGCTTTGTTAAGGGTGCGCGCTACATCCGGAATGTTTCGCTGTCGCCAACCGGCGCGCGAGCAGTCTTTGAATTTCGCGGCGAGATAGTCACTGTCCCGGCTGAGAAAGGGGACACCCGCGACCTCACCAACACGGTCGCGGTGCACGAGCGTTCGCCCGCGTGGTCGCCCGACGGCAAGTTGATCGCTTACTTCTCTGACGAGTCGGGGGAATATGAACTGCACATTCGGAGTCAGGACGGCAAAGGCGAAGTTCGCAAGATAAAACTTTCGGGCGCCGGGTTCTATGACGACCCGGTCTGGTCACCGGACAGCCAAGAGATTTCTTACACAGATAATTCCTGGAGCGTTTACTGGCTCGACCTGAAAACCGGCGTCTCGAAAAAGATTGGCTCGGAATATCTCTACGGTCCATCACGCGAGCGGACGATCTATCACTCGTGGTCGCCTGATTCGAAGTGGGTCGCCTATACGCTGAGCACCAAAGCGAACATTCAAACCGTGTATGCCTATTCGATCGAGAAGGACAAGTCCTTCGCTATCACCGATGGTTTGAGTGAAGTCACCGAGCCCGTTTTCGACGAAAGCGGAAAGTATCTTTACTTCCTGGGGTCGACCAATGCGGGCCCGGTCAAAGAATGGTTCGCCCAGTCCAGCTCGGACATGCGATCCACCAGTTCACTCTACCTCGCGGTGCTGCGCAGCAATTTGCCGAATCCCTTGGCGAAAGAGAGTGACGAAGAAAAGGGTGTGCAGAAAGAGGAGAAGCCGAAAGAAGCGCCCAAGACCCCGGAAGCTTTCTCGATAGATTTTGACGGCCTCAACAATCGCATTCTGGCGCTGCCTCTGCCGGCCCGGAATTATAGAGATCTCCAGGCGGGTACCGCGGGCCAGCTTTATTACCTCGAGTCACCCGACGACGACAACCCCACCCCAGGCGCGCCCGAACGATCGGTGCTCCACCAGTACGATCTGACCAAGCGCAAGGACGATTCGTTCATTCCGGGCGTGAGCGGTTATCTCGTCTCGAACGATAAGAAAAAGATTCTGTATCGCAGCAACGCTGCCTGGTCCCTCGTAGCAGTCACGCCCAAGCCACAACCGGGCACAGGCCGTGTCAACGTCGACGACATTGAAGTCCGCATCGATCCGCGCGCGGAATGGAATCAGATCTTCAACGAAGCATGGCGTATTAATCGTGATTACTTCTATGCGCCCAACATGCACGGCGTCGACTGGAATGCGATGAAACAGAAGTACTCGGTATTCCTCCCACACCTGGCCACTCGCGGTGATCTGAACCGCGTCATTCAGTGGATGTGCAGCGAGCTGTCCGTGGGGCATCATCGCGGCGGCGGAGGTGACACGCTTTATCAACCACGGACAGTTCCCGGAGGACTGTTGGGCGCGGATTACTCCGTCGAAAACGATCGCTATCGTTTCAAGAAAGTTTACGGGGGATTGAACTGGAATCCGGATTTGCGTTCGCCGCTGACTGAGCCGGGCGTGAACGTGAAAGCGGGCGAGTACCTGATCGCTGTACGCGGCCAGGATCTGCGGCCGCCAACCAACGTGTACCAACTGTTTGAGAATACCTCCGGTAAGATTATCGAGATCACGGTGGGTCCAAACGCGGATGGCTCGGGTGCGCGGACGGTTTCTGTTGTGCCGATCGCGAGCGAGGCTGCTTTGCGCAACCGCGATTGGGTGGAAGGCAATCTGAAGAAAGTTACCGAAGCAACCGGCGGGCGCGTCGCCTATGTCTACGTTCCCAACACGGCCGGCGCCGGTCATGATTATTTCAAACGATACTTTTTTCCGCAGGCCTATAAAGAGGCCATCATTGTCGACGAACGGTTCAATGGCGGAGGTCAGTACGCTGACTACTACATCGACCTGCTGCGACGGCCGCTGGGCGCGTATTGGGCCATGCGTTATGGGGCGGACATGAAGACGCCGGCCGCGTCGATACAGGGTCCGAAGGTCATGATTACCGACGAGACCGCCGGGTCGGGAGGCGATCTGCTGCCGTGGATGTGGCGCAAGTTCGACATGGGTAAACTGGTCGGCAAACGCACCTGGGGCGGTTTGGTTGGTATTCTCGGTTTTCCGGTCTTGATGGACGGCGGCAGCTTCACGGCCCCGAACTTTGCGATCTGGACTCCCGAGGAAGGCTGGGTAGTGGAGAACATCGGCGTGCCGCCGGACATCGAAGTCGAACAAACACCCGCCGAAGTCATCAACGGCCACGACCCGCAACTAGAGAAGGCAATTCAAGTCGTGATGGATGAGTTGAAGAAGAATCCGCCCAAGCAGCCGCAAAGGCCGGCGTATCCAGTGAAGAATCGGTGAGAGTTCGTAGGACCTCGTTGACGTAGCGAAAGAGAGATCGAGCCCGCGAAGCGTGGCGATAGCATGAACTAGGAATCTGCTGTCGCGCGCTCCGCGGGCTCCATTTCTTATTACGCGAATGATCCTGGGGTTCCGCTTCGCTCCACCCCGGGCTTTATGCCGCCACCCGCTGCGCGGGTTTACTTCGGCGTCTTGATCGGCGCCGGCGGCCGCGGCGGCAGCTTCACCGGATTTTTCAGTTTCGACATCACCTCAGCGATGCCTCGTTCGAGTTGCGGATCACGGCCCGCGATTTCTGAGGCCGGATCGTTATCAACTTCGATGTCGGGATCGACGCCGTAGCCTTCGATGATCCATTGTCCATCTTTGCTCGCGAAAGCCGAGCCTGGCACAAAGACCAGGCCGCCATCGATCAAGTTGCCGCGATTGCCGATGCCAATCACGCCGCCCCACGAACGCTTGCCGATTAGTGGCCCCAGGCCTGCTTCGCGGAACATCGCCGGAAAAATATCGCCGTCGGATGCCGAGTTGCCGTCGAGCAGCGCCACCATCGGACCGAGGAACACACCATCCGGATAAGTGGTCGGTGCTTCGTCGGTGCGCACGTAGTTAAGCGCCAGAACCTTGCGACGCAGACGCTCGATCAGCATGCGCGAAACGTTGCCGCCGCCATTCGCCCGCACGTCGACGATCAAGCCCTCTTTCTCAAGTTGCGGATAGTACCACTTGATAAATTCACGAATGCCGTTGGCGCCCATGTCGGGAACGTGAATATAGCCGACGCGGCCGCCCGTCGCTTCTTCGACCTTGCGGCGATTACGAGTGACCCAGTCGAGATAGATCAGATTGCCTTCATCCGTGATCGGCCGGTAGGAAACCGTGCGCGAGCCATCCATCGCCGGCTTGCTGTTGACAGTGAGCTGGACTGGGTTGTCCGCCTTATTGCGCAGCATTCGATAGGGATCGTCGCTGCCTTTCAACTCTTCGCCGTCGATGGCCAGCACATAGTCGCCGACATTGACGTTGATGCCAATCTCTTTTAAGGGCGAGCGATAGAGATCCTCCTCGTTCTCGCCTTCAAAGATTTTCGAGATGCGATAGCGACCCGATTGTTTGTCGAGTTCAAAGCGAGCACCCGGCAGGCCTACGCGCGGCCGCGGTGGAATCTGAAAATCACCGCCCTCGATGTAAGCATGTTGCACCGTCAACTCAGAAATCATCTCAGCGATTACGTAATTCAGATCAGAGCGATGGGCGACGTATTGCAGCAGCGGCTTGTATTGTTCGCGCAGCGCGACCCAGTCATAGCCGTGCATGTTCGGCACATAGAACCAGTCGCGATAACGGCGCCAGACTTCATTGAAGATCTGGTTCCACTCTTCAGCCGGTATACGGTCGACTACGAGTCCGGTAGTCGCGACGGGTTTCCTGGATTTGTCGCCCTGCGGCGTCGCGTCGAAAAGACCGAAGCCAGTTGGTTGTCTGACCAGAACTTTTGAACCGTCGCCGGACATCGCATAACCGAAGATGTCGTCGGCGATTGTGGTCTCCTTGCGATCTTTGAAAGCAAAGATTCGCAACTGCGCCGGGCGATCGCCCTGGCGTCCGTAATAAAAAGCCGGACCGACTCCGTAGAGTAGGTGACCTGCTTTAGCGGCCAATCCGCCGTAGTTGTCGGCGGCTACCGGCACGCGCGCAACTCTGGTTTCGATGCCTTCAAAGTTTATTGCCAGGTCTGCGGGTGGCTTGGGCGTCGCATCCGGTTTCGGCTCGGCGGGTTTGGGTTGCTCAGGCGTCGCGCCTTCTGCGGGTTTGTCGGCTTGCTTGCTAACGCTGACTTCATCGCTTTCGGGCGGGAACGGATGCTTCACATCTTTGCGCAGCGCCATCGCGTAAATGTAAGCGTCGCGATTCGTTGCATAGTTAAATTCGATGTTCGAAATCTGCGGCGCAAACTCGCGGTTGCTGATGAAATAGAGATAGTTTCCCGCCGGATCCCAAACCGGATTGAATGAATTGAAGCTAACGTCGGTCAAGCGATGCACTTTGTTGTCCGCCGCGCTCCAAACATTGACTGTTAAGTTTCCGTTGGGAGTCACCGGCATGCTGAAGGCGAGGAAGTTGCCGCGCGGCGACCAGGCATAGTCGCGAATCTGACCGCGTGGCGAATCGACGATCTCGGTCATCTTTCGATCAGCAAGCGTTACGACCCAGATTTTTCCGTCCTTGTCACCGAAAGCAATTCGCTTCCCGTCGGCGGACCACTCGGGTTGATACCGCATCGCGCTGCCGCCGCTGGTAATCTGTTGCGCCGGCTTCGAACCGTCCTGGGCCACCAGATAGAGTTCCTCTTCGCCACTCATGTCAGAGATGAAAGCGATCTGCGAACCGTCAGGCGACCAGGTCGGCCATTTATCGTGAGCGCCGGATGAATGCGTCAGGTTGCGGGTCGGGCCTTTCTCGATCGGCGCGGTGAAGATGTCACCGCGAGCTGAGAACAATGCGCGCTCGCCTTTTGGACTCACCTCATACGACTCGATGTTGTTCGCGGCTGAGATGCGACTGGGGCGACGCGCAAGTCCATCGTCAGGCACGGTGATCGAGATTGGCGCAGTCTTGCCGCTCTTTGTGTCGAGAATCTGCAACTCGCCGTTCATTTCATAAACAATGCGGCCATCGTGATCGGAACTCGGCCAGCGCACGTCCCATTGTTTGCTGCGAGTGACCTGCGCAGTCTTGCCCGACGAAACGCCATAGCTGTAGATATTGAAGTGACCGTCGCGATCTGAATTGAAATAGATGGTGTCGCCAATCCACATCGCATCTCGCGTGGGACGCGGCCCTTCAGTGATTCGTTTCGTATCGTTACTTTTCAAATCAAAGATATACAAAACGTTGGCCTGACCGCCGCCGTAACGCTTTTCCGATCGGAAGTCGCGAAATTGCGGCGAGTAAACCATGCGCGCGCCATCGGGAGAATAATCACCCGAACCGGCTTCCGGCATTGGCAGGGCTTCGGCGGGACCGCCATCTACTGAAACGCTGTAAAGCCGCGCGATCGGCAGCGTCCACGAATCACGCAGTGAACGGAAGAAGATTCGTTTGCCGTCTTTGCTCCAACCATAAACCTGATTGTCCCAACCCCAGCGCGGCGCCAGGGGGCCCTTGGCTGGATAGAACGTCAACTGGCGCGGGACTCCGCCCGTTGCGGGAATGACGTAGACCTGCTCGTCGCCGTCGTATTGACCGGTGAACGCGATCCATTTGCCGTCCGGAGAAAACCTGGCAAAAACTTCCACGCCCGGATGCGCAGTCAGACGAATTGCCGAACCGCCGGACGTCGGCGCGGTCCAGATGTCTCCGCCGTAAGTAAAGGCCACCCGATCACCGTGAATGTCAGGGAAGCGCAGTAGTTTGGTTTGAGCAAATGCCGCGCTGGTGGCGAGCAACAAAAAAGCGACCGCGGTCGCTGAGACAAAAAGACGAGCAAAGAAATTTCTCTTGATCAAGGGGAAGTCCTCCTTCGGACAATTCAATTGCGTTGATAGGCTTCTAACTAATTGGATACGGCCACGAAGCAGACTGACGGGCAAACTCTTTTTACGTCTGGCCAGACGCTTAGGTTTCAGAAAAGCAGTCGCCCTGTCTCACCATTTGATCGAGCCTTCTTTCGTGGTGTCGATCTGGGCCAACTCGGTCGAGCCGTAGAAGAAACCTTTCATATTGTCCATCAGGAATCCCTGGGCATCGGGATTGGTAAGATCAAGACCGTAATGATTGATGATGCGCGTTTGCGCCTGGAGCCATTCAGCCCAGCATGGTTGGCAAACTTCGATGGCGATTTTCTGACCAAGCTCGGTAGGCAACGGCGCGTAACCAAGCGGTGGACGCTTCTGCCCACAACGCGGGCACTTAACTTCAGCAGACATTGGTTTATTTCACCTCGCGAGGATTAGACAAAATTTGGAGTGCGGTGGCAAGCGGAGCCCGGCACCGCTTTCGATTGTTTGGAGTTCCACCTTTAGGCGGTCTGAAGATTACAACCCAAAAGCCGCCTAAAGGCGGAACTCCAGACTACGTCTGCGCCTTCTTAATGGCCGCAATGATTTCCTCATCCTTTGGCCGAAAAAGACCGATCGGCCGCACATCACGATGACGAATGACTCCGTTTGCATCGATGACGAAAACTGAGCGCGCAACTTTTCCCGGAATCAAAGAGCGCGCGCCGTAAGCGTCCGCGACTTCTCGTCCGGTGTCTGAAAGCAATCGCAGCGGCAGTTTGTGATGTTCGACAAAAGATTGATGAGATTCGACTGAGTCGGTCGAGATGCCGACAATCTCTGCCCCGGTCGCCGCATAGTCCTGCCAGTGATTTCGTAGCGAACACATCTGACGCGTGCAGATTGGTGTTTCGTCGCCGGGATAAAAAAGCAGCACGACTACTTTGCCGCGCTGATCACTCAAGCGCCATGGTTCGCCACCGGCGCCCGGCAAAGTAAAATCCGGAGCTGTTGTGCCAACTGCTGCGTTTTGCTTATTCATTGTTTGCGCTTACGAATGGAGCTTGGGCACGCTCCGCATCAGCGCAGCGCCGATCAGAATCGCCAGCCCGCAAGCGATATTCAAGCCGGACCAAAATGCTCGATGCGCCTGCATCCCCTGAAGCTTCTCAGCGGGCAACGCCAAAAGAAAGGTAATGCTAAAGAGTCCAAACGCTCCCGCCATCTTGATTCCGAAATAGACGAGATAGATATTCTGGTTGAGCACGTATGGATAGATCAGTATCCATTGGATAATTCCCGTCACCGCGACGACTGTAACCCCGCTCCACTTGATATAGGCGAACCGCCGGATTGCACCTGCCAAAAATTTCTCACGCTCGGGAGCAGGAAGCAGGTCGAGTGCCGGCCACAAAACCATCCGGGCATAGAACAGTCCGCCGAGCGAAGTGCAGGTCGCCGCAATGTGTAAGACCCGGCAGAGGAGGGAAAAACTCATGACTGTATCTCGCTAGCTGGGACCCGCACTCTCCTTGCTTGCCAAAGCCCTGCCTCTGACAGCAGTCATCAAGTAAGTCAAACCGCCGGCGATCGTTCCGTGCACGACCGGAGATAGAAATAGGTCAGGCGCGAACGGGCGGAACAGCAGGCCACTGAGCGCGCCCTGAACAGCCCCGGCGAAGATACTCATCAGAATTGGCAAGAGAGATTCTCGCGCAACCGAGAAGATAAAGAAGTGACTTACTCCCGCGGCCACCACGCCACTTATCGCGCCAATCACCAGGATGATTACGGCCAGCGAAAAGGATCGCGGCAGAAACGCTACCAGATATGCGACCGCGCCAAAGAAGAAGGGCTCAAGCCAATGAGCATCTCTGCCGTAATCGACTGTACGCCCGTTCGCCTCGGCTTCGCTTTCGATGCGCCGGTCGTCACGATAGAAGTAGCGCAGGAACAGACCGACCGGGACGCCAATATAGATGCCATTGATTATCCAGATCAGGCGATGCTGATTGAACGCGCCCGCCAGGCGCATTTCGGCGATTACTATAGCGGCGCCGGTTAGTCCGCCCCAGATTGCCGCGGCCGGCACGCTCCGATTCAGGCGAAGTGGAAAGAAGAGTAAGCGAAGGAAAACAACCTGCACCAAAGCGGCGACAGTGGCCAGCAGAAAAAATCGTCCCGCTGACTTCGCGTCACCCAGAATGACGGCCACAATCACAAAGAAGCCGTTCCAACCGATGAGCCCGGTGACGATGCTTGATGGCCACGAACTGCGCCGCTTGAGTGGGCCGATGCTAATTTTGTGTTCTCCTCAAACGCTCTGACTAAATCTCAGACGTTGATCGAGCCACATCATAAGGCCCGTGCATCGGGATGTTCAAGAAAGAACCGTAAAGGTAGTCGCAGTCAAATCACTTTATGACCGAAGCAAGATTCGCCGCCGCGACCTGAGTTCTGATTTCGAATTCAGTTCCGCGCGTGGTGATTTTCATGTTGTCCAGGGCGCTTTGCGCCAGAGCCTTGCGCGCCGGAGCCATCCGCCCGATGAAAAATCCGCCGAGTTGTTTCAATCCAGTGACCGTATCATTCAAGTTATTTGCACTTTCGGCGGAATCAGTCCGCGCCACCAGCATTAGCGAAACATCGGTGTCAGTCGATCCGATCGAACCATAAACCTGCCGGATCGCGTTGGCGTCTTTGGCGATCGTATCGTTGCCCACATTCAAACTGGCCAATAGCTCGTGCGGAATATTTGCGCCAAAGCCGAATACTGCGTTGGGATCGCGACTGGCTAACGCCGCGAGATCAGCACTGGCACGGCCCCTCTGGCCCGCTTCGATGGCTGCGCGCACATTCGCGACCGTGCCGATCGCCAGCGAGTGTGGATCGAGCGCGCACACTGCCAGATCGTTGATCTTCATGTCCCAGACACCGAAGAGCCGCATCTGATCGTTGATGCTGATAATCAGGATCGTCGCCCCACTGTATTTTTCTTCACGGTATTTTCCGCTGGCCGCGATTCGTGCGGCGGCTGTCAGCGCTTTAGCGTCGAACGTTCCGCGCGCGATCGCCACTGTCTCGAGCTTGGTTACTTTGGGCGTAGGGTAAGTGTAATGCATTGCCAGAACCACCCGATCGAAAGTTCGCGGATCGATGCCGGTGCGCGTTTTGAACTTGTCGATCTCGGCAGTTGCCTGCGCGAGCTTGGCCGGATCGCCGCTGAGCATTCGGGGCATGGTTTCATTCATCAACCGCCGCACGTCGATCAGCGCAATGCCGTCCGAAGCGGGAACGTAACTCAAAACGTCAGCTGGCGGCGTTGGGCTGTTTGCGGTCTTTCGCTGCGCCGATCCCGAACTAAAACCCGCAAGAACAGCGACAAAGATAAACGCCAGTGCGATTGTTGACCCCAGTAACTTCTTATTCACGCTAGAACCTCTTTTCCGAATACTTGTCTTGAAATAAGCACCAATTGTATAAGACGGCGCAGCAGTCCGATGCGTTAGCAGCGCGCCATGGTTGGCTAAGAAGCTCATGTTCGGCTGTGATGAGGTCAGTACCCGGAGCGGTAGCGACCGGGTCGATCCGGAACTGCTCGCGGTAGCGAGTGGGTATGACGGTTAATGGTCTTGGGACGGAGATTAACCCGCTTGCTACCGCAAGCGGTTCCGTACCGCTGATGAATGACTGAAAAGTATCTTCCATGTTTGCTGCCGACCTCTCAATCTAAACGCGCTCGACTAATAAGGCGATGCCCATTCCGCCGCTAATACAAAGCGTCGCCAGACCGCGTCTTGCTCGCCGCCGGTTCATTTCGTGCAGCAGGGTGGTAGTAATACGAACGCCTGTGCAACCAATCGGATGACCCAAAGCGATGGCTCCACCGTTTACGTTGACGCGGTCGGGATCAAAGCGCAAGTCACGATCGCAGGCTATTACCTGCGCCGCGAACGCCTCGTTAATCTCAATCAAATCGATGTCGTCCAGCGACAGGTCCTGTCTGGAGAGAAGCGAGCGCACCGCCGGCACCGGACCAATGCCCATGATCTCCGGTGGTACACCGACAATTTCATAATCTACAATCCGCGCGAGAGGCTCAGCATCAGAGTCCCTTAAAGCTTCTTCGCTCAAAACCACGAGCGCCGCGGCGCCGTCAGTAATCCCGGAAGAGTTGCCCGCCGTCACAGATCCATCTTGCGCAAAGACAGGAGACAGCTTTTCCAAGTCTTCAATCGTTGTCTTTGCGCGCACGTGCTCGTCGGTCGTGAACATCGTGACGTTGCCTTTTCGATCTTTGATTTCGAGTGGCAAGCGTTCATCATCGAATCTGCCCGCCGCAATGGCCGCGGCCGCACGTTGCTGAGACCGGAGGGCAAACTCGTCCTGCTCTTCACGTGAAATTTCGTAATGACGCAACAGCACTTCGGCCGTTTCTCCCATGACTAATCCCGAAAGCGGATCGTTGAAGCCGTCGCGATACATCCCATCGACTAGTTCGGAATGGCCCATGCGCATGCCGAAGCGCGCGCCTTCGGCAAAGTAGGGAACGCGCGACATGCTTTCGGCGCCACCGGCGAGAACGATGTCGGCCCGGCCGAGCATGATTTTTTCAGCCGCCAGGATTATCGCGCGCAGGCCCGAGCCGCAGGCCTGATTCACGGTGAACGCAGGCACGCGATCGGGCACGCCGGCGCGAAAAGTGATCTGGCGAGCAACGTTTGGTCCGCCGCCAGCCTGGCGCGCACAACCCCAGATCGAATCGTCAATCTGATCCGGGCGAATCTGAGCACGGAGCAAACTCTCCTTCGCGACCGCCGTCCCCAGATCCGCCGCGCTCCAACTCTGAAGCGACCCGCCAAAGCGTCCAATCGGAGTGCGCACTGCGCCTGCAAGAAAAGTCGGTTTCATTGAAGTTGTGTTGCTCGGTTTCTTTGCCGATCTGTCATTAGCACCGTCGCTTTTGCGCGGTGAGTATTAAGCCGACACCATGCGGAAACCGTTTGAAACGGTTTCCATTCCAACTCATCAGCGGGCTAAACCGCGGAGCTAAAAGAGAAGCGACGGCTAGATTCAAACTGTTGCATTGATCGTTGGAGCAAATTACTTCCCGAAAAGTTCGCTTCGCTGCTAAGCTCCGTCCAATTCGAGACGCCTAAGCTTTAGCTTGTGAAAGTAAGTACTGAAATCGGTGCAACAGAATTCTTCGGACCTGGCGATGTTAGCATAACGTCCGACGACTCCCGCAAATGCTGATCAGACTTGATGACGCCGCCGCGGTCGAGAATGCCAGGCTCTCAATAGATGAGCTGCTCGGCATCCATCATGAATGGTTCCTGGCGCAGGACAGTGGTGCTCCACTCGCGCTCGATTCAGCTGAATTCGATTTTTCCATCGACCATCATCGTTTGATTTTTTCGATCTGGACTGAAACTGGTTTTCGGTCCTGGCGGATCACGGCCTGGAGTTGGACTGGTCAAAAGCTCGCGTTGGCAGCGACCCGCCGCATGGGCGCCGAGACGGCGACGCTTGATCTGGTGCCGCTCGAGTCTGCCAAAGCGATCGTGGCCGGTATCGCAGCGTCGCGGCAGGCGCGATGCGTGAAGCTCGCGCAGATAGCCAGTGAAGCTTTAGTGGCACAGACTTCAGTCTGTGATTCCGACCGTGACAATCACAGACTAAAGTCTGTGCCACTGAAGATCGAAAGTGCAGTCCTCAGCCCCGGCATGCGGCGCGATCAGCCCGGACGTTACGCGCACATTGTTCTGCGCCGGCCGCAGGAACGAGTCGCGGTGACCGCTACGGTGGCCGGCAGCGATGTGCGAAATGTCGATTCGCTGTTTTCGTCGGCGCTGCTGTGGGTCAATCGACTGCAAAGCCGGCCAAAGCGTCCTTACATAGAAAAGCTGGTAATGGTTGTCGAACACAATGTGTTGGAAGCCGCGCGCCAGCGTCACGTGCTGCTCCGCGAATCTCTGCGTCAGCGAATCGCGTTGTTCGAGATCGACGCAGCTTGGGAGCAGATCGAGGAGGTGCGTCCATGCGAGAGAAGGAATCTGTGGCGCAAGCGTCTGACTCGGTTGCCGCCGGTTGTTGAATACGAAAAGATCGATCGGGTAAAGCAAATCATCGCGATGGCCCCGCACGCGATCGATGTCGTCGCTTCCCGCCATGGCCAAACACTTCGTTATCACGGCCTGCCATTCGCCCGCGTGCGCCGCGTCATGGATCGCGATCGCATCTGGTTTGGGATCGAGGGTTCACGCCGGCGCTTGCTCGACGATTATCACGAGCAGGATTGGCAAAAGCTCTTTCGCGATCTGGAGAATTACCGCCACCGCGATTGTCCTGATAAATATCACTGGTTCTATCGCGCGGCCGGCGAGGCCTGGCTGGAATCAATTCTACGCCGCGACATCTCAAAACTCGATCCCGGATTGATCGTCGCACCGCTGCATGCGCAGTTCCGCACATCGCACGGTGGCCCAACCGGCGCCCGGCCAATCGATCTCCTCGCGCTGCGTCACGATGGCCGGCTGGCGGTAATCGAATTGAAGGTCAACGAAGATCGCGAACACGTCTTCCAGGGAGTTGATTACTGGCGCCGCGTCGAAGCCCATCGACGCCGCGGCCATATCGGCACCGCCAAATTGTTTGGCGACCGCGAGATTGCGGATGAATCGCCGCTCGTCTATCTCGTTGCACCCACTCTGCGCTTCCATCCCTCATTCGCCACCCTCGCCCGAACCATCGCGCCCGATATCGAGGTTTATCGGTTTGATATCAATGAGGACTGGCGTGGCGGCGTGCGGGTTGTAAGAAGGGAGCGAGTTAATGCTGCTTAACACCGAAAAGCGACCGAAACTTAATCTTGCTGCGGGACTAAACTATTTCTTGATTCCCAGGAACGCGCTTAGGAGGTGCTTCCTCGAGGCCTGCCATAGCTTAACGACCTCGAACAGAATTACCGTGCCAAACGTAACCGCCATCCAAACACAGACGGCTTCGATCGGAAGCCGGGCCCAGCCGCCGATGAAGATACCGATCATTTGTCCTTGCTGATAGCCCCACCATCCATAAGGCACTGCCAGCGTGGCCTCCCAAACCAAACTGATGAGCAGGATGAAGAACAATGTGAGAGAGAACGCGCGCCAGTTGATGAACCTGCTGGCGGATGCGTAGAAACCGACGGACGGAATCAGGCCCCCGCACACAAGAATAATAAAATAGTTTGGAAATCCCTGGGGTTGAGCCGAAAACATCTTCTTGAAGATCACAGCCGCCCCGATCAGAAGGAGTCCAACGACCAGCGAAGTTGGATGGAATTGCACCAACCGGGAAACTTCCTTTGCCTTACCGGCATAGTCCGGTACGTTGTAGGCTACTAACCAATACTCATCGAGCCACACGTAAATCAATAACACGGCGAGGAAGCCGGTTAAGTAGAAGAGGTATTCTTCGATCGGAATCCAACCACCCAAAACCGGCAGATGAATTCCCACGGTGGCGCCAGAATTAGGGAAAACAAAAAACCAACTGGCAAAAAAGTAATCGAGAGCACACCCTGCAGGGGCCAGAATGGCAATGGTTCTCCAAAATGCCCGTCGCGGGACACTCAGGCGCTTGTGCAGCAGAAACCAAAATGCGATTACGATGATAGGAACGACAAAGAGTAACAAGCTCCAGGTGTAGCCGTGCGGGGTTGGATCAGAGCTTATCTGGAGCGTCGCCGGAGAGCGGACCGTAAGAAGCGTGATCGACGCAGGAACTGCCACCATCGCCAGCATAAGCAGTACGACCCAGGGGCTGGAACGCGAGTTTTGGCTTTCGTTCGATGCAGGCCTAGACATAGGAGGAATCCGTGAGCGTTACCTACTTCAGGCCCACCTACTTTCCGCCATTCGCACCGGCAGATCAAGTTTTTAGCGGGCCCTTCACAGGGTTCGGGACAATTCTTAGACTACTCGATTGCTCGACCTCGCGACGGGCAATCAGCCGCATAGGTTTACGTCGTCAGCCTGCGATAGATTCCCGGCAGACGCTCCGGTAAAGTCAGCACGTCATCAATAATCGTGTAGCCAACGTCTCCATAAAGATCGCGCAATTCAGATTCAGACTCGCGATCGATGGTGATGCAGAAGGGTGTGATCCCGAGGGTCTTGGCCTGGCGCAAGGCTTCGCGGGTGTCTTCACGGGCGTAACGTGCATCGCCGTAGTCATGATCGTATGGACGGCCATCCGATAAGACGATGAGCAGGCGTGTGCGGGCGTCTTGCTTGCTCAGCTTCGCGGCTGCATGGCGAACCGCGGCACCCAGACGCGTGTTGTTCTGATAAGTGATCCCGCCGATGCGCCGCATTACTTCGTCGGAATAGTGTTCGGCAAAATCTTTGAGCACGTAAAACTTGACGTTGCGCCGGCCTTCGGAAGTAAAGCCGTTAATCGCGTACCGGTCGCCGACAGCTTCAAGAGCTTCGCTCATCAACACCAGGCCTTCCTTCTCGATCTCGATGATGCGGCGGCCCGGATGAGTGTAGGGTTGCAGCGGATGACGCCCAATCGTGCGCGCGGTCGACGACGATTGATCCAGCAGGAACGATACAGCCACATCGCGACGACGACGCAAGCGCCTGGTGTAGATTCGATCCGATTGATGTCCATCGGCGCGGCGATCTATGAGGAAATCCACGACCGCGTTGAGATCGTAATCGTCGCCGTCGATCTCGTTCGTTACCCGCGCCAGGTCCTCAGGCTTCATCAACTGAAACTGATGCCGGATTGAAGAGACTACGCCTTTGTATCTCTCGCGCGTGTCGTCCACAAACGCCCGTTCGCCACGCTTAACTTTCTTTTCAACCACGCGGCACCAGCCGACGCGATGATCGACCAGCTCGCGGTCCCACTCGTCATAATTAAAAGCAACTTCGCCGGTTTCCAGATCCTGTTCCGGAACTTCACCTTCGCTCCAGGCCTCGCTGCCTTCCAGCTCGTCGAATTCGCCTTCGGCTTCAGTGTTCCAGGCGTTGAATAATTCGCGGGCATCGCGCCGCTGCGGCTGACGATTCGCATCGCGTTCGGCGAGCATTTCTTCGGCAGTCTTACTGTCGTCTTCCTGATCAAGTTCGTCGGGCACGTCGACCTGCTGTTCTGAGTCTTCCATCGAGATCGATTGAAACAGCGAGTAGACCCGGCTGGTCGCCATCAAAGTATCAGCGACAGTCGACAGTGGCTCCGATAAATATTCGGCGACGATCGTTTCCAACTCTGAAACTATCTGGCTGTAGAACTGCCGGGCATCGTCGCGCGCGCCGGCCAGCAAAGTGATTTGAAAGAGCAATTCAAACGGCACCAGCGTTGCCGGCAAATCGACAATGTCGGGCCGGCGGTTGCGCAAGTGGTCGCGAATCAAATCGAGGTCGCGCACCAAGCCGCGATACGCTTTTCGCAGACGACGATCGATGCGGCCGTTTTCGAGCGTGCCGAAGATCCTGCGGGCGAGCGGTGGAATAGGAAACAAATTGAGGGTGTGGCGATAGTCCAATCCAGCAGGCGTATCTTTGCGTCTTTGCGCCTTTGCGTGAACTTCCTGGCCGTTGGCTTCGATGTAACCACCGAGCGCAAAAGCATCCCGCGCATCCTGATTCGCCGGATCGTAGAACTCAGCCAGCGCCGCGTATGCCGCGCGCAACTCATCGGTATCGCGCGCGTAAGTTTCAAACTCGATCTGGCCGGCCGCGTGTGCCGCCAGCACTTTGTAGAGTCGAAAATCAAGTTCCTCGTCGTCAAATTCAGTGACTACCGATGGCAGGTGAATCGTGCGGCCGTCGCCGATTCGTGACTCAACCGGAACCGCGGCCAGCGGAGCAATCTCGACCGCGCGCCCGGTCAAGCCCTCGACGTAGAGCCTCAACAAGAGCTGCACGGATTCCAACGAAACACCCGCGCCGCCTTCGCGGAGCGCTTCGTTGCTGCGGCGCGTTTCCAGCGCATAGTAACTTCGCCGGGCGCGCGTGTCGCCGGCGATCAGACCGGCGCGCGCCCAACTCTCGAATTGTTCGATCGAAACGGTGTGCAGCGCTTTCGCGCTCGAACGCAAACATGCGAGAGCCGCTTCGGAATCAACGCGCGCAACTTCGCGCGTCAGCGCGATTACCCGATGCGCCAGGGTGACAGCGCTGAGGTGATCTTTTTGCGTCGCGATCGTTTGAAAGAAGGCGGGGCTCGACCGAATAAAAGCGACGAGTCCGGCGTTACCGTGGGATGCCACCGCCCAAAGCAGTTCGATCCATTCGTCAAAACATTCCGGCAGCGTTCGTAGTATTTCACCGCCGGCAATCAGGAGGTGAAGCGCTGCCGCGCCACCGCGTTCCAGAGAACTCGCCGCGCGCCTCATCAGTTTCAGGGCTGCTTCGGCGTTAAGTCGATCGACCGCGTCGGGCAGAACTGCCCAGGCATCAGCGGCGATGCCTCCGGCCCGCTCGGCAAAGACTGAAGCTAATTTAATGGCCGCGCTCGTTACTTCCCGAGAGCCGTTTAGAGGCGGGCTACTGCCCGCCACGTGTTGGGGATCGGCGGGCGGTAGCCCGCCGCTAAACCCGGCAGGTTTGTTTTCTTGATGAAGAGCCGCAATGACCCTTGGCGTCGCAATCAAAAAGTCTGCGCTGTGTTTCGCCGAGCGCCTTGAAATCTCTGCCGCAACTTCATAGATCGATCGAAGCAGTTCGCCGTCATCGATTTTTCCAGCGAGCGAAGGCGCATTCTGGAATGTTTCCGCGGCCGTTGACGCCGAGAGGATCATCTGTCGCGCGCATACCTGGAAGACAAATGGCCGCGCTCCCGGCGGGACGCCGGCAAACGCCTCAGTACCGGCAGCAAAAAAGCTGACGCCGTTTTCCACGTCGCCCATCGTCAAGCGCCGTCCCAGTTCACCCCAGGCGCGAAGCTCGGTTGGCTCGAGCGCTTGCGCAGCACCAGGCGCGGCCCGCAGGAATTCGATGCTTGCGCGCAGAGACACTGCGGCGATGGTGGCGCTCGTTTCCAGCGCGGCGCGGGTCTGCTCAAGCGGCAGATGGCTGATCTCACGCAGGAGTCCGGCCAGAGTGCGGCGTTCGGAAGGATTCTTGATGGAACGAAGGCGCTCGTCGATCCCTTCGCCGAACTGATCTTCAAGCGAATCGACGGTGGAAGGATCTGCCTCCACTTCAGGCTCGCGATCAATCTCATTCATTTGTTCTGAGTGTGCTTACGTGTGGGTAGTTCAGTATCTTAACATCGGCGGTTAGGAGTGCGCAGTCAAGGACTCTGGCGGTGGCTACGATCAATTGATCTGCCGGATCTTTGTGAAAGCCTTTTGGCAAATGGGTTGAGTCAACAACAATATGGGGCGTTAGTTCAAGGAGAGATATTCCTGGATAACCCAGTGCCTGGTCTAACCACTCGGCCACCGGGCAAGGCAAAGTGAGGCGATTATACTCGACTAGTTTTGCAACCTCCCAGCACGAGATGATGCTCACCCCAAGGCCCTGCTCTTCATTCTCTTGCAACCAGTCGGTCTGCTGCTTATTCAGGTGTTCATCACCATGAACCCACCAGACCCAGATATGCGTATCGAGGACGATCACTGAATTGCATCCCAGTCGGCTTGTGCGACCGGCTCGGTCGGTTCCGCATATTTGATCGGTTGACCACGAAGGGGGTATTCGTGTCCGTTCGGTTTTGATTGGCGGGCGAGGATAATGACTTCGACCGTATCACCAGCACGAAAAGGCAATTCATCAAGCATTAGCTTTCCGTCCTGCGCAAGCGTGATTTCGACGTGATGAGCGCTCATGATACCTCCAACTTACTTGCGGCCATTATAGACCGAGGTGTTACTTCAGCGATACGCCGCGATGGTGCTTGCCGAATTGAGAGGGGTCTCGGGATTCGTTCTGATCGAGGTCTGGTGTCACGGCGTGCTGATGGATTCGTCAGCAAGGATATTGAAATCGCCTTCTCGGTGCCACTGTGTCCCGGATAAATCAACCGAGCAACCTGCGCTTTCTAACCGTAGCGCTAATTCTTGTCGGCGCTCGGTGGAATTATCGAGCTTCAGCACATGGCGACCTGCAATATCACTAAAGGGTCGTAGCTCCCCAATCTGAACTAGAACAGTTCTTTCTACCGATCTTCCCATTGCCATTCCCGCTTCAAATAGCACATTGGGCCTTGCCTGGTAGGTTAACTGAGATTCGAAAGCCGGATCTTCAGGTCGTCTCAATCCTCTTCTCAAATACGCTTTGTCATCTGGCGTCAGGAGAACAACCACAGCTTGGGCGCGAGAAAACGCCGCATCAAGAACTTCACCAATATAAGGTGAAGCCTGACCTGTTGCTTTTACGGCTTGCGACCATTCGAGCGGGCTTAGTCCTATCGAGCGTAAGAATCGAAATAGAGCATCACGACGTCCCAGATTTCTCCCGTGGACCACAAAGACGATCCGAGGATCGCTGACTGCATTGCGAGCCTTGCCCGCTGGTGTTGCCGAGTCTCGCTCGGATTCGTCGATTTCAGCAACCATGGCTTGAAGCATTCTTCTTGCTTCGACAAGTCCTTTCCAAATCCCTGTCTTTTTCTCCGAAACATCAAAAATATCGACGAAGCGGATTTCGCTGAAATCGTCGATATAATGAGAATGCTCTCCAAATATTAGCGCTACGGTGTCCGTTACTTTCTTTCGCCATTCTTGAAAATCATCAGCAGCAACGGATAGAGGCCCTTTCCCCATTCGGAAGACAGGGCCCATGTCTCTTTGAGACTCCCATACGTTGATTTGTCTTATGAGTCTCCGGACCTTGGCGGTCTTGTCTGTTGACGTGAACATCTCAGGTTGCGCCTTCTTCAAATCACCGTCGTCACGATCTCGCGAATACTCCTTTGCAAGTCGCGATCGTCGGTGATGGGAGAGCACATCGCTACTTCGGCGGCGCGGGTCGGCGGGATGCCCTGGGCGATCAGTTGCGCGGCGTAAATCAGCAGGCGCGTCGAGACTCCTTCTTCCAAACCATGACCGCGCAGGTTGCGCACCTTCTGTCCAATCAAAACCAGATCGCGCGCGGTGCCTTCGTCGATTCCGCCTTCGCGTGCGACGATCGTGGCTTCCGTATCTGGCGGTGGGTAGTCAAAGTCGATCGCCACGAAGCGTTGCCGCGTCGATTGCTTCAAATCTTTCAGGATCGATTGATAGCCGGGATTGTAGGAAACGACCAGCATGAAATCCGCGGGTGCTTCGAGGATTGTGCCGCGCTTTTCGATCGGCAGACGACGGCGATGGTCGGTAAGCGGATGAATGATGACGACGGTATCCTTGCGTGCCTCAACTACTTCATCGAGATAGCAAATCGCGCCGTGGCGAACTGCCAAGGTCAAAGGGCCGTCATGCCAGACAGTCTCTTCACCTTCAATCAGGAATCGTCCGACCAGGTCGGTAGCGGAAAGATCTTCATGACAAGCGACGGTGATCAGCGGGCGTTCCAGACGCCACGCCATATGTTCGACAAAGCGTGTTTTGCCACAGCCGGTCGGGCCTTTCAGGATGACCGGCAAGTGCGCGGCGTGGGCGGCTGCAAACAGATCGATCTCATGATCGACGGGCAGATAATACGGCTCGTCGGCGATTCGGAATTCTTCAATGGCGCGTTCAGGCATGGTTAAGTTTCGGTACGCACGCCTCCGGCGTGCTGTTTTAAGAACACATCATAGCATTCAGCCCGCCGGAGGCGTGCGTATCGAGGCGTCTTCTCGCGCTACTCCATCGCCAATCGTCGGCTTTCTCACACAGGCCTGCCTTGACGGGATTGTTCTCGATGTAAGTCAGGACATTGCGAAAGTGGCGTTCGCTGCGAATATAACGGTCAAAGGGCTCCCGCGCCCAAAACCGGCCAGTGCGCCCGAGGGCTTTGTTGCATTCGTGGGCGGTAAAGCTCTTCCATGAGTGCACGATCTGACTCATGTCGACTTCGCGCGGCGTGAAAAGCGTGTGGACGTGATTGGGCATCACGCACCAGGCGTGCAAGAGATACCGCTGCCCGTCGAAATGCAACAATGCGTTCTCGACGATCTCCGCCAGCCGGTTATTCCGCAGAAAACAGGAGCCATAACCGCTATCGAGAAAATCCTGAATGCGCTTACGCCATTCGGTGTCGGCTTCTCTTTGTGGCCTCGCCCGGAGTTCGTCGCGCCAACCTGTCAGCACGGATTGAGGAAGCGAGTCGCAGAGGTGAAACGAGACATGCTGCGTCACTCCCGCGCCATCAAAGTGCGGGAAGTAACCGCGCGAATGCCATCCGTCGCGGTTTTCCTCTTTCGACAGAACTAATCGTCCCTTGAAGATCTTTGGCATTTCGATATGCACGCCTCTGGCACGCTCACTATGATCCAAGTGATTGTTAATTTATCATAGGTACAGTGGTGCGAACGGCACGCCCGAGGCGTGCGTACCCAGAGAATGAAAATAGCGGTAGCAATGTCCGGCGGCGTCGATTCCTCAGCGGCGGCCGCGATTCTGAAAGAGCAGGGCCACGAACTGGTCGGCTTCACGATGCAGTTGTGGAATCAGAACCGCGGCATCAGCGTAGACGAAAACGGCGAGCCCCTGCCGTCGCGTTGCTGCTCGCTCGACGACGTTTATGATGCGCGCCGGGTGGCCGAGGAACTGGGCTTTCCTTTCTATGTGCTCAATCTTGAGCGCGAATTTGAGCGCGACGTGGTGCAGCCGTTCGTTACCAGTTACCTGAATGGCGAGACGCCGATTCCCTGTGTGGCCTGCAACAGTCGTCTGAAATTTGCTTCGTTGGATCGCCTGGCACTTAGTCTGGGATGCGAAAAAGTTGCGACGGGTCACTACGCGCGCGTTGAATTCAATGCGGTGACAAACCGTTACCAGCTTTTGCGCGGACGCGATCCGCAGAAAGATCAATCGTATTTTCTTTGGGAGCTGACTCAGGACCAATTGTCCCGTTCGATGTTCCCGCTCGGTGAGATGTCCAAGCCTGATGCGCGAGCGGCCGCAAGGCGCAGCGAGCTGGCGGTAGCTGAGAAGTCTGAGTCGCAGGAAATTTGTTTTGTTCCCGATGGGGACTATGCGGGATTCATCGATCGCTATCTGGCCGCCGAAGATCAAAGCGGACGTCTGCCGGGCGCCGGAGAAATTTTGAGCACCAGCGGAGAAGTCATCGGAGAACATCCCGGCATACATCACTACACGATTGGACAGCGCCGCGGCATCGGTATCTCCAGCACGCAGCCATTGTATGTAACGGGAATTGATTCGGTGCGGAACCGCATTCTCGTGGGTAACCAGGATGAATTGTTACGGGAGGAATTTACGGCGGCGGGTGTTAACTGGATCGCCTGCGCAAATCCGGCCGAACCTGTTCGCGCCGAAGTGCGCGTGCGTTATCGCCACATGGCTGAGCCGGCCACAATTACTCCCGTTCCGGATGGCCGCGTCCGAATAAAGTTTGACGAACCTCAACGCGCCATCACGCCGGGGCAAGCGACTGTCTTCTATCGCGGCGACGAGGTAGTGGGCGGCGGTTGGATAATTAGTTAGCACAGACTTTAGTCTGTGATCGTACGAGTTGTTCAGGGCAAAGATCACAGACTAAAGTCTGTGCCACCCTAAACCTTTTCCGCTCTCTGCGCGTACTCACACTCAGCCAAAATTCTTAAGGAAATACTGGGAAAAATCGCTTATGGCAATGTCAACAACTCGGAAAGTCGTGCTCACAATCGGAGGGATTCTGCTGGGCCTGGCACTCTTATTGGTCGTCTGCGTGGCGATCGTTGTTTCCGCGCTGCGCGGGAATCGACCCTCGATTCGTGACAACAGCGTGCTGGCGCTGAAGATCTCCGGCCCGCTGCCTGACTATGTTCCCGACGATCCGTTTCGACGCCTCTTCGGCGCCCCGCCGCAATCGCTCAACAGTTTGATGACGCAGTTCCGCAAAGCGAAAACCGACAAGCGCATCTCTGCCGTCATGCTGGACATCGACATGTCGGATGCGGGCTGGGCCAAGGCCGAAGAGATTCGGGACGCGATTGCAGACTTTCGCTCCTCGGGTAAACCGATTTACGCGTATATGGAGACCGGTCTCAACAAGGACTATTACATTGCCACAGCGTGCGACAAGATTTTTGTGCCGCCGCCGGGTGAGTTGTTCACGATTGGCCTGGCAGCGGATGTGATGTTTTTCCGCGGCTCGCTGGATAAGCTTGGCATCTATCCCGATCTTTATCAGATCGGAAAATACAAGAGCGCGGCCGACATGTTCACTAAGAAAGAGATGACGGATGCCCATAAGGAATTCATCAACTCGCTGCTCGACGATTTGTACGGCCGCTACGTGGCGGGGATCGCCACTGCACGCCAGAAAACCCCTGATGAAGTGAGGGCGATAATCGATGGTGCTCCATATACCGCGACGCAAGCGCGGGATGTCGGATTAATCGATGGCGCCTTGTATCACGACGAAGTCGAAAAAGAATTGAAGAAGCGCCTTGGTTACAAAGACAGCGACGAATTGCACATTGCCAGAGCAGCGGACTACCGGCAAATTACGCAGGAGTCTTTAGGCCTGAACAAAGGCGAACGGGTGGCCGTAGTTTATGCAGCGGGCGACATCGTTTCGGGCAGATCCAGTTTCGGCAGCTCCGGTGAAGAAACGATTGGATCGGAGTCGCTGGTCAGGACGATCAACGAAGCTGCCAATGACAAGAACATCAAGGCGATGGTCCTGCGCATCGACAGCCCCGGCGGATCGGGGCTGGCTTCCGACATCATCTGGCGCGCGATCGAGTCGGCAAAAACGAAAAAGCCGGTAGTGGTTTCGATGAGCGACGTGGCCGCATCGGGCGGTTACTATATCGCTTGTAACGCAAACAAAATCGTGGCTGAGCCTTCAACGATCACCGGCTCGATAGGCGTTTTGGGTGGCAAGCCCGTGGTCAAAGGATTCTACGATTGGATTGGCGTGACCAACCAGTACGTGCTGCGCGGCAAGAACGCCGGCCTGTTCCGCGAGTCGGAAAAATTCAACGACAGCGAGCGCGCGAAGTGGCAGGAATTTCTGGGCGCGACCTATGACGACTTTATTTCCAAAGTTGGGCAGGGCCGGGGCAAAGATAAGACATACATCGATTCGATCGGTCAGGGCCGCGTGTGGACCGGCAGCCAGGGGAAAGAAAGGGGACTGGTTGACGAATATGGAGGTCTGGATAAGGCGATTGAGATCGCTAAGCAGCTCGCCAAAATCCCGGCAGAACAGAGCATTCAGCGCGTGATCATGCCCCAGCCGCCCAGCTTCTTCGAGCAGCTGATGAGCAGCGACGATGGAGACGCCGACGCCGGCAGTGCTCAAGCCAGGCAGCAGGCGGCTGTGCTCGAGGCGATGCCTGTCGATGTCCGGCGTGCTTTGCGTTACGCACAGTTGCTCGATCGGTCGCGCAGTGGCGAAGCGATTTACATGCTGCCGTTTGATCTGCGGATCAGGTAATCCTGGTGGCACAGGCTTTAGCCTGTGATTAGACGGTTGAGAATCACAGACTGAAGTCTGTGCCACAATCAAAAATCATCTTGCGAATCCTACTGGTAGAAGACGAGCCGCGCATGGCGCAAGTTGTCGCCAAAGGATTGCGTGAGCATTCCTACGCCGTTGACATTGCCATCGACGGCAATGCCGCGCTTTATCAAACATCAATCAACGACTACGATCTGATTATCCTCGATGTGTTGCTGCCCGGGCCGGACGGATTTGAGGTGTGCCGCGAACTGCGAGCGCGCGCCGACGCCACGCCCGTGCTGATGCTCACGGCGCGCGCGACGATAGACGATCGCATCACCGGACTTGATGCGGGCGCGGATGATTATTTGACGAAGCCATTCGCGTTCCGCGAGCTGGTGGCGCGAGTCAGGGCTTTACTCAGGCGCGAGCCGCAGCTTCATCACGATCTATTGCAGCTCGATGATTTGCAGCTCGATGTCGCCAGTCACCGAGTCTCGCGCGCGTCCTGTGAAATAGAACTGACGGCGAAAGAGTTTGCTTTGCTTGAGTATCTCGCGCGTCGCGCGGGCCAACTGGTCTCTCGGGCCGAGATTGCCGCCCACGTCTGGGACGATTCGTTCGATCCTTTCTCGAACGCGATCGAGGTTTACGTTAACCGGCTGCGCAAGAAGATCGACGAGCAGCACACAGTCAAGTTGATCCACACCCGCCGCGGTGAAGGCTACATCCTCGAGCCGCGTTAGTGGCACAGACTTCAGTCTGTGTTCCCTGTGCGTTAAGATCCCTGACAAAAGTCTGTGCTAATATTAATCTTGCGTTAAGGTACCCCCGCGTATACTCCGCCTCTTCGGACAATTGATGCTCCATTCATCGCCATCGAGGGGGGAAGTTCGACTGCTCGCCAGTCTCGCGCTGGTGATGTGCGCGGTCGTAAGTCTTCAATCGCAAACGCCGCCGGCCACGCCTTCCAGTGATGGTTTTTCCTTCGAACAACTCTACGAAATCGCTGCGCGAGACAATCTGCAAATCAACGCCGTGCGCCGGCGGCGCGCTGTAGCTGAAGCCGGAATCCAGATCGCCGGCCAGCGGCCCAACCCTGATTTCATTTCCGCGTACACGCGCTCAGAGCCGCGCTGGCAACCGTCAGTGTCGCAGTTGATCGAGTTGGGCGGGAAGCGTGGCCGGCGCATCGATGTCGCTCGCAATGAGTTGCGTCTGACCGAACTGGATTTGGACGCAGCGTTGCGCACGCTGCGACACGATCTGCGCGCGGCTTACTTTAGCCTGACGTTCGCACGCAACAACTATGATTTGGGTCAACAGGCGGTTGCCCAAGCGAAGGAGTTGGCTAACATCGCTCGCGAGCGTTTCGCAGCCGGCGATATCGCGCAGTTCGAAGTTTTGCAGGCGAATCTTGGACTTGATCGAGCGACGAACGATCTCGATCGTCTCGGCAATACCGAACGGATCGCACGCTCGACTATGAACCAGTTGCTGAATCGCGCGCCCGACGCGCCGCTGGATTTGCACGACTCGCTTTTTTCTCGGATCGGCGCAATTTCAACTCAGGATTTGATCGCTCGTTCACTCTCTCAGAATGTCGAGTTGCGCACTGCGGAACAACAAATTGCGACTGAGCAAAGCCGCCTGCGGCTGGCGCACGCCCAACGCGTTCCAGATCTAACGCTCGAGCCCGGCCTCGAGACGCACGACTCGGCGTTTACCCATCCCGGTTTTAAGATGCAGGTGAGCGTGGGATTGCCGATCTTCAATCGCGGGGGCGCTGACATCAAAAAGAGCAGCGCGATGTTGGAACAACTCCAGGCTGAACGCGACGCGGCGCGACAGCGTATCGCTTCAGAAATTGCCCGCGCGTCTCTCAATGTCGATTCCGCGCGCAAGCAGGTTGAGTTCTACGAAACTAAATTGCTCCCGGACGCCGAGCGTGTGCGTGAACTGGCGAATGAAGCTTACCGCATCGGACAGACCAGTCTGCTTTCAGTGATCGACGCGACGCGTAATGCGCGCGAGGTGCGTCAGGCGTACTTGCAGGCGCTGCTTGATTACCAGAATGCAGTGGCCGATCTGGAGCAAGCAGCCGGAGTGAAGATGTGATGGTTGTGTCAGAAGTCCGACCGTCAGGGAGAGCTGGTTAAGTTGTGAGCCCTTGCTTACGCGCGGGCTTCCGACACCTTAAGGCCGCAGCGGAGAATCTGTTTCCAAGATGAGCGACATCCAACCTTCAAACTCAATCGAAAACAACGAGCCAGCGGCGCGTGGACCGCGTTGGGTGGTTCCGATCGCCGTCGGCGTTACACTGCTGCTCGTGTTGCTGGTCGTCGTATGGCTAATTGCACGGCGCGGTTCCGCCGAGCAAGCAGTTGAAGCGATCGTTGAAGTAGAAGTCGCGCCCGTACAACGTGGCGAAGTCCGCGAATATGTAGAAGGCGGCGGAACTCTCAACGCCCTCCCGGGCCGCGAGGCGAGTTTCAGTGGCGCCACTGCCGGGAAAGTAACGCGCGTGCTGGTGCAGGTGGGCCAGCATGTGTCGACCGGCCAGGTACTCGCTGAGTTGGACCGCAGCGTGCTGGCGGCGCAGGTGCGACAAGCGCAGGCGGCGTTGTTACAGGCGCGCGCCACTTCAGTTCAGGCGCGCACAGTTTCGGGAACGCCCAGCCAGACAATCGCGGCCGATCAAATCCAACAAGCCGAATCAACCTTGCGCACCGCACTGGCAAACGAGACGCTGGCGCAAAACAATCTCGCCCGGCAGCGCAGACTGTTCGAACGTGGAATCGCTCCCCGGAAAGACGTCGACGATGCTGAGACACAGGCGAAGGTAGCCGCCGCAGCGGTGGGCCAGGCAGAGTCGGCATTAGCTGCGGCGCGGGTAAATGCAGCCAAGGGTATCGGCGAAGCCCGCACGCAGTCGTCGGTTGCGGCCGGTGGAGTCGAATCCGCGCAAGCAGCGCTCGACGTTGCGCGCGCTGAACTGGCGCGCGCATCGATTCGCTCGCCCATCACAGGTACGGTGACAAAGCGCGCCGTTAACGACGGCGAGGCGGTTGATCCCGCGACGCCGGCATTCGAAGTGATTGATTCATCGTCGCTCGATGTTGTCGCGAATCTTCCCGCTGGTTATCTGGGTCGGGTTAAGACGGGCGACCTCGCCACAGTGCACGTCGAACCTCTACCGGAAAAAGAATTCTCGGGCGGCGTCGTACAGGTTGCGCCTTCGGTTGATCCACAAACGAACACCGTTGCCGTGCGAGTGCGTCTGGCCAATCCGAATGGAGAGCTTAAGGCGGGCATCTTTGGGACTGCTCGGATAGCGGTCGACATTCATCAGAACGCTTTGATCGTGCCGCAAACGGCGCTGGTCGTCGAAGGCGACGAAACATTCGTGTTCGTGCCGCAGGGCGACAAGGTCGAAAAACGTAAGGTCACAGTCGGTATTCGCGACGGCGAACAGGTTGAAATCACCGAAGGCTTGAAAGACAACGAAAAGGTCGTCACGCAAGGCGCGTACGGTTTGAGCGACGGCACGAAGATAAAGGTTGTTCAGGGTGAAGAGAAGAAGGATGCGGCTGAAAAGAGCGGAGAAAAATCGCCTCCGAAAGATGAGAAGTAAACGGCAGGTGGTTTGGTTTTAAGCTTCGAAGAAGCGAGATATTTATACAGTTAGTTTATGGAAAAGAGTATTGAACTTCTTAGGAGCGACATATTCAGAGTGAACGGTTCAGTCTTATTTGAGACTCCGAAGGGCAAAGAACATGCCGCTCCTAAAGGAGCTAAAGAAAAGACTCGAAGCTCGATGCTATAAATATTTTGCTCCTGACGGAGCCCTGAAAATGCATAACCTCTAACTTCGTCGCTCAAACATTATGAACGTTGCGCGCTTCGTAGATCGGCATCACAAAGCCACTTATCTGGTGGTGGCGCTTTTATGCGTCGCCGGCCTCTACGCTGTTTGGCAACTTCCCTCGAGCATTTATCCCGAAGTCGAGTTCCCGCGCATCATCGTCGTCGCTGAAGGCCTGCAACTCGAGCCACGCAACATGGTCACCGCGGTCGCGCGTCCTCTAGAGGATGCAGTCAGCGCGCTGCAAAACGTGCAGGTGGCGCGAGTCACTTCGCGGGCAGTACGCGGGTCGGCCGAGATCGCTATCCAGTTCGCTCCCAACACTGATATGGAATTGGCGCTGCAACTGGTGCAGGCAAAGATTAATGAAGTCCAGCCGGAATTACCCGCGGGAATAACGCTCGAGGTACAGCGTCTTACTCCTTCTGTCTTTCCCATCATCAGCTACAACATCACGGGCGCGCCGCCGGTCACTCTGCGTGAGCTGGCAATTTACACAATCCGGCCGCGAATCGCGCGGCTTCCCGGCGTGGCCCAGGCCCGCGTCGAGGGCGGCGACGTCCGCGAGATAGAAGTGATCGTCACACCCGACAGGCTGGCAGCGAATCATCTGGTGATCAGTCAAATCGAGGACGCCATCGCGCAGACCAGCGCCGTAACCTCCGTCGGCCGCGTCAGCCGTGACTATCAGCAGTACAACGTTCTGGCCACAGGCGAGGCACTCTCACTTGACGACGTCCGCCACATCGTCGTCTCGACGCCAAGCTCGACCAGGAACAAGCCGGAAGACAACGGCGCCGACCGCGCCCCCATCCACGTCGGCGATGTCGCCGACGTCAAATATGGCGCGGAGGATCGCACCAGCATGTTTACGGGCGACGGCGTGCCCGCGGCGCTGATCAGCGTGACCCGTCAAATCGGCGGCAACACGGTGGACATCGCCGACGAAGTCGATCAAGTCATTACTGATTTGCAGCCGCAACTACCGCGCGGAGTAAAAGTCGAGCGCGTCTACAACCAGGCGGCTTTCGTGCGCGCCTCGATCGCCAATGTGCGCGACGCAATTTTGATTGGCGGAATTCTGGCGGTGATTATCCTGCTCGCCTTTCTGGGCCACGTGCGCATTACGATCATCGCGGCCACCACGATTCCGCTCACCGTAGTCATCACCTTCTTCTTCATGCGGCTGTTTGGGCAGACCTTTAACCTGATGAGCCTGGGTGGCATTGCCGTGGCCATTGGCCTGGTGATCGATGACGCGGTGGTGGTAGTAGAAAACATAGAGCGACACCTCCGGCGTCGCACCACTGAGGGCCGGCGCGATGCGATCTACGGCAGTGTGGGCGAGTTAATGGCCGCGGTGATCGGGTCAACGCTGACTACGGTCGTCGTGTTTCTGCCGCTCGTCCTGCTGGAAGGAGTGACGGGTCAATTCTTTAGCGCGCTTTCCGTCGCGCTCACCGTGTCGGTGCTGGTTTCGCTGGTGCTCGCTTTGACGTTGATTCCGTTGCTCGCTGATCGTTTCCTGCCGAAAGATGTAGGGGCAGGGCTTGTCCCTGCAGGGCCTGACGAAGAGAGCGAGCAGGCACAAGGCCTGCCCTTACAAGATCGCGACGACACACGCATTGAACCTGAAGACGAAGCGGGCGCGTTGATTGAACCCGAACCACATCACGGATTCGCTTACTACATTCAAAAGTTCTTGCGCGGAATCGAACGACGCTACACCGAGGCGCTCGATCTGGTATTCGCCCATCGACGCTTTGCCTTACTGACGACACTGGTCATGGTCATTCTCGGTGCGTTTATCTACACGCGGGTCGAGACGGGCTTTCTGCCTGAGATGGACGAAGGTGGATTCGTGCTCGATTATCGTTTGCCGCCGGGAACGTCGCTCGCGGAAACCAACAAGGTGGTTTCGGAAATCGAAAAGGTGATCAAGGATACGCCGGAGGTCGCGGCCTTCTCTCGCCGCACCGGATCGCAGCTCGGGTTCTTTGCCACCGATCCCAACGAAGGTGACATCCTGGTGCGACTGAAAGACAGCCGTAGCCGTGACTCAGATGAAATTGTCGACGACCTGCGCTCGCAGATTGAAGAACGCTTTCCGCAGGCCCACGCGGAATTCGTTAAATTACTGGAAGACGTCATTAACGATCTGGCGGGCGAACCCCGTCCCGTCGAAGTGAAGCTATTCGGCGACGATCTGAAAATTCTGCAGAAAACCGCCACCGATCTCGGTGCACAGATCGAGAAGATTTCCGGCATCGTTGAACTCTACAACGGGGTCAGCGAAGGATCGCCTGAACTGGTAGCCCGCATCGACCCCGTTCGCGCTGGGCGCGCAGGCCTGACCGTTCAGGGTATTTCGACGCAGCTCAATGATGCGCTGCTCGGTAAACGTGTTACCCAGATACGCGCAGGCGACCGGTTGGTCGGCGTGCGCGTGCGTCTGCCCGATGAGACGCGTTTCGATTTTGCCAGGATCAGCAACGTTCCCATTACGACGCCCAGCGGACTCACTCAACCGCTCTCGGCCTTCGCGGATATTCAGCGTGAAGCAGGACAGAGCCAACTCATCCGTCAGGATCAGAGACAGATGGTGGCGATAACTGCGGGTCTAAGCGGTCGTGGTCTGGGATCGGCGACCAGCGATGTTCAGGCAATCCTCAATAAAACGACTCTGCCGCCGGGAGTCACCTATCAACTTGGCGGTCAGTACGAAAGTCAGCAGACCGCTTTTCGCGGATTGCTCACGGTATTTGGTCTGGCGCTGGCCCTGGTGTTCATCGTGCTCGTCATTCAGTTTCGATCGTATTTGAAACCGCTGATCATTCTCTTCGCCGCGCCGGTGTCGCTGGTGGGCGCACTGCTCGCGCTTTGGATCACGCGCACGCCGCTCAACATTTCCTCGTTCATGGGACTGATCATGCTGATCGGTTTGGTGGTCAAGAACGGCATCATCCTGTTGGACTACACCGACAGGTTGAGAGCAGAACGGGAAATGTCCCTGGCCGCCGCGTTGCGCGAAGCTGGTCGCGTGCGCCTGCGGCCGATTCTGATGACGACGCTGTGCACGATCTTCGGTCTGGCGCCGCTGGCAATCGGGCTGGGCGCCGGCGCCGAATTGCAACGCCCGCTGGCAATCGCGGTTATCGGCGGTCTTACGCTTTCAACCTTTATCACTCTGCTGGTGATGCCGACGCTGGCGCTGGAATTGGAGCGGCTTGGGTCACGAAAACTCTCTTCCCGTTGGGCATACTTTAGGAAACGTGGAGTAGAAACATGAGCAGTAACAGAATATCGCCTTGCCTCTTCGTCATAATGGTTTTGGCAATTCTTTTTTCGGTAGCGTTCAGAGTTCACGGCCAGGCAAGCATTCCGAACCCTTCGCCAACTCCGCAGCCTTCGGCGACACTGACACTCGAACGTCAGTTCTTCAAGAACATCCTGCTCGATCAAGAAGCAATCTGGACCTCGCCGTTTCATCTGCGCGGGCGCGACGCGCGTTGGCTGGCGCCGCTTGGTTTGGCAACCGCGGCCTTTGTCTCCACCGATCAGAGCACCGGAGATGAGATCGCCGAATCTCGCCGGCAGTTGCATGCCAGCCGCATCGTGAGCTATGCCGGTTCGGATTACGGAACCGGCGGCCTCGCGTTGACTTTCTATCTCGTCGGGCGTGCCCGGCATGACGATCGCGCGCGCGAGACCGGCCTGCTCGGGGCGGAAGCGCTGGTTGACAGTGCCATCGTGGTAACGACACTCAAAGAAATCACGCAACGCAGTCGTCCACTCTCCGGCAAGAGTCGTAGTGATTTTTTTGACGGAGGATCTTCTTTTCCATCCGGACACAGCATCGCGGCCTGGTCGCTGGCAACCGTGATTTCCCGCGAGTATCACGATCGCCCGGTGGTGCAGGTTGCGGCTTACGGAATTGCCGGAGCAGTCAGCGTCGCTCGCTTCACGGGCGAAAAACACTATCTCTCGGATGTCCTGGTCGGCAGCGCGATGGGGTATGGCATTGGCCGCTACGTCTATCACGCTCACCATCGCAGACGGGCCGACGAGGGCGGCGCAGATGAATCGCGCGGACCGTCGCACGCGTGGCCGCTGATCGCTCCCCAGTACAATCGACATGCGCGCGAGTACGGGGCGGCCATCGCCTGGAGTTTTTGAATTCGTAAGACAGCGATGCGCTTCTTTGCTGCTCACTGCTCGCAGCCCACTGCTCACTGATCATGTTCGATTCGGTTCGCACACGATTGACGTTTTGGTACGCGGGCGTGCTGGCGGTGTCGCTGATTGTCTTCGCCGTGCTCGTCTACTACGCAGCCGCGAACATTTCGTACGCGCGCCAGGACGAGCTGCTGCAGTCGACCGCCGAAACTGTCGCGAGCGCGTACGTGCAGGAGTTGGAAGAGGAAAAATCCGCGGCGAAAGCCAACGACGTGGTGTTGGCTCAGATGGTTTTTCCAAATCGCTACGTCGAAGTCGTCGATATCGACGGCCGTATCGTCGCCTGGTCCAGTAATCTTGCCACTCGTCAGTTAACGCTTCCGGCGCCAACGCTCAGCGAGGCCCGCCAGCGCGGCGGCAGTTTTGTCGTGCTTAATAATTTGAGAGTTGCGGTTGTGCCTTTGTCAGCGGACCGCAGCAAACAGCTCGGCTTCGCTATCGTCGCTGAACCGTTAAGCGTTATCGACGAAGGTCTGCGACGTTTGCGACGTTACTTCGTTGCCGGTGTTCCCTTGATCCTGTTATTTGCTTCGCTGGGTGGATACTTTCTCGCGCGCAAGAGCCTCTCGCCCATGGCGCTGATGAATCAACAGACAAAGCGGATCACCGCGGAAAATCTCTCGGCGCAGCTTGACGTGGCCAATCCGCGCGATGAGGTAGGACGGCTGGCCATGACGATCAATGCGCTGCTGGCGCGTCTGGATGCAGCTTTTCAGGAGCAGAAGCGCTTCATCGCCGACGCTTCCCATGAGTTGAGGACGCCGCTTGCCGTCCTGCGTGGGGAAACTGAAGTTGCGCTGGACAAAGATCGTGCGACCGGCGAATACAAAGAATCCCTGGCGCTAATCAAGGAAGAAGCTGAACGGCTGTCGCGCATCGTCGAGAATCTTTTCATGCTGGCGCGTCAACCCGTCGATGCAGCCTCGTTAACCAAAGAGACAGTGCGGCTGAATGAACTCGTCTCGGACTGTGCCCGGGCGGCAACAGTTCTGGCCACGCAAAAAGGGTTGCCGCTGAAGATCGTCGGCCATCTTCCGGCCATAACCTTGAACGGTGATGACGAGATGCTCAAGCGAATGCTCTTGAACCTGCTCGACAACGCGGTGAAATATACGCCGGCGGGCGGCGAAATCAGCATCGCCCTCGCCTCGGAAAACGGCAATGCGGAAATCATCGTCAGCGATACCGGCATAGGAATACCCGCCGCGGACCAGCCGCGCGTCTTCGATCGTTTTTATCGGGTGGATAAAGCACGCTCACGCGCTCAAGGGGGCGCCGGGCTGGGTCTCTCGATCGCGCGCTGGATTGTGGAAGGCCATGGCGGGAAGATTTCAGTTGAAAGTACGCCGGGGCAGGGAAGTGCGTTTACGGTGGAGTTGCCTTTGCAGGATTGAGTTCACAATCAACGCAGTTCATTTGATGAGGTGCTCAACTAACTTCCCTGCATCTTTCGCAAAGCCTCAATGAACTTCCCGTCACTGAATTTCGCAGCGCCCGCTTTGGTGAGCTGCGCCAATTCCTTAAATAACTTCTCGTCCACCTCTTTGAAGTTAAAGCACGACTTGCCCTGCATCCTCTTCTTCAATTCGGGCGACATGCTTTTCAATAAATCGGGACTGGCGTAAACGGACATCAGGTAGAAGCTGACATAGGCCTTGCCCCGGCGCACTCCGCCAAAGCAAAGCGGCTCTTTGTTCTTCATGATGAACCGCGTGTTCAGCATGTAGTAAGTCGGGTTGTCCTGAGCGATATCCATCTTCCTGGCGTAGGGTTGAAAAATCGTTTTCAGTCTTGCAAACACCTTATCGAAATTGTTGTTGTCCGGCATGGTTTGCTCCTCGTCGCGCGATATTAGCAAACCCTGACGGCGTCGCACAGGCTTTAGGAAGCTCTGACTAAGTGTAAATGACCCTCTCAAACGAACACCGTCTTGCCTGGCTCCGTAGGAGCCAAATATTTATAGCTCCCTTCGTTAGACAGTTCCCGCGCTCCGTCGGAGCGCAATGTACGAATATTTCGCTCCTACGGAGCTGCGACTCAGGACCCGGGCTAGTACTATAAATATTTCGCCTCTACGAGGCGAGGAACACCCAGTCAGTAACTGATAACTTGACCAGAGCTTCCTTTAGTCTGTGATCCTGTCCTACCAAAGCTGAATCACAGCCACACCCACCTATTCCCTTCGCAAATTTCTGGCAATGCTCCGCAATTTTCTTGCAACGCATTGCAAAATTCTGGCGAGCTTCGTTATGCTGTGCGCACTCTTGCGTTATTGGGAACGCGGATAGCTTTCGGCTCTAGTCTCCCGCCTCTTGCCCCGACGACTTGCCATGAAACGTACATACGCACTTGTGGTTCTGCTCCTGATCGCGACGTCAATGTTTGCGACCGGAGACAAGAGGCCTTCTCACCGGCCCAACGCGTCCGGCAATACTTTCATGGCGGCGGCCATACCCCCGTTCCTGACGCCACCTTGTGCCGGCGCGATTGCTTCTTTCGATGATTGTCCTCTCACGGGCTGCGGTGAGTTGGGTGATGCAGCATTGAACGTCGTCAAGAACCGAACGAGTGTTCCGCCGGCAATCAAGGGAATTACGCTTGATGAAATTCGCCGGTTACCACAGCCACGGCAGTGGAACACGGGCGCGGATCGATCTTCGATTCAGGGTCCGGGCAAAGAGGGCTCGGGGGTTATGGTGACGGGTTTTTTGCTCAAGGCTAAGGCGGAAGGAAAGGAATCGTGTAATTGTGGTTTGAGCCGCCGGGCTGATACAGACGTGCATCTGGTGCTTGTTTCGAAGATGCCAGACGCTAAGACGAAGGAGGCCATTGCCGAAAGCGAAAAGGATTCGGTGACTGCAGAGATCACACCCCGCGTTCGTGGCCAGAACGAAAAGTGGCTCTTCAGGAACATCAACGATCTGGAAGGGTCCTACATTCGTGTGACGGGGTATCTGATGCTCGACTCGAAACATTTTCCACAGAGTCAGATACTTCAGGGTGAGCGGCTCAATCACAACCTAAGCAGGGCAACAAATTGGGAAGTGCATCCAATTACGAAAATCGAAGTGTGCTCGAAGTCTCGGGAAGAATGCGAACGTGGCAAAGGGTGGAAAAACTATTAGCAGCCTCCTGGCCGCGTGAAAGCCTGCTCCCTGACTTGATCTGCTTGCATGACATCATCCCTCAATCTACAGGAATGGTTTGGCGGCATCGACATTTACTTGTTCGATCAGCTTTTGAAGGGACGCATTGTTCCCGGAATGCGTGTGCTCGACGCTGGCTGTGGTGCTGGGCGAAATCTCGTCTACTTGTTGAAGAGTGGTTTTGAAGTCTTTGGCATAGATGAATCGAGCGGCGCGATCGCCCAAACTCAGCGCCTGGCAACGCAACTGGCTCCGCAATTGCCGTTAGACAACTTTCGCGTAGAGCCGGTGGAGCAAATTTCTTTTGCCGACGCCGGCTTTGATGTCGTACTAAGCAGCGCGGTGCTGCACTTTGCTCGCGATGAAGAACATTGGCGAGCGATGATCAGCGAAATGTGGCGAGTGCTGAAGCCCGGCGGGATTTTTTTCGCTCGTCTCGCTTCAAGCATCGGGATCGAAGATAAGATCGCGCTGATCGAGGAGCGAAGGTATCATCTTCCCGACGGCAGCGAACGTTTTCTGGTGGACGAGGCGATGTTACTCAGCGTCTCCGCGTCGCTGGCCGGCCAGTTTAGCGAGCCGATCAAAACGACGGTTGTGCAAAACATGAGGGCCATGACTACCTGGTGTCTAAGTAAGGGGTAAGCCGTGGGCCTGATTACCTGGGGCTGGGCTTGGAGCTGAAAGGCTTCTTCAAGATGCGTCCGACCCTCTTAAAAAACGAGCCAACCTTAGAATCTTTTTTCTGAGTTGCCGGCTTTGTCTTGTCTTCGTCAAGTTTCGGCGTCACTGAAGCGGCAGGGCCAAGTGAGGGGCGCACATTCAAGACGGTAACCGGCACACCGGGCGGCGTCTGGCTGAGAAGTTCGGGCGTTGTTATTGGAGACGCGGGTTGCGGATTCGGCCCGGGAGAGTTGGAGGGGCGCATTGAGGACCTGGGGAATCGGCGCTTGGTCACTCCCGCATCGGATGGCATGGGGTTGGCAGAGTCCGTAGTCGGCGAAAGCGTTTCGGTCGGATCTTCAGCAGGTTCATTAGTCGCGGCCGGAATCGAAATTACGGATTCTGAATTCGCGATTTTCGGCGCCGCAGGCGGTGGTTTCGAACTCACTCGACCGGGCGAAGCGTAATAAACCACGACGAGCACTGCGGCCAGGAGAAAGGCCGTGACCAGAACCATGAAGTGCTTCAAGGGCGACTTCGCCAAGCCTCGCCTGGTCACAGGGTTAACAGAAACCGCGAATGACCGAGGGTCGTGGACGAGGGCTTCCCCGTCCATATCGCAAACACCCTGGTCATCTTCATAAATGAAGTAGCACTGTGGGCACCGTTTCATCACCAAAGCTCCTTACATAGTCTTAGTTGGGGCTTGGGCGGCAAGAGCGTTGGTGAGTGGTGACGACGACGGTGGATCCGCTTGTCATAAGATACACGACGGCAGGCGAATTCGGCTAGAGTCAATGGCTGGCAACTGGCAAACAGGAGGCGAGGGCAGCAAATGAGTAAAACCATCAGCCTGGTCTTCGGTATTGCCCTGGCGCTGATGAGCGTGTTCTTTATTTTCTACACCGGCCGGCTCCTCTATGTGACGCACGGTCTGACGGCGATCCGCAGTGGCGGGCAGGGCGCATACATCGGCGCGGTCGTGTTTCCGCTGCTGGCGATTTTGTTTGGCTGGGGCGCGTGGAGGCTCTTGCGTTTGAAGAAATAATGAGTGTTGTGAAAGGAAGCCCAGTCGATCGCCTGGAACGCTGGCCGAAACGATAAGCCGTTCCGTGTCTAACCTGTAGGAAAAACCCCGCTCAAGGCGGGGTTTTCGGTAAAGGCAATCGTAAAAGCGCTAGCGCGGATTACGTGTTGGCGTTCTTGGCTTTGCTCCCCCGGCGTCCACGTCTCCGATGCCGGCGATGGCGGCGACGGCTCGAGCCCATATTCGAGTTCGACTTGGGCGTCATCGTAGTGGTGCTGCTGTTTGAGTTTTGACCTGCCGAGGCACTCTCTAAAGCAAGACCGCCAAAGGCCATCAAGGCCATCAAGGCTAAAGCGGTAAAGAGTTTTCTTCTCATCAAGGCTGCTCCTTTGAAAGTAGTTGGTCTAATTACCGGATTGCGGAGAGCAATCTATTCTGAAGCCGGATCCAAGTCAAGAATAATTCACACATGGCTTTCAGATTTTTCGGTGACCTTAGAATTACTTAATCACTTCCAATCCACCCATGTATGGACGCAGCACTTCGGGAATAACCACCGCACCATCCGCCTGCTGAAAATTCTCCAGGACTGCGATCCAGGTGCGGCCAACTGCCAGGCCCGAGCCGTTCAAAGTGTGCACGAACTCGGGCTTGGCTCCACCCGCGCGTCGAAACCGAATGTTAGCCCGGCGCGCCTGAAACGCTTCGTAGTTCGAACACGACGAGATTTCACGGAAAGCACTCTGCGAAGGCAGCCAAACTTCAATGTCGTAAGTTTTCGCGTTCCCGAAACCGAGATCACCGGTTGAAAGCGCGACGACGCGATAGTGAATCCCGAGCCGCTGCAAAACCGTTTCCGCGTTGCGAGTCAGCGCTTCGAGTTCATCGTAAGAGTTTTCCGGCAACGAGTATTTCACCAACTCAACCTTTTCGAACTGGTGCTGCCGGATCACACCGCGAGTGTCCTTGCCGTAGCTACCCGCTTCAGAGCGAAAGCAGGGCGTGTAGGCGGCCCACTTCATCGGTAATTGCGACACGTCGAGAATCTCTTCGCGATAGTAATTGGTTACCGGAACTTCGGCCGTCGGAATGAGATAAAAGCCGCGCTCGTCCTCCAGTTTGAAAAGGTCTTCTGCGAACTTGGGAAGCTGGCCGGTGCCGAACAGCGAATCGCGATTGACTATGAATGGCGGCAGGGTCTCCTGGTAACCGTGTTCGCGCGTGTGCAGGTCGAGCATGAAATCAATCAGAGCGCGGCTCAGGCGCGCGCCGGCGCCATTGAGAATCGCGAAGCGCGCGCCGGTGATCTTGGTCGCGCGCTCGAGGTCGAGAATGCCGAGCGCGTTTCCCAGATCGACGTGGTCCTTCGGCTCGAAGTCAAACTCAGGTTTGGTCCCCCAGCGGCGGACTTCCACGTTCGCAGTCTCATCAGGGCCAACGGGAACGCTTTCGTGCGGGATGTTCGGCAGAGTCGAAAGCAGTTCGCGCATGCGCGCCTCCGATTGATCACGTTGCTGATCGAGCTCCGCGATGCGTTCTTTCAATTCGTTGACAGCTTTGCGGCGGGCGTCAGCCTCTTCTCGCTTGCCGTCTTTCATCAACGCGCCAATCTCGCGGCTGGCCGTGTTGCGTTCGGCATTGAGTTGATCGGATTCGGCAATCACCCGGCGCCGCTCAGCGTCGGCGTGGGCAAAATCGTCGAGCGCATTGGCTGGCATGCTACGCTTCACCAGCGCGGCCCGCACGCTTTCAAGATTCTCCCGCACATAATTTAGATCGAGCATTTGGCTGCCAGCCTTTGCGTGTGATAGAAGTTTATGCCGTTTGACTAAACCTATTCGAAGTTTCTGACGCTAACTGAGCGTCGGCAATGTGTCAAGAAGAGGGACATACAGGTGGCGCCAAGATTGATTTCGCTTTCAGCAGGAGGAAAACGATCCACGAAGTTACACGAAGCAGAGCTGGCTTTATCGTACCCTTCGTGTTTCTTCGTGGATCGTTCTTGTTCTAAGCAAAAGAATTAAAGAAAACTAATTAGGGCATCACTACCGACGTACAAGTATGGTGTCTGCTCACCAGACGAGGCAGCCAGGAAAGATTTGAGATTTGAAATCTGAAACTTAAGATGCCACAAAGAGTACGCAAAGCAGTTTTTCCCGCCGCCGGTCTGGGCACGCGTTTTCTGCCGGCGACCAAAGCATCGCCGAAAGAGATGCTGCCGTTGGTTGACAAGCCCCTGATTCAATACGTGCTCGAGGAGGCGGTCGCTTCGGGCATCGAGTCGGTTGTCATCGTAACGGGCCGCGGCAAGAGCGCTATCGAGGATCACTTCGATGTGTCATTTGAATTGGAAGCACTGCTTCGCGAACGTGGTAGGGAAGCTGACCTGCGTCTGGTGCGCGGAATTTCGGACATGGTTCGAGTGAGCTACGTGCGCCAGCGCGAGGCCCTCGGATTGGGTCACGCAATTTTGCAGGCACGCGATCTGGTCGGCGATGAACCTTTCGCGGTGATGTTAAGCGACGACATCATCGATTCGGAAACGCCGGCGCTACGGCAACTGCTCGATGTTTATGAGAAGTATGACGCGCCGGTTCTGGCTACGATGGAAGTGGAAGGCGAGGCGATTTCGCGGTTTGGCGCGCTCGAAGTGGAAGAGGTAGCCGACCGCGTTTATCGAATCAAGGACATGGTTGAAAAACCTCCGCCGGCTGAGGCGCCCTCGAACCTGGCGATTATCGGCCGCTATGTTCTGACACCCGATATCTTTGATGAAATCACCAGCACCGCGCCCGGCGCAATCGGCGAGATTCAGATCACCGACGCGATGCGGGCCCTCTTGAAGAAGCGCGATTTCTATGCCGTTCGATTTGAAGGAACGCGCTACGATGCCGGCGACAAGCTGGGTTTCCTCATCGCCACGGTCGAGTTCGGATTGAAGCACAAGGATCTGGCGCCCGAGTTTCGACGGTATCTGAAATCAATAAAAGCCTGAGTCTGATTACAAAAATGGCCGATCAAAAACAATTCAGTGGGCGCAGTGCAATCGTCACCGGCGCGACGCGCGGCATCGGGCGGGCCATCGCGCTTGAACTGGCACGACGCGGCGCAGACGTCGCTTTCAATTATGCGAAGAGTGCTGAAGCTGCCGAGACATTGAAAGCAGAAATTGAAGCGCTGGGGGTGCGGGCCCTGGCATCGCAGGGCGATGTCGCCAACACCGAGGCAGCCGCGGAAATGGTCAAGCAAACAAAAGAGACTTTCGGCCGCATTGATTTTCTGGTGAACAACGCCGGCATCGTGCGCGACACTTTGATCCTGCGGATGAAGGAAGAAGATTGGGACTCGGTTATAGATACGAATTTGAAAGGCGCCTGGAATTTCGCCAAAGCCGCGCTGCGGGTGATGCTGCGACAGGACGAGGGCGGATCGATTCTCAACATCACTTCGATCAGCGGCGTCATCGGCATGGCCGGACAATCCAACTACTCCGCCTCCAAAGCGGGAATGATTGGTCTGACTAAAGCGCTGGCGCGCGAAGTGGCAAGCCGCAAAGTCACCGTCAATGCGCTGGCGCTGGGCATGGTTGCGACAGACATGGCGTCGGCGCTTAATGAAGCGTATCAAGAGAAGGTTTTGGAGCAGATCCCGCTGGGCCGGTTTGCCGAAAGCGACGAAGTAGCGCGCATCGCTTGTTTCCTGCTGTCTGACGATGCTCGATATATCACCGGACAGGTTATTCAAGTTGATGGTGGGTTGGCGATGTAGGCATTGGCGATTTTAGATTTGCGCTTGACTTTTGAGGCACGAGTCACGGAACACGCGCCGGTCAAGAGTCAAACACGCGCACTTAGGAGATCAGAACACCAATCGCAAAATCTAAAATCGGAAATGCAAAAGAGAAGCGCCCCGCCAATCTTGCGAACGGCGGGGCGAAAACATCAGGGTAGGTTCGGGTAATTCAGGGGTGGCTTGGCACAGACTTGAGAATCGTCGCATATGGCCGATCCTGTACTTCAAAGGTGGTGCTTTCATTGACGGCGGTATAAAGTCTGCGGCCAAAATAATAACAAGCTGCCGCACGTGCTTTGCGAAAATCCGCTCCGTCTTCGAAGGCCTCTACCCTGCGAAACCCCTCACTGTCAAACATCTGTGTGTTCTTGCAAGGCAGAATCTAACCCGTTCTGCTTGTTTCCGTCAAGCTAAATTTGACGAATTCGTAACAGGTCTGTGACAAAGTGACTGGTCAATCGACCTAACTATGAGGGCTACGCATCTCAGATAGGCGATACGCCTGTCGTCTTACTGCCTCAGAAACATTTCGATTCAGACCGATTGCTTTCAGGTCCTTGGTTCGAATTCGAGGAAGGATGTGAACGGCGGTGGCCATCGGCGTACGTGGATTCCGCACCAGGTTGTGAATAATCGTATACGAACGAGCCCAGGCGCGATTCATGCCGATCAGCCGCAGGACTTCTTCAGCGACCGTGCGCATGGAGGAAATATTTTCAACCTCGTGATCGGTGATACGCGGGTTGTGGATTACGCCGGTCGCAACAATCTTGTTCGCGTCACGAATGAGAATTCCGCGCGCTTCGCGATCTCCTTTGACGGCCAGCTTCACTCGATCTTTGACCGTCATAAACATTATGCGTTTGATCAGCGAGATGCGTTCAGGGGTCGCCCCCTCCAAACGCTCGGCTTTGATTACCGCCTGAGCATTGGCGGCAATCTGCTCAGGTGTTTCAATCATCATCTCTTCGATGATCTCGCGCGCCAACCACGAGTCGTCGATGTCCGCATCTGAGACCTCGATGTGCTGGGCGATGACCCAGGCGTCATCGACCGTGAGGTTGCCAGTGATGCCCGCCAATTCCGCGGATTCAAAGAATTCCGCCGCCGCACTGTTTCCGCGTGCGCGCAACTCCTGGGCGATCTGGCGCGCGCCTCTTTCCTTTTCAAAAAACTCTCGGCGTGTTTCCTTGACGCGGCGCTCGGCTTCGGCCGTGCGCGCCGGGTTCAACAGGATCGCGTCGATGATTTCCGGCGATCGAATCAGACGTTGTTGATTCAGGGTGATGAACTCGAGCAACGAAGCGTCTGGTGTCAATCTCGCCAGCATGGCAATCGCTGCGTCAGGCGTGTTGCTGTTGGCGGCAACCGCTTCATGCAGGTCGCGGCCGGCCTGGGAAAGGGAAGCAAGGTGGCCCAGCACGGCGGGCGCGGCCTCAGCCGATTTCGCCACATTCAAAAGATCGTGCGGCTGCTGTGTCTGGAGCGTGGCTTGGGCGGCGCCGGCCACTTCGGGATTGTTGTCAGTACTAAGATGAACCAGCGCTTCCAGCAGATCCACCTGTGGTAACGGCAGTAATCCGCGCGCTGCGGCCAGGCGGGCGGCGGCCGGCGCGCTGCCGGCGAAGATGGACTTAACGACGGGATTCGTTGATGTGACTTCGGTGCTCACCAAGGACAGTGTAGCTCAAAATGAAATTTGCGTGAGGATTCTGAAGCGGATTAATACAGATTGAAGTTGTATTCGAGCTGCACGTACATCGAGACGGGTTTACCGTCCTTCGTAGCGGGAATGAATCTGATCTGACGAGCTGCCTGTATAGACCTTTCAGTCAAGCCATTAGGTAACGAAGTGACTACCCGAATCCCAAATACTCTGCCATTCGCACCGAGGATGCAGCGCAATACCACGGTGCCCGTCGTTTGGTGCTTTCTGGCACTCTCCGTGTAACTTGGCTCGGGCTTGCTCACAACGCGCGCTTTGGTGTCCGTTTCTTTGGGTGAGTAAATTTTCAGGCCTTGATCGCCGGCCAGTTCGGCAAAACCGCGCAACGAACCTATGCGGGTGTTCCAGTCTTCCAGCTTTGCTTTTGATAGTTTCGGATCCAACGCCACGTATCGCTCCGCGCTTTCAGCGGCTTGCACAAGTTCTGATCGAACAACCAACAGGGCGCGAGGTATCTCTTTAGTGTTTGGTGTCTGATTGAGTTGTCGATCCAAAAGACTCTCACCCAGCTTAGTGGCTTTCTCGTGAGCTTTTTTCGCGCCGCCTTTGTCGCCTTTTTTCTCTAGCGCCAGGCCGAGATAATGCCAGGCCGCAAGATCGTTTTGATCTTGTTTGACCGCCCGCCGCAGCGCTTCGACCGCGTCTTTGACGTCGCCCTTCTGGTAGAGATCAATGCCGCGATCGCGTTCGTTTGTAGTTGCCGGAGCCGGTTGCTGGATCGCCGCCGTGGTGGTCGCGGCTGGTTGGAGAAAAGTCAGGCCCGAGAGTATAACGAGGACACACAACCTGATCAGGGATTGTAGCTGGCTCACTTTCGACATTCCGTTCGACCTCACCATTAATAATAGAACGCGGGTTCCGGATGATAGGGTTTCATCCCTTTCCCATTCTTGAACTCATAGGAAAGAATCTCAAACTGCGAGACGGCTTTACCGTTGCGGACGGCGGGGGTGAACTTGATTCGTCGCGCGGCGTCGATCGCAGCTTCGGTCAACCCGTGCGGCAAAGGTTTCATCGGAAAGATATGAGTCACAGTTCCATCGGCAGCCAGGACAAACTCCAGACGTACTTCTCCTTCGGTCTTTTTCGCACGGGCCTCGTCCGGGTAAGCCGGGGCAGGCGTTTCGTTCAAGTGTGCCCGTTTTTGAACCTCGCTCGATCCGAATGTCGTCCGTTTTTCGGGACGACTGTTCGGTTGAGCATAAATCCACATCGTCTCGCGTAGTTCAAGCCAGCGAGTTGCGTCGGTCGGATGTAATTTAAGAATCTCGTCGGTGGTGGCTCCGGCCCGGGCAAAACTCTGAGATAACTCAGCCTGCCAAAGGCGCAGCCGGTCCTGGAATCGCGGGGGATAGACTTTCTTGGCGGGACCGTGTGCGAAAATGTCCTGGATAGCTTCGTATTGCTGTTGGAATTTTGCTTCTAGTTGTTCGAGGGTGCTTTGTTGAGTCGCGTCAGCCTGGCGCGGGAAAATAATCGGCGCTACGAAGAGGTTGAAGACAATGAGCAACCGCAACGCGGCAACCAGACTGATTGATTTGAGGTTAGTGTTCAAAGCTATTGGTTAGTATAAATTGAAGTTGTATTCGAGCTGCACCCACATCGAAACCGGCCGGCCATCAATCGTCGCGGGAACAAACTTGATCTTTCTCGCCGCTCTGATGGCCAATTGCGTTAGACCATCCGGCAGTCCTCTCACCACCAGAAAATGTTTCGGTGTTCCATCGGCCGCAAAGATGCACCGCAGGATAACTGTTCCAGTAACCTGATTAAGACGTGCCTGTTCAGTATACGAGGGCTCCGGTTTGCTAAGAACCCGCGCTTTGGCGGTCACTTCTTTTCCTGAGCTTACTTCCTCAGGATCGCCTTTACGATGAGTGACTAGAGAAAACCGCAAACTATCAAGTTGCTCGATCCACAATTCCCTGTCCGGTGCTGTGGGAGTGAGTTGAAGATACTTTTCCAAAGCCTCCGCCGCTGCGCCATAACGCACCTTGCGAGATTGCGCGGATTCATCTTCGTTGAAAAGGATCGCATCACCAAGAAAACTGACTAGAGCCTGACTTTTTAGCAAATAGGCTGGTCCGAACTGCGGTCTAAACTTAATCACAGCCTCAGCGTGCTCAAGAGCGTCTTCCTTAGCCCCTGCTCTTAAGCGAACCACTCCGAGGATATAGTGAGCATCGGCAATTCCAGGATCAATGTTTAGTGCCGCCTGAGCGGCGCGAGTCGCCTCTGTGGGTTTGTTTCTCAGCAACAGAGCATAAGCCAATCCTGCCTGGCCCGCAGCGGACCGGGGCCGGAGCTCCAGAGCCGTTTCAAAACTCCTGGTCGCTCCCTTAAGATTGTTATTCCGAATTTGCGCCAGGCCCAGGAAATGCCACGCTTCATAGTCTGCCTTGTTCTTTTTAACGGCCTTTTGCAGTTCTTCAACGGCCTCGGGAAAGCGGTTTTGGTTGAACAGCTCTATGCCGTGCTCGCGCGCTTCGGAAGCGAGGCTCGAGGGTTGCTGGGCATTAGCGACGCTCCAGGGCGTGAGCGCAACGACAACTAGACATAGAACCGATTTTATTTGGAGAGGCTTGATTACTAAGCTGTGGACGCTTCGCATCTTTGATTTCTCTTGGCGATGTTGGCGCTCGGATGTCGCGAGCTCAAGACGCCATCTTGCGACACGCAAGAACTAAGCAATGCCGTGACATTTCTTATATTTCTTGCCTGACCCACAGGGACAAGGATCGTTGCGGCCGACCTTCGGCTCGCTGCGCACGACTGTCTTTACTTTGCCGGCTTCTTCGCCCGCGGGCGCGGCGCCCTGATTCGGGCCGGTGAAATTCATCGATCGCGGACGGGCGGCGCGGCGTCGTTGTAATTCATCGGGGGGCTGCTCGGAAACTACCTGGAGGTTGAAGAGCGATCGAATCGTGGTTGTGTCGATGCGATCCAGCATCGCCTGGAACATGTCAAAGCTTTCCTTCTTGTACTCAACCAGCGGATCCTTCTGCCCGTAACCAACCAGACCGATGCCCTGCTTCAAGTGATCGAGCGCCAGCAGGTGGTCCTTCCATTGCGCGTCGATGATGTTGAGCATGATGATGCGCTCGTAGGTGCGCATCGCTTCCTCGCCGATCTGCTTTTCCTTCTCAGCGTACTTCGCCTTCAGCTTTTCCCAGATTTGTTCGTCGATCTCTTCCGAAGTTCCGTGCCTGAAATCAATGCCCTCGGCGTCCGCGTCGAGTGCATAGATCGAGTGAATCTTTACCTTGTAATTTTCGATGTCCCATTCGTCCTCAGACAGATTGGGATTGAGGTACTGCTTGGTGGTGTCGGCGAGCAGGTCGCGGGCGACGCCGGTGTCACCCACCAGGTATTCGCGTTGGTCGGGTTCTTCCATTAACTGGCGGCGCAGACCGTAAATGGTCTCGCGCTGCTTGTTCATGACGTCGTCGTATTCCAGCAGGTGCTTGCGGGTTTCAAAGTTGCGGCCTTCGACCGACTTTTGCGCGGCCGCGATGCGTTTGGAAACCATCTTGGATTCGATCGCGACGCCTTTCTCCATGCCGAGCCGCTGCATCAGCGCCTTGACCTTGTCGCCGGCAAAGATGCGCATCAGATCGTCTTCGAGGGAAAGGAAGAAACGCGACGAACCCGGATCACCCTGGCGGCCAGAGCGCCCACGAAGCTGATTGTCGATGCGGCGCGATTCGTGGCGTTCCGTGCCGAGGATGTGCAGGCCGCCGCGCGCTACTACTTCCTTGTGTTCGGATTCAACGATGCGCTTGGCCTTGGCAAACGCTTCCTTCCATTGTTCTTCGGTGGCCTCATCCGGATCGATTTCGTCCTCTTTCAGAAACTCGCGCGCCATGAAATCAGGATTGCCGCCGAGCAGGATGTCGGTGCCGCGGCCGGCCATGTTCGTGGCGATTGTGATGGCGCCTTTGCGTCCCGCCTGGGCGACGATTTCGGCTTCGCGTTCGTGATACTTCGCGTTCAAAACGTTGTGCGGCACGCCCACCTTTACCAACCGGCGTGCAATCAACTCTGAATTCTCAACCGAAACCGTACCGACGAGCACCGGCTGACCCTGTTCGTAACGCTCCTGAATTTCCTCGACTACCGCGTCCCATTTCTCCGGCAGCGTGCGATAGATCATGTCCGGATTGTCCCGGCGCACCATCGGCATGTGCGTGGGGATGACGATCACTTCCAGCTTGTAAGTAGTGTGAAACTCGCCGGCCTCGGTTTCAGCCGTGCCGGTCATTCCGGAAAGTTTTTCGTAAAGCCGGAAATAATTCTGCAAAGTGATCGTCGCCAGCGTTTGATTCTCGCGTTCGATCTTCACGTCTTCCTTCGCTTCGACGGCCTGATGCAAACCATCGGACCAACGCCGGCCTTTCATCAAGCGGCCAGTGAAGTCGTCGACGATAATTACTTCGCCGTCCTGCACCACGTAGTGATGGTCGAGCCGGTAGAGCGTGTGCGCCTTGAGCGCCTGCTCGACGCAATGCAGCAATTCCATGTTGCCCGGATCATACAAATTCCCCACACCCAATAGCCGTTCGGCTTTATCCACGCCATCTTCCGTCAATACCGCCGAGTGATTCTTTTCGTCGACGATGTAATCGCCGGTCTTCTTGCCTTCTTCCAGTTCTTCGCCGCGCTGAAGCTGCGGGATGATCGCGTTTGCCTGGTAGTACTTGTCGGTTGATTCCTCCGAAGGCCCGGAAATGATCAAAGGCGTGCGCGCTTCGTCGATCAGAATCGAATCCACTTCGTCGACGATCGCGTGATAGTGACCATGCTGCACGCAGGTTCCCAGATCGAACTTCATGTTGTCGCGCAGATAGTCAAAGCCGAATTCGTTGTTCGTGCCGTAGGTAATGTCGGCGTTGTAAGCGGCTTGCCGCTCAAAGTCGTCCATGTCGTTCTGGATGCAGCCCACAGTCAGACCGAGGAAGCGATAAATCTGGCCCATCCATTCCGCGTCGCGCGCGGCGAGGTAATCGTTGACCGTGATGCAATGAACTCCGCGACCGGTGAGCGCGTTGAGATATGCCGGCAGCGTCGCGACCAGGGTTTTGCCTTCGCCGGTGCGCATCTCGGCAATCTTGCCCTGATGCAGGACGATGCCGCCGATCATCTGAACGTCAAAGTGCCGCATGCCGGTGGTGCGCTTGCTCGCTTCGCGGACCACGGCAAAGGCTTCCGGCAGAATCTCATTCAGAGCGTCCTGCTCGCGACGCTGGCGATCGTCTTTGTCGCGCGCATCCTTAACCGCATCGGCGACGTGGGCTCTGAACTCTTCTGTGCGGGCGCGCAGTTGATCATCAGAAAGCCGCTGGATTTCCGGCTCAAACGCGTTTATCTGGTCGATCGTCGGACGAATAGCCTTAAGAAAACGCTCGTTACTGCTGCCAAAAACTTTGGTTAGTACTTTATCGAAACTCATAGTAGTTTTATACGATTAGCAAATCCTCGGATGTTTCATAGCGCCAGAGTGATTGAGAGATTGTACGAGAGCGTGGTGGGGTGATCAAGCGGGGAGGAATGACGCCATTCAAAGAGTCCGCATCTCATCGATTAAATGATGGGTTCTGGAGAACGATCGCATTAATATCCGTAAAGAACGCTACAACATGAGCATCTTCGATTGGTGCTTCGCCCGGGATCAGCAAAACAGACCGAGCCCGCGGAGCGGGCGACAGCCGAATCATTACGATTGAGGTTTTTATAATCGCAACCGCTGTCGCCCGCTTCGCGGGCTCAATTGTCATTGTTTATCTGGATCCTGGGGCTTACGCCCCAGACTTTATGCTGGCGTCCGCTCCGCGGACAGGCTTGACAAAGATCTTACCGACAGCTAGTTTTCAGTTTCTTGTAAATGTTCTTTGCAATTCTTAAGTAGAGGCGCGGCCTTCAAGAGTAGGCGAGTCCGAAGAACGTGAAGGGTTCAATGATGACTCGGGTCGAAAGGGAAGGTCGCCGAAACTCGTGCGGGCGTCTTCAGGCCGGGACGAGTTGGTTGCTGTGGCTAAATCCGCAGGACTGTCACCTTAGTGGCACAGACTTCAGTCTGTGATGATGACGATCACAGACTAAAGTCTGTGCCACTGGTGGAGAGCTACGACACCGGCGCCGGATGTTTTTTGGCGCGAAAGTTTCTCGGGAATGAGGGGCCAGTCGTATGCTTTGCGATTGGCCTTTTTTTCTTTGCGGCTTTGCGCCTTTGCGAGAGCTGGAATTTCACGCAAAGGCGCAAAGGCGCAAAGATAGTGGCACGGGAAGAAATCGATAAGATGAATCCAACCATCATGAAATTCGGCGGTACATCCGTCGAAGACGCGAACGCGTTTCGCAACGTCGCGGCAATCGTCAAGGTCGCAGTCGGTTTGCGGCCGGTGGTGGTAGTCTCGGCGATTGGCGGATTCACCAACGTGCTGCTGGCGAGCGTGCAGAAGGCGATCAGAGACGACGCGCGCGCAGCGACTCGGTTGCTGGATCACGATCTGAAACGGCACATTGCGATCGCTCGTGAATTGCTCAATCCGGAATCCTGCGCAGCCTTCGAATTAACCGTTGCAGTTGCCCGTCGCGAGATTCGCCAGCTCCACAAGATTATCGCCGTTCATCCAGTCACGCAGCCGCCGCTGCAAGATGAAATCGTCGCTTACGGCGAACAGCTCTCGTCTCAATTGCTGGCCGCGGTCCTACGCGAAGAAAACCTCCCCGCACGTTATGTCGATGCGCGTCGTTGTCTCAAGACCGACGACAACTATGGCAGTGCGCGACCGCTTGGTGAAACCACGACGGCGACACGGTCTGAACTGGGGCAGCTGCTTGAATCCTCGAAAATTCCCGTCCTTGGTGGTTTCATCGGCAGCACGGATAAGGGAGTGACAACCACGCTTGGCCGCGGGGGTTCGGATTACTCAGCGGCAATTTTTGGCGCCGCGCTCGAAGCTCGCGAGATTCAGATCTGGACTGACGTGAGTGGCGTGCTGACGGCCGATCCGCGGATCGTGAATAAGGCCAGGACGATCCCCGTGCTGTCTTATCAGGAAGCTGCTGAGCTTGCCTACTTCGGCGCGAAAGTGTTGCATCCGAAGACAATTCAACCGGCGATTGATTGCCGGATCCCGGTGCGCGTCTGTAACTCAGGCGCGGCCGCGGAAGCCGGGACGCTGATCGTTTCAGAGTCCGAAGCCGCGCCCCAAACTATCAAAGCCATCGCTCATAAGAACGGGATTACTACGGTGCAAGTAAGTTCGGCGCGCATGCTCGGCGCTTACGGCTTCCTGCGGGCGCTGTTCGAAGTTTTCGATAGCCATCGCACCGCGGTCGATGTGGTTACCACTTCAGAGGTGAGTGTTTCGCTTTCCATTGACGACGCCAGCGCGCTGCCCGAATTAATTCCTGATCTGGAACAACTTGGTACGGTGGAAGTAGAAGAGCATCGCACGATTATCTCGATTATCGGGGAAGGGTTGCGCAATACGCCCGGCATCGCCGCGCGCGTTTTTGCCGAGATTAGCGACATCAATGTAGCGATGATTTCGGTGGGTGCGTCGAGCGTGAATCTCACCTTCATGGTGGAAGAAGCTCGGGCGATTGAAGCAATCAAGCGACTGCACTATGTCTGCTTTGAAACTTCCGAGGCTTCGAATAGCCAGGCTGAACCGGCTGTCGCGGAGGTGGGTGCTTGAGTGAGCCAATCGATGTATTGAAGCTCACGTGTGAGTTGATCGATATCCCATCGGTCACGGGAGACGAATTCCAGATCGGTACGTCTCTCGCGGAATTGCTCAACCGGCGTGGCTACCAGGTTGACCTCCATGAAATCGAGCCTGATCGCGCAAACGTGATCGCGACCACGGGCCAGACGCCGAAGGTTGTGCTTTCGACGCACATGGATACCGTGCCGCCATACATCGCCGGGGGCGAGGACAATGAATTTATTTATGGCCGCGGTGCTTGCGACGCGAAGGGGATAATTGCGGCGCAGATTGCCGCCGCCGAGAAACTGCGGGCGGATGGTGTGAATGAGATTGGATTGCTGTTTACCGTCGACGAAGAAGTGACCAGCGCGGGCGCAAAGGCTTTGAACGAACATCCACTTGCTGCTTCATGCCGTTATTTGATTAATGGCGAGCCGACCGACAATCGACTCGCGCTTGGAACCAAGGGTTCGCTGCAAGTGGTGCTCAAGACACAAGGTCGCGCCGCACACTCGGCTTATCCGGAGCAGGGCGAATCGGCGATCGAGAAATTACTCGACGTTCTGAGTGACATTCGTAAGATCGTCTGGCCTTCAGGTGAAACGTTTGGCGAGACGACCTGCAACATCGGCGTGATCTCCGGCGGCACCCGCGCGAACGTGGTTCCCGACGAAGCGCAGACGGTTTTGCAGATTCGTCTGGCGACAGCCGCGCAGCCGGTCAGGGACTTGCTGGAACGCGCGGTCGGCGGGCGGGCGTTGTTGGAATATAAGTCTGTCCACGATCCGATTAAATTGCACGAGCTTGATGGTTTCGAATCGACGGTTGTGCGATTCACTACTGACATTCCCTATTTGAGCAATTGGGGCACGCCGTTACTCATCGGGCCGGGTTCGATTCTGGATGCGCATACAGAGCATGAGCGGGTGGCGAAGAGTGAGCTTTTGAAGGCGGTTGAGATTTATAAGGATCTGGTTGGACGTCTTTTGGAGTTGATTGAAAGGGATTGAATCTTGTCGTTCAGGTGGATGGATATTGAGTCCGTGTGCAAGCAGCATCTCGATCAGTCCGCAAAGCGGACGAAAGAAAATAGCCCAGGGTGTAGTGAGTGCAGCGAACGAAACCCTGGGTAACGTCGTCATCACGATTCCAAAGCCCGCTTTAGCGGGCGACAGAATCTTTCGCCCGCTAAAGCGGGCTCTTTGAAATTCTCTGGCTGGCGATCCCAGGGTTCCGCGCTTCGCGCTCCACCCTGGGCTATTATCTTTCATCCGCTTCGCGGATTCATTGAACGGTTCGCTTTGGACTTGGGTGTTACTCAGAGTTTCGACCATGAAAGTAGCTCTAATCGGATATGGCGCGATGGGTCAGCTCGTCGGCAAGCTTGCCGGCGAGCAGGGCCATGAGATCGTGCTCACGCTTGACATCAAAGATGCCGCGCGCAGTGTCGAAGATCTCGTCAATGCGTTGCGCGGCAGTAATGTAGCCTTCGACTTCACGGTTGCTGACACGGTCCCCAAGAACGCCGAAGCGTGCGCGCGCGCCGGAGTTCCGCTGGTGGTAGGCACAACTGGCTGGCAATCACGCGTCGATGAGGTGCGACGCGTGGTGACTGAACACGACGGCGCGCTAATCTATGGCGCAAATTTTTCGGTAGGCGTTCAGGTCTTCTATCGGATTGCGGCTCAGGCGGCTGAGTTGTTTCGCGGACTCGAATCGTACGACGCTTTCATTGAAGAGGCGCACCATAAACGCAAGCGTGACGCGCCGTCCGGCACTGCCGCGCAACTGCGGGACATTGTTGGCGCCGTCTTGAGTCGCGATGTTCCGGTGAGCTCAACGCGCGCCGGGTATATTCCCGGGACGCATCGCCTGGGATTTGATTCTGCGGCGGATCAAATTACCCTGACGCACACCGCACGGTCGCGCGAAGGATTTGCCGCAGGCGCTCTCGTGGCAGCCCATTGGATCATTGGCCGCAAGGGTGTGTATGAGTTTTCGGAAGTGTTTGATGAGATCATTGCCAGTTCGCTCCGTTAGGAGCGAAATGTTTATAGCACCATGTCTCAAATCTCTTAATCAGCTCCTTTAGTAGGAGCGGCATGCATGTGTCGCTCCTCCGGAGCTCAGATCAATATTGATCGAGGTGCTATAAATATCGCGCTCCTAACGGAGCTTAAGAAATCGCGTAGATTCGATTTGAGAAAGAAGGAGCGAGAACGATGACAATGAAGATTGACTGGATGCGCGGTTGTGCAACGGCGCTGGTGACTCCATTCAAAGCCGGTGGCACGATTGACGAAGATCGCCTGCGCGCACTCGTCGATCGGCAAATTAACGGGGGCGTGCGCCTGCTGGTGCCCTGTGGCACGACCGGCGAGAGCGCGACGATGACCGAAGCTGAAGACCAACGCGTCATCGCCATCACGGTCGAGGCCGCGCGTGATCGCGCTCACGTGATCGCCGGCACAGGAAGTAATTCGACCGCGTCGGCGATTGAATATTCACAGCGTGCGCGCGATCTGGGCGCTGACGCCATGCTGCAAGTCGCCCCCTGGTATAACAAGCCGACACAGGAAGGTTTGTACGCGCACTTTCGCGCCATCGCCGAAGCCATGCCGGACACCCCAATCATGCTTTATAACGTGCCGGGTCGAACGTCGTCGAACATTTCAGCCCAAACAGTTCTGCGCCTCGCGCGTGACTGCGAAAACATCGTGGCGATCAAGGAAGCGTCAGGGAACCTGAGTCAGATCATGGAGATTTTGCGCGGCCGGCCGGCGAACTTTCGCGTGCTGTCGGGCGACGATGCAGTGACCCTGCCGCTGATCGCTCTGGGTGCAGAAGGAATTGTTTCGGTGGCGTCGAACGAAATTCCTGATCAGATGTCGCGTATGACGGAACTGGCCCTTGACGGGAATTGGTCGGCAGCGCGGGCTCTGCATTACCGCATCCTGCCGCTGATGGAAATCAACTTCATCGAATCAAGCCCCGGCCCGGTCAAGGCCGCCATGGCGATGATGGGTCTGCTGGAAGAAAACTTCCGCCTACCGCTGGTGCCAATTCAGGCGAAAAGCCGCACGCAAATTCGTGAAGTGATCGCTGAACTCGGTTTGCTGGAAAGTGCGGGTGCCACTGCGTGAGTCAGTACCACCCGCGATAGCGGGCCAGAGGCTCAATCCCACATTTCGAAAGGCCCGCCCGCTACCGCAGGCGGTACTGACCTATGTTACGTGAACAAATAGAAAACCTGGCGGCGCACGAAGGCGGCGAATACTCTGACGAACACATCGCTTTGTTTGCTGAATTCAAAGCCTCACTCAATCGTGGTGAGATTCGCGCCGCCGAGCGCAATGCAGACGGCAAGTGGCAAACGAATGCCTGGGTCAAGCGTGGCATCCTGCTCGGCTTCCGCATGGGATCGATTATCGAGATGACTCCATCCGGCGCGAGCTTGCAATTTCTCGACAAGAACACTTATCCAATCAGAAAGTTTTCCACCGAAGATCGTGTGCGCATCGTGCCAGGCGGATCGAGCATTCGCGACGGCGCCTACATCGCACCCGGCGTGGTTTGCATGCCGCCGATGTTCGTCAACGCGGGCGCCTACGTCGGCGAGGGAACCATGATAGATAGCCATGCCCTGGTGGGGTCATGCGCCCAGATTGGCAAGCGCGTGCATCTCTCAGCCGCAGCCCAAATTGGAGGAGTGCTCGAACCCGCGGGCGCGATGCCGGTGATTATTGAAGACGATGTGATCGTGGGTGGCAACTGTGGCGTTTACGAAGGTGCGATTGTCTGCGAGCGCGCGGTGCTGGCTTCGGGCGTGATTATTACCGGCTCAACGCCCGTCTTCGATTTGGTGCGCGAACAGGTTTACCGGCGCAATGGCGACGCGCCGCTCGAGATTCCTGCGGGCGCAGTCGTCGTGCCCGGCGCCCGCGCAGTGCAAAGTGAAAAAGGGCGCGAGTGGGGCCTGTCGCTCTATGCGCCAGTGATTGTGAAGTATCGCGATGAGAAGACGGACGCGGCGACGCAGTTGGAGGATTTGCTGCGTTGAGATGCAAATCTTGTTACTTGACCGATGTTACGGTAGCTCCTAAGATCTCTAAGAGATCAGAGGTGAGCGTATGGTTATTGAAGCAAAATATGAAGGCGGCGTATTCAGGCCGCTTCGCAAAGTAAAACTCAGGGAAGGAACCGTGGTGGAGATTCACGTTCATCGTGAAGATACCCGCAAAAGGGCACAGTCAATTCGGGAGCTTGGTTTTGCTGGAATGTGGGCGAACCGTGCGGATATCAAGGATGGCGTGAGCTATGTCAACACGCTAAGGGACAAGTCTAGTCACTAGAGCTTAAGTGGCGTGCTCGAAGGAGAGTTAGATCGAGTTCAAGTTTACGCGACGGATCCTGTCAGAGGCCCGAGTCATCGCCAAGGGCAAACGCATTCGTGATGTCCGTCGTCTGGTTAGGCAGTACGGTGGCACCACATCGAAATGGGTGAAGAAAAGCAGTTCGCGGATCGAGATTGCCGGTGAGTATTTTGAATTTCATTGGTACGAGCATGCCGGAATCGGCAGGTTTGAGGTAAAGCCAGTGCGAATGAATCGATCATGATAGTCAAACTGAAGAAAAGAAATACGCCCTATCGAGACCTGACGTTTGGCCAGCCATATGTTGTCATCGGCATCGAAGGCGATGAACTTCGCATTCTCAACGACGCTGGTCGTCCTTTCCTGTATCCGCCCGATCTGTTTTCTGTTATCGATCCACGAGAACCGGTTGATTGGGTTACTGAGTTCGGCGATGATGGAGAGCGATATTCATATCCACCATCGCTTAACAAGTCTGGCTTCTTTGAAGACTTCTTCGACCAAGAGGCTAAGGCCGTCTCAACATTCTGGCGCGTAGTTAACCAGCGGCTTGCGGCCAGCCAGCGGAAAGTCGCTTAGCTCACTTTCTGGCGCTGTGCTGCAAGGCGACGAGTGCCTCAAAGAATCTCTTCAGCAGGTCGATCCTGACTAACCCGCCGTTCGCGACCCGCGTCCTTGCAAGGGAGAATTATGAAGCATCGCTCCACCGCATCATTTGGCAAGAGGCAGGAATACACTGCGGTAGCCGAACTTCTTCGCCGAGGTTTTGACGTTTACATGACTCTTGTAGATGACCAGCAAATCGACTGTGTGATTCGCCAGGAACGGAACTCAGAACTGCGCTATCTCGATATTCAGATAAAGGCTCGCTCAAGCGGTGCAAAGCATGCGGCGACTTTCGCAGCGCTAGAGGTTCGCGATCCACGACCTAACTTCTGGTTCATCTTCTACAGCGAAACAGTTGGGATCTATTGGGTCATGCCCTCGATGGACTTGGTTCGACTCGCAAACGTCAACAAGGGAGGTCCAGCCACTACGGGCAAGAACAAAGGCAAGCTCACGGTTAAATTTGCAAATAATAACAAGGGTGGCTGGAAGCCGCGGCCAAAGTTCCAGGAGTATGAGAACGCTTTTCACTTGCTTGAGTAACGACGAACCGGCGGACATCTGAAGCGTTAGCAAGCCGAGACTATTGTGGGCTCCTTGGATTCACAGCCCACGCATTCAGGTCATCAGAGTACGGTTCAGGCCGAAGTTACGTCAGGCGTTTGGAGGATTACGTTCATTGAAACAATTCCAACCACCCGCCTTCCTGCGCGGAATCGAAAAAAGCATGATCCGAAAGATCTCGGATCGAGCCAGGCTTGGCAGCATCAGTCTCGGTCTGGGCGAACCTGATCTGCCCACGCCGGAAGTGATCCGGCGTGAAGCGGTGCGCGTGATTCAGGAAGAACAGAGCGGATATACGTTGCAGGCGGGCATCCTCCCTCTGCGTGAACGAATCGCCTCGGATTATCCACACCTGAAGCTCTCAACCGAGCAAGTAGTAGTCACTGCGGGATCGCAGGAGGCGCTCTATCTCATCTTGATGACATCGATCGAGCCGGGTGATGAAGTGCTGATGCCTAATCCGGGATTCATCGCTTATCCGATGATTACGCGAATGGCCGGCGGGCGCGCGGTGACGTACGCACTGCCGGCAAAGAATGATTTCGGCTTTGATCTTGAAGACTTCAAACGCCAACTCTCGCCGCGAACCAAGGTCGTGATTTGCATTAGCCCGTCAAACCCAACCGGTCGCGCGCTAACTAATGATGATCTGAAGTCGATGGCAGAGGCGGTGGCGGCGAGCGGCTCGGACGCGTTCATTATCAGCGATGAAATTTATCGCGAGCTTTACTACACGCAGGAGCGGCCGGCTTCGATCTCTGAGTTTTATCCGCGTACGATCGTTGTGAGTGGCCTTTCAAAGTCGATGCGAATGACGGGTTGGCGCATTGGGTGGCTGGCCGGAGAAGAAGCGGTAATGCGCGCGGCGCTGGTGCTGCACGGATACGTCGTGACCTGCGCTTCAAGCATTTCGCAGAAAGCTGCGCTGGCGGCATGGACCGATGAAGCAGCCGTGGCGCGTGAAGATATGCGTGCGATATTTCATCGGCGCCGCGGTCATCTGCTCTCGTTGCTGCGCGACGAACTCGGCTTGCGCTGCGTGACGCCTGAGGGCGCTTTCTACATCATGGTCGATGTCGGTCGCTATGGCGATTCGCTGCGGGTGGCGGAAGCGGGACTCGAACAGGGCGTGGTGACGATCCCCGCCGCAGCGTTCGGCAGTGAAGGCGAGGGGTTTCTGCGTATCTCTTATTGCGCGGACGAAGCGAAGCTGTCAGAGGGTGTGCGGCGTTTGGGGGAGGCTTTGAAGTCGCTGGGGTAAGCGCATTTAAACGCAGAGGACGCAAAGGTTTTCGCAAAGTAACGCAGAGGAAAAACCTTTGCGTCCCTCTGCGAAATCCTCTGCGACCTTTGCGTTAAATTAGATCTGAGCAAGACTCAAGCAAAATCAATGAACAAGAAACTTCGCGTTGGTATTCTGGGAGCGACTGGGGTAGTGGGGCAGCGCTTTATTCAACTGCTCGAAGATCATCCGCAGTTTGAAGTCAGCGCGCTGGCGGCTTCGGATCGATCGCAGGGAAAGACCTATGCGGAAGCTTGCACCTGGCGGCTGCCCGGCGAGATGCCCGAGCGCGTGAAAAGAATTGTCGTGCAACCGCCGGCGCCGCCGCTCGATTGCGATTTCGTGTGCTCGAGTCTTCCCGGCGAAATTGCGGGTACCGCTGAAGAGAGTTTTGCCGGTGCTGGTTTTCCGGTAATCACGAATTCATCCTCGCATCGCATGGACACGGATGTGCCCCTTTTGATTCCCGAAGTGAATCCGGAGCATCTCGAACTGATAGCCGCGCAGCGTTCGGCTCGCGGTTACGATCGCGGTTACATCGTCACTAATCCGAATTGCTCGACGATCGTGATCGCTATGGCCTTGGCGCCCTTGCATCAAACCTTCGGCGTTGAATCATGCATTGCGACCACGATGCAGGCGATTTCCGGCGCTGGGTATCCGGGGGTAGCGTCGCTGGATATTACGGACAACGTCTTGCCGTTCATCGGCGGTGAAGAAGAAAAGATCGAGAGCGAAACCGTGAAGATACTCGGGCGCGTCGAGGGGACAATGATCAAAGGGGCGCCGATGAAGGTCAGCGCGCAATGCAACCGCGTGAATGTCATTGACGGTCACCTGGCGGCGATCCGCGTGAAGCTTTCCGAATCAGCTTCGCTGGATCAAGTTCGCGCAGCGCTCGCCGACTTTAGCGCGCTACCACAGGAACTGAAACTGCATTCGGCGCCGTCAAAGCCGATTATTGTGCGGGATGAAGTTGATCGTCCACAGCCGCGCCTGGATCGCGATGCGGGCAACGGAATGAGCGTTACGGTCGGCCGCATTGCCCTGGACAGCGTGCTCGATTATCGTCTG
>Ga0070698_100000057_pt1 | contig 79148 bp, 66 predicted proteins | sample KBSK1502metaG_FD_65477 | JGI IMG/M metagenome (GOLD analysis project Ga0070698, IMG submission 65477) | Corn, switchgrass and miscanthus rhizosphere microbial communities from Kellogg Biological Station, Michigan, USA - KBS K1-50-2 metaG | ecosystem: Host-associated > Plants > Roots >... | reverse complement strand
GCGGGTAGCTCGGCGTCCCGGCACATGTCCCATGCGGCTGCCAGGCACAGCGCCGCGGGCAGCGAGTCGGCGAAATCGCCGATCCCGGTGACGAGCGTGCGCAGGGAATGGTCATCCAGCCGGATCTTGGCATAGGTCAGGTCGTCGTCGTTGACCAGCACCAGGTCAGCACGGCGCTCGCCGGCCAGCGCCGGGATCTCGGTGCGCTCGCCGGCGATGTCGGTCTCCACCCGGCGCCGCCTGACCAGCCCGGCCCCGGTCCGGTCGTACAGCCCGATCGCGATCCGGTGCGGCCGGAGCGCCGGGTGGCTGGCGGCCGCCTCCTGGACGACAGTGAACGTGGTGAACCGGTCGTGGGCGTCGGTCTGGTACTCCGGCCGCAGCGTGTTCACCCCCGCGGTCTCCAGCCACGCCTTTGACCAGGACGACAGGTCGCGGCCGGAGGCTGCCTCCAGGGCGGCAAGCAGATCGCCGAGGCTTGCGTTGCCCCAGGCATGCTGGGCGAAGTAGGCCCGGACGCCGGCCAGGAAGTTGTCCCGGCCGACGTAGGCGACGAGCTGCTTGAGCACCGCCGCGCCCTTGGCGTAGGTGATGCCGTCGAAATTGCCCTCGACGGTTTCGATGTCCGGCGCGTCGGCGGCGATCGGGTGGGTTGACGGAAGCTGGTCCTGCCGGTACGCCCACGCCTTCCACTGCTGGGCGAACGTGGTCCAGGCCTGCGGCCAGCGGGTGGCCTCGGCCTGCGCCACGGTGCCTGCCCAGGTGGCGAACGACTCGTTCAGCCACAGGTCGTCCCACCAGCGCATGGTGACCAGGTCACCGAACCACATGTGCGCCATCTCGTGCAGGATCGTCTCGGCCCGGCTTTCCCTGGCCGAGTCGGTCACCCGCGACCGGAAGACGTAGGACTCAACGAACGTCACGCAGCCGGCGTTCTCCATCGCGCCGGCCTTGTACTCGGGCACGAACAGCTGGTCGTACTTGCCGAACGGATAGCGCAGGCCGAACGAGTCGTGGAAGAAGTCGAAGCCCTGCCTGGTCACCTCGAAGATCTCGTCAGGATCCAGGTACTGCGCTAGCGACTCGCGGCAGTAGATGCCGAGCGGGATCCCGTCGTGGTCGGCCCGGACCAGGTGGTAGGGCCCGGCCGCGACGGCGGTGATGTAGGTGGATATCGGCGGCGTGGCCGGGAAGTGCCAGCGCTGGGTGCCGGGCCCGGCCGGGGCGGCGGTCACGTCCGGCGCCATGTTCGAGATCACCAGCCAGGTGTCCGGGCAGGTCACCGTGAACTCGAACCTGGCCTTCAGGTCAGGCTGGTCGAAGCAGGCGTAGATCCGGTGCGCGTCGAAGGTCTCCAGGTCGGAGTAGAGGTAGACGCCCTTGTCGGCCGGGTCGGTAAATCGGTGCAGCCCCTCGCCGGTGCGGGAGTACGCGCAGTCGGCCACGACCGTGAGCTCGTTGGCCGGGGCCAGGCCGTCCAGCGTGATCCGGTGCCCGGTGAAGTTTTCGCTGCCGACCTGGCTGCCGTTCAGCGTGATCTCGCGGATCTCGGGCGCGGTGAGGTCGATGAAGGTCGGCGCACCCGGCGTGGCGGCGCGGAAGGTGACGGTCGTGCGGGATCTGAACGTGGTCTCGCCGCCGGTCAGGTCGAGGTCGATCCGGTAGGACTCGATCTCGAGCAGCCGCGCGCGTTCGCGCGCCTCGTCGCGGGTCAGGTTGCTCGCCACAGTGCGTGCCCCTTCCATGGGCTGGCCGTCCCGGCATGATCCCATGCCGCCCGCCGGAATGCCCAGGCCCGTCTCCCGGTTGTCAGATCTCGGGACGCTGGGCGCCTGCTGGGCCAGGCGTGCCCGGTCCGGCAATCCCGGCCGGACCGATGTTTTCTCGCGCCTGGCGGGTCGCGTTCCTGGCTTGCGCAGGTGCTGAGAGCCCTTACCCGAGGAGAGCGCATGACCGAGCAGGAAGCCACCCCGGTCGATTTCTGGTTCGACCCGCTATGTCCCTGGGCGTGGATTACCTCGCGGTGGCTGCTCGAGGTGCAGAAGCTGCGGCCGGTCGTGCCCCGCTGGCACGTGATGAGCCTGGCCGTGCTCAACGAGAACAAAGAGGACCTGCCGGACCGGTATAAGGAGTCGATGGCCAAGGCGTGGGGCCCGGTCCGGGTCTGCATCGCCGCGGAGCAGAAGCTTGGCCCCGGCGTTCTCGGGCCGCTGTACACCGCAATCGGCACGCGCTTCCATCACGAGAAGGCGGAGCGGGACCGGGCGACCATCGAGGCGGCCCTGGCCGACGCCGGGCTGCCCGCCGAGCTAGCCGACGCCATGGACTCGACCGAGTACGACGAGGCGCTGCGGGCATCACACGTCAACGGCATGGACCGGGTCGGATATGAGGTGGGCACGCCGGTGATCGCGGTGGGCAACCTGGCGATCTTCGGGCCGGTGGTGTCACCGATCCCGCGCGGCGAGGCCGCTGCCAGGCTCTGGGATGGCGTGCTGCTGATCGCGGGCACGGACGGGTTCTTCGAGATGAAGCGCAGCCGCACCAGGGATCCGATCTTCGACTGACTCCGGCTGGCGCCGCATGCGCCGCGGTTGCCGTGAGCGTAGTCGGGGTTGGCCCTGGCGCGCGGCTTGCCGCGGGCCCTGGCGTGGGCCTTGCCGTGGCCGGCCCTGACGGCGTACCAGCCAGGCCCGCCCGCTCTCCGCTGCGCCGGAGCCCTGCTGCCGCCTGCCGGTCCCTTCTGCGCCGTGGCGGCGCAGATGCCGCCGCCGCTCGGCCCGATCGGCGCGGTCAGCATGGCCACCATCGCTGTAGCTGCGATCACGGAGCAGAGGCCGGTCATCCAGAGGCCGGCGATCAGCAGCAGCTTCATGGCCCGGTGGACTTGACCGCGCAACGCCGCGTTCTCGCTGTGAGTGGCTGCGTGCTCAGGAGCGCGAGATGACCTGGGATGCAACGCGTACAGGGGCTGCTGAGACGCGTACGGGGGCTGCTGAGACATCCGGTACCTTCAAGTGCGTGTTCGGCCGCTGTCACGGAAAGTAACGAATTTCTTCTCGTCACTCACCGAGAGCGTTGTATCACGAAATGAAATGACGCCCGGAGGTTATTCTTGTTTTTCCTGCTAAATGGCTTGCGCTGAGTTGATCCCCGTGGGATTGCACGGCAGACTGGGCGGGAATTGCGAGCATTATGTGCAATCTGTAGTGGAATTACTGACTTTTTGTCAGTAATTACCTTTACAGTCTGTAATCTCCGTCGCCATAGCCAGGCGGCTGCGCGCAGGGCAGGTCGAGGTGCACGGCGACGGATGGAACGTGGCCGCGCCATTCGGCGGGTTCGGTCAGTCGGGGTACCGGCGGAACCCGGTGCGTACGGCCTGGAGGAGTACATGGAAGTCAAGGCACTGCAGTTCTGGGCGGGCCTGCCGGAGTTCTGGGCGGGCCTGCCGGAGTTCTGGGCGGGCCTGCCGGAGTTCTGGGCGGGCCTGCCGGAGTCCTGGGCGGGCCTGCCGGAGATCTGAGCGGGTCTGCCAGACTGGCCTACGTGCGCGTCTATCTCGGATCCGACCATGCTGGTTACGAACTGAAGGCCCGTCTTGCTGACTGGCTGGGCAGCGCCGGGCATGAGCCGGTGGACTGCGGACCGGGCAAGCCCGACGACCAGGACGACTACCCGCCTTATGTGATGCGCGCGGCCAGCGCGGCAGTTGCCGACCCCGGCAGCCTCGGGATCGTGATCGGCGGGTCGGGCAACGGCGAGCAGATCGCGGCGAACAAGATCCGTGGCGTCCGTGCCGCCCTGGCCTGGAACGAGGAAACCGCAAGGCTTGCCCGGCTGCACAACGACGCCAACGTGCTGAGTATCGGGGCGCGCATGCAGCCGGTCGAGCAGGCCATGATCTTTGCCCAGGTTTTCGTCGGCACCGAATTCTCCCGCGCGCCCCGGCACGTCCGGCGGCTTGCGATGATCGCTGACTATGAGGAAACGGGAAAGCTGCCCCCGCTGCCCGGCGGGTAGCGGCCGGGTCCGTCAGGCGGCACCCAGTAGCAGGCGCCGCAGCGCGATTGGCGCGGTCACGGTCACCGGCGCGGTCGCCGCCGGCCGCGCCGCCTGGTGCCGGGCCCAGGCAGGCTGGACGGTGCGGGCCTGGCGGGCGTCTTAGCAGCCGAGGCTGGTGCGCCGGACGATGAGCCCGCGCTGTCAGCGGGGCTTCGCTGGGCCCTGTCAGCGGGGCTTCGCTGGGCCTTGTCAGCGGGGCTTCGCTGGGCCTTGTCAGCGGGGCTTCGCTGGGCCTTGTCAGCGGGGCTTCGGGGGGTAGCTGAGCTGGCTTGAGCGGCTGGACGGCGGGCGGCGGCCGGGCCTGCCGGCCTGGGTGCCGGGCCGCCCGCGGCCGCCCGCTCCATCTCTGCCTGACCTGGCCGGGACACGTCCCGTGCCCGCATCGCGGAATCTACCGTTACCTTCATCCCCGGCATCGCAGCCTCCAGAAGGCCCAGTCTGCCACGGCTTGGCCGCGCCGCCTCCAAGCGCAGCTGTATTTCATGATCACGGAGGGTTGCGGGGGTTCGCGCCCCCGCAACCCTCCGTAGTAACCCGCAACCCTCCGTAGTAATAGGACGAGCGCGGGAGGCGCCTGTTCTGCCGGACCGGCGGAGATGGAGCGGGGACGTCCTTCTGGTGCGAGTGATCATGAAAGTGACAGGGCTAGAAGATCATCGGGCTCCAGGGCGGCGGGTCCCACGACATGGCAGCGGAAAGCTCGGCGACTGCTCCGGGCCTGGTCTGACGGACCAGGCCGGCCCGGGCCAGCGCGCCAAGCCCGGTGCCGCCGAGATAGGCAGCGCCGAGCGACTGGACCGGCAGCACCACATCGGCTGGCGCGGACGTCCGGTCACAGCGCGCGCCGTCTGCTGCCTGGCCGGCCTGCAGCCGCCACCGGCCCGCGTTGCCAGCCAGCAGTTCGTCGATCACCTCGACGACGATGTCGACCTCGCGGGCGTACTGGCGGCTGGCGAGTGCCCGGCCGACGTCGATGAGGCGGACCCAGAGCCCGTCCGCGAGCTGCGTCCTGGCCCGCCGGATGTCGGCCAGCAGGTACAGCAGCGGGTCATCGACGGGCCGCAGCCGCGCCTTGACCTCGCCGACGAGATCCCGGCTCAGCAGGTCGCCCCAGAGCGCTGCCGCCGCGGCGGGATCGAGGGAGACCAGCTCCCTGATGCCCAGCGTGCCAGTGGCAATACCGTGCTCGTCCCAGGTGGGATTCACCGAGAAGAGCGCATAGCCGCGTGCCCCGGCGGCATCCTCGGCGATCACGCACCGGAGCGGGCTTGACCCGTGGCGCCAGTACTCGGGGTCATGCAGCGCCGCCTGCCACCAGCGATCGTCCCTGGCCAGCATCCCGGGCCGGCCGGGCACGGCCTGGTCGTACACCTTGGCCAGCTCAGTCCGGGCCGCATCAGGCTCGGCCTGGCGGAGTTGCAGGTCGCCGTGCCCGGCGGCTGCGCCCTGGCCGGCCAGCGCGGGCGGAACCATCCGGCCCTCGTGGCGCCTGATGGTGAACCTTGCGTGCATCGAGGCCATGCCGTAGCCGTATCTGCCGTAAATGCCGGGCTCGGACGCGAACAGCGCGGCGACTGCCTCATTGCCGTCGCTAACGTCGGCAAGCTGCCTGCGCATCAGGCTGGTCAGGATCCCGCGGCGCCGGTACGAGGGCAGCACGCTCACCGCCGATACCCCGGCCACCGGCGCCATCGCGCCGGGCAGGGCCATCTGGAAGCTGTAGGCGCAGGCGGTGCCCACCGGGCGGGTGCCGTCGAACGCGGCCAGGGTGCGGTCGAACTCGAAGGTCACCCGCTCGTGCTCGCGCGCGGCCTCGGACGGCCAGCTTGAGTTGAACGCGTGCTCGCCGACGGCGTAGAAGGCGGCAAACTCGTCTTCGCCAACCGGCCGGATCGGATAACGGTCAGTCATGCTGGCATTCGTACCGCACCGGCGGCGTTGATCGCGAACGGTTATCCGTCCCGGCGGCAATATGCCGGGACGGCTGCATAACGATAAAGTGCGGCCAACATGGTTTACCCGGTTCCGCGCTGCCAGTTCCGCGCTGCGCAGGCAGCAGCGGGGCGAGTGCGCGGCCTGGTTCGCCGGCAGTTCATCACCAGGAATCGCCGACTTGCACTCGTCCTAGCCGCCGTCACGGTGGGCATCGGCATCGCCGGCGTGCATGTCTCGCAGTCATGGTTCTCGCCCGGGGTAATGATCTTGCCTATCCTGGCCGGCGGCCTGCTGCTCTGGCCGCGGGCGCTGCTCATCTTGTTCGGCGTGGTAGCGCTGATGCTGGCCTACGACGCAGCCCGCGGCCGGGCGGGTCCGGGCATCATCGCCACGATCGTGGTCATCGCGGCATTCGCGCACGTGCTGGCACGGACGAGGGCCAAGCTTGGCGTGCAGGGCCTGCGCGGTGACCAGATGCTGATCGAGCTCAGGGACAGGATCCGGGCCCAGGGCAGGCTGCCCGTTCTGCCGGAGGGCTGGCGATCCGCTTCCGTGCTGCAGCCGGCCGGCGGGGCATCGTTCGGCGGGGATTTCCTCGTGTCCGCCTGCGACGGCAAGACTCTTGAGGTAGCGCTCGTCGACGTGCCGGGGAAGGGAATCGACGCTGGCACCCGCGCGCTGCTGCTATCCGGCGCGTTCGGCGGGCTGCTCGGCTCAGTGCCACGCGGCGAGTTCCTCCCGGCCTGCAATGCATACCTGCGGCGCGGGGCATCCCCCGAGGGCTTCGTTACCGCCGTGCACCTGTCCATCGACCTCGCGACTGGTGACTACACCGTGGCCTCGGCAGGACACATGCCAGCGGTGCATTTCGACGCGGGCGCCGGAACCTGGCGGATTACCCAGGCGCGCGGCATCGTCCTCGGCGTGGTTCCCGACCTGCGCAGCGTCCCCGAGCAGGGCACGCTCAGGCCAGGTGACGCGCTGATGATCTACACCGACGGGCTGGTCGAGGCACCGGGCCGGGATATCGATGCGGGGATCGACCGGCTGCTCGGCGAGGCAGACCGGCTGGTGGCCGCGGGATTCGGGACTGGTACCGGACGTCTCGTCAGGTCCATGCAGGCGGGCACGCGCAGTTCGGACGATTGCGCGCTGGTCCTTATCTGGCGGACCTGATCTGGTTTGCCTGGCAGTCGCCGCGCGGCCGACTGCATAGCGCTATCTGACATTTACGTCAGTAATTATTTTCCGCCGCCGCAGGATTTGCGCCAGGGCCCGGCGGGAAGAAGACCCACGCGCCGGCCCGGCGGGCGTAATAGGATCGGCGCAACGACGGTGACCTGCGACGGTGACCTGCGCCGGTGCGAGAATAATACGACGTCGACGTCATGTGACACTGGCGTCATAATTCGCCCGGACGGAAAGGGCTACGGAGACGTCACGTGACACTAGCGTCATGATTCTCGGGGAAGGCGACACTAACGTCAGATGACGTGCCCGTCATTATTTGCAATTCCATCAGAACTATGCAGAAATAGGGACCGTGACCCACGACGGGACGCGAATAGGCGGCAGGTTCACCGGGCCGGCATCCAGCCTTTCGGCTGACCAGATCGCCGTGGCGGCCGGCCGAAACTCTGCGCCCGCTGGCAGCCCGGCCGGGGACGGGGCCGGTATTGCCGCCGCGATGACAGCCCGGGCTACCGGCGAGAACTTTCCCGTTGCCCTGCGGCTGCTGCCCGCTCGCCACCGGGAGCACCTGATGGCCGTGTATGGCTTCGCGCGGACGGTCGATGACATCGGGGACCAGGCGCCGGTAGCCGAGCGGGCGCGCTTGCTCGACGAGCTGGAGGCTGACCTTGGCGCGCTCTACGCGGGGATAGCCGGGCCGGCCTCGGCCGCGCCGGACCTCGGCGTGATCCGGGCGCTGCGCCCTGCCGTCAGCCGGTGCGCGATCCCGCAGCAGCCGTTTCTCGACCTGATCCAGGCCAACCGGCAGGATCAGGTCGTAAGCCGGTACCCAAGGTTCGATGACCTGCTTGACTACTGCCGGCTGTCCGCCAATCCCGTCGGCCGCATCGTGCTGCACGTGTTCGGCGCGTCCTCCCCGCTGCGGGTGGCGCTCTCGGACCAGATCTGCACCGCGCTGCAGCTAGCCGAGCACTGGCAGGACGTCGGCGAAGACTTCCGGGCGGGCCGGATCTACCTGCCCGGCGAGGACATGGCCAGGTTCGGCTGCGAGGAGGCAGACCTTTCCGCGCCGCGGGCATCCGGCAGGCTGCGCGCCCTGATCGAGTTCGAAACCCGGCGGGCGCGCTGCATGCTTGATGCCGGGGCACCGCTGGCGGGCACGCTGCGCGGCTTCGCCAGGGCGGCCGTGGCCGGATATGTGGCCGGCGGCCGGGCGGCGCTTGCCGCGATCGCCGCGGCCAATCATGACGTGCTGAGCGCTACCCGGCGCGCCGGCAGCTGCCGGACCGTGGCTGAGTTGCTCCGCTGCTACCTGACGGGGCGGTGAGGCGGTGCACAGCGGAGTTCCCACGGCCATCGAGGTGCGAGCCGCATACCAGCACTGCGAGCAGATCACCAGGACCCAGGCGAGGAACTTCTCGTACGGCATCAGGCTGCTGCCTGCGGGCAAGCGTCGCGCGCTGTCCGCCGTCTACGCGTTCGCCCGGCGGGTCGACGACATCGGCGACGGCTCGCTGGCAGCCCCGGACAAGCTTGCGGCGCTCGCCGCGGCACGGGCCAGCGTGGCCGCCCTGAGCGAGCCGGACGGGGACACCTACGCGGACCCGGTGCTTGTCGCGCTGGCGGACGCTGGCCGGCGGTTCGCGATCCCGTTCGGCGCCTTCGGCGAGCTCATCGACGGCTGCGAGGCGGACGTGCGCGGCAGGCGGTACGCGACCTTCGGCGAACTTCATCACTACTGCAGGTGCGTGGCCGGATCGATCGGCCGGCTATCCCTCGGCGTGTTCGGCTGCGAGGACGTCGCGGTTGCCGCGCCGCTGGCCGACGCGCTCGGCGTGGCCCTGCAGCTGACCAACATCCTGCGCGACGTCCGGGAGGACTACGGCGCCGGCCGGGTGTACCTGCCCGCCGAAGACCTTGAGCGCTTCGGTGCCGTGCTGATTCCTGGCGACAGCAGGTCGCGGCTGGCGGACAGCAGGCTGGAGGATGTCGTCAGGTTCGAGGCCGAGCGCGCCCGCGGCTGGTACGCCACCGGACTGCAGCTTATGCCCATGCTCGACCGGCGGAGCGCGGCGTGCGCCGGGGCGATGGCCGGCATCTACTTCCGGCTGCTCGGGCACATCAGCGCATCGCCTGCGGAGGCGCTGCAGCGCAGGCTGTCGCTTTCGGCCAGGGAAAAGGCGATGGTCGCGGCCAGGTCGCTGGCTGGCCGGACGCCAGCAGTCCGGCCGCCAGGGCCGGTGCCAGGGGCCATCAGCGGTCCGGACTCAGCGGGCATGAGCGACCTGGACGCCGTCGCGGCTGGCGGCCCGCGCAGTGCCGCGGCGGGCCGTCCGCCCGGCAGCGTGACTGGTGCGCAGGGCAACGGCGCACTCGGCGGCGGGACGGTCGCCCTCGGCAGCGGCGCCGCGGGCCGCGGCGGCGCAGCGCCCGCTCCCCGGGTCATCGTGATCGGCGGCGGCCTTGCCGGGATCAGCGCCGCCATCGCGCTGCGTGAGATGGGCGCCGGCGTAACGCTCCTTGAGGCCAGGCCGCGGCTCGGCGGGGCGACCTGCTCGTTCAGCCGCGATGGCCTGACGATCGACAATGGCCAGCACGTCTTCCTGCGCTGCTGCAGCGCCTACCGCGGCCTGCTGGCCAGGCTCGGCATGACGGGATCAGCGCCGATCCAGGACCGGTTCGATATCACCGTGCTTTCCCCCGGCGCCGTGGCCAGGCTGCGCCGGACCGCATTGCCAGGCCCGCTGCAGCTTGGCCGGGCGCTGGCCGGGTACTCGCTGCTCTCGCCTGCCGAACGGCTGCGGGCGGGGCGCGCCGCGCTGGCGATGCGCTTCGTCAATCCGCAGAAGCCGGGCGTGGACGGTCAGCGGCTGGGCGACTGGCTGGCCGCCAGGGGCCAGGGCGAGCATGCCCGGCGGAGCCTGTGGGATCTGTTCATCGTCTCGGCGCTGAACATCGCCGGCGACGACGCAAGCCTCGCGCTGGCTGCCACCGTGGTCAAGATGGCGCTACTCGGCGCCAGGGACGCCGCTGACATCGGCGTGCCCGCCATCCCGCTCGGCGAGCTGCACGGGACCGCGGCTGCCCGCCTGCTGCAGCAGCTCGGAGCCGAGGTGCGGCTCGCGACGACCGCGGTCACCATTGCGCAGGGGCCAGCGGGCCGGCTGAGCGTCCGTGCCGCGGCTGGCGCGGACCGCGCGGAATCGTCGCTCGCCGCCGATGGCGTGGTGATCGCCGTGCCGCCCGGTCCCGCGGCACGGCTGATGCCCGCCGCGGCCGGCGATGCCCGCTGGGCCGGTCTCGGCTCGTCGCCGATCGTGAACGTGCACGTGATCTACGACAGGCGGATTACCCGGCTGCCGTTTGCGGCCGGGGTGGATTCCCCGGTGCAGTGGGTCTTCGACAAGACCGCGTCGGCGGGGCTGGAGGCCGGCCAGTACCTCGCTGTGTCGCTGTCAGCCGCGGACGAGCACATCGATGTCCCGGCTGCCCGCCTGCGCGAGCAATTCGTGCCCGCCCTCGAGGAGCTGTTCCCCGCGGCCAGGCAAGCCCGGATCACCGATTTCTTCGTTACCAGGGAGCGCCAGGCGACCTTCCGCCAGGCGCCCGGCTGCGGCCAGCTGCGGCCGGCCGCGGCCACCGGCCTGCCCGGGCTCGTGCTGGCCGGCGCGTGGACCGACACCGGCTGGCCAGACACCATGGAGGGCGCCGTGCGAAGCGGGCTGAACGCGGCGCGGGAACTGACACGCGGCCTGGCCTGGCCGCCCAGCCGGGAACACCTCTTCCCGGCGGGCGCGTCGGCGCCGGCCGGGGCAGGAGCGCCGTCATGACCGCAACCATTCCGGCCGGCGTTGAGACGGCCCGTGACCTGGTGGGGCCCGCGATCGCCGCCGCGGTCCGCAGGCTCAGCCCGGACGTCCGGTCCGTCGCGGCATATCACCTGGGCCTCGCGGACTCCGGCGGCCAGCCGGCCAGCGCCGACGGGCGGCCCGGCGGGATGGGCAAGGCGCTGCGGCCCGCGCTCGCCCTGCTGTCCACCCGGGCGGCGGGGGCCGGGCCCGAACGCGGGGTAGCCGCCGCCGCGGCAGTGGAACTCGTGCACAACTTCTCGCTGGTGCACGACGACATCATGGACGGCGACACCGAGCGCAGGCACCGGCCGACTGCGTGGACCGTGTTCGGCGTGGGAGCGGCGATCCTGGCCGGCGACGCGCTCCTGGTGCTTGCCCAGGACATCCTGCTGGAGGGCCCCGCGCCGCAGGGCCTGTGGGCATCCCGCTGCCTGTCCGCGTCGGTGCAGCGGCTCATCGCGGGCCAGGGCGCCGACCTGGCCTTCGAGCGGCGCGATGACGTCACGCTGGACCAGTGCCTGGAAATGGCGGGTGACAAGACCGCGGCGCTGATGGCGTGCGCGTGCAGCATCGGCGCGATCTACGTCGGCGCTCCGGCCGAGCTCGCGATGGGACTTGCCGGGTTCGGCGCGCACGCCGGGCTTGCCTTCCAGCTCACCGACGACCTGCTCGGCATCTGGGGCTCGCCCGAGGTCACCGGCAAGCCGGTCCGGTCCGATCTGCGGACCAGGAAGAAGTCGCTGCCGGTGGTGGCGGCGCTGACCAGCGGCAGCCAGCCGGGAGACGAGCTCGGCGCGCTGCTGAACGGTGCCGCCCCGCTCACCGAGGACGACCTGCTGCGGGCCGCTGACCTGGTCGAGGCGGCAGGTGGCAGGGCGTGGGCGGAAGCGGAGGCCGACGTGCAGCTGGCCTCGGCTGGCAATTGCCTCGCCGAGACGGAGATGCCGGCCGACGTGCGGGCGGAGTTCGCCGGGATCGCCGAGTTCATCACGGCGCGGCAGAGCTGACCGTGGCAGATCCGAGCACTTGCGAACACGATCGTGCCCGGCGCGTACGGGCCGGCCAGCGGGGATGGTGGTGACAGCGAGATGACGGTAACGCAGGCACGCACCGGCGGGCAGACAGTTCCCGAAGCCGCGCGGACGGCGCTCGACCGGGCGGCCAGGCATCTGCTCGGCCGGCAGCATGCGCAAGGCTGGTGGCAGGGCGAGCTTGAGACCAACGTCACGATGGATGCGGAGGACCTGCTCCTGCGCGAGTTCCTTGGCATCCGGACGCAGGACGAGACGGCCGCCGCGGCCCGGTGGATCAGGTCCAAGCAGCGGGCCGACGGAACCTGGGCCAACTACTACCAGGGCGACGCGGACCTGTCCACGACCGTCGAGGCGTACGTGGCCCTGCGGCTGGCCGGCGATTCGCCGGACGCCTATCACATGGCTCAGGCGGCAGGCTGGATCCGCGGCGCGGGCGGCATTCCCGCGACCCGGGTGTTCACCCGGATCTGGCTAGCCCTGTTCGGCGAGTGGTCCTGGGACGAGCTCCCGGTGATGCCGCCGGAGATGATCTACCTGCCCGGCTGGTTCCCGCTCAACGTGCATGACTGGGCCTGCTGGGCCCGGCAGACGATCGTCCCGCTGACGATCGTCGGATCACTGCGCCCGGTGCGGCCGCTGCCCTTCGGCCTGGCCGAGCTGCGGCCAGCAGACCCGGGCACTGCGGCTGACCGGGCGGAAGCGGCTGACGGGGCCGGACCGGCTGCCCTGGTGAAGGCGCCCGGCGCTGGCGCCGCCTCCGGCGGCTGGGCCGCCTTCTTCGGCGGCCTTGACCGCGTGCTGCACGCGTACCAGCGGCATGGCGTGCAGGCACGCCCGGCGCGCGCGGTCCGGACCGCGGCCCTGCGGCGCTGCGCGGAGTGGATCATCGCCCGGCAGGAACTGGACGGCTCCTGGGGCGGCATCCAGCCGCCCTGGGTGTATTCGCTGATAGCGCTGCACCTGCTCGGCTACGGCCTGGAGCATCCCGTGATCAAGCGCGGCCTGGCGGGCCTGGACAGGTTCACGATCTGGGAGGACTCCGCCGACGGCCGGGTCCGGCGGCTTGAGGCGTGCCAGTCACCGGTCTGGGACACCGTGCTCGCGATGATCGCCCTTTCCGACGCCGGCCTGCCCGCCGACCACCCCGCGCTCGCGTCCGCCGCCCGGTGGGTAATCGACGAGGAGATCCGCGGGCCGGGTGACTGGCAGGCCCGCAGGCCAGGGCTCAGCCCGGGCGGGTGGGCCTTCGAGTTCGACAATGACGGCTACCCGGACATCGACGACACCGCCGAGGTGCTGCTGGCGCTGCGCCGGGTCGCCCCGGCTGCCGAGCCCAGGTCCGCCGCGGCCACGGCACGCGGCATCCGCTGGCTGACCGGCATGCAGTCCAGGGATGGCGGGTGGGGCGCTTTCGACGCCGACAACACCAGGAAGATCGTGACCAGGCTGCCGTTCTGTGACTTCGGCGAGGTGATCGACCCGCCGTCCGCGGACGTGACTGCGCACACGGTGGAAGCGCTCGCCGCGGAGGGCCTGGCCGGCGCCGTGGCGGTGCGCCGCGGCGTGACCTGGCTGCTGCGGGCGCAGCAGCCGGACGGTTCGTGGTTCGGCCGGTGGGGGGCGAATTACGTGTACGGGACCGGCGCCGTCGTGCCCGCGCTGATCGCGGCCGGGGTGCGGCCCGGCAAGCCGGCGATCAGGCGTGCCGTCGGCTGGCTCAGGGAGCACCAGAATCCAGACGGTGGCTGGGGCGAGGACATGCGCTCCTACGACGATCCCGGCCGGGCCGGCCGGGGCGAGTCCACCGCATCGCAGACCGCGTGGGCGCTGCTCGCGCTGCTGGCGGCCGGGGAGGCGGCGCCGGGCATCGCGGCCGCAGGGAACCCGGCAACCGCGGCCGGGGCCGCTGCCGGCCGGGCCGCCGGGGCCGCCGGGGACAAGGCCGCTGAGAACGCGGCGGCGGGGGATGGGACGGCCGGAGCTGGCCCGGCCGCTGACATGGCAGCAGGATCGGGCTGCGTCGAGCGCGGCATCCGCTGGCTGGCCACCCGCCAGCGCCCGGACGGCAGTTGGGACGAGCCGCAGTACACCGGCACCGGGTTCCCCGGCGACTTTTACATCAACTACCACCTGTACCGGCTGGTTTTCCCGGTCAGCGCGCTCGGCCGCTACCTGGCGGGTGCGGGATGAGCCGTCGCGGCGACCGCGGGCCAGCCTGCCACGGCGACCGCGGGCCAGCCCGCCCTGACGACCGCGGGTCCGCCGCCCCTGACGACCGCGGACCCGCCAGCCCTGACGGCTGCGGCCCTGACGGCCCTGACGAGCGGAGGAATGCGATGAACCGGCTGCTCGTCTGCTCGCCGCTGCGGCTGGAGGCACGAGCCGTCCGGCGCGGAGTCGGCGCCGCCGGCGACATCCGGCGGACCGGCTACGGACCAAAGAAATCAGCAGCGCAGGCAACACTGCTCCGGACGATCCCGTTCGGAATGCTGGCGATTGCCGGAACTGGCGGCGGCCTCACCAGTGACCTTTCGCCCGGCGATCTCGTGGTCGGGACACAGCTCAGCGACGGCGAGACGGCCGTTAGCTGCCCGTCGGCTCCGCTGCTGGCCGGCGAGCTGCGGCGGGCCGGGCTGCGGGCAAGGGCCGGCCAGATCGTCACGGTCAGTCACCTTGTTCGCGGTGCCGAGCGGGAGCGGCTGGCCCGCACCGGCGCCCTGGTCGCCGACCTGGAATCGGCTCCGCTGCTGGCCGCGGCGGCCGACCGGCCCGCCGTCGTGATCCGGGCGGTGTCGGATACGCCGCAGCGGCCGCTCGGCCCGGCGACGCTGGCCGGCGGCCTGGCAGCGCTGCGGTCGCTGCGGCAGGCCGGGCCGGTGCTCGCGCGGTGGGCCGCGGCGGCCGGGCGGCGGCGGGTCGTGCTGGCCGGGCCGCGGTCATTCTGCGCCGGGGTGGAGCGAGCCATCGAGATCGTCGAGCGGGCGCTGGACAAGCACGGCCCGCCGGTTTACGTGCGCAAGCAGATCGTGCACAACACCCACGTGGTGGCCGGCCTCGAACGCCGTGGCGCGATCTTCGTAGACGAGCTGAGCGAGGTACCGGACGGCGCCGTCGTGGTGTTCTCCGCGCACGGCGTGTCACCCGCGGTGCGGGACGAGGCTGCGCGGCGCGAGCTCGACGCCATCGACGCCACCTGCCCGCTGGTGTCCAAGGTGCACGTCGAGGCCCGCAGGTTCGCCGCCGACGGCTACCTGGTCGCGCTGATCGGCCATGCCGGGCACGAGGAGGTCGAGGGCACGATGGGCGAGGCACCGGGCGCGACTGTCCTGATAGAAAACGAGGCTGACGTGGCCAGGCTGCGGCCCCGGGATCCCGGCAAGGTGGCTTACCTGATGCAGACCACGCTGTCGGCCGACGAGGCGGGCGGGATCGCCAGCGAACTGCTCGAGCGGTTCCCAGCCGCGCGCGGGCCCGGCAGCGATGACATCTGCTATGCCACCACGAACAGGCAGCTCGCGGTCCGCGCCGTAGCCACCGAATCCGACCTTGTGCTGGTGGCCGGGTCGGCCAACTCGTCCAACTCACTGCGCCTGGTGGAAACCGCGGAGCGGGCCGGAACGCCCGCTCACCTGATCGACGCCGCCGGGGACATCGAGCTCGGCTGGCTGGCGGGCGTGTCGACGATCGGGCTGACCGCCGGTGCGTCCGCGCCGCCCGCCGTTATCGAGGACATCATCGCCGCGCTGCGCGGCCTCGGCCCGGTCGAGGTCGGCGAGCGCGTGATCGCAACTGAGAACATCCGGTTCGGCCTGCCCAAGGAGGTAAGGCAATGACTATGCCGTTGCGCCAGAGCATGCGGGTGGCTACCTACCTGGTCCGCCAGAAGCTAGCCCGCCGGGAGAAGTTCCCGCTGCTCGTGGAGCTTGAGCCGCTGTTCGCCTGCAACCTGAAATGCGCGGGCTGCGGCAAGATCCAGCAGCCGGCCAGCCTGCTGAAGCAGCGGATGCCGGTGCAGCAGGCGCTGGCCGCGATCGAGGAGTGCGGCGCGCCGATGGTCTCCATCGCCGGCGGCGAGCCGCTCATGCACCCGCAGATCGACGTGCTCGCGGCCGAGCTGATCAAGCGGAAGAAGTACGTCTTCCTGTGCACGAACGCGCTGCTCATCCCGAAGAAGCTGGACAAGTTCACGCCGTCGCGGTACTTCGCCTGGGCGGTGCACATTGACGGGCTCGCCCAGCGGCACGACGAGTCGGTCTGCAAGGAAGGCGTCTTCGACGAGGCAGTCGCTGCGGTCAGGGAATGCCAGCGCCGCGGCTTCCGGGTGACGACCAACACCACCTTCTTCAACACCGACACCCCGCAGACCGTCATCGACGTGCTCGACTACCTCAACGACGACCTGCGCGTGGACGAGATGATGATCTCGCCGGCATACGCCTACGAGAAGGCACCCGACCAGGAGCACTTCCTCGGCGTGACGGAGACAAGGGAACTGTTCCGCAAGGCGTTCAGCGGCGGCAACCGGCAGCGCTGGCGGCTCAATCACTCGCCGCTGTTCCTCGACTTCCTCGAGGGCAAGACCGACTTCGGCTGCACCGCGTGGGGAATCCCGTCGTACTCGCTGCTCGGCTGGCAGAAGCCCTGCTACCTGATGTCCGACGGGTACGTCAAGACGTACAAGGAACTGGTCGAGACGACCGACTGGGATTCCTACGGCCGCGGCAGGGACGACAGGTGCGCGAACTGCATGGCGCACTGCGGGTACGAGCCCTCCGCGGTGCTCGCGACGATGGGGTCACTGCGGGAGTCAATCCGCGCCATGCGCGGCGCATGACGTAACGTTCGGTATCCTCCCGGCTACGGGCAGTTCAACCCGCTGCCCTTCCAGCCGATGCATGACGTGCCGGGAGAAACCTGATCATGACGCCGCGTGCTGGACCGGACATCCTCGGCGGGCGCGCAGCACCCGGGCATATCGCGGTGCCCAGGCAGTCGCCGCGGGCCGCCGCGGGTGGATTAGGCAGTCCGCAGGCCGGCTACGCGGCAGGCCCGCCGTGGCTATGGGCCGTCCCGCCTGCGGTCACGCTCGCCGTGGTGCTCTGCGGGATCCGGCGGCCGTCGTACTGGCGGGACGAGGCGGCGACGCTGGCGGCGGTCCGGCGGCCGTTCGGCGATCTGGTCAGCATGCTGTGCAATGTCGAAGCCGTGCACGGCGTCTATTACGTAATGATGTGGATCGTTGTGCGGCTGGCCGGGACCGGCGAGCTTGCCACCCGGCTGCCGTCGGCGCTGGCAATGGCGATGGCCGCGGCCGGGGTGGCGGCGACAGGCCGGCGGTTAATCTCGCCTTGGGCCGGGCTGTTCGCTGGGCTGCTCTTCGCCGCCCTGCCCGAGGTGAGCTTGTACGGGCAGGACGCGCGCCCGTACGCGCTAGTCACCGCGCTTGCCACGACGGCGAGCTACTTGCTGGTCAGGGTGCTCGGCGCCGGCCAATCCCGGCGCGGCTGGCTGGCGGCCTACGGGCTGGCCCTGACCGCGGCCGGCCTGGTCAACATCTTCGCGCTGGCGCTCATCCCGGCGCACGGGCTGACGGTGGCGCTCGCGCTGCGGCGCCAGCGGAGCCGGCCTGCCGGGCGATCACTGCTGGCTGGCTGGCTGGCGGCCGCGGCGGTGGCCGCCGCCGCGGCCAGCCCGCTGATCGCAGCCGCCTGGGCACAGCGTGGCCAGGAGCACTGGCTCAAGAGGCCAGGGCTCCGGATGCTCGCCGCCCTGCGCTACCTGGTCGGCCCGTCAGCACTGGTCATCGTCGTGCTGCTGGTCATCGGCTGCGCCATCGCGGTCAGCGTCGCTGGCGGCCGGGCCAGGGCCAGGGCCGACTGGCCGGCCAGGATGCCGGCCCTGTGCCTGCCCTGGCTGCTGCTGCCGCCGGCCGTGCTGCTGACCGGCTCGCTGATCCAGCCCGCCTACACGCTGCGCTACGTGCTGTTCACCCTGCCGGCTTTGGCCTTGCTCGCGGGGGCGGCGCTAGCCGCGCTCGGCCGGATGGCTGGCACCATCGGGCTTGCGCTCGTCCTGCTCGCCGGCCTTCCCGCGCAGGTCGATGTGCGGCAGCACGGTGCGCATGGAGACAACATCCGGATGGCTGACAGCATCGTGGCGGCCGCCCGCCGTCCCGGCGACGCCGTGCTGTATGCGAACTCCGGCGCCGCGAACATGGCGGCTGCCTATCCATCCGGCCTCCCCGAGCTGCGCAATGTCGCCCTGGCACGTACGCCGATTCCGTCCGGCACGCTGTCTGGCAGCTACCTGCCGCCAGCCTGGGTGCGCCGCAGGCTCGCCAGCGTCCGCAGGGTCTGGGTCGTCGAGGTCCGAAAAGGCGCCGGCCCGTTCCGGCTGCCGCTACTTCAGGGCGAGGGCTTCCGGCTCGTCCGCAAATGGCGGACGAGCGACATCTGGCTGATGCTCTACCGGCATCGGCTCCGGCACCGGCATCAGGAAACTGCGAGCACACCGCGCCTGCAAGGCACGAGCGCCGGCATCCGCTAGCTGACCGCCAGGAAGCGCGGAACACGGCAGGTACCCCGCCTGCACCTGAAACCACCAGCGCAATGATTAAGTCAAGCGTACCCCATGTGTGAATACTGGTGAAGTAACGATTTTTTCACCTTGTGCTGGGCGGATAGACTGCGGCATCGGAAGGTACCGGGCATGTCCGGTACCTGCAGGCGTTTCGAGGCAGCATGTAACCATGACTGTTTCCATACGGCTATTCGATAATCCCGGATAATATCGCGATGTCTGTGCTTTAGCGAGGAACGACATGCCGACGGGCCATCAGGTCGCTGCCGCGTTTTCCGCCGACGTGGTGATTATCGGCGGCTGCGGCCGGGTCGGCCTTCCTTTTGGCGTGGCGCTTGCATCCCGCGGATTGTCGGTTCGGCTGTATGACGTCAACGCTGCCGCAGTCGACCTGGTTAATAGCGCGCGCATGCCATTCACCGAGAAAGGCGCCGACGAGCCGCTGCGGGCGGCCGTCCGCGCTAACAGGCTCATGGCGTCGACCGACCCAGCGGTTGTCGGCACTGCCGAAGTCCTCGTCGTCGTCGTCGGAACCCCGGTCGACGAGCATCTCAACCCGGATCTTGGCGTCGTGCCCGCCGTGCTCGACCGGTGCGCCGGCCATCTGGTGGATGGCCAGCTGGTGATCCTGCGCAGCACGATTCACCCTACGGTCACCGCGCTGACCGAGCGAATGCTGCGCAAGCGCGGTATCTGCGTCGATATCGCCTTCTGTCCCGAACGCATTGCGGAGGGACACGCCATGACGGAGCTGTTCGATCTGCCGCAGATCGTCGGTGCGCGTACCGATCGCGCGGGAGACCGGGCGGAGAAGTTCTTCCGCAACATTACCAACGAGGTTATCCGGCTGCAGCCTGAGGAGGCTGAACTCGCCAAGCTATTCACCAATACCTGGCGGTATATCAAGTTCGCGACCGCCAATCAGTTCTGGATGATGGCGAACGACTACGGACTCGATTTCCAGCGTATACGCGAGGCAATCTGCCACGATTACCCGCGAGCCGCCGATATGCCGGGGCCTGGCTTCGCGGCCGGCCCGTGCCTGCTGAAGGACACAATGCAGCTTGCCGCGTTCAACCAGAACAATTTCCTGCTCGGCCACTCGGCGATGCTTATTAATGAAGGCCTGCCGCTCTACCTCGTGTCCAAGCTGCAGTGCCGCTACGAACTCGCGTCGCTGACCGTGGGGATCCTAGGCATGGGATTCAAGGCCGGCAGTGACGATCCGCGGGAAAGCCTGTCCTACAAGCTCCGCAAGATCCTGCTGCTCAAGGCAGGCCAGACCCTGTGCACGGACCCGTATATCGCCGATGAGCGATTTGCGTCCCTGGAGGATGTGCTTGCGAAGGCGGACCTGCTGATTATCGGGGCACCCCATCCCGTATACCGCGACCTCGTCACCGACAAGCCGGTCGCGGACATCTGGGGAGTGACCCGAAGAGGCATGCGGATATGAGTCTCCAGATCACGGTGGTGATCCCGGTCTACAACGAAGGACCGGCTGTGCTGCCCTGCCTGGAGAGGATCCTTGAAGCGGTGACCTCGCAGTGCGAGGTGCTCGTCGTCTACGACCGGCCCGACGACACCACGGTGCCGTACATCGAGAAGGCCGCCAGGTCTGATCCGCGGGTGCGCGGCGTGCTCAATGCGTACGGCCCCGGCCCGGCCAACGCGATCCGGTCCGGTTTTGACGAGGCGTGCTCGGCGGTAACCGTGGTCACCATGGCCGACGGCAGTGACGATCCGCGGCAGATCGACGACCTGGCCCGCCTGGTGGAACGGGGCGTCGCAGTCGCCGCCGCATCGCGATACATGCCGGGTGGCCAGCAGGTCGGCGGTGCACGGCTCAAGCGCAGACTGTCGAGGTGGGCGGGCAAGTCACTGCGATTGTTCGCCCGGGTGGGCACCCGCGACGCCACCAACAGCTTCAAGGCGTACTCCACTGAATTCGTGCGGCAGGCTGGCATCGACTCAAGGGCCGGATTTGAGATCGGCCTCGAACTCACCGTGAAGGCCACCAGGCTGGGGCTGCCGGTCGCGGAGATCCCGACAGTCTGGCTGGACCGCTCGCTCGGGGAATCCCGCTTCGAATTGGTTCGATGGCTGCCCGGTTACCTGCATTGGTACCGCTTTGCCTTCGGCCCGAGGCTGACTACGGACAAGCTGTCCAGGCTCCGCAGCCGTGCTGCCGATGCCGGACGCAGGCATCAGCGCGCTGACCGGCGGGCGCGGGAGCGCTGAGACTAAGGAGTTTCGTGGCAAAGATTCTTGTCACCGGCTCGGCCGGCTTCATCGGCAGCTACGTTACAGCGGAGTTGCTAAATAGCGGCCACGCTGTGGTCGGCGTGGACAACTTCTCCAAGTACGGGGTCGTGAAGCACGGCTTCGACGACCATCCTGACTACTACTTCGCCGAGGGTGACGCGCGCGATGCCGGCCTGCTGACAGACCTGCTTGAGGGGTGCGATCATTTCATCGCGGCGGCCGCGTTGATTGGCGGGATCTCATATTTCCACGCTTATGCCTACGACCTGCTGGCTACCAATGAGCGGATCATCGCGTCGAGTTGTGACGCTGCGTTGCGGGCACACAAGTCCGGCGTGCTGAAGAAGATGACCTACGTCAGTTCCTCGATGGTGTACGAAAGCACGGACCAGTGGCCGTCCGTGGAAGGAGACGAGCGGCGGATTCCGCCGCCGCTCTCCTCGTACGGCTTCCAGAAGCTCGCCGTGGAGTACTTCGCCCGCGCCGCGTGGGATCAGTACAAGCTGCCCTACACGATCGTGCGCCCCTTCAATTGCGTTGGCATCGGCGAGGGGCGGGCGCTCGGACAGGCTGAGGTGCTCTCCGGCAACATCAAGCTCGCCATGTCACATGTAGTGCCCGATCTAGTGCAGAAAGTGCTCAAGGGCCAGGACCCGCTGCGCATTCTCGGCCAGGGTAACCAGGTCCGTCATTACACCTACGGCGGTGACCTTGCTCGCGGGATCGCCGCTACGCTGCTGCATCCTGGCGCAGTCAATGAGGATTTCAACCTGTCCACTGCGGAGTCGACGAGCGTGCTGGAACTCGCCGAGCTTATCTGGCGCAAGATCAAGGGCCCGGACGTCCCATTTCGCATCGTCACTGAGAAACCGTACGAGCACGACGTGCAACGGCGCGTTCCCGACGTGGCCAAGGCCAGCCGGGTACTCGGCTACCAGGCGACCACCACGCTTGACGAGATGCTCGCCGAGGTCATCCCGTGGATCGAACAAGCGGTCCGCGAGGGTCGGTTGTGATGGATCAAGCCGGCCCCGGCGGGCCGAGCCGGCCTGCCTCGGGCACGGCACAGACGCTTGACAACGATGGCACAGCCACCGCGGCCGACGGCGAGACAGCGGCCACCCCCGAGACAGCGGCCACCCCCGAGACAGCGGCCACCCCCGAAGGCGGCCAGACGGCGGCCGCGTGGGTGGACGGCCCGGGCCGGACCGCGTTTTCCAGGATCCGCGCGACGGCCAGGCACCCGGTCGCTATCCAGCTGGCAGTCCTGGCTGGATTCATCGCCGCCGGCATCGCAGTGAGCTGGCCTCGGGTCACCTACCTGGCCGGGCGCCTGCCGGCCACCCGTGACGCGGGTAGCTACGTTTGGGGATTCTGGTGGATGGCCCATCATGTCGAGCATCTCGGCAACCCGTGGTTTACCCGTTCCATCGACGCCCCGGCCGGGGCCCAGCTCGGCCTGCACGCGCTGCTGCCCCTTCCTGGCGTGCTGATGATGCCGGTCACCATCGCCTTCGGGCCAAGCGCCTCCTACAACCTCCTGTCCATAGCGATGCCCGGCCTGTTCTGCTATGCGATGTACCGGGTGGCCCGGCTGTGGCTGCCATCGCCGGCCGGCGCGATTGCTGCGGGCGCGTTCTTCGGTCTGTCATCGATGCTGACCTGGCGCTCCTTCTATCACCTGAACCTGGCCGCGGGAGTGCTGTTCCTGCCGCTGGCGCTGGAGGCCGCGGTCCGGCTGACGCGCAGGCCCGGCTGGCGCCGGGCGGTGATTCTCGGGATGGCCGTCGGCGGGGCGATCCTGACCGACCAGGAAACGGCCGTGCTGGTGATCATCCTGACCTGCCTCGCGCTGCTGCCATCGCTGCTGCGCCGCCCGATAACACCGAGGCTATGGCCCGCGGCACTGGCCGCAGGCATCACCCTGCTTGTCGCCAGCCCGCAGCTCGTGGCCATCATCCAGCAAGCCAGAGCCGGCGGCGCCGCCTCCCCGCCGCATGCCCTGGCCGTCTCATATCTCGGGAACAGCGTCACGTTCCCCAGGATGTTCCAGATCTCCCCGAGGGTTAAGCACTTCGGGCTGTCCGGCCTTGGGTTCGTCTACCACGGCCCGAAAGGCGACGGGATCCCCACATTCGGCCTGGTGCTGAGCGTGCTCGCGGTAGCTGGCCTCATTGTTTCCTGGCGCAGGCGCAGTGCCTGGCTGCTGGCACTCCTGTGGCTCGGCTGCGCCGCGCTGGCACTAGGCCCGGCGCTGCGGGTCGGCTCGCACGTCTACGTCCCCGACGCTGAGACGCTGAATCGCGTGCGGCTGTCAGCCGTCATGCCGTACACGTGGTTCGTCCATCTCCCGGGGCTGTCCGGCTTCCGGGAGGCGAGCCGGATCATGATGCTCGGCATGGTGCCCGCCGCCCTGCTCGCCGGGGCAGCGGTGAACTGGCTGCGCTATCATGCGGCCCCGGTCATCATCGTGGTATTGGCGCTCGGAATCCTCGAGTCGGGCTGGTCGGGTAACCCCCGCATCGGGTCCATGCCTACCGCCCTGCCGGCCGTTGACCGCCCGATCGCCGCGGACCACTCAGGCTCGCTCGTCGTTGACGTCCCCTATGGCCTGCGGGGCGGAACTGATGCCTACGGGAGCCAGTACGATCCGCAGGCGCAGGTGCTGGCGACCGCCGACGGTCACCCGCGCGCGGTCGGCTTCTTGTCCCGCGTCCCGGCCCCGACCGTAGCCGCGATCAGCAAGCACCCCTTCTTCGCCCGACTGGTCGCGATCCAGCATGGGAAGCAGAACAATCCCGCGCAGCTTGCTGCGGCCTGGCAGGATGCCCGTCACCTGCACATCGGCTGGGTGCTGGTATGGAGATGGGGCGGCGCCAGGGAACGAGCCTGCATACGCTATCTGCACAAGACAGGCTTCCGGCTCGGTTACCAGGCTGACAAAGTGAAGGTATACCGGCCCGCGCCTGGCCCGCCTGGTCCGCCCCGCCACCGGAGGTGACCCGGACGCCGCCGCCAGCACGAGCAAGCTGCGCGCGGCCAAGGAACGACGCGATGAGCTCGCCGCCGTATGGCCCACAGGGGAGATCAGCCGCAAGGAATGGTCAACCGCCCGCCGCGTCCTGGACGACCAGGTGTCTAGCTCACCCGGAAGGTCACACCCGCGTCTGACGGCCTGAGACGGTCCGCTGGCCACAAGATGCCGCGCCGTCCGGGTCACACCCGTCACTTGCGTCTCGCCTGACCCGCCAGCCCCGGCCACGAAATAGCGGTTAACATCCGTCCGGCGATTACCGGCCAAATGTTAACCGCTAAATGTTAACCGCTGTCTGCAGGCCGGATCCGCCCGCCACGCACGGCGGGGGAGTAGGCCGTCGGCTTCCCTGGCGGGGTGAACAGGGGTCCCGCTGGGCTTCGTCGGTCACTCCGTACAGGCCGGGCATCGCACGCAAGCCGGTCAGGTGCAGCCGGACGAACTGCGCGCTCTCGATGCGGCCGATCTTCGACTGGTGCCAGCCAAAGGTGCGCTGCTGCCTCCCCCGCAGGAACCGGGATTCCGGCGTTCTTGCAGAGTTCCTCCAGGCTCCTTTCAGGGTGGCCCGCCAGTATCGAGACCGGCGCACGCCGGTGCGCCCGGCGCCTGCGCCGGCCGTGCCGTGGCTGCCCGGCGCGCGCCGCCATACCGGCCCGCCGGACGCGGGCGCTCGCGGCGGGGGGCGGGCTCACGGTACGGGCAGCGGGTGCTGTAGCGCGGTCAGTGCCAGCAGCACGATGGCGCAGGTCCAGCCGAGCGGCGCGACGGATACCGGCTGCCCGCTTGCATTGACCTGCTCGGGCAGCGCCCCGGCCGCGGTGCGGTGCGCGGCCAGCCAGTCCAGCCGGGCCGTGGCGGCGGCGGTGTGGCCGGACGCGGCGTCGTAGAGCGCGAAGAACCCGGTGGCCGGCGTCCATGCGGCGGTGCGGTCACCCCGCCACGTGGTACCTGGCAGGATCCCGCCGTCGGGCAGCGTGAGGGCCCGGGCCGCGCGGGTGACAGCGCCGCTAACGGCCGCGCTGGGCGGCGCGAATGGCGGGCCGAGGAAGGTAACCGCGGCATCGGGGCCGTTCAGCACGGAGTCGGCAGACAGCCCGGCCAGATTGGTGCTGGCCCCGGCGCCGAACAGGGCGAACCAGGTATTCAAGCCGCCAGTCGCGGTCGGGAAGCGGTCATAATCCGGCCTATACGCAGCCTGCGTCGCCCGGTCCAGCCGCGCCGCAGCCGAGGCCCACCGGCTGGCGTCGGTAACGTCGCCGCGGCTGGTCGCCAGCAGGATGGCCGAGCGCAGCCCGGCGAGCAGCGGGGCGGCGGTGCCGATCGTCGGCTGGCTCGCCCGCTGCTCCCAGTAGTCCGGGGCGGGCGGCGGCAGCCCGCCAGGCGACGACGCGGCGGCCGTCGCCGCAGCCGCCCGGCGGACGGCCGGCCACAGGCCGGCCAGTTCCCGCCGTGCGGCGGGCGCGGCGTGCTGCTCGCTGTACCAGACCCAGACTGCCCAGGGGAACCAGCCGTCCGCGTCGAGCTCGGACGTGAGCCCGGTCCGCACCGGCGCTCCCGCCAGCGTGTACCTGGCCGCCCAGGTGCCGGACGGGTACTGGACCCGGGCCAGGAACCGCAGGATGCGCAGTGACTCAGCAGGATGGCCGGTGGCAGCGAAGGCGGCGGCTACCCAGCTTGAGTCGCGCGGCCAGGCATATTTCCAGCGGCCGTACCAGGCCGCCGCAACCGCGCCGTCGGGCCGGGTCAGCAGCCGCATGTCGAGTAGCGCGCCGCTGGCCAGCCGGCGCTGCGCGGGCGTGCTGCCGGGCAGGCTGCCTGCGGCGAGCCAGGACCGGTCCGCTGCGCTGATTTCCGCCCGGCCTGCCGGGCCGGTTGCGGCCTGCGGGGCTGCGCCTGCCGGGGGAGTGGTCCCGGCTGGGTGCCGGAACTTCCCTGTCGGAGATGAGCCCGCCGATGGCACAGCGCCTGCGGCCGTCCCGGCACCGGCCGGAATCGCCCGGATGCCGTCCGGCGCCGCTCGATCCGCGGTGATCCCGCTGAGCAGCAGCCGCGGCGGCGGAGCCGCGCAGGCGGTGACGGCGCCTGCGCAGAGGGCGGCGGCCGCGGCTCCGGCGCTAATCCTGGCCAGCCATGTCCCTGGATGCATGCGCCGCCGCCCGGTCCGGACTCTGTCAGGTCGGGCCGAGCCTATCCTGCTGGCCGGGGGCGTTCCGTGCCGCTGGTCGCCCGAATGTCCGGCGCCAGTCCCAAGCGCCGGCCGGGCGGTCGCGCCTGGCCATCCGGTGCGGCGCCGGGCGGTAGCCGATGACAGCAGCCGCCGCGCCAAGGATGACGGTCAGGAACAGCGCTCCGGGGCGCCTCCCGCGCGCCGGCCGGGCGGTCGCGCCTGGCCATCCGGTGCGGCGCCGGGCGGTAGCCGATGACAGCAGCCGCCGCGCCAAGGATCACGGTCAGGAACAGCGCCCCGGGGCGCCTCCCGCGCGCCGGCCGGGCGGTCGCGCCTGGCCATCCGGTGCGGCGCCGGGCGGTAGCCGATGACAGCAGCCGCCGCGCCAAGGATCACGGTCAGGAACAGCGCTCCGGGGCGCCCGGCCCACAGCCCGGGCGAGAGTCCGTAGGCCGCGCGGCCCGGACGGTCCGCCGCGAGGCGCTTCCGCTGGTTGGCCTTGCTGCCAAGGCTAGCGACCCTTCGTTGCTAGGAACCTTATTCAAAACCCCTCATCCAGAGCACCTGGCAGGCATCTGACCTGCGGCGATGTGATGGGAGCGTTGGGTTTTGAATAATCCACTAGGTACGGGCGGGCCGTGCTGGTCGTTGGGCCTACGGGGTGCGTATTTCGACCATTAATCGTCTTTTTCGTATATAACCAGACGGCCCTGTATGCAGCGGCCAGATATTTATCATCGGACTTGCTTGACGGCTATAGAATTGCTAAAACGAAGACGATGCGCGAGAAGATCATTCGTGGCCACCGCCGCGTGCTGGCTTTTCGATCGCGCGGCGGGCGGCCCGGTGGGATTCCCCGGGCTAGTGGCAGGCAGGAGGCTCAGCCATTCACCACGGCTTAAGCGGGCCGGATGGCCGCAGGCCTGCTCACCCGGCCGTCCGGGCGGCGCTGGCAGGCCTGGCCGCCGTCGCGGCACTCGCGGCGATCGTGGCGGTCGGCGTCACGCTCACCCGGCACAGCCTGAGCGACGTCGCCGGGACCAGCGCGGCCGCGCACTCGCGGGTAACATCGCAGGCCGGAGGACGGGCTGGCGGGCTAGGAGTCGCGGCGCGGACCGCGGCAGGCCCGGGCAGCGGCAGCGGCGGCGGGCCCCCGGATCCCGGCCGGGGAACCCGGGCAGCGGCCGGCCGGCCTGGGCCGGATGGCATGCAGGCGCAGTGGGTCATCGCGGAGAACAAGCGGTTAGGCACCACCGCGTGGCGAATCCGCCATCCGAAGGGCAGCATCGCCGGATTCGCCAGCCGGACTTATGCCAAGGCGGGCCAGCGGGTAACGCTTTACGTTACGACCGCTGCGCGGACATTCCGGGCCGAGGCATTCCGGATGGGCTACTACCACGGAACGGGTGCCCGGCTGGTCTGGCAGTCTCCGGAAATAACCGGAAAGGTGCAATCGTCATGCCCGGTAACAGCCGGCGTCAATATGGTGCACTGTGACGGCTGGAAGCCATCGATCACCTTTACGGTTTCCGCCGCTTTCGTGCAAGGCGACTACCTGATCAAGCTGGTCGGCCGCGGCGGGCAGCAGAGCTACCTGCCGCTCACGGTCTGGGACCCGTCGAGCACCGCCACGTACCTGGTGCAGAACGATGTGCTCACCTGGCAGGCGTGGAACTCGTGGGGCGGCTACGACTACTACCAGGGCCTGGGCAATTGCCCGGCCGGGGAGTATCCGTTGTGCTCCAGGGCCCGGGTCGTGTCCTTCGACCGGCCCTACCGGGCCGAGCACGGGTCGGGCAACTTCCTGAAACTGGAGTACCCGCTGGTCAGATTCGCGGAGAAACATGGCCTGGACGTGACCTACACGACCGACGTCGCGATCGCGCAGCACCCGCGCTCCCTACGGCATCATCGCGTGCTGCTCTCACTCGGCCATGACGAGTGCTGGTCGCTGGCCGGGCGGACTGCCGCGGTGACCGCGCACGACCGCGGCATGAACATCGTGTTCTTCGGGGCCAGCCCGATCCTCCGGCATGTCCGGCTGCACAGTTCGCCGCTCGGGCCGGGCCGCGACGAGGTGGACTACCGCGACGCGCGGGCCGACCCGCTCGACGGGAAGGCAAGCCCGCTGCAAGTCACCGGCAACACCTGGGGGTCGTCGCCAGCCAACTGGCCGGAGAGCTACTTCGTCGGCGAGATGTACGCGGGATTCCTCGAGCCAGGCCGTCAGGTCAGCCTGGTAGTGACCGACGCCTCGTCCTGGGCGTACCGCGGAACCGGCCTGCGCAACGGCTCGGCCGTGCCCGGGGTGATCGGCATGGACGTCGATCATTTCTATACCGCGATGATCCATCCCGCGAACGTCCAGGTGCTCGCGCACTCGCCGATCCCGCCGGACATGGGCCAGACGGACATCGGAGCGTTCTACTCGGACATGACGTACTACACCGATTCCCGTGGCCGCGCGGGGGTGCTGGACACCGGGACGACGAACTGGATTCCCGCGCTCGGCCACGACCGCAGCGGGTGCGGCGCCCGGGGGCGGCCTGCCGGACCGTACTGCGCCTCAGCGGTCATCCAGCGGATCACCGGCAACATCCTGCGCGTCTTCGGAGCAGGGCCGGCCGGCCGCCGGCATCCGTCGATAGCCAACTGGCAGCGTCACTGGCCAGTGACAAGTCCATGATCGCGGAGGTTTCACCCGCGCGCTGACCCGTCGGATCTTCCATGATCATGGGATTGCGTGACCTGCGGTGCGCTAGTGCCTGGGCACGGACTGCTCGGACCAGACGACCTTGCCCGCTCTCGTCCGCCGGGTGCCCCAGCGCTGTGCCATCTGGCTGACTACCTGAAGGCCCCGGCCGCGTTCATCCTCGTTGCCCGGGTTCCTGAGCCTGGGCAGTGCAGCCGAATTGTCCAGTACCTCGCAGACCAGCCCGCCCTCAAGCACCAGGCGCAGCCCGATGGTGCCCTGGGCGTACCGCACCGCGTTCGTGACAAGCTCGGAGACCAGCAATTCGGTGACGGGGATGAGGTCGGAAAGCTCCCAGCGAGTCAGCGGACGCCGGATGAGGCCGCGCGCGCGGCGCGCCGACGTCAGCTCGGGCGGCAGCGTCCAGCTGACGTGCCGGTCCGGCGAGAGCCGGTTCAGCCTTGCGATCAGCAGCGCGATGTCGTCGCGCTGGTGATCGGCGTAGACGCTGGCCAGCGTGGCCCGGCAGAGGTCTTCCAGCGGGCGGCGGGTCGCGCCTGGGCCGAAGATCTCGCCGAGCAGCTGCAGGCCTTCGTCGATATCACGGGTCCTGTTCTCCACCAGCCCGTCGGTATAGAGCACAAGCAGGCTGCCATCGTCGATCTTGATAGATCTGCTCTTGATGGGTCCGGTGCCGATGCCGAGCGGCGGCGAGGGCGAGACGTCGAGGAACTCGATCGTGTCATCCGGGCGGACGAGCAGTGGCGGCAGATGACCGGCCGACGCGACCTCCAGCGTGCCGGACACCGCGTCGAAGATCCCGTAGACGCAGGTGGCGAAATGCGGCTCGCGTACGCCGAGTTCCTGCATGAGCTCATTGAGCTGCTGGAGGGTCTGGGCAGGCGGCATCTCCAGCATGGCAAGGGTGTGGATCGCGGTCCGCAGTCTCCCCATGGTGACGGCCGCGCGCACGCCATGCCCGGCCACATCGCCGACGACAAGCGCGACCCGGCCGCCGGGCAGCGCGATCGACTCATACCAGTCCCCGCCGACCTCGATCATCTTGCTGCCGGGCAGGTAGCGGTGCCGTACCTCGACCGATGACGGCGCCGACAGCCCGGTCGGCAGCAGGCTGCGCTGCAGGGTGAGCGCGGTGGCACGTTCCCTGCTGTACCGGCGGGCGTTGTCGATGAAGATCGCTGCGCGGGCGGCGAACTCCATCCCGGTCTCGGTGTCGTAGGCGTCGAACCTGCGGTTGCGCTTTTGCCTGGTGCAGACGAAGAAGCCCAGCGTCACGTCCCTTGCGATCAGCGGCAGCAGCAGCATCGAGGCGCCGGACAGCAGCCTGGCGACCGGCCTGCGCAGCCAGGACGTGGCGATCCTGGTGGCATTGTCGTCGCCGAGGTTGACCTCGCGGACCGGCTTGCCCGAATCCATGCACCGCGTATAGGGCGTGCCCGGCGGGTAGCGGAGGATCTCGCCGGTCGGGAACGCCGCATCCCAGCCCGGGTCGCCGTCATCGTAGGCAACCGCGAGCCGCCGGAGCAGGTGCGAGCCATCCGGGGCTTCCACCGGCAGTTCGTCGCCGCCGACCAGGCTCTCAAGCACCAGCAGGCCGGCCGCGTTGGCGAAGTGCGGGACGATGATATTGACGAACTCGCGGGCCAGCTGGTCGATGTCGAGCGCCCCGCCGATCCGCTTGAAGGCGCCGTCAAGCAGCGCATGCCGCATCACCGCCGGGTCGAGGAACCGTCCTTCGGACGGCGGCGGGATGCGCAGCAGCGCCAGCGCGGCCAGATTAGGGTCATTGGACCGCATGGGCTGCAGGGTGACGACCGAGTCGACATGCCCGCCCTGGCCTGTCAGCAGCGCCAGGACCGCGGTGCCCTCGCGGTCCGCCAGCGCGGCGCTGAGCAGCCCGTCGAGTGTCTTTGCATGCGCGGCGGGATCGGCCAGCAGGTCGCTGATCTCGGTGCCGAGCAGTGCATCGCGCGGGAAAGCTAGGATATCCGCCGCGTTACGGTCATGCTGGATGATATGCCCGGTCTTGTCGATCCCCAGGATCAGCGTCCGTGCCGAGGCGTTCGACAGGAGCGCTGACATCTCCGTGGTAATACCAGACGTCACGGCAAGCGCCCCCTTCCGCTGCAGTCGTCGGCTGGTCGTCCAATTATGGAGCAGGTCCGCCCATATTGAGAAAGAACGGGCTGTTGGCCTACCGTGTCTCCGGATCCCCGTGGCTGGCGAGCCGGGGCCAAGCCTGCTCGATCGTTGCGTCAACGCACTGAGCGCGCCGCGCGGCCGTCCGGCCAGCCCGGACATCTTGACAGGTCCGGTACCGAAAGGCGAGGAGGGGGAATGGCTGCGGCGCGGGCTGGCGTGATCGTGGTGGGCGCCGGGCCGACCGGACTGGCTCTTGCGTCGGAACTTGCGCTGGCCGGCGTGCGGTGCGTGGTGCTGGAGCGGCGGGATGGGCCCCGCGCTGATTCACGGGCGATCTGCTTGCACACCAGGAGCATGGAAATGCTCGACCTGCGCGGCCAGGCAGAGATATTTGCCGAGACCGGGCTCGCCGTTCCGTCCTTTCCGCTCGGCCCGAGAGGAGCAGCGATCAGGTTCGGCAGGCTCGATTCGGATTTCCCCTATCTCCTCGACATACCGCAGAGCCAGATCGAGAGCCTGCTCGCCGCCAGGGCTGCCCAGCTCGGCGCGGAACTGCGCTGGTCGTCCGAGGTCGCGGGCGTCGAGCAAGACGACGATGAGGTCAGGCTGACGCTGGCAGGCGGCCAGGCCGAGCGGGCTGCCTACGTGGTGGGCTGCGACGGGCTTCGCAGCTTCGTCCGGCAGAGCCTCGGCGTGCCGTTCCCTGGCGCGCCCAATCCCGGCTCGGTGCTACTCGCCGACCTGTACCTGGACGGCCTGCCGATGACCGACGCGTACGGTGACCTGTCGGAGAACGGCATGCTGCTGGTATTCCCGTTCCGCGACGGGTCGTGCCGGGTGGTGCTGTATGACTACGCGCGGGCAGATGTGCCGGTGACCGAACCGGTGACCGCCGACGAGGTGCGCACCAGCCTGACGCATGTCACCGGGCGGGACTTCGGCCCCAGGGACATGTACTGGTCCGGCAGGTACCGCAGCGAGAGCCGGCAGGTTCCGGCCTACCGCCAGGGCCGGATCCTGCTCGCCGGGGACGCGGCGCACACCCACTCGCCGGCCGGCGCCCAGGGCATGAACACCGGGCTACAGGATGCGGCGAACCTGGGCTGGAAGCTCGGCGCGGTCATCTCGGGGTGGGCGCCAGGGTGGCTGCTCGACTCCTATCACGACGAACGGCATCCGGTAGGCGCCGCCGTGCTGGCGCTGACCGGGCGGCAGTTCCGGCTCAACACGGCCAGGACGCCCTGGCGGCGGGCCAGGCGCTGGGCCGTGCACCGGCTGATCGCGCCGCTGCCGCCGGTGCAGACGTGGCTGGCCAGCACCTACTCGGGAGTCGCGGTCCGGTATCGGCCGGCCACTACGGCCCCGTTTCAGCCAGAAAGCGGACTGGCATCCTGGCGGGCAGGCCGGGCGGTGCATCAGCTGGCCGGAGCGCGCCTGCCGCGTGGCAGGCTGACGCTTACGGACGGCACCAGCGTACGGCTGTATGAGCTGTTCCGCGATGGCAGGTTCGCGCTGCTTGAGGCCGCCGCCGGCCCGGTCACCGCGACTGGCGACGGGGGCGTGCCTGGGCATGTCAGGCTGGTGCGCTACCGGCACTGCGCCGGGGCGCGGCTGCCGCCGGCCATGCTCGTCCGGCCGGACGGGTACATAGCCTGGGCATCCGACAAGCCTGCGGCTGGCCAGCGGGCCAGCGAGGCGCGCGCCGCCGTCGCCGCGTGGTGCGGGCCGCGCTGACCCGAGCCCGCGCTGTCCCGGCGGACTGACCCGGCCGGCGGCAGGCCCTGACCGGCCGGCCACCGGCGGCCATCGGCCCTGGCCGGCCGGCCATCGGTCCTTACCGGCCGGCCACCGGTCCTGACCGGCCGGCCATCGGTCCTTACCGGCCGGCCACCGGTCCTGATCGGCCGGCCGCCGGTCCTGATCGGCCGGCCGCCAGTCCTGATCGGCCGGCCGCCAGTCCTGATCGGCCGGCCGCCAGTCCTGACCGGCCGGCCGCCAGTCCTGATCGGCCGGCCGCCAGTCCTGACCGGCCGGCCGCCAGTCCTGACCGGCCGGCCACCGGCCCGGCCAGCGGCGGCCTTACCTGCGGGAGGAGCACGATGCACCGGCGACCGCTGCTCACCGTCCTGGGCAGCCTGAATATGGACATCTCGGTCTCCGTCGGCCGGCTGCCAGGACCGGGCGAGACGGTCCTTGGCGCCGGGGCGGTCATCGCGCCGGGCGGGAAGGGCGCGAACCAGGCGGTTGCCGCGGCGCGGCTCGGGGGTGCGGTGCGGATGGCGGGCTGCGTCGGCGCGGACGAGTTCGGCGGCCAGATCACCGCGGCGCTCGGGGCGGAGGGCGTCGACCTGACGCCGGTCCGTGTCATCCCCGACAGCGCTACCGGGCTAGCGCTGATCACCGTCGACGCGACCGGCGAGAACATGATCACGGTCGCGCCCGGTGCGAATGGCCAGGCCGGGATGCCGGAGGCCGCGGCGGCGCTGTCCGCGCCCGCCGACATGCTGATGCTGTCCGCGGAGGTCCCGGCCGGTGTGCTCGCAGCGGTGCTCGGCCGGAAAGCGGCGCCGGGCAGCGGAGCGCCGTCCGACAGTGCCGCGGGCCACCGGCCACCCTGCCTGTTGAACCTCGCCCCGGTGCCGCGCGATGCGGCGGCGCTGCTTACCGCCGGGGTCGACTGGCTGGTGGTCAACGAGTCGGAGGCAGCAGAGCTGCTCGGGCGCACCGTGGCTGGCCTGCGCGATGCGGCAGGCGCAGCGGCTGACCTGGTCGTCATGGGCGCAAGCCACGCGGTGGTGACGGCAGGCTCACAGGGAGCCGCGCTGGCGGGCGCGGCAGGCGCCGAGTCGGTGCCAGGATTCAGCGTCCGCAGCGTGGACAGCGTCGGGGCCGGCGACGCCTTCGTGGCCGCGCTCGGCGTGACGCTGGCGGCCGGGATCGCCCCCGCCGCCGCGCTGCGGGCCGCGTGCGCGGCTGGCGCGACGGCGACTACCCGCCAGGGCGCCCAGGCGGCGCTGCCCCGCCCGGCGGAGATCCGCGCGGCGACCGGCGCGGACTGGCCCGTGGCGCCCGACTAAGAGTCGGCGGTTCGGTGAGCCGGGGTCGCACGGGCCGGGGGTCGGCGCAGGCCAGCGGCGGCCGGAGGCAGGCCAGCGGCGGCCAGGGGCAGGCCAGCGGCGGCCGGGGGCAAGTCAGCGGTGGCCGGGCCGCAGCCGACTACCCCGCCTGGGCAGGAACGCCGGGCGGGACAGTGGCCGCGGCCGATGCCTTAGGAGTCCTTGGCCGGCTCGCCGTGACTGGCGTTCGCCCGCCCGCGGCCCCAGTAGGCCTTCGGCGAGATCTGGTCCGGCCGGATGCCCCGGCCAGCCAGCACCTCGCGGAGCCTAGCCACCACCCTGGCCTCGCCCAGCAGGTACGCATGGCCGAGGCCGGCCCGCAGCGGCAGCTGACTAGCCATTTCCGCCAGCGCGTCCGGCTGGCCCGCCGGGCCGCCATCGCGGTGCAGCCAGCTGACGTGGGTGCTTGCTACCGCACGCAGGTCCTGCTCATCCTCGGGTCCGGGGATCTCGAGGAGCACCCGCGCCGGGGTGCCGCAGGGCAGCGCCTCGGCCATCCGGAAGATCGCGGGCAGGGCCGACTCGTCGCCGACGAAGAGATGCCAGTCCGCTCCGTCCGCCGTCGTGATCTTCCCCCGCGGCCCGATTCCCTCGATCTTGTCTCCCGGCCGCGCCGCGCGCACCCAGCGCTCGCCCGGGCCGTCTCCGTGCAGCACCACGTCCAGGGTGATGGTCCGGCTCGCCTGGTCCAGGGCGCGAATGGTGTAGCGCCTGCGGACCGGCCGGTTGCCCTCCACATCGACGAGCAGCATCACGTCCTGGCCAGGGGCATAGCGGAAGCTGGCGAGCTGCGGCGCGGTGAGCCGCAGGCGGCGCATGTGCGGGGTCAGCTGTGCCGCCTCGGTGACCGCCAGCGACAGCCGGGATGTCCCCGCCAGCGGTCCGGCCAGCACGGCGAACGGATCGTCCAGCGCCGCAGTGGATATGTCCGGCACGGCATTAGCCATGAATAGTCAGCCTTTCCGCAGTCTGCGAGGTTATTCCGGGTGGTGGCCCGCCTGGTGTCAACGCCGCCCGGGCCCGGCGGCTTCCCGCAGCTTCGGCGGTTTCCCGCGGCTTCGGCGGTTTCCTGCGGCTTCGGCGGTTTCCCGCGGCTTCGGCGGGTTCCCGGTGCCGGCTGCGGCGCTGCTGCCGCCGGAGGGCTGCCGCCGGAGGGCTGCCGTGGCAGGCTGGCGGAAATGGATGGCAGCATCGCGGTCAGTCGGCCGCCGGAACCCGACGACCTCGGGTTTCCCGTGCTGCTTCCCGCCGCCGTTCACCGGGTCGTGTCGCTGGTGCCCTCGCTGACCGAGGCCGTCGCATACAGCGAGGGAGGGCTGCTGGCCGGCATTACTGACTGGTGCAGTCACCCGGCGGGCCTGCGGGCCGCGCGAATCGGCGGAACCAAGAACCCGGACATTGCCGGTATCGCCGCGCTGGCGCCTGACCTGGTGCTGGCCAACGAGGAGGAGAACCGGCCCGCTGACCTGGCGTCATTGCGGGCTCTCGGCCTGCCGGTCTGGGTGACCCGCGTCCGCACCCTGGGCGAGGCGTTCTCGTCACTGCACCGGATGATCACGCTGGCGTGCCGGCTGCCGAGGCCGGCCTGGCTTGATGCAGCGGAGGCTTGCTGGGCGGACTTGCCGGAGGCGGGCCATGGCATGGTGCGCACGGCGATTGTGCCGATCTGGCGACGTCCCTGGATGGTGCTCGGGCGCGACACGTTCGCCGGTGACGTCCTGGCCAGGCTCGGCGTGCGGAACGTCTACGCGGGTCACCAGGACAGGTATCCGCGGATCGGGATCGAGCAGCTTCGCGCGGCCGGTGCGGGCATGATGATCCTGCCGGACGAGCCGTACCAGTTCAGCGCCGCCGACGGGCCGGAGGCATTCCCTGCCGTTCCCGCGGCGCTCGTCAGCGGTCGCCACCTGACCTGGTATGGCCCGTCACTGGCCGACGCGCCCGCTGTGCTTTCCCGTCAGCTGCGGAATGTCATAGCTCCGCTGGCATGACAGCCGCCTGGCCAAGCGCGAAGGCAGTAGCTGCGGCCCGAGAACACGGCACCCCGCGGTTGCAGCACGCTCGCTGCCTTGCGAGCGCGCTGCCTTGCGGGCCTACTGCCTTGCGAGCGCCCTGCCTTGCGAGCGCGCTGCCTTGCGAGCGCGCTGCCTTGCGAGCGCCCTGCCTTGCGAACGCGGAAGAAATGGCAGCAAATCCAAAATTATCAAATTTGTGTTCCTCAATGAACTCAAAGTGTCAGTAGCTAGCGATAATGTGTTCTAAGACCAGCAAGCCGCCCGAACGGCCCGACGTCACCAGGGAAGGAGGATCTGATGCCAGCGCCAGGCCCGGCCCAAGATCCTCGCCCCGGCTCTGCCGAGTCCGGCGACGGCTTCGCCAGCCAGCCCGCCCTGCCGGATCTGCCGGACCCGGCAGAGCTGGGTGACCTGGGCCTGGGCAGCATGGTCACGGTTGACTTGTCGGATCTGCAGAGCGTGCTTGACGCGGCCAGGGAGAGTGACGAGGCGGCCGGAGATCCGTTGGGGGACGACGCGATCGTGGCGACCTCGTCCGATGCGGGGCGACGCTGGTCACCGGCGGAGCTGGCTGGCGCCGTGGCCGAGGGAATGACACCGGGCCCGGCCCTGGGGAACTGGGCAGCGTGCTTCGCGCCGGGACAGCTGAGCGACTACGCGCTGCCCGGGGCCGCTGCGGCATGCCGCCGACTTGCGTCCTGGGCGCAGGCCGCCGAACTGGAGATCGTCGCGGAGGTCGCGGCCCGCGCGGCCGTGCGGGACTCCAGCATCCCGGCGGGCCCGGGCGGGATACCCGCCGCGGTGCCGGAGGAGGCTGCCGCGGAGGTGGCGCTGGCGCTGCGGATGTCGCAGTACGGCGCGTCCTGCTGGACGCAGCTGGCGATCACGCTAGCCGGGCGGCTGACCGGGACCGGCGTGGCGCTGCGAGCCGGGACCATCGACCTGTCCCGCGCGCGGCTGATCGCCGAGGCGACCGGCGTGCTGGATGATCGCGGCGCAGCCGCGGCGGAGGCGAAGGTCCTGCCCTGTGCCGGGACGAAGACCCTGGCGCAGCTGCGGTCGGCACTGCGCCGCGCGGTGATCGCCGTCGATCCGGACGCAGCGGAGCGGCGCCGGGAGGACGCGGAACGCCGGGCAAAGGTCGGGTTGTACGGCGATGAGGACGGTACTGCGACGTTGTCGGGGCAGAACCTGCCCGGCGCGCACGCCGCGGCCGCGATGGCTAGGGTTACGGCACTGGCCCGCGCGCTTAAGTCTGCGGGCGCCGGCGGCGGGATCGACCTGCTCCGCGCCCAGGTATTCATCGGCCTCCTGCTCGGCACACTGCCCCTCATACCCCCCACTGAAGATGCGCCCCCGGACCCCGGCGGCCCTGATGCCGGCCCGCCGGACAGTCCTGATGCCGGCCCACCGGGCAGGCCTGATGACAGCTCACCGGGCAGGCCTGATGACAGCCCGCCGACCGGTCCCGATGACCCTAGTGATCTTGGCGGCGGTCCAGGCGGCGAGCCCGGCGCCACGGACCCTGACGACCCTGGCCGGGTCGGCCCGGCTGATCCGGCCGGCCACCCCGACCCCAGCCCCGGTGGCGGCCCTGATGCCGGCGACCCTGATGATCCCGGCCCGGCTGGTTCGGGTGACCAGGGTGGTCTCGTCCGCGGTCCCGGCCGGGGTCTGGGTCCTGATGCCGGCGACCCTGATGATCCCGGCCCGCCGTGGCCGGACGGGCCCGATGAGCCAGGAGATCCGAGTGATCCCGGTGATCTGGGTGATCTGGGTGATTACCGGGATAGCGACCGGGCTGATCGCGGCCCGGCGGATACCGGTGATCCGCGCGAGCCAGGTCATCGTGACGGTCCTGTGCGGGCTGGCACGGACCCGGCGTCAGTTCCCCGGTGGCCTGCCCTGCCAGTGCCCGGGCAGGTCCCGGCCGGGCTAGCCAGATCCGGGACCGGTGCCCTCGCCGGGCTACCCCGCGGACCAGCCGGAACCGGCCTGCTACGGCTCACCGTGCCCTGGCTGACCCTAGCCAGGACTGGGGTCGGCCCCGGACAGCTCAGCCGGCTCGGACCTGTCACCCCGCACACCGCCCGCCGCGTCGCCGAGACAGCTGCCCGCGACCCCGCGACAGAATGGAAAGTTATCGTCACCGACCGTGATGGGCAGGCGATCGCCATCGCCGGTGTCCGCCGCACCCGGGCCCGCTCCCCAGCATCCGCGCCAGCCGCGGGACTGGTCAGCCGGGTCATCCTCACCGTGCCGGCCGGCCTCGCGCGCGACCTCGCCGGGCGGCAGGCGAGGTCGCGCGCAAGTCGGCTAGCCGTGCCAAGGTCAGCCCCAGCACAGCCCGAGTGCAGGTCCGGGTCTGCGGCCGGGTCAGGGTCCGGGTCCGGGTTCGGGGCCACATCCGGATCCAGCTCGCAGTACCCGATCACGCGGCCCGGCACGGCCCTCGGAGACCTGCCTGTCGGCCCTGCTCCCAGGGGCCCGCTTGGCACCGTACTCACCGCGGCGCTCGAAGCGGCCGTGCGGGCTACCGCCCGCGCGGACGCCGAGATCGCCGAGGCAGCCAGCGCCGGGACGGGCGGGTGCGCGCACCGCAAGTCCAGCCCCGCCTACCGGCCGCCGCCCCGGCTCCGCGAATATGTCGCCGCTAGGGACCAGACCTGCCGCAACCCGGTATGCGGCCAGCCCGCCCACCGCGCCGACCAGGACCACACCATCCCCTACCACCAAGGCGGCCGCACCTGCGACTGCAACCTCGGCGGCACCTGCCGCACCCACCACCGCCTCAAGCAGCGACCCGGATGGCAGCTCACGCAGCCCGAACCCGGCACCTTCACCTGGACCACCGCGGCCGGCCGTACCTACACCCAGACCCCCGACCCCTACCCCGCCTGACGCCGGCAGAGCAGTCACAGCGGCATGCGGGCGGCAGCCTAAATGCGTTTCCGGCCGGGACGGTGAGCCGGCAGAATGGCGATCATGCCTGAGCTATCGAATCCCGCAGGGCTGCACGAGACGCCTGGTTACCACCACGTGACCATTGCAGATGCGAAGCGGCTGGTGTTCCTCGCCGGGCAGTGCCCGCTGGACGAGCAGGGTCGCCTGACCGGGCCTGGGAATCTCCTGGCCCAGGTCGGGCAGGTAGTCAGCAACATCGAGATCGCCCTTGCGAGCGCGGGCGCGACCCCGGCTGACGTCGTCCGCACGGTGATCTACGTTGTCTCAGCCGAGCAGGCTGATCTTGCCAAGGTATGGAGCATGCTGCGCGGATCGTCAATCGCTGCGGCGCTGGACTCGGCGAGCACGTTGCTCGGCGTTGCGCAGCTCGGTTTCACCGGCCAGCTCGTCGAAATTGACGTCACGGCGGCGCTGCCCGGCTGACGATTGCGTTAGGGGCTCGCGAGAGCTACCTGCACGAACCGGCACCGTCATCTTCTCGAATAAGCAATACATGCGTCACTTCGCGGCTTGCCCGCAGGGCATGAAACTGGGTCGCCGCGCGCCCACCGGGGACCCGGTTTCGTGTCACGCCAAGGGACCCCGTCCGGGTCCGGCGGCGCACGCGGGCCAATCCACTTTCGGTGCAGCGCCAGTCGCCCGTTGACGCAGACGGCGATAGTCTGAGCAGCCAGGTCTGGGGTGGTATGAGGAGTGGCTGCGAGTGCCTCGGGAAGAGTCCCTCATCGGCTCCATTGGCGTTCTCACCGTCGCTACGCGAGGCCCGGCTGGCCCCGGAGAAGTGCTGGTCAAGATCCGTGGCGGGTCCGAGGCCTACATCGCATGGTCGCCGGAACCGATAGCGAAGGGCAGCACGGTCCTCGTCATCGAATCACACGGCGCCAGGTCCGTCGACGTGAGCGAGTGGGCCGACCCGCTCGGCCCGCTGCTGGATGACGCGGACGACCGGTGGAGGTGATGCGTCAGTTAGCGGCTGGCGCGATCCGGCCGGTAAGCGGCGGGCGCTATCGAGCTGGCAGGCAGTTCCTGATGAGATCAGCAGGCAATATCGGCCCGGGGTAGGGGCCGGCAACTCCATGGAGATGAGAAATGTTCGGTTACCGCGTTCCAGCACCTGATGAGGCCATGCTCATTTCCGGCGGCAGGTACGGCCGCAGCGGCGCGCCGTTCCGGGTCGTGACTGGCCATGGCGCGTTTATCGTGCCTTTTTTCCGCAAGACCCGATTCCTGACCCTTGCCATGTGTGAGGCGGAGGTCGCCGAGACCTGCGTCACAAAACAGGGCATCTCGCTGAATGTCCGCTCGGTCATCGCTTTCAAGGTTGGCAACGACGAGGAGAGCATCGTCAACGCCGGACAGCGTTTCCTCTCCGACCAGGATCAGATGTCGACGCTGACCGGGCGGATCTTTGCCGGGCACCTCCGCTCGATCATCGGCTCGATGACGGTCGAGGAGATCGTCACCGAGCGGCAGAAGCTGGCCAGCGAGGTGCTCGACGGCTCGAAGGCGGAGATGGTCAAGATCGGCCTCACCGTCGACTCGCTGCAGATCCAGTCCATCGACGACATGAACTCCGGTTACATCGACGCGATGGCCGCGCCGCACAACGCCGCCATCCAGCGGCAAGCGCAGATCGCGCAGGCGCAGGCGAACCAGGCCGCGGCCGAGGCGCAGCAGGAGTCGCAGCGTAAGCAGGCGGAGTACGCGAGGCAGACTTCCGTGGTGCAGGCCCAGTACAAGGCCGAGATAGACAAGGCCCAGGCGGAGGCCGCCCAGGCCGGGCCACTCGCCCAGGCGCAGGCGACGATGGGGGTGCTGGCCGCGCAGACCGAGCTCGCGCACCGGCAGGCCGAGCTCCGGCAGCGGCAGCTGGTTGCCGAAGTGGTCAGGCCCGCCGAGGCGGAGGCGGAGAAGGTACGCATTCTCGCGCAGGCCGACGCCCAGCGAGTGAAGTTCCAGGCTGAGGCGGCGGCCTCGCACCAGCGGATCGCGCTCGACCGGATGCTGATCGACCAGCTACCGCAGATCGTGCGCGAGGCAGCGGGCGGCCTGGCCGGGGCGAATGTGAGCGTGCTCAACGGCGCAGACGGCCTCAGCGAGATCGCCGCCGGCCTGGTCGGCCAGGGACTGACGATCCTGGAGTCGGTGAAGAAGAGCCTCGGCTCGGCGGAGCCAGCGATCGCCGGCTCATCCGAGCCGGCCACGGCGGGCGACGGCCAGTCTGCCGCCTGATCGCCGGGCCGCCACGGCGCGCTACCGCGTGCGTCGGCGGCCGCTCTTTCATGATCACCTGTTCTGGTCGAAACAGGCGCCTCTTGCGCTCGTCCTATTACGACGCAGAAACTGACCGGCCGGCCGAGCCGGCGATCGCTGGCTCGGCCGCGCTGGATCCTCCGTGATCTCAAGGCACTCCTGCGGGCCCTGTGGGTTTCGCGATCGGCCCGGCCTCCTTGGCCGCGCCGTCGCCGCCCGCGCCGTCACCGCCCGTGCCGTCACAGTTCGCGCGTCATCGGCCGTGCCGTCACAGTTCGCGCGTCATCGGCCGTGCCGTCGCCGCCCGCGCCGTCACCGCCTGCGCCGTCACAGTTCGCGCGTCATCGGCCGTGCCGTCACAGCCCGCGCCGTCGCCGGCCGTGCCGTCACAGCCCGTGCCGTCGCCGGCCGTGCCGTCGCCGCCCGTGCCGTCGCCGCCCGTGCCGTCGCCGGCCGTGCCGTCGCCGCCCGCGCCGTGCGGTTCTGCCGGGGCAACCCGGGGCAACCCCGGGACTAGCCAGGGCTAGCCGCTATACGCCGGCTCGGCCCGGTTGAGCACTAAATCTAATACTACATAGTCTTGTACTCATATTGATCACAAGAAAAATGTATATTGCCGCAGCTGGTCATGACTGATTAAATTCTGGTGATTAAACCGAGGCAAATTCAGGCATTTATCTGACCCATATCTTCGGCACCAAAATTTATTCCTCTAATTTGCTGGAACACGTCAACCGCATTGACCGGCGGCACGTCAAGCTCATGTATGTCCGGCCAGTAGCCAAAAACCTGGGTCACAGGACAGCATCGCAACGAGTGATCGGATGACTACCCGTGGTAAGGTAACGCACACTGGCTGACAGGGCGGGATCACAAGGAGTGACAGCCAACATCGTTGTAAGCCGCGGCCGGCCGAGCTTGACCGCCCATGCCACCGAGATGGTGGCCGGCCCAGCAAACCACAGGAAGGAACTACCATGCGCAATCGCTTTACAAGGGGGCTCTGCCTGGTCGCGGCATCGGCTGCTATCAGCACGTCCCTCGGCCTCGCGGCGGCCGGCGCCGCGAGCGCATCTTCGAAACCGCAGGTCACGAAGAACGCGACGACGGTCTGCGGCGGCCTCTGCTTCGACCTCTCCAGTGCGCTGCTGGGGCCGAACATGATTCAGAACGCGCCTGGCGGCGGTCCTTGGCTCAACCTTCGACAGGCCGGCAACGCGCGAGTCAACGAGGACTTCGAGGCCGGTTTCGTGGGCTTCCTCGGCCAGTTCTGCCCCAACTACGGTGGCAACGGGGAGATCCCGTCCACCTCGTATGTCTGCGTGAACTACCCGCCCTTCTGGGACGTTTTCCAGGCCAACTTCGCACCGGATAGCAACCAGAGTGGCCAGTGCGTCGGGGTCACGGATCCAGGCGTCAGCGAGCGAGTCAGCCTCGTGGGCTGCCGCGGCGTCACGGGCGACTCGTTCTGGGTCGGCGACAGGGCAAATGGCCTCGGCGGAGACTGCCGCATCCCTGGCAACTACTGCCCGTGGATCAACGGCGGGGACCCGTCCACGTCCCACCCGCTGGCGCTGACCGTCAACGCCAGCAGCAAGCACCCGCACAACGTGCTGCGGGTCAACCCGGAGAACACCAGCGGCGCGGTGGTGCAGGACTACCAGCAGTACACCACGGCAATAGGCCCCGCTTTCTGAGGCCAGTCCGCGATTGACGGCAGCGGCATCCCCGTGCGCAAACGGGGATGCCGCTGTCGTTTCCGGATACCAGCCCGGTGCTGGTAGACAAGCTGGATGCGCCGACTCGCCGAGATCGCTCCAGGAGTCCTTGCCGCCACCAGCGAGTGCTACCGCACGATAACGACGGTCGTAATCGATCGCGATCGCGACCACGGCCGGTGCCTCGTCATCGACCCGGCGGTCACGGTCCGCGAGGTGACCGCCCTGGCCGCCGAGCTCGCTGCCGCCGGGCTGTCGCCGCAAGCCGGATTCGCCACCCATCCGCACTGGGACCACGTCCTGTGGTGCCGCGACCTCGGTGAGGTACCGAGATACGCCGCGGCCAGCGCCGTCGCCGTCGCCATCGCCGAGCGGGACAAGATGATCAGCGGGGTGCAGGCGACGGCACCCGGCCACGATCTAGAGCTCTTCGGCCAGCTCACTGCCCTCGCGCCGGACCAGGAAGCGATCCCCTTGGACGGTCCTCAGGCACGGGTGGTCACGCACGACGGCCACGCGTCCGGGCACAGCGCAGTCTTCCTGCCGGACACCGGCACGCTGATCGCCGGCGATATGCTCTCCGACGTAGAGATCCCGCTGCTCGACCTGGCCGGACCCGATCCGCTCGGCGACTACCGCGCCGGGCTGGAGCGGCTGGCCGCGCTGCCCGGTGTCCGGCATATCGTCCCCGGTCACGGCAGCGTCGGCGACGCGGCCGGGTTCCGTCGCCGGGTGGCCGCCGACTTCGCCTACCTGGACAGACTGGCGCGCGGCGACGACAGCGATGATCCCAGGCTCGCCCTGGACTGGCTCCGCGAGCAGCACAGGCTGCACCTGGCTCTGGTGCAAGCGCGCCAGTGAGCGTCGCGCCAAGCCCCCGGCCAGCCCGCGGCCGCCCGGTCGTCACGCGCCGCCTGCGTCTAGACCGCGCGTCCTTGCATGCTCACAGCGCCGTCCCCGGCGAGATCAGCGGACTACCCGAAGGCCAGTCAGCTACCGCCGCACCGGACGCCAGCGAAGCACGGCAAGCAGGCAAACCGGGGCAAGCGCGAGCGCCGCCAGCGCCCAGGCCAGACCGAAGCGCTCGGCCAGGAACCCGGCGGCCACCGGGCCGATGCCGCCAGCCAGGCCGGCCGCGCTGGTCAGGGTCACCGCGACGCCGCTCTGGCCGGGCAGGCTGCGGTAAAGGCTGGCCTGCAGCACCGGATACCAGGGTGCCGTGGCGATGCTCAGCCCGGCCAGCACGACCAGCTTCGGCCAGAACCCGGGCACCAGCAGGAAGCCGGGGTACAGCACGGCCGCGGCGGCGGCACTGGCCGCCAGCACCCGGAGCCCCGTCATCCGCTCAAGCACGCGGACCAGCGCGGCATCCCCGGCCAGCCCGGCGGTCAGCCGGACGGCCACGCCGAGCGCCGCCTCGGCCGGCGTGGCGTGCACCACGTCGACGAGATAGACCGCCAGGAAGCCGGTCAGCACGTCAAGCAGCAGGTCAGAAACCTGGAGCAGGACGAGCAAACGGGCGACGCCGTCGCGCCGGAGGGCACGGCGCACCCGCCGCACGGCGCCGGCCCGGTCACGGTCGCCAGGCGCCGCGGTGCCCGCCGGCTCGCCGGTGCCGTCGCCGGCCGTCGCCGCCAGCGGGCACGGGCCGCGGCGAGCCACGCCGAGCCAGGCCGCCGCGGCGCAGCCTGCCAGCACGAGATAGGCCACCCGCCAGCCGCCCCCGCTGGCCAGGACGGTGATAAGCAGCACCGGGCCGGCCACCGCGCCCGCCGAGCCGGCCAGGTTCCAGCGCGCCATGTGCTGTTCCTGCCGGGCCGGGTCGGCGTCCATCAGGCCGGACTGGGTCAGGCTGACGAACGCCCCGGAGGCCGGGAAGAAGGTCACGAAGGCGATCAGCAGCGCGGCGAACGAGTGCGCCGTGGCGGCGGCCACCAGCGATGCGATGAAGACAACCCCGCCGGCCAGGACCGCTATCCGCTGTCGCCTGCCATGCCCGGCCAGCACCCCGACCGGGAGTTCAAGCAGGCTCCCGAGCAGCAGCGGAACAGAGGCGAGCAAGCCGATCTGCGGGTAGCTCAGCGCCAGGTCGTGCCGGATGAGCGGGAACGCCGCGCCCTTGGTGCCATCGACGAGTTCATCGACAAGCTCGACAGCGAGCGCCGCCGCGAGCATCGAGGCTCCGGCCAGCGCGGACCTGGAGCCTGTTTTCATGCGTGTCACGTGTCGTCCTTCCATGTCTCACCGGCCAGGTCAGACAGGAAGGGCGGCCCGCGTGCCGCAGGGTCAGGTCACGGTCAAGGGAATCCCATGGCGCTGATGTTACGGGGGAGAGCAGGCGGCGGGCTAGCGGGTATCAGGTCCTGATCACCACAGACAGCGGTTACCCGCGGGTCTGTCGTCGCTGCCGGCCGAGCCGCGGAGGTGGCTGCGGAAGTCCGAGAGCGGGCCTAGGTGGTACAGTTTGTCCGGGTTGATGACGGAGCGGACCGCCTGCACGACGCCGTTGGCGATGTCCAGGCAGAGCACGCTGACCAGCAGCCCGCTGGAGTCGTAGAACATCGCGCCCGGCTGCCCGTTGATCTCCGCCCGGCGCAGCGTGACGCCAAGCTCGCGGACCTGCCCGCTGAGGCTCGCGACCAGCCGCCGGACGTTGTCGCGGCCGATGATCGGGCGCGGCCACGACGGGCGCGTCCCGCCGCTGTCGCCATAGACGACGACGTCGGCGGCCTGCAATGTCTGGCGCTGTGCAGCCGGCGGGTCCGGGTCCAGCGGATCCTCTTCCGTCTTGACCAGTCCGCCAGAGCGGATGTTCGGCCAGCCGGTGAAGCTCTGCGCGATGAAGCGTCGCGCCCCGGCTGCGTTAGCGGCTGCCAGCAGGTGATCGGTGCCTTCGGTGCGCAGGCGGTTGGTGACCTCGAACAGCCGGTCGAAGTTGCGCAGGCTCGTCGCCGGGCCAATCTGGGTCATCTGGTGGATTACCACCTCGGGGCCGGCGCGCCCCACCGCTTCGCCGACGGCTATCGCATCAAGCCCGTCCACGATCACCGGCTCCGCGCCAAGCGCACGCAGGCGGTCGGTCTTGCCCGGGCTGCGGGTCGTGGCCACGACCTGATGGCCGGCGGCGACTAGCCGGGGCACCAGCCGCTGCCCGATTACGCCGGTTGCTCCGGCGACGAACACTCGCATCACGACTCCTCTGCACGATCATGTCGACGTGGTCGCCCTCTGAGACGTAATGCCCAGGCCGCCCGTGACACCCGGCGGCAGGAATTATCATCCGCTGACGATCAGTCCCGCGCTGCCAGCCGGCCGGCCGGCCAGCGCGCTGGCGACTTTCCTGCATGAGCAGCTGCACTGGCTTGACTGCCCGGGCATCGACGCTGCGACCACCGAAGCCAGCGAGCGCTGGCCGGATCCACCCGCGCCGCCGCCGGCGCCAGCGACGGTGACGTGGCTGGGACTCCACTGTTGTTCTTACCGCAGCAGAGTGCCAGTCACGTTGTTCGATCCGGGCAACGGCCCGGTCCGCCCTAATGTGACCGGCGCCGGACCATCCGTTAAAAATCCTGAGTGATTAGCTGCGGGTTCTGCCGAGCGGGCTGTCGGCGATGGCCCTGGTCATGCAGACTTCGCCCATGGGTGCCGACTTCTATGGACTCCTGTCGTGCGGGAACTGCGGTGTCCCTGCCGGGGCAGGCACCGCGCCAGGCGTGCCGCGGACAAGCATTTCCATGCCTGCCAGGGGCGCGGAAAGTCAGGATCCGGCGGGCATGACGAAAGCAGGTCGCGGTGGCTGACCAGGCTGACGTCCGGCGCATCGCATTGTCCTTGCCAGGGACCAGCGAGGGGGCGGACCGGTTCGCCTTCTCCGTGCACAACCGGGGCAAGGAGAAGGGCTTCGCCTGGGCCTGGATGGAGCGCGTCACGCCCAAGAAGCCCAGGGTGCCGAGAGCTGACGTGCTGGCGATCCGGGTCGCCGGGCAGCAGGACAAGGAGATGCTGCTCGCCGCCGATGCGGTGAAGTTCTTTACCGAGCCGCACTACAACGGGTTCCCCGCGGTTCTCGTCCGGCTGCCTGCCATCGGCGTCGATGAGCTTGCCGAGCTGATCACGGATGCCTGGCGCTGTCAGGCGCCCCGGGCGCTGGTGGAGTCCTTCGAGCAGAACCAGGCCCGCTGACCTGCGCCGGGCGCCACCCCGCTGCCTGCCCGAGCAGCCATGTCGCGATGCCGGGCAGCGATCTTTCCTGGCTGCACGCGCCGGGCCGGTCTCATCCGTCTTCGCCGTAGCGATCATGCCGGGGCGCCAGATCACGGGGCGAGGAGCGCCGCGACCCGGGCCAGGTCCGGGTTGCCTGGCGACTCCTGCACGCACCTGGCGAACAGCCAAAGCAGCAGGCGGCTGGCATCGAGTTCGAGCAGGCCGGCCAGCCGCTGCGCGAACCGGACTGGATCGGTGCAGAGCCGGCCCGCGCAGTTGAGCATGTGCTGCAGCGGATCGTAGCTGGGATCGCCGACGTGCGGCTTGGGGTCGATGGCCAGCCAGGGGTCACGCTGCGCGGCCAGGATGTTCCCGGCATGCAGGTCGGTGACAAGCAGCACGTGCTCGCCCGCGGTGGCCGGCAGCGTCCGGAACAGCTCCATGCCTGCCCGCGCGATACCGGGATCGAGTCGCTGCGCCGCGCGGGATGCTTGCTGGTCGAATCTATCCGCCCACCGATCGCACATGGCCTGCAGCGACGGGAACGCATGGCCGGCCGGCGGCGCGCGCCATAGCCGTCGCAGCAGCGTGCATACGATCGCATCCTGCTCCGGTTCGGGAACCTGGCGCAGCGGCGTCCCTGGCATGCACCGCTCAAGCAGCAGCGCGATGGTGTCATCGAAGACGTCCTCGGCATACACGGCGACCGCGCCGCGGTGGTCCCAGCAGCGCAGGGCGTCCGCCTCGTGCATGGCCTCGGCGTGCAGCCAGCCGGCCTTGAGAACTAGCTGCCGCCCGTCCATGGCGCGTACGGGACCCACCCACGAGCAATCGCCGCCTGGCTGAAACGGGGTTTCCAGGCGCAGTCCCCACTGCCTGGCCAGTCTGCCGAGGATGCCGGGCAGGGCGGCCAGCCAGGCCCGGCGCTCCGGGTTCCGGTCTCGATTAACGCTGTCGATCAGGCTGGCCGGAAGCTCCAGGCCGGTTACGTCAGGCACTCGCGGGCGGGTGACCGCGCCGACAGCGTGCGCAGGCCTCGGCCGTCATGCCGCCCGAGCTCATCGCCACATCGTGCAGGTTGCCCCTCATTCGCGGTTTGCGCAAATGCATTTGCTGTTGCCCGCGGTCATTGAGCGCACGAGCTAAACCCCGGATCCTGAGCCGCCGCGGGCGGGCTGACGGCAGCTGAGCGCTGGCCACCTGTGCACCAGTCCGGTTCCTGCCGCCTCCCGTAAAACCGGGCGCCGCCCGGTATTACCGGTGCCGCATCCACAGGTTCGTCTCGGCATATGTCCCGCAATCTCGCTCGCGGTCGATACCCGACGGGATCGAGTGCGTCAGGCACGATGTACTGGCCGGTCTCCGGGAATGCCATCTTCGCCCAGTCCTCCCATCCGGCGACCGTGCCAGTAATGATCATGGAGCGCGGCGCGGAGCTGAGGATGCTCGCGCCGAGGCGCTGGTGGGCGCGGATCCATGGGTCCAGGTGCAGTCCGTCGGCGCGGGCCCAGCGGGCGAAATGCTCCATGGGTGTCAGCGGGTAGCGGCTCTTCAGGGTGGGGCGGACGGAGGCGATCACTCTCTGCAGTCCGGCGGCAGTGGCTCGCTCGCTGAGCGCGGTCAGGGCCTTCCCGGCCAGTCCGCTGCCCGCCGGCCCTGCCTGACGGCGGCCGCCATGACGCAGAGCGTGTCGGGCGGGATCGATTTTTCGTGGCCGGTCACGGCGCTGACCAGCGCTCCGTCGTAACCGCCAGGGAGGGAGCCGATGGTGCCGTCCCACTGGACCGGGACTCCCCAGCCGCCGGCGGCGACCTCGTCGTCATCGAGCAGGAGCACGTCGTAGTGCGGGAAGTAGGTTTCGACCCGGCCGATGTACTCGTCCGAGATTGGGTCGTGAAAGATGAACTCGGGCCAGAGCGGCCGGAAGGCAGCTCTGGCCTGCTCTTCAAGGTCAGGCCGGGCGGAGTTGGTGACGATCTCTAAGTCACTCATGATGTCATCATGACGCCCGGGCGCCGAGACTGCCGAACCCATTTTCTACTCTGCTCCGCCGCCCGCTTCTGCTCTGACCCGCCGCCCGCGCGCCGGCTTGTCGACCTAGGGCCGGCTTGGTCGGCTGGCGGCTTAGGCTTCGAAAGTGCTGACGCAGCCGGAAGGCCTGACCAACGACATGCTGGCGCGCGTGCTCAGCGATGGCTGGGGCCTGACGGTCGCTTCGATCGGCTACCTGGCTGTCGGCTTCGGCAGCCATCATTGGGAGGTAGTCGACGCCGATGCGGTCCGCTGGTTCGTCACAGCCGATGACCTCGACCTCAAGCAGGAGTCCGCGGGCGAACCGGACGCTGCGGCGTTCGGTCGGCTGCGAGCCGCCCTCGCCACGGCGCTGGATCTCCGCGATGGCGGGGCGACCTTCGTCATAGCGCCGGTCCCCACCCGGGCCGGCCAGCCGCTGGCACTGACCAGTCGGCGGATGGGCGTGGCGCTGTACCCGTACGTCGACGGACAGAGCTTCTCCTGGGGCGATTTCTCGACGCCGGCCCAGCGGCGCGGCGTGCTCGACCTCATCGTCGCGCTGCACACGGCGCCAGCCGGGACGCGTCGCCATGCCATGGCCGAGGACTTCGCCGTTCTGCATCGGGACGAACTCAAGCTGGCCTGCCTTGTCGGGCATCCAGATCTTCGTGGCCGCAGGCACGTCCTCAGGCCGGAGATCATCACCTACCGACGGGTGAACTCGGCGCGGACGGCCCACGGCCGCGTCGCTTGTAACGGCGGACGGGGCGGGCGAGTAAACGGAGCCAATCGAGGTTGACGGGCCCGGACGAATCGGCGGGGAAGCCCAGGACGCGCTGGCGCCCGGACGGATCAATGGGGAAGCCTGCGGCGCGCTGCCGCTCCTCGCCGCTCCAGGCATACGCAGCCGGTCCCCAGACGCCGAGGACCCGGTCTCGCGCCTCTTGCTCACTGGCCACGGGCCCACCTCCAGGTAGCTGGCGCTCCCATCTGCCAGAGGAAGCTGTCCGGCACGTCGCCCCGGCACCACCTGACTACAGCATGACGCGGTGTTCGGAGACTGCGCAAGGGCCACGGGGCGCTTCCGGAAGAGGGTGCCATCGGGAAAGGCCTGACCATCCGTCCGATCACTCCAGCCACCACGGCTGACCACGCGTGCCGAATCGGGCGATGACACCTGCGGTTGGTTCACTGGTCGCAAGGGCAGCTTCGCCGTGCTCGATTGTGCCATCGCCCGTGTCCGCCACGTACCGGACGGGCGGCAACATGGACCGGCCCTTCACTATCCTCGGCCTCACATCATGATCCCGGAACGGCCGCGAGACGGCCCATCCGGCTTCTAAGATACGGCCGTATTATCGCGATACAATCGTGTTCTTGTTGGGAATCGGCAGATAGGGGCGGTGCCTGCCGATATGAGAATGGCTCGCGCCCTGGAGTTGATGATTCGGATCTCCGGCCAGGCTCGCCGTGCTGGTCGGCGCCGTAGTGCGGCGCGTTCCCGGCGGCAGCTCGTCCGGGCTCCGCGCCAGGCCGCCGGGCGGCTCCTCGGCTCGGAGCCCGTGCAGTCGTCTGGCCCCCCGTGGGTCCGCCGCGCGCCGGCCCGGGCGCGCTGGCTCGTCTGGATCGTCACCGTCCTGGTCGCTTCAGCTGTCGGCGGCGCCCTGGGTGTCGCCGCCATGTTCGGCCTCGCCGAAATCGCCCGCGCCGGCCCGGCCGGGACGGTCTTCGCCAGCGTCGTAGCGGGCGGCATGGTCATCGGCGTCTTCACTGTCCCCGTCGCCGACATCGCCGTTCAACTGATTAGGTCGCGGCGGGGCAGGCACGACACGGTACCCACCGCCGGCCGCGACGCCGGACATGGCGCCCCGTGAGCAGGCGCAGGATCGCGTGGACCGCCGCCATCGGCCATGCCTTCCGCGGCCACCTGCATCACGGCGTGATCTTCGGGACCGGGTTTGCCGTCCTCGACCTGTTCGGCGGCTTCGGTCCCCGCCTAGATCGTTGCCGAACCGCTCGTCGTCTTCGTGCTGGCCCTGATTTGGTACCTCGTCCTCCGCCTCGCTCTTGACGCGCTAAGCGGCAGCGTCCGCCTGACCGTGCGGATGATCAGGCACCGGCTGGCAGAACAGGAGCACTCCGGGCGACGCCGGCCACTCGCAGGCCGGCGCCCGGATCGGCCGGGCAGTGCTACGAATAATCCGTCGACCAGGGGCCCGGTGCTGCCGTAATGGTGCCGGCAGGGGAATGGGACAGAACCAGCTCGCGCGGTGCCCGGCAGAGGCGATGGCCCCGCGCAGTCGTTCCGGGAAGCGCGGCCATCGCAGACGAGGATCCCGCACCGCTCGCCGAGGAGCCCAGCGGTCTGACCTGGCGATTCTGCTCACCGCAGGTCGCCGGTATTGACCGGCGGTGACCACGGTTAGTGGCACGCTAATGGCACGACGATCTACCGCGCGGATGAGTCGCCGCCTACCCTCAGCACATGAGCCGTAGATCACTCCGCAGCGAGCAGCTGGCCCAGCTGGTCGACTCCCTCCCGCCCGAGCGGGCGGGGTTCATGGTCGCGCTCGGCGTGATGTACGCACCAGCAGTGATCATTTTGGACCTCGCGCTGGCGGCAAGACTGTCTCGCTCCGTCCTGCGAGGCTGGCATTTCCGGCAGGACGGCTTGGCCAGTGCTGTGCGGGCTGGTGTGGACCCCGCGCTTATCGGGTTGGTCAGCGCTCTTACGGTTAACGAAGTCATAAGAGCACTGGTTTACCGCACCATGATCCATCCGGCGCTAAACAGGGTGGCACCTGTTACGCAACGGGCACAGCCTGCTGATCCGTAGGTACCCGAGGGATCCGTCCGGGATCGTTCAGATCAGTCCATGACCTTGGACGCGTCCGTCTCCAGCGTTCATGTTCGTCCGAAGCCCCGGCAAGTTGTCTGTCCCGTTGGCTCCCATGTTGGCTCCCGGCCGTGATCATCTGACCTCCTGTGTGTCAAGGTGTCGGGCCGGGTCCCAGTTAGCCCGAGACGGGGGTTTCGAGCCTGGCCAACGGGTAGTTCGTAAATGAGGTTGAGAAGTGATGGGTATGCGTCGGTATCTGCTCGTCCTGGACATGGACCTGCTGGCGATGGACGAAGAGCATGACCTGGAGCCGATCAACTACCTGGTTGCCAAGCAAGAGCAGGAATCCTGCGAAGTGATCGTGCTGGCGTTGGTCGATACGGCCCAGACGAAGCTGCCCGCCACCGAGCTGCTGCTCGGCGCCCAGGTCGGGAAGTTCCCAGTAGCGCCCCGGCCCGACCACGATCTCAATGCTGCCGCCGAGCACCGGATGAACCTGGCGATCCGCCACCTGAAGACGATCGGCTGCCAGGCCAGTGGCCTGTTGAGCGAGGAGGAGCTGGTCAAGGCGGTGCGCGCGGAGACCCGCGGCCATGACTATGACGAGGTGATCCTGGCGACCGGCAGGCAAGAAGGTTCCAGGCTGGCTCACGTTGTGAGCCGGGATCCGGTTCAGCGGCTGCGGCGACAGTGGGGCCAGCGGCTGATCGTGTTCCCGAATGGTCCCCGTCAAAGTTGAGCCCGGCCCGGAAGCATAGAAGCCGGGCCGCGGTCGCGTATACCCCCCATTGACCTCTTCCGTGTCAGGTTTCCTCGGCGGGTGTAGCGACGTGCGGGGGTGCAGGTGGATCGGATGCCCGTGTCCGCGAGTGACCCTGAGACACCCCGGCAGACCACCCGATCGGGCACGCGGCGGGCACGACTCTCTGATCCGTTAATGCTGGTAGAGAGCCGAGGCGGGCACTACCTCCGACACCCAGATTCCAGAGCATGAAGGCAAGTCGTGGTTGTAATAGGGCACCCAGGCCGGAATCGTCACCGACTGGGAGTTCCCTGAGGCCGAACGGGCTCTCTGGAAGATGGCCGATCGTGGCGAAGCGGATTACGACCGCAGGTTCCGCGCCCTGGTACTGCTTGCCACGTTCGCTAGCCTCCGGTGGGGCGAAGTGACTGCGCTCACCCGAGCCGATATCGACTTGGCGGCGGGCCTGGTCCGGGTCCGAGTGCGTTCTCTGATCGCCGGGCACCGGGCAGCAAGATCACGCTTGGTCCCTTGAAGTCTCGCGCAGCCCGGCGAGCAGTCGGCATCCCCGTCGCGATTATCCCAGTACTGCGGGAGCACATGGCCTTGTTCGTGGGGCCTGCACCGGGTGCGCTCATGTTCTCTGGCGCAAAGGGCGCACCGCTGCGGCGGAGCAATTTCATCGGATGACCGGCTGGAAGTATGCGGTCGCGGCGTCGGGCCTGGGAGACGTGCATTTTCACGATCTTCGTCATACCGGGAACTCGTTTGCGGCGGCCAGCGGGCTGGCATCAAGGACCTGATGGCTCGCATGGGCCCATGACAGCGAGCGTGCGGCGATGATCTATCAGCACGAGGCGCGGGGTGCCGACAGGGCGATCACGAGCGCGATCGATGCTCACGTCGAGGCCGAGCGCGGGCGAGAAGGTGACGACGATGACGGCCTGGGCGGCGTGCTCGTCCCGACGGGCTAATGGCACGCGGGCACTACAGCGGTGTGTCGCGGGGCAAGGCTCGGATCAGTGCTACATCTCTGACCTGGGCTTTCACGTTGGAGCGGGCGAAGGGAATCGAACCCTCATGACCAGCTTGGAAGGCTGGGGCTCTACCATTGAGCTACGCCCGCGCGGCGGCTCGGCCGCCACGCCGTAGCGTACCGTCTTCATGCCGTCGAGGTAGCCAGGCCGCGCCCTGCACCCGATGTGGCCGACCAGTGGGCACCTGCCCCGGGCCTGCCCGTGCGGCACGCCAACAACCGGCCCGACAGGGTAGGCTTCGGCTGGCTCGACGGGATGTGGCGCAGCTTGGTTAGCGCGCCTGCTTTGGGAGCAGGAGGCCGCCGGTTCGAATCCGGCCATCCCGACCAGTTCAGAGCGCATGTCGATCTTCGTAAAGATCACCTGGGGAGCCAGCGTGCGGCATTGCCGAGCTGGCGTACATGAAGACGTGTGCTGCACGTCTTCATGTACGCCTGAGGCGCTGATGCGACCTTTCACTTGGACCCGCATGGAGACTGCGGCGGACGTCAGCGGGGCCAGGGCATCGGCTGCGTCCGCTCGCTCAGCGACGGCCGTGGCCTGATAGGTATCAGCGGGGCCGGGCGCTTGCTCTGGGTAGTGAGCCGATAAAGCGACCATGAGGGAATCCCATGCACACGTCAGCCCTGGCGGCCCCGGGCCTGCGCGCCTTCGCCCGCACCTACCCCGGCACGCCCGACCATGTCAGCCAGGTCCGAGCCGACCTGCGGCGAGGACTCGGCGGGTGCCCCATCGCCGATGATGTGATTCTCTGCGTCTCAGAACTGGCGGCCAACGCCATCCTGCACAGCAACTCACGAAAGCCCGGCGGTACCTACACCGTCCGCGCCGAGAGCTGCCCCGGCGCTAACGTCCGTATCGAAGTCGAAGACGACGGTGGGCCCTGGATCGAGAAACCAGCCCCTGACCCGGCCAGCGGCCGCGGGCTTGACATCATCTGCGCGCTCGCGGCCGAATGGGGAATCACAACAGGCCCTGCAGGCCGTGCGGTGTGGGCTCGCATCAACTGGCCCAGCGAGAAATTCTAAAGCGGTGGCCATCAGTACCATGACTCTGTCCGTCACTTGGGATGAGCACGGCGCTGTGCCCTGAGCATTCGCGCGGCGGCATTGGCCGCCTGGTGCCATGGCGGAGTTGCCGTCTGACCGCTCCGGGAACGCTTTGCATAACTGCCCTCCGGATGGCCGGGCAGTTCACGCGCTCGTGCGCCGTCGGCGCCGCCGCCGATCTGCGCCGTGCCCGGCTACGGTGCCCAGGCCAGCAAGGTTCCCCGCCCGAACAACGGTTTCGGCTGGAAATGCAGGCACCTGCCTGCCCGGCCGCAGGCGGCCGCCGCGACTGGCACGAAGCCAATGGTTCCGCCATTGCTGTACCAGAACGCAATCACGTTGCCGGCGGGGTTGAAGACTGCGGCATCCCACGGGTCGCCAAAGGTTTGCTGCCGGGACAGCTGCTCACTTTGCACTGTCCCGGCATACGTAACGTAATTCCAGAGATCCGGGCAATCGCATTTACCTGACTGGGCTTCAAGCAGGAATATCCCGTTTGGTCCCCACTGCAGCGTCAGCGAGATCCATGGCTCGCTGCTGGGGGCGAAGGCGAGGATGCGGGACTTCTCAATCAGGAACTCGGCGGGCATCGACATATCGCGCCCGGTCCGGAACCGGCCCGCCAGTGTCACGGCGAGGGCGGAGGGACCCGGGCCAGTGCTCCAGCCGCCCAGGCCGATGGAGAGCGGCGGCCCGTTTCCCGGGCGGGCATGCTCATAGGCGCGGATCAGGCGCGGGTTGTCAACGGTGAGGTAGGTCGTGCGGTTCCCGTTGTTGACGGTCACTAGCTGGAGCGCCTTGCCATCGGCCGACTGGGCGAGAATCGCCGTGCTGTCCCTCCATGCAAAGGCACCACTGGAGTAGGGGCCCAGGTCGGTCTTCCGCCTTGTCGCGAGGTTAATCGACCACAGCTCACTGGCCCCGGTCGAGCTGTTGCGAAGTTGTTCGACGCGGACGTAGCCGAGCATCAAGCCGTCGGGCGACAGCTGCACGTCCTGGTGGCCTATCTCCGTGTTGCCAACGGGGCGCTCGGCGGGAAGGACCAGCCTGGCATCCGATCCGTCAAGATTCATCGTGTAATAGCTCTGGCCGTAGAAACGCGTGCACTCGGGATCAAAGCAGTTGTGAGGCAGGAACCTGGATGCGCCGGGGGGATTCACGTTCTTCCAGGCCAGCAGTTTCCCGCCGTCCAGCGTCGCCCCGGCGAAGCCGGATGCCACCTGCACGGTCCGGCCGTCCGGGTAGAGCCACTCCAGGATTCCTCGGCGGTGCAGGAGGATCCGGCCGCCTCCGGGGAACAGTAGCGCAGCCGAGGCGCGCCGGTGCGCGGGCTGCCCGCCCCCGCCCCGCAAGGCGCTGGCAACCGGCACCACGGCGACCAGGACAGCCAGGGCGACCGCGCTCGCGCCGGCCACCCGCGCATTCCTCCGCCGGTGCCGCCGGAGGACCAGCTCCATCACCGCGGACGGGGGCTGGGCATCGGCGACCGCCGCGCTCATCGCCTCCCGTAGCTGGCTTTCGAAGTCACTCATGGCGCTCATGCACCTCCCGGTAGCCCGATGGCTTGGCGGGGGGCACTCCGGCCAGCTCGCGCAGCCGCGCAAGCCCCCGCGATACCTGGCTCTTGACCGTGCCCGCGCTGCAGCGCAGCATCCCGGCGATCTCCTTCTCGGACAGGTCCTCCCAGTACCGCAGCACCAGCACCGCCCGCTGCCGCGGCGGCAGCGCCGCCAGCGACCGCAGCAGCAGGTCACGGTTGGCAAGCTCGCCAGTCCGGTCGTCTACGGCAGGGCCGGAATCACCTGCCTCCAGACGCTGCTCGGCGCGCCGCCGTAGCGCCCGCCGCCGGTCGATGGAGGCGTTGACCAGCACCCGGCGCACGTACGGCTCCGGGCTCCGATCCCGGGCCAGCAGTGCCCGGCGCCGGTAGGCCCGTTCGAGGGCGATCTGCAGCAGGTCCTCAGCCTCGGCCTGGTTCTGCCCGGTCAGCAGCAAGGCCAGCTTGAACAGGTAAGCCGAACGGCCGCGCACGAATTCCTCAAAGGAATCGGCCGCGTCGTGGCCCACTGGTGCCTCCCGCAGAGTCGGCCCCATACTCCTTCTACGACCGCCCCGGGCAAAAGGTTGAGCCACCTGCACCGGCGGAACGCGGATGATACGGACATCTAGCTGGGCCGACTGGTGCCGAAGCTCCAGAGGTTGCCTTCGAGGTCGCGTGCACTGTAGCCGCGGTAGCCCGCCCCGTAGCCGTGCGGCTCCCCGAGTACCTCGGCGCCTGCCGCCTTGGCGCGTTCGTAATGGCTGTCAGCATCCTCGACGACCATGTAGATCCAGCCCTTGCCGGTGTGGCTGCCGTGCAGATCTGCTGGACGTTCCGATTCGACCATCACCATCCCGCCGCCGGACGTGAGCACGGCGTGACGGACTTGACCATCGTCGGCCTCCACGACCTCGTCGATGGCGTGGCCCTGGAGGCCGAACGCCGCGTCGAGCCATTGAATGGCAGCTTTGACGTCTGTGTAGGTGAGGGCGGCGTAGATGCTCATCGCGGCGGAACCTTAGGTGTCGTAGTTGTCGTGGATGCGGTCCCGCGACGGGTCAACTCGGTTGGCCACGAAGCCGCGAACTCCTCGTAGGTCTGCCGGCCCAGCAGCAGAGCATCCGAGGCAGACAGCTGGTAGTGGGCGTACTTCCCCGCCTCCTGCGCATGACTGGGCCCAGGCGGATTGCAGGTCACACCGGTTCATTGCGTTCCGGCTGACGTGCGACATTAATGCAGGTGGCGTTGCCAGTCCGGGGGAACGCGGCCGGCTGGCCCGGGCACCGGCTGGTCGAGCGGGTGGTGCTCGGGCGGGGTCAGCTCCGGGCCCGGGTAGAACTCCTCGGCCTGGTAGCTCCAGAACCAGTCCTCACCAGGCTCGAAGCTGCGGATCAGCGGATGTCCGGTAGCCGCCGCGTGGGCGCTCGCATGCTGTGACGGCGAGGTGTCGCAGCAGCCAATGTGCCCGCACTGCGCGCACCTGCGCAGGTGCAGCCACCACCCGCCGCTCGCGTCGCACTCGAGGCAGCCAGTCCCGCTTGGCGGGACGGAGGGGTCGATTCCTGGCACCTCGGTCATCCGGGCTCCTGCCTGTCGGGCTCCGGGGCGGTCAGCGGAAACCGGACCCGGAATCGGTATCGCCAGGGACCGACTCTACCTGGAGGTCCCGTGATGCTTGTTCACCACGATGCGCCAGGAGATGCGCTGGCCCAGCGCCGGGACGGCGCGGCTGCGCGTCATGGACGATCTGCTGCCGCCCGGGTGCTTTCGGCGAGGCCTTTGATCCGGCTCAGGGTCGTCCGCATCGCCTCCTCGCGACGCCGGTCACGGTCGCGCATGAGCACGTCCTCGGCGAGCCTGGCGGTGAAGGGCAGCCAGATGACGTCGAATGACTCGGTGAGGTCGGTGCCTCCGTCGGCAGGCTCGAAGCGGTAGCGCCAGCGAACCAGCTCACGTCCCCGCTGGATCGTCGAGAAGGCAAGTTCACGGCCTGGCTCGGCATTGGTGACCTGGCACGTCATGGACCATCGCATCCAGCCGAAGTGGTTCCGCCCCTTGAAGCGGGCGCCGGGAGTGGCCGGGGAGCTGGCCTCGTCGAGCCACTGGACGTGGTAGCACTCGGGGCTCCACTCGCCCATCCGTTCGAGATTTGCCAGCAGCGGCCAGACCGTCTCGGGTGGTGCGTCAATGTGAGTCCGGACCTGTCCCTGGCGTGCACTGGCCATTGTCTCGCTCCTTGTCCTGGCAGTTCTGGTCAGCGTTTCTCGCTGCGGATCGTCGGTGCCGGTCCTGAGGTGCGGGGGAATAGTGGCCGGCGAACATGGACACCAGCTCGGGCAGCGCGGTGGTGATGCGGCCGTTCTCGAAGGTCTCTTGCGGCGCGTTGGAAAGCTGCTGGCTGACGACGCCGGAGACGAGGATGGTCCAGTCTCGCGCGATTTGCCCGGCGGGCACATCGGCGCGTGCCAGGCCCGCGTCTTGCAGCGCTGCGATGCGGGCCCGGGCGAGCTCGATCAGCCGGACGGCGGGCTGGTAGGCCTCAGGCGAAGGCGCGAAACCTGGAACCGGGCGCCAGAACAGCAGCTGCGAGTAGGCGGCATGTTCGACCGACCAGCGCACGAAGGCCCGCGCGGCGGGAAGCAGGATCTCCTCCAGCGTTCTGGCCTGAGCGGGCAGGGCGGCGTTCATCGCCTCCATGGCCTCCAGGAGGAGGCGGGCGCCGCGGGCGAACAGCGCGTCGTAGAGCGCATGCTTCGAGGGAAAGTAGACGTAGAGCGACGGGGGGCGGATGCCCATCCGGCGCGCGATCTCGCCGATGGAAAGCCCGGCCACCCCCTGCTCGGCCATGATCTCCGTCGCGAGGCCGAGTACCTCCTCGATCGTCTCCTGCCGCCGGCGCTGGCGGCGATCGACGGTGGTAACCGGCCCCTGCATCATGACCCGAAGTGTTTCCTATTCCTATTAGGATGTCAAAGGTGTGTTAGGCGTAGGGCAGCGATCAGCGTTCGCCGGACACGGACGGGCGTCGCAGATGTACTCGCCGAGGCGGCAGAAACGCCCGACGCTTGCTCCGGCCCTGACGGAAGGCGGCTGCCGCAAGGTCAGCGGTCGTCGGCGAGGAAGGCAATAGCACTACGTTCGGTCCAGGAGTAGTGTTCGCGGCGCACGAATCGGCCCTTGCCGCCTTGTTGCATGGAGGTGGCGCACGAATAGGCCCTTGCCGCCCTGTTGTATGGAGGTGGCGCACGAATCGGCCCTTGCCGCCCTGTTGCATGGAGGTGTGGTGCGAGGAAACGCTTGCGGTGGATGCGGTTCAACCCGGGCAGGCACGTGAATTGCGGTCTTCCCGCATGCTCGCCTTCGCGCTCGTGGTTCTTGCCGGGTTGCTGTCGGGGTGCGGTCCGCCGGGAGGGGGTGAAACCGGGACAACGCCGGGCCCTTCCAGCCCGACGCCACCGCCGACCGTGACCTCCACGCCGGTGTCCGGTAGTCCGTGCGGCACCGCCAGCACGCCGCCGTCCCGCTACCAGCACGTCGTATGGATCATCATGGAGAACAAGTCGTACTCCTCGGTGATCGGATCGTCGAGCGCACCCTACGAGACGCATCTGGCGCACCAATGCGCGAGCGACTCGAACTGGTCCGATGCCGGTAGCCAGTACAACTCGCTGCCCAACTACATCGCCATGACGACCGGGCAGGGCGGCTCCATCCTGACGCCGTTCACCTGCGACTGTGCGCCGTCGTCATCCGTATCTGTCACTGTCGACAACATCTTCCGCCAGGTGCGGGCCGCCGGAGGCACCGAGCGCTCCTATGCGGAAGGGATGAACGGCAACTGCTCGAATAGCGGCACCATGTACGCCCCGAAGCACAATCCGGCGCTGTACATGTGGGGCGGTGCGGACCGGACTGCGTGCCAGCAGGACGACGTCCCGATGGGAAGCGCCACCGCGGGCAACTTCGTCAACGCGCTGAACAGCAACACGCTGCCGACGTACAGCCTGGTCGCGCCCAACCTCTGTGACGACACCCACGACTGCGGCGTGTCGACGGGCGATCAGTTCCTCAAGACGCTGCTGCCGCAGATCTTCTCTAGCCATGCGTACCGCTCTGGGACGACCGCGGTGTTCGTGGTGTGGGACGAGGACAGCCCCATTCCCAACATCGTCATCGCGCCATCGGTGATTCCCGGCACGGCCGTATCGACAGCCGTGAGCCACTATGGATTGCTGAGGGCCACTGAGCAGATGCTGGGGCTGCCACTGCTGGGCAAAGCCGCTCGGGCCAGGTCGCTGCGCACCGTGTTCCGCATCTGACGCGGCGCTCTCTGGACGGCACTTGACACGGTCCTGCACGCTGCCGGGTTCAGCGCGAGTTCGGGCAGTGGCGTGCTGGCCGCGCCGCCGCCTGCAGCGGCGGCCGCCTGAGGGCGGCGCTCGCCTGAGCGCTGGTCAGCTCGTGCGCCGTGACGAGCTGGCCGAGAATGCGGGCTGCACGTGCCCTGGCCCTCGCCGGATGGCGGAGCGGATTGCTGGCGCCGGGTGCCTGCACGAGCCCGGCGAGCGTGGCCGCCTGTGCCCACGAAAGCCGTGCTGGCGGCTTGCCGAAGTAGCCGCAGCTGGCGGCGGCCAGCCCGTAGAAGCCGTGGCCGAAGTAGGCCACGTCGGCGTACATCTGCACGATCTGGGCCTTGGTGTAGGTCAGGTCCAGCTTGAGGCCCAGCACGGCCCGCTCGGCCCTGGCGGCCAGCGAGCCGCCGGGGGCGTACAGCAGTTTGGCCAGCTGCTGGTAGATGGTGGTGCCGCCTTGGCCGCCCCCGCCGGGCAACCCGGCCAGGCTCACCCCTGCGATGGCCGGCAGGTCATTGCCGCGCCCGCCGCCGGACGTGGGATCCTGCGTGGCCATCAGTGCCGCGGCGAACCGGCGCGGGACCGGCGGGCCCGGGTAAGCGCCATGATGTGCCCCCTCTTGTGCCCGCACGAGTTCCCGCGCGTTCCCGACGCCCGGCGTGATGAGGAGCAGTGCTCCCACGGTGAGCGCCCCCAGCGCGGCAAGAGCCGCGGCGACCGCCACCGCGCGGCGGATGCGGCGGACGATCCTGCGGCAGCGGCCGGGCCGGCGCCGTGGGCGGAACAACTCGCCGGGGGCGAGGGACAGCCTGGGCAGCGGGCCGTCCGGCCCGTTCCCGCGTGCCCCGGCCGGGGCACGATGCCGCACCGTCATGCTCTCGCCTCGCCTGAACCCCGCACGGCGGTTCCGCTGTGCCAGAGTCTCATACCCGCGGGCCCGCGATGAAACAGATGAGCGGCCCGTTCCCATTGATTTCCGTGGTGCCGAACGGGGCGTGATGGACGGGACGGCCGCTGACCGCGTCGCCGCAGCTGGCGAAGAAATCGAGCGAGGCCGGTTGGCGTCGGCCGAGAGCGGGTACGGCAAGCCGCATTGCCCATCGGACAGTAGAGGAGTTGGTCATGCTCACGCTCACCGACAGCGCCGTCTCTGCGATCCGCAGCCTGACGTCGCAGCCGGAGCTACCCGTGGAAACAGGCCTGCGCATCATGACGCAGGATGCGCAAGCATCGTCGTTCCAGCTGGCCCTCGCCGAAGGTCCCGTGGCCGGTGATCAGGTGGTTGAAGAGGGCGGAGCGCGCGTCTTTGTCGAGCCCGCCGCGGCGGCGGCACTCGGGGACAAGGCGCTCGATGCACAGGTGAACGAGCAGGGCAACGTTGCCTTCAGCGTCACCGGCCAGGCCGATCGCGCCTGACCGCTGGTCGCTTGACTTCAAGTGCGCTCGAAGAAATAGCGTCTGGGCCATCAGTACCCATCAGTACTTGGCGCTATCGGAGGCAGGCGTGAGCGACTGGGTGCGCGCTGCGGCGGTGGATGACATCAAGGAGGGCGGCGCCAGATCGTTCGCCTACGCCGGCAAGCGGATCGCGCTGTTCCGGACGCCCGGCGGCGTCTTCGCCAGCGACAACCGCTGCCCGCACCAGGGTTACGCCCTGGTGCGCGGAGATGTGCAGGACGGCGTGCTCACCTGCGCCTGGCACAACTGGAAGTTCGAGCTCGGCACCGGCACCTGCCGGTACGGCGGGGAGAACATCAGGACCTACCCGGTCCGGATCCGCGACGGCCAGGTGTTCATCGACATCGCAGACCCGCCGGCCGAGATCATCCGGCCCGATCTGTTCCGCAGCCTGACCGCGGCCATGGACGACCTCGACATCGGCCGGGTGGCGCGGGACGCGATGCGGCTGCAGCGGATCGGAACGCCGCTGGCTGACGTGGTGCGCGAGGGCGTCAGGTACGCCGCGCCGCGGGCGGAGTACGGCTGGGACCACTCGCTGGCGACGCTGGCGGACTGCCTGCGGATGAGCCTGTTCTTCGACGAATCGCTCCGCGCGCTGCCGGTGATCCAGGGTTTCTCCGTGGCCGCCGAGAATCAGGTCCGGCGCCCCGCACGGCACCGGCCTGAGCCGGCAGACCCGGTCGCGAGGTACGGGTCGATCGCCGACGCGCTGAGCGCCTACCCGGTGCTGGTCGACGAGGAGCGGGCCGATGAGGCGGAGGCGCTGCTGCGCGGGCTGATCGCGGCCGGGGTCTCAGCTTCCGCGCTGCGGCATACGCTGCTCACGGCGGTGACTGACCACTTCCTGGCCTACGGGCACTCGATGATCTTCGTGCAGAAGGCGTTCGATCTGCTAGACGGGATCGGCTGGCAGGAGGCCGACGCGGTGCTGTCGCCGCTGGTGCCCGAGATGGTGCTCGGCACGCGATACGACAAGCTGCCGTACATGCGCAAGTTCCTGCAGGCATGGGAGGGTGCCGAGCCGGATCTGGCGTTGCTGGCACGGCGCGGTGGCACCGGCGGGTTCGACCAGCCGGGCTACCGCAGGGCGCTCACCGACGGGTCGCCAGCGGACGCGGCCGGGGCGCTTGTGCGCGCCCTGCAGGCCGGCGCGCCGGTGACCGCCGTGATCGACGCGACCGGCCGCGCGGCGGCTGAGCGGCTGGCCAGGTTCGACATCGAGCTGGATCTGGACGACACCAACGAGTGGGGCTGGCTCGACGTCACCCACACGCTGACCTACCTGAACGCGCTGCGCTGGGCGTGGTCCGCCGATCCTTCGCCGCAGGTGCTCCGCGGACTGTTCCACGCCGCCTGGTTCGTGCAGTGGACCGGCCAGTTCGACGTGCGGAACCCAGGCCCGGGCCGGGGCAGGCCCGAGCCACATCCGACCCAGGACGCCGCCGAGCTGCACCGGGCCATCGTGCGCCGCGATCCGGACGCAGCGGTAGCGCTGGTCGATGGCTACACCGGGCCGCGCGCCGAGCTGGAACGGTCGCTGATCCGGGCTGCGGCGGAAGACCACTCCACCGCGCCGATCATGGTCGCGCACGTGGTGAAGACGGCGCAGGCCGCGGTGGCGGAGTCCCGGGCCCTCGGTGCCGGGCGGGCGTCGGCCGAGCCGATCGCGGCGGCCGCGCGGTTCCTGGCCAGCCCGAAGCGGGAGCGGTTCGTGTTCCAGTCGACGCTGGACGCGATCACCACCCTGCGCGGACTGCCGAAGCCGGAGTCCGACCAGGTCAGGCCCGCCTGAGCGGGCGGGTTCCGCGAGTTCTCACCGCCCCGGCCACGACCGGATCGAGGCAGCCGCTGTGACCGCAGCGGGACGCCGGAGAAATGCGAGCCGCGGCCCGCCACGCTGGCCGGCGAAAACGCCCGGCGGTAGGCTCGCGGCCGATGATCGTGCTAGTGGCCGGCGTATCCGGCAGCGGCAAGACCACGGTCGGCACCCTGCTCGCCGCGCGGCTCGGCTGGCCGTTCGCGGACGGCGACTCCTTCCATCCGGCCGCGAATGTCGCCAAGATGCGGGCCGGCCAGCCGCTCACCGACTCCGACCGCCGGCCGTGGCTGGCCGCGATCGGGGCCTGGATGGACGAGCGGATCGCGGCCGGGCAGTCGGCGGTCGTCGCCTGCTCGGCCCTGAAGCGCTCCTACCGCGCCGCGCTGCTGGCAGGCCGGCCGTCGGCGCGGATTGCTTTCCTGCAGGTCAGCCGCGACCAGGATGCGGCCCGCCTGGCCGCGAGGCATGCGCATTTCTTCCCGGCGAAGCTGCTGGACAGTCAGTTTGCCGCCCTGGAAATGCCACAAGATTCGATACGGGTAGTCGTGGTTCCCGCCCTCGGCGAGCCGGCCGCCGTGGTGGCAGAAATCATGGCAAGGCTCGGCCTGGCCGCGGGTCACCGCCCGCCAGCCGGCCCGGCCGGGCGTGACCGGCCCGCGCCGTCGTCGCCCGGCTAGCGTCCGTGATAGCGCGCCTCCCGGCCGCCATCATCTTCCTGCCGTTCGTGCTCGCCTGTCAGGCCTGGAGCTATTACGTCTCCCGGCGGCGCGTCAGCCAGCAGGAATTCCTTCTGCCACCCGCCTGGAGTGAAGGCGGCAGCGCTGCGGCACGATCGGATAGATAACGCGCGACCGTAGAGGAGCTGACATGACGACGAACGAAGTCGACGCACTGGTGATCTTCGGCGCCACCGGCGACCTGGCGAAGCTGGAGACCTTCCCGGCGCTGGTGGGGCTGGTCGAGCGCGGCGTGCTCAACGTGCCGGTGGTCGGGGTGGCGAACAGCGGATGGGGGCTGGACCAGTTCCGCGACTACGCGGCCGCCTCGCTGCGGCTCAACCACATGGACGCGAACAGCGCGGCCGCGCGGAAGATGCTCGGGCTGCTCCGGTACGTGGACGGTGACCTCGGCGACGATGCCACTTATCGGGCGATGTCGGATGCCGTCGGCGCCGGCACCCGGGTCCTGTTCTACCTGGAGGTGCCGCCGGCGCTGTTCGGGCGCATCGCCGAGGGCATCGCCGCGGCGGGCCGCACCAAGGGCAGCCGGGTGATGGTGGAGAAGCCGTTCGGCAATGACCTGGCCAGCTCGCAGCGGCTCAACGCCACCATGCATAAGTACTTCCCGGAAGAGGCAATCTTCCGGGTCGACGACTGGCTGGCCTTCGATCCGGTGGAGAACGTGCTTTTCGTCCGTTTCGCCAACTCGGTGCTCGAGCCGCTGCTCAACCGGACCTACGTGGAGCGCATCCAGATCACCATGGCCGAGGCGTTCGACGTCGCCGACCGGGGCAGGTTCTACGACCGGACCGGCGCCATCAGGGACGTGGTGCAGAACCACATGCTCCAGGTGCTGGCCACCGTGCTGGCCGACCCGCCGGACGCCCGCGGCCTGGAATCCTGGCCGGACGCCAAGTCGCGGGTAGTGGCCGCGTTGCGGCCGCTGGCGCCCGAGGATACGGTGCGCGGCCAGTACGAGGGATATCACCAGGTGGTCGGCGTCGACCCGAAGTCGACGACGGAAAGCTACGTCGCCGTCCGGCTCGCGGCCGACACCTGGCGCTGGGCCGACGTGCCGATCCTGATCCGGGCCGGCAAGTGCATGCCGGTCACCGCCACCGAGATCGATATCAAGTTCCGGCGTCCGCCGCATGACGTGTTCGGGATCGAGCCGTCCTCCGTCGCCAACTCACTGCGGTTCCGGGTCTGGCCGGAGACCGTGGTCAGCTTTTCGCTGGCCGGCAAGAAGCCAGGCGCCGGGCTGGAGCCGCAGCCGGAGGATCTGGCGTTCGCGGTGCAGCCCGGGTCGGACATGCGTCCCTATGACCGGCTCATCGGCGCGGCGCTGGACGGTGACCGCTGGCTGTTCGCCCGCCAGGACACTGTGGAGGCTGCCTGGCGGGTGGTCGACCCGGTACTCGACGACGTCACGCCCGTGCACCCGTACGCCAAGGGCAGCTGGGGCCCGAAGGAAGCAGACCGGCTGCTGCCGGGCCGGGATACCTGGCACGAGCCGGCCGGCTGAGCGATGGTCCGGGGCATTGCATACACGTCGCCGGGCGCGAGCCGGCAGATCTGAGCCAGCTCTGCCGTATCACCCGGCCGGGGTGGGGCGCGGCCGGCGCCTGGCTTGATGAACTGGGCCGGTCCGGATCACCGGCAGCACGAGGAAGAAGGGGTCATGACGCCGGCCTCGCCTGCCCGGCAGGCAGCCAGCCGCGGCGACCGTCCCGGCCTGCCGGGACCCGGCGGCCGGTACGGCCTGCTGCTGCTCCTGCTGATCGCGACCTACCTGCTCTCCGCGTTCAGTCACGACAGGCTGATCGATTACCTCCAGGTTGCGCTCTTCCTGGGCGTGCTGATGCTTGCGCTGCGCACGGCGCGGGTGCGCCGCCGGACGGCGCAGGTAGCCGTCGCTGTCGCGCTACTCGGCTCCGCCGCGGCCACATTGGCGGCGCTGAGCGATACCCAGGCCGGCCTCGGCGTGGCAGACATATGGAAAGGGCTGATCCTGCTCGACACCGCGGCCGTTATGGTCCGGCGCATCCTGGCCCGGCCTACGGTCACCGTGCAGAGCATCTACGGCGCGCTGAGCGCCTATCTGATCATCGGGCTGATGTTCGCCGCCTTCTACACGGCGATCTGGCGGCTGGGCGGGGGATTCTTCTTCGCCGGCCGGCCGGCCGCCGAGCACCAGACCGATATCCAGACCTTCCAGTACTTCAGTTTCAGCACGCTGACCACGCTCGGCTACGGGGACTTTACCGCCGCCAGTGATGGTGGCCGGGCCCTCGCCGTCATCGAGGCGCTGACCGGCCAGGTGTTCCTGGCCACGCTGGTCGCGCGGCTGGTCGCCGCCTTCCGGGTGCCAGGCCCGGGCCAGTGACTGGCGCCGGCATCAGCCTGGAGGCGTCACCCAGCGGCCATCTCCGGTTCTGGGCCCGGGCGGCAGAACCGCACGCAGCACCCCGGCAGCCAGCACCGCCAGCGCCATCGGCCAGCGGCGCTCGCCGGTCCTCGCGGATCGGGGCGGCCGGCCAGTATCACACACCGCGCTCGGCGGTTATCCGTCCTGCGGCCACCGCGTCGACGAGAGATTTGTAGTCGCGCTCGTTCTGGTCCGCGTAGGCGGCCGCGAATTGGGTGATGGCCTTGTCGAAGACGTCGGAGCCGCCGAGGTAGGCGGCGATCGCGATCCGGTTCCCTGAGCGGGCATGTGCCCGGGCTAGGGTCCATCCGCAGAGCGCGCCGTACATTTGCATGTCGTGCGGCACCATGGTCTCGACGGCGAGGGAGAATTTCCAGTCCCGCAACTGGCGGACATAGAAGTCGCGCTGCTTCCCGTCCAGCCCGGCCTCGATCCGCTGCCAGCCGAGGAAGATGTCGCTGGATGCCTGCATCAGCCGCTGGCCCGCGACCACCCGCTGGCCCTGGTTGGCGTATTTGCTCGCGCCGGCGAAGTGGCTGAGCACCGATGTCTCGGCCTCCTTCACCTGCAGGAACAGCGGGTCGGATCCGTCGCGGCCGAGCATCAGGATGATCCAGCAGCGGGTTCCGACGCTGCCGACGCCGACGACCTTGCGGGCCATGTCGGCGAACTCGAACTGCTCGAGCAAGAACCGGCGGTCGGTCTCGAGCGTGCGCCGGTACCTGGCGATCAGGCCGGTCAGCTGCGCCTTGAAGGCGGCCAGGTCACCCTGATCTGGCAGCAGGTCGGCGGCCGGCACGAGCAGCGGCGGGTCGGCGATGATCCGCGGCTGGCCGTCGACGATGCGGGTCAGCTTGGCCACTTCCTGCATGCTGTCCCTGGTCCGCGCCTTGGCCAGCCCCTTGTCCACCAGCTTGCGCTGCCGCGTCTTCAGCTGGGATTCGAACTGGGCCCGCAGTCGGTCCATGTCGGCGTGCGCGTACCAGACTTGCAAGTTGGTCATCCCGGCGAAGTCGCGCATCGCCTGCCGGTAGCTGGCGACGGTGGCCAGCACGATCGCGCGGCGGTCCTTGCCGGGGAACCCGTTGTCGCGGCCCGCTACTTCCAGGCTGGCGGCCAGCCGCTTGACATCCCACTCCCACGGGCCGGGCAGTGTCTCGTCGAAGTCGTTGACGTCGAAGACCAGGCGGCGCTCGGCGGAGCCGAAGATGCCGAAGTTAGACATGTGCGCGTCGCCGCACGCCTGCACCGCCAGCCCGGACACCGGCGTGGCGGCCAGGTCGCTGGCCATCGGCAGGGCCGCGCCGCGGTAGAAGGTGAACGGGGACACCATCATCCGGCCCCACCGGACCGGTACCAGCTCAGGCACCCGGGCCTTCGCCTGCTCAGCCAGCAGGCCGACCGGGTCAGCCCGGCCCGGCGGCGGGTCGAACACCGCGTGACTGGCCCGGGGCACCGCAGCCCGCGCGGCCTTGCCCCGCTCCGCGCACTCGGCCGGGGTAAGCTGCCCGAGCCCCGAGTCGAGCTGGTACCGCACCCCGCGCCGCGGCGGAGCAACGGCCGTCAGCTCAGCCATCATCGGCTCCTCTCAGTCCGCTGCCCGTCAGTCCGCTGCCCGGCGCACCGCCCGATCATCCCTGGGAATGCCTGGCCGGCCTGGTACTCCCGGAGCGCCATCTGCCCATCCTCCTCCCGTCGGCCGGCCGTCGCCGGTCCGCGTGCTCAGTGAACGCCGCCGGGCGAGCCCTGCCACCACCCCGTGCGGGTGACGAACCTGCCGAGTTAGCTGCGGACACTCGGCTGAGTGGGGGTGCGGAAGGCGCGGCCGAGCGGCCCCGCCACGCTTTCTCAAGGCGGGGCCGCCGCGGCGCGGCGATCAGGCGGGTTCGCGTTGCCCGGCGGTCATCAGCGCCCAGATGATGAACACATCGATGGCGATCACGATCAGTGACCAGACCGGGTAGTACGGGATGAACAGGAAGTTCGCCACCGCGCTGATCAGCGCGAGCACGACGCCCACCACCCGGGCCCACAGCTGGCCGAGGATCAGGCAGACCCCCGCCACGAACACCAGGGCGCCGACGGCCAGGTGAATCCATCCCCACGAGCTGATGTCGATCTTGAAGGTGTAGTTGGGCAACGTGACGAAGAACTGGTTCTTGATGATCGCAGTCAGCCCGACGAAGAAGCTCCACAGGCCAGAGATGATCATCAGAGTCGCGGCGAGCATGGTGAATCCGGTCGCCGCCGCGCTGCCGCTCTCGACCCTGTACTCGCGGCCGACGGAACCGTCGTCCCGGTAGTCCGGCCGGGGCATTCTGGCTCCAGCCAGGCCGCTGCCTGCCGATGCTGCGTGCTGCGGGCCGCCGCTCATCGAGCCGGCCCGCTCCTGTTCGCTGCTCATGAAAGCAGCCCCCTCCCTGTTGTCCGGCATCGCACCCACGCGACGCTACGAACGGCCGGGCGGCCCGGCATCGTCCGGCCCGGGTGATACCGCCAGGCCGGGCTGGCAGCCCGCCCGGGTGATACCGCACCGCGGGGCTGGCGGGCCGGGCTCGCGGTTGGCCAGCGCCGGGCCGGGGTAATGAGGAATGAGGCGTTCTGAGCTGCATGTTCACCCAGCCGGGTGAGGGGATCGGGGGATCCGCCCGCAGCATGTACGCGGCGCCTTTCGGGGGAGCTAATGACAAGCGCGACGAAGCATGCGGCGCCGCAACGGGCCAGGGTGCCGGCCCAGGACCAGCCCCGGTTCTTCGAGGACAAGCTTCGGATACCGCGGCTGAGCCTCGCGGTGCTGCGCCGCCGCCGGGTGACCGAGCTGATCGAGCGGTCGGCCGAGCACCGGGTGACGCTGGTATCCGGCCCGGCCGGGGCGGGGAAGACGGTGGCCTGCGCCTCGTGGGCGGCCGCGACTCCGGCGGCCCGCCGGGTCGCCTGGCTGACCGTGGATCCGCAGGACGCCGAGCCGGCCAGGTTCTGGGCCTATGCCCGGGCGGCGCTCGCCCGGGCCGGGGCGCTGCCCGCCGACGCAGCGGGCTCGCTGGAGGATGTCTCGCCCGCCGAATTCCCGCTGCGCCTGGTGGAGGCGGCGCAGCTGTTCACCGAGCCCGTGGTGCTCGTACTTGACGACGTGCACGAGATCGCAGGCGGCGCCGTGCTGGCCGGCCTCGACCTGCTGATCAGGCACGCCCCGCCGTCCGTCCGGCTGATCCTGTCCGGGCGCTGCCCGCCGGGCCTGCAGCTCGCCAGGCTGCGGGTGGCGGGCGAACTCGCCGACGTGACGGCCGCGGAACTGGCCTGCACCGCCGACGAGGCAGCCGCCTACTTCGCGATGCTCGGCATCGACGTCGGCGCGGCCGGGCGCGACGAGCTGCTCAGGCGCACCGAGGGCTGGATGGCCGGCCTGCGGCTCGCCGCGATGCGGGCCCGCGCGTGCCCCGGCACAGCCAGCATCACCGATCTGGCCGGGAACGAGCCCATGGTGACCGATTACCTCAGGGATGAGGTGCTCGGCAGGCAGCCGCCGGAGACCCGCCTCTTCTTGCTCCGCACCAGCGTCGCCGAGTTCGTGTCCGGTGACCTTGCCGACGCGCTGACCGGCGAGCCGGGCGGCGCGCGAACGCTGGACCGGCTCAGCAGGGACAACGGCTTCGTCCAGGCCCCCGGCGGGGACCACGCCGGGTACCGTTACCACCCGCTGCTCCGCGACGTGCTGCGGGCCGACCTGCACAGGGAGATGCCGCACGAGATCCCGGTCCTGCTCCGCCGGGCGGCCCGCTGGCACGCGGCCAGCGGCCGGGCAATCGATGCGGTGCGCTACTCCGCCGAGGCAGCGGACTGGGACTATGCCGCGCACGTGCTGACTGAGTCGGCGACTGAAATTCTGATCATTAACGGGCCGGCCGCGCTGGACGCCGTGCTCTCGCTGCTCCCGGCCGGCCGGGCCGCCGATGACGTCGCGGTGGCCAGCGCGCTGGCCGCGGCCAGGCTGTGGAGCGGCGATCCAGACGGGGCTGCCGCGCACCTGCAGAACGCGCAGCGCGGGCTCGGCCGCTGCGCGCCTGCCGTGCGCCGGGTCGCGGAGCCTTGCCTGGCCGCGCTCGGCGTGCTGCAGGCCGCCGCCCGGGCCGGTCCCGACGCGGGGCAGCTAGCCCGGGCATCGGCACTGGCCGAGCGGCAGCAGCAGACCGCCGCCTCGTCGGCTGAGCACCGGGCGCTCGGGCTGCTGTGGTTCACCCTGGGGACCGCGCGGCTGCGCCGCTGGGAGATTCCGGCCGCCCGGCTGGCACTCGGCCACGCGGAATACCAGCTCGAGGCCGGCGGCCCGGCCGGCCTGCTAGCCCGGGCGCGCGGCTGGCGCGCGCTGGCCGATGCCTGGCACGGGGAGACTACGGCGCGGCCGCCCGTCGGGGAGATGTCCGCGGCCGGGGCCGATCCGGTCGCTGCTGGTTCGGCGGCTGCTGGTTCGGCGGCTGCTGGTTCGGTGGCTGCTGGTTCGGTGGCTGCTGGTTCGGTGGCTGCTGGCCCGGTGGCTGCTGGCCCGGTGGCTGCTGGCCCGGCAGTCGGCTGGCTTCAGGCCCTGGCCGCCGCCCAGCTGGGCCTGGTCGGCGACGACCTCGCCGGGGCAGCCAGGGCGCTGGACGAGTTCGATCACGCTGCGGTCGCGCAGCTGCCCGGTGAGCCGATCGCGCACATCCTGGCCGACCTGATCCGGGCCCGGGTGCGGCTGGCCGACGGCGACCCGGCAGGCGCCCGCAGCCTGCTGACCAGGATCACCGGCCGGCCGCTGCCGCCCGATCCCGCACTGCAGCGGCAGCTTGCCGTCCTGGCGGGGGAGATCTCGCTGCGGTCCGGTGACGCGGTCGCCGCCAGGACGGCGGTTGGCCCGGCCGACCCGGGCGCCTGCCCCGGCTGTGACGGCGACTGCGTCATGCAAGGCAGGCTGCTGCTGGCCGAAGGCGATTTCGGCGGTGCCATCGAGATGGTGGCCGGCTGCCAGGACGGGGCCGCCGGGGCCGCCGGGGCTGTCGGGGCCGTCGGGGCCGTCGGGGTCGCCGGAGCCGTCGGGGTCGCCGGATCTAGCGGGGTCGCCGGGGCTAGCGGGGTTGTCGTGGCTGCCGGGGCGACGCTGCTTGATAAGATCGCCGGGCTGCTGGTTGCCGTAGTCGCGCGCAGGCGCCTCGGCCAGCCGGACCGCGCGGCCGAACTGCTTGAGCAGGCGCTGGCCCTGGCCGAGCCCGGCACCGCGCTGCGGCCGTTCCTCGACGCCGGGCCGCCGGTCCGGTCCGCGATCACCGTGCTCGTCCCGCCGACTAGCGGCAGCGCGCGATTCGCTGCCGCGGTACTTGACCGCTTCGACACCCAGCTGCCGCGGATCCGGCAAGCCCCCGGGCAGGCCGACGCGCCGCTGACGGACAGCGAGCTCGCGGTGCTGCGCTTCCTGCCGTCGCACATGACCAATCAGGAGATCGCCGAGGCGCTGTTCCTTTCGATCAATACGGTGAAGACGCATTTGCGGTCGGTGTACAGGAAGCTCGGCGTGGCGTCCCGCCGCGCGGCCATCGCCCAGGGCAGGCGGCTCGGCCTGCTTTAGCGCCGGCGCCGGGCGAGCAACTCCCGCGCTGGCCCTAGACTTGGCGCCCTAGACTTGGCGGCCGTAGCCGTGACTGACCACCCATGTGCCCGGGCCGCGGTGCCGTGTTTGCCTGGCGAGGAACCGAGGAGATAAGCCGACGTGAAAACCGACGTCGAAGAGCTGAGCCCGACCCGGGTCCGGCTCACCATCGAGGTTCCGTTCTCCGAACTCAAGCCGAACCTCGACCAGGCATACCGCGAGGTTGCCCGGCAGGTCAAGGTGCCCGGCTTCCGGCCGGGCCGCACTCCGCCGCGGGTCATCGACCAGCGGGTGGGCCGCGGGGCGGTGCTCGAGCAGGCGGTGAATGACGCCGTGCCGAAGCTCTACGGCAAGGCGCTTGAGGAGCACGAGGTCTTCGCGCTCGGCCAGCCGGACCTCGAGATCACGAAGCTGGATGACGGCAAGGAGCTTGCCTTCACCGCCGAGGTCGACGTGCGGCCGAAGTTCGAGATCCCCGACCTGGACGGCATGCCGGTTACGGTCGATGATGCCGAGGTCACGCCCGACCAGGTGGAGGAGTACCTGGGCACGCTGCGCGAGCGGTTCGCCTCGCTGAAGGGCGTCGACCGGCCGGTGCGAGACGGTGACTACGTGTCGATCGACCTGTCGGCCGACGTGGACGGCGAGCGGGTGGAGGACGCGCAGGCGAGCGGGATCTCCTACGAGGTCGGCAGCGGTTCCATGCTGGAGGGTCTGGACGAGGTGCTGGCCGGGATGGCCGCTGGCGATACCAAGACCTTCACCGCGGAGCTGGCCGGCGGCAAGCTGGCCGGGATGCAGGCCGGGGTGACCGTCACGGTGCACAGCGTCAAGGTCAAGGAACTGCCCGAGCTTGACGACGAGTTCGCCCAGTCGGCGAGTGAGTTCGACACCCTCGGCGAGCTGCGCGCAGGAACCAGGGAGCAGCTGGCGGCGATGCGCCGGGCCGGCCAGGCCGAGCAAGCCAGGGAGCGCGCCCTCGATGCCCTGCTGGCCAGGATCGACATCCCGCTGCCTGAGAACCTGGTCGAGCAGGAGGTCGAGCTGCGCAGGCAGTCGCTGGACGACCGGCTCAGCCGCACCAACTCGGACCTGGAGTCCTATCTCGCGGCCGTCGGCATGACCTCCGATGAGCTGGACGCCGAGTTCGACAGGGACACGCGCCGGTCGGTCAAGGCGGGCTTCATCCTGGACAAGCTGGCGGCGCAGGAAGATCTCGGGGTGGACCAGGGCGAGCTGAGCGCTTACGTCACCGAGCAGGCGTACCGGATGGGCGTACCGCCGGACCGGCTGGCCAAGGAACTCGCCGATCGCGGGCAGCTCGGGTCGGCGGTGGCTGACGTGCTGCGGAGCAAATCGCTCCGGCTGATCGCGGAACGCGCCAAGGTCACCGACGAGTCGGGCCGCGGGGTGGACCTGAAGGAACTCGCCCGGGCGGATGAGCCGGCCGGGCCGGATGACGCGGCGGAGCCGGAGGCGGAACTGGCCGCCGAGGGGGCGGACGCGGGCTCCGGGGCGTAGTCAGGCACGCCTGCGGCAGACGATGCGGCGAGCACCGCTCCCGCCAGTCCCGGCGGCTCGGTGCCGGGGTTGCGGGGCCCGGCCGGGGCGGCGCTCCCGTGCCTGAGGGTCCGGGCTGCGGGGTCCGGCCAGGGCGGCGCTCCCGTGCCTGATCGTCTGGGTTGCGGGCCCGGCCGGGGCGGCGCTGCTTTGCCTGAGCGTCCGGGTTGCGGGCCCGGCCGGGGCGGCGCTGCTTTGCCTGAGCGTCCGGGTTGCGGGCCCGGCCGGGGCGGCGCTCCCGTGCCTGAGTGTCCGGGTTGCGGGCCCGGCCGGGGCGGCGCTCCTTTGCATGTGCCCCGGTCTTCTGCTGCCGCTGCGGGCGGCAGCACGCGGGCTGGCTGCGTAATCCCGGAATTTCGGGTCTGCCGCCGGGCTGCACGGCAACCTGCGTGCGCCTACAGCGAACAGGCGGCAGCGGCGGACTAGCGGATGCCGGGAGCGGGTTAGGGTCACTGTCAACGACATGCAGAGCAAACAGAACCGAGGAGGGCACACCGTGAGCACGCCTCCCCAGGCCGAGGAGCCGGCGAGCATTCTGGCGCGGGTCGCGGAAGCGCCACCGGGCATGCAGATGGGCGAACAGGTATTCCAGCGCCTGCTGCGGCACCGGATCGTGTTTCTCGGCCAGCAGGTCGACGACGAGCTAGCCAACCGGATCTGCGCCGAGTTCGTGCTGCTCGCCGCCGAGGACAGCAAGCGCGACATCAGCCTGTATATCAACTCCCCGGGCGGCTCGGTGAGCGCCGGGTTCGCCATCTATGACGTGATGCAGTTCGTGCCGAACGATGTCGCCACCTACGCGATGGGGATGGCCGCGTCGATGGGCCAGTTCCTGCTCTGCGCGGGCACGGCCGGCAAGCGCTACGCGCTGCCGCACTCGCAGATCCTGCTGCACCAGCCGCACGGCGGCATCGGCGGCACCGCGTCGGACATCCGGATCCAGGCCGAGCAGATCCTGTACCTGAAGCACACCCTGGCCGAGCGGACCGCCTTCCACACCGGCCAGACGGTCGAGCAGGTCGAGGCCGACTCCGACCGCGACCGCTGGTTCACTGCGGACGAGGCCAAGGACTACGGCTTCGTCGACCAGGTGGTCCGCAGCGCGCTGGACGTCCCGTCGGAAGGACCGGTCTCATGACTCGTATACCGGGAGCGGAGCAGGCCATCGGGGCTGCGAGCCGGACGGCGGGGAGGCTCGCCGAGGCCCGCTACGTGCTGCCGTCGTTCGTCGAGCGGACGTCGTACGGGATCAAGGAGATGAACCCGTACAACAAGCTGTTCGAGGAGCGGATCATCTTCCTCGGCGTGCAGATCGATGACGCCTCGGCGAACGACGTGATGGCCCAGCTGATCACGCTGGAGTCGATCGACCCGGACCGCGACATCATCATCTACATCAACTCGCCGGGCGGGTCGATGACCTCGATGATGGCGATCTACGACACGATGCAGTACATCCAGCCGGAGATCCAGACGTTCTGCCTGGGCCAGGCGGCCTCCGCGGCCGCGGTGCTGCTTGCCGCGGGCACGAAGGGCAAGCGGATGGCGCTGCCCAACGCGCGCATCCTGATCCACCAGCCCGCCATCGAGAGCGGCTACGGGCAGTCCAGCGACCTGGAGATCCAGGCCAACGAGATCCTGCGGATGCGCACCGCGATGGAGAAGGTGCTTGCCTTGCACACCGGCAAGGACGAGGATCAGATCCGCCGGGATATCGAACGGGACAAGTTCCTGACCGCCGCGGAGGCCATGGAGTACGGCCTCGTGGATGAGGTGCTGACGATGCTGAAGCGCAAGAGCGAGGTAGTGTCGTCCTAACCGGCAGGATCTAATTCCGAACGGCACGCCGGCGATGGGCCGCTTGCGCCACAACGAGCGGCCAGGAAGCGGTACCGTCATTATCCTGGAGTACGACCGGTGGCGGCGAGGCGCTCGCCGTCGGCGACATGGCCGACGAGGCCGCCCCGCGGCGGCCCTGGCGAAGGAGTAGCTGGGTGGCACGTATCGGCGACGGCGGTGACCTGCTGAAGTGCTCGTTCTGCGGCAAGAGCCAGAAGCAGGTCAAGAAGCTCATCGCTGGTCCCGGCGTGTATATCTGCGACGAATGCATCGACCTCTGCAACGAGATCATCGAGGAAGAGCTGTCCGAGCCCCCGGAACTGAAATGGGACAGCCTGCCCAAGCCACGGGAGATCTACGAGTTCCTCGACGCGTACGTGATCGGCCAGGAGAAGGCCAAGAAGGCGCTGTCCGTTGCGGTCTATAACCACTACAAGCGGGTTCAGTCCGGCGGCGAGCGCGCTGGCGAGGACGGGGTAGAGCTCGCGAAGTCCAACATCCTGCTGCTCGGGCCGACCGGATCGGGCAAGACCCTGCTGGCCCAGACGCTCGCCCGGCTGCTCAACGTGCCGTTCGCGATCGCCGATGCCACCGCGCTGACCGAGGCGGGCTACGTCGGCGAGGACGTCGAGAACATCCTGCTCAAGCTCATCCAGGCCGCTGACTACGACGTCAAGAAGGCCGAAACCGGCATCATCTACATCGACGAGATTGACAAGATCGCCCGCAAGAGCGAGAACCCGTCGATCACCAGGGACGTCTCCGGCGAGGGCGTGCAGCAGGCGCTGCTGAAGATCCTGGAGGGGACGACCGCTTCGGTGCCGCCGCAGGGCGGGCGCAAGCACCCGCATCAGGAGTTCATCCAGATCGACACGACGAACGTGCTGTTCATCTGCGGCGGCGCCTTCGCGGGCCTGGAGAAGATCATCGAGACCCGGGTCGGCCGCGGCGGGATCGGCTTCGGCGGCGTGCTGCGGGTCAAGAACGACCGCGACCTGGTGGACGCCTTCCTCGAAGTCATGCCGGAGGACCTGCTCAAGTTCGGCATGATCCCGGAGTTCGTCGGCCGCCTGCCGGTCATCACCAGCGTGCACAACCTGGACCGCGAGGCCCTGATCCGGATCCTGACCGAGCCGCGGAACGCGCTGGTCCGGCAGTACCGGCGGCTGTTCGAGCTGGACGGCGTGGACCTCGAGTTCACCGACGACGCCCTGGAGGCGGTCGCCGACCAGGCCAACCTGCGCGGCACCGGCGCCCGCGGGCTGCGGGCGATCCTGGAGGAAGTGCTCCTGTCGGTGATGTACGAGGTGCCGAGCCGCAAGGACGTCGAGCGGGTAGTGATCACCTCCGAGGCCGTGCTCGAGAACGTGAACCCGACGCTGGTGCCGCGCGATGTCGCGCGCCGTGCCCCGCGGGAGAAGTCGGCCTGACTCCCGGCCGCCAGCCTGGCGCCCGGCTGGTGCCTGGCTGGCGCCCGGCTGTGGTCTGGCTCCGCGCGGTCGGCCGCATGGTGCGGCGGCTTGCCCGGGGGGCGGGGCGATCAGCGGCCGTGGCCGCACCTGGCCCCGGCACTGTCTAGACTCACCTGACGTGACCGGAGAAGACCACCGCCAGCTCCCCCCGCAGTACTCGCCTGCCGAGGTCGAAGCACGCCGCTACGAGCAATGGGAATCGTCCGGGATGTTCGGCGCGGACCCGGCCGACGTCTCGGCGGCGGCACCGGCTTTCTCCATCGTCATCCCGCCGCCGAACGTCACCGGCTCGCTGCACATCGGCCACGCGCTTGACCACACCCTGATGGATGCCCTGATCCGGCGCCGCAGGATGCAGGGGTACACCGCGCTGTGGCTGCCCGGCATGGACCACGCGGGCATCGCCACCCAGAACGTCGTCGAGCGCGAACTGGCCAGCGAGGGCCTGAGCAGGCACGACCTGGGCAGGGAGGCATTCGTCCAGCGGGTCTGGCAGTGGAAGGCGGAGTCTGGCGGCAAGATCGGTGGCCAGATGCGCAGGCTCGGCGACAGCGTGGACTGGTCGCGTGAGCGGTTCACCATGGACGAGGGGCTGTCCCGCGCCGTACAGACCATCTTCAAGCGGCTATTCGATGACGGTCTCATCTACCGGGCGCAGCGGATCATCAACTGGTGCCCGCGCTGCCTGACCGCGCTGTCGGACATCGAGGTGGACCACACCGACGACGATGGTGAGCTGGTTTCCGTCCGGTACGGCGACGGCGAGGACTCGATCGTGGTGGCCACCACCCGGGTGGAGACCATGCTCGGCGACACCGCGGTCGCCGTGCACCCGGACGACCCCAGGTACGGCCGCCTGGTCGGCCGGGAGCTTGACCTCCCGCTGGCCGGCCGGCGCATCCCGGTGGTGGCGGACCCGCACGTGGACCCGGAATTCGGCACCGGCGCGGTGAAGGTCACCCCGGCACACGACCCGGACGACTTCGAGATCGGGCGCCGGCACGGCCTGCCCAGTCTGACGATCATGGACGAGCGGGCGGTGATCACGGCGCACGGTCCGTTCCTCGGCCTGGACCGGTTCGAGGCCCGCCCGGCGGTGCTCGCCGCGCTCAGGGCAGCTGGCCGGGTGGTGGCCGAGCGCCGGCCCTACCTGCATGCCGTCGGGCACTGCGGGCGGTGCGGAACCACCGTCGAGCCGCGGCTGTCCTTGCAATGGTTCGTCAAGGTGGGCCCGCTCGCCAAGGCGGCCGGCGACGCGGTCAGGGACGGCCGGGTCAGGATTCACCCGGAGGAGATGGCGGCCAGGTACTTCGACTGGGTCGACGACATGCACGACTGGTGCATCAGCCGCCAGCTCTGGTGGGGCCACCGGATCCCGGTCTGGTACGGGCCAGACGGCGAGGTCAGCTGCGTCGGCCC
>Ga0070698_100000055_pt1 | contig 80122 bp, 83 predicted proteins | sample KBSK1502metaG_FD_65477 | JGI IMG/M metagenome (GOLD analysis project Ga0070698, IMG submission 65477) | Corn, switchgrass and miscanthus rhizosphere microbial communities from Kellogg Biological Station, Michigan, USA - KBS K1-50-2 metaG | ecosystem: Host-associated > Plants > Roots >... | reverse complement strand
GTCGACTCCGCGGAGACCCCGCCGGCCTCCACCGAGCCCGTGCTTCCTTGAACGGTGGACTCAGCCGAGACGCCACCTTGCTCCACGGAGCCGGTCGACCCCGTCACGGTCGACTCAGCCGACACGCCACCCTGCTCCACCGATCCGGTGGAACCGGTCACCGTCGACTCCGCGCTGACGCCGCCCTGCTCAACCGAGCCTGTCGAACCAACTACTGTTGACTCCGCTGAAACCCCGCCGCCTTCGACGGATCCGGTGGATCCGGTCACCGTCGACTCGGCCGACACGCCACCCTGTTCGACCGAACCGGTTGACCCAGTCACCGTCGACTCAGCCGATACGCCGCCGCCTTCGACGGAACCGGTCGAGCCGGTGACGGTCGACTCGGCGCTCACGCCACCCTGTTCCACCGAACCGGTTGACCCAGTCACCGTCGACTCAGCCGATATGCCGCCGCCCTCGACGGAACCGGTCGAGCCGGTGACGGTCGACTCAGCACTCACGCCACCCTGCTCCACCGAGCCGGTGCTGCCCTGGACCGTGGACTCGGCAGAGACGCCGCCGCCTTCCACTGAGCCGGTTGATCCGGTAACGGTCGACTCTGCCGAGATACCACCGGCCTCAACCGAACCGGTCGAACCGATCACTGTAGATTCAGCGGAAACGCCTCCCTGCTCGACGGAGCCCGTGGACCCAATGACATCGGTATGGCCGGTGCCACCGCCAGCGAAGTCACTTTGATGGCTGCCGTGGCTGCCGTTACCGGCGGTCTTGCCCGTGCCACCGCCGGCGAAGTCGCTCTGATGGCTGCCGTGGCTGCCGTTACCGGCGGTCTTGCCCGTGCCACCGCCGGCGAAGTCGCTCTGATGGCTACCGGTGCTGCCGTTGCCGGCGGTCTTGCCCGTGCCACCGCCGGCGAAGTCGCTCTGATGGCTACCGGTGCTGCCGTTGTTTGCCGTATGGCCGGTACCGTGGGTCGCCGCGTCACTGCCGTGACTTCCATTACTGCCGTTGCCGGCCGTATGGCCGGTGCCGGCAGTTCCGTCGCTGCCAGCTGCCGGCGAAGCTACCGACTGGGATCCCGTATGTCCGGCCGGGGTCGCACCCGTGCCCTGATCGCCCCCATCCTCGTCTGGCCCGGCATTCTTCCCGGGTGAGAACGCAATGATTTCCGACGCGGCAGCCCGCTTGCTGAGCGCACTCGGGTCGATCTGCGGCAAAAGTTTCGGAAGCGGAGAGGGATTCGGGGAGTTCTTTGTCGTCTCGATCACGACGAGGGGAGAGCTCGCCTGGTGAAAGCTGGGAGTCCACGTGATGGCGCCGTAGCTCGCGGAGCGGCCGATCACGAGCAGGACGCCGAAAGCGATTCCCGATAGTTTCAGAGTCCAGGTCGATTTGGTGATGAGGACTTCGGATTCGTCTTCTTGGTAGGCAGCCTTACGCAAATACGTTGGATCGATAGACACTTCTGTTTCCCTCCCGGGTCCCACTACGATGGGATGCCGCTGTTCACTCCCGCCGTTGTATCCTCCCTAAAACGTCTTCACTTTTCGATCAGGCAGGTAACGGATCGTCCAAGGTCGTATATATCCACTAACACTAGTGTTGGCGGCCTTCCCTGTCAATACCCATGCACGAAACCTGATACCCCCACAGTTCGATTTTGAATTCGGTGCACCCTGGGCGCCCGCACTGCCGCTGCTAGAATTCCGGCATCCTCAGCCTCAGAAGACTTCTCGTCTGCCTGGCACTGGCCGGTCTTGTTGCCGCCTGCGGCTCGACGCCGTTCCCGGAGCCCGTTACCCCCAAGGGAGACATCACCCTCCCCAAGGACACGGTCATCCCATCGATTGACCTCCTAACCCTCGACCCTCGGGCTGGGCGGCTCTATATTTCACACACCAGCATGGCAGCGATGGACGTCATCGACGTCCACGCAGCCAAAGTGATCGGCAGTGTAAACGGCTTGCTTGGGATCAAGGGTATTGCCCTTACTCATGACCCAAACATCGTGTACACGTCGGAATCTAGCGGCAATGTTTCCGTTGTCGACGTTCCGAGCCTCACCGTCAAGCAGCAAATCACCGTCGGCGGCAGTCCGGATGCGATTGACTATGACCCGGTTCACGACCTCGTCGCGGTAGCCCTGGCAAGCGATAAGCAGGTAGCGTTCATCGATGTCAAGACTCAGAAAATTGTCGGGAAGGTCGCCCTGCCGGGGGATCCCGGCCTGACGACGGTCGATCCAAGCACCGGCGACATCTACCTCTCGATCAACGACAAGGATGCCGTCGTCGTCATTGACCCGGTCGCACTCGGGATTATGAAGACCTATAAGGGGTGCAGCATCCACCTGCCCAGCGGTGTCGCCTTTGATGCCGATCGGAGACAACTCTTCGTGGCTGGGAGCGCCCAACTTTCAATCATCGACGTCCTTCTGGACCGCTGTCTGGGCGCGGTTGACATCGGACACGGGACAGATCAAATCGCGTTCAATCCGCACACCCACCACGTCTACACGGCGGACGGCGGCAGTCGGTACATGTCCGTGATCGACGCCGTCACGCTGAAACCCCTTGGCGTCATCGGCACCGGGCGAAGAGCCGCAACCGTAGCCGTTGACCCAACAACTGACCTCATTTACGTGGCCGCAAAACCGGCGGGCATTATCGGCGTCTTCCACGATCCTTAGGTCGCTGAGGCAGCGCCGTCGGGCGCGTTGACCATGCCCCAGGCATCCATGAGAAGGGCTTGCAGCGTCGCGTAGCCGATGTGGCCGAAGCCGTGGTCGCCCCACTGGCTCCCCCAGCTGTTGGCGAACTTGAACATACGGTTCCGGCGGTCGAAGCCGACGATGCAGATCGCGTGGCCGCCGAGGAATTCGCAGCCGGGCTCAGGCATCGGGATGATGCCGCCGGGCGCATCCATGAAGGGCTCGTGCACCATCACCCCGGCGATGAAGCAATTCGCCATCAGGTAGGCCTCCATCTCGACGATTCTGCTGAGCCGCGCGTAGCTTTTCGCGCGGTAGGGCGCCGCCGCTTTTCGCTGCTCCGCGGTCGGTGGCACGTTGATCCGCTGTACGACATAGGGCATGCAAGCGAGGCTGCAGACACCCTGGTCCTGGATGATCTTCATCGCCTCACGAATCGTCATCCCGGCATCTTCCGGCTGTTTGCGCCGCTGGCTGTAGATGTAGAGCGGCGAGAACTGATGCTCCGGATCGCTCAGCGTCCAGTGATGCTCGAGGCCTTTCTGGAACGTTTTGTCGTAGTAGGCGGTGGCGCAGGCGACGCACGTTCCGGCCGGGCCCTGGTCGAAGACCGGCGGCAGCGCCGGCGAATGGTCCACCTGTTCGGCCAGGGGGGCCGCTTTCAGGAAGGTCGCCATGCTGAAATCCCGATAGTCGTAGGGATCCTTGATGCAGCCGAGCGCGTACCGAGGCATCGAGGGTGTGACGACGGGACCGCGATTTTCCGCTGACTTACGATGGTTGGATGGCCCAGGTGAACGAGGCGATCCGCGTCCGCTACGCGCCGAGCCCGACGGGTGCCCTGCACCTCGGCGGGGCGCGGACCGCCCTCTTCAATTACCTGTTCGCACGGCAGAAGGGTGGGCAGTTCCTGCTGCGGATCGAGGACACCGACCGGGCGCGCGCGAAGCCGGGTAGCCAGGAACAGATCGAAGAGGGCCTGCGCTGGTTGGGCATGACCTGGGATGAGACCCCGCTGATCCAGTCGGAGCGCAAGGCGATCTACCAGCAGGCGGCCGCCGGACTGGTCGAATCAGGTGCTGGCTATCGCTGCTTCTGCACGCCAGAGCGGCTCGAGCAGATGCGGGCCGAGCAACGAGCCCGACACGAGCCGGAACGGTACGATCGCCGCTGCCGCTCCATCCCGAGGGAGGAATCCGACCGGCGTGCCGCCGCCGGTGAGCGCTTCGTCGTGCGCCAGGCGATGCCCACCGACGGAACCACGACGCTGCAGGACCTAGTGATGGGCACCGTCACCTTTCGCAACGAGACGCTCGACGACCACGTCCTCCTCAAGTCGGACGGCTTCCCCACCTATCACCTCGCCTTCGCCGTCGACGATCACGCGATGCGCATCAGCCACATCATCCGCGGCGACGGCTGGCTGCCATCGGCGCCCAAGCATCTGTTGCTGTTCCAGGCGTTCAACTGGCTGCCGCCGGCGTTCGCCCATCTGCCCCTCGTGCTGGGGCCGGACAAGAAGCCGCTGGCCAAGCGGCACGGCGCCAAGGATGTGCTCGAGTACCGCGAGGCCGGTTATCTGCCCGCGGCCGTCGACAACTTCATCGCCTTCCTGGGATGGTCACCGGGCACCGACCAGGACATCTTCACCATGGACCAGCTGGTTCACGCATTCGACCTCAGCAAGATTCAGGCGAGCCCCGCAGTCGCGAACCTCGAGCGGCTCGACTGGCTCAACGGCCAGTTCATCCGCCGGCTGACGGCCGACGAGCTGGCGGCGCGCCTGGCGCCGCAAATGCCTGCAGTCCCGGTCGAGGCGCTCAAGCCGCTGATTCCGCTGGTGCAGGAGCGGCTGCGCAGCTTGAACGAGGCTCCCGCTATGTTGCGGTTTTTCTTCGAGGAACCGGACACCTACCGGCCGGAGCAGCTGGTCCCGAAAGGCCGCGACGCCGCCGCCACCGCCACCGCCCTCACCGACGCGGCCACCAGCTTGCGGGCGCTGACCGATTGGACCCCGGAGTCGATCGAGCCGGCGTTGCGCGGACTGGCCGAGCGAGTGGGCTGGTCGTCTCGCGATCTGTTCATGGCGTTGCGCGTCGCGATCACCGGTCGCACCGTGACGCCGCCACTGATCGAGTCGATCAGCCGGTTGGGGAAAGACACGGTCCTCGCCCGGCTGGAACGCGCCGCCCGGACGCTCGCCGAGCCACCGCCTCGCTAGAGCCGAGCCGGCGGGAGCGGCCAGTAGCGCCAGCGGACTCGAGCGATGATGTGCGCACGCGTGACCGCACCAAACTGTCGCGAGTCGGTGCTCGAGGACGGGTTGTCCCCAACCAGGAAGATCGCGCCCTGGCTATCGATCGCCTGGATCCGCTTGATCATCTCGACGCTGGGTCGATCGGGACGCCGGGCCACGACCACGTCGCCGACTCGCAGTGGGGTCCTCCCATCGATGGGGCGGGCGACCACCAGCGCGCCCTGCGGCAATCGTGGTGCCATGCTGTCGCCATTTACGCGCAGCGGGTAGACTGATTTGAGAGTCAGTCGTTCATCCTATAGGAGGAGTTGGCACCATGAATTTGATCGAGTGGATTCGTCCCAGCCGGACGGTCGAGGCCCATTGCGATCTTCCCTGCGGGATCTACGACCCCGAACAGGCTCGGATCGAGGCGGAGTCCGTTTACAACATCATCAAGAAATACAACGACTCGAAGGACGAGGTCTACCGGCAGCGGGCGATCATCATCAAAGAGGAGCGGGCGGAGCTGGCCAAGCACCACCTCGATGTCCTGTGGAGCGATTGGTACAAGCCCGAGAAGCACGATGCCAAGTTCCCCGAACTCAAGGACGCGCTAAAGACGGCCGTCACCCAGGGGTCGAAGGTGAAGGCCTCGGTGGACCTTAACGACGCCCAGAAATTCCTCGACCTGATCGACAAGGTCGACCAGATCTGGGAAAAGGCCGGTGGCCCGCAGGAGACGCGCGTCCAGCGCCCCGCGGCCACGCCGACTCGCGCCTAGCAGCAGCGCGGCTCCGCCGCGCCGCCCTTAAGCGGCCGTCAAGCCGCCGCGCTTCCGCGCGTTAATTCGCCCGAAAGAGCGGCTCGCCCTGCGGGCTCGCTCGAAAGGCGCGCCGTAACCGTCGAGGCCGGTGTGAGAAAGCGTTACGGAATCGTGGCCGCCAACCGCGAACAAGCCGAGGAATACTGAACGTTACGAGGATTAGAGAGATGCACCAGTCAGGAAATATCCTCTCCCTGCGCTTTGGCTCTCCGGCGGTTCCGCATGCGTATCGCACCCCAGCTCAGCTGACGTTCTGCTACCAGTGCCACTGCGCCGTCGACCTGGGCGCCACCACGACAGCCCTGCGGTCGGGACACTGGGCACGGATCGGCACCTGCGCGCACTGCGGGACCACGATCACCCGGATCCTCAAAGCAAGTTAACATCGATCGGTGACGTCCCGGCCCTCCCGGCCAGCGGCGCGCCGCGCCCGCCGCGCCGCTCCCAACCCTGACGCCGTCGAATCACACAGCGTAAAGGAGCAGGGACGACCCGACAAGGCCTCGTACGCGATGATCCTGGCCTTCGCGGCGGCACTGCGCTCGACCTGCCTCAGTCGAAAAGTCGGTTGCGTCATCGTCCGGGACGGCCAGGTGATTGCAACCGGCTACAACGGAACCCCCAAGGGCACCTGGCACCCGGAGGAGTTTCCCCGTCCTTGTCCCTGCGTCGGCGGCATCAGTGGCGCCGACCTCTCGCTCAAATACTGCGCGCACGCCGAGGCCAACGCACTGGCGCAGAGCGCCTACCGAGGGTCATCGACGGCCGGCGCGGACATCTTCTGCAGCAACTTTCCCTGCATCGAATGCGTCAAGCTGCTGATCAGCGCCGGCATTCGCGCCATCTACTACGTCCATGGCTACCCGGACGTGAGCGGCCTGCGCGACCGCTACCTGAGCCAGGCGGGGATCCCGAGCCACCCTATCGCGTGGTCACGGATCCAGCCCCACCTATCGGCGCTGGCGAAGGGTTAGCCGAGGCGTCGACCGCGGCGGGCTCCACGAAAAAGGAGACGCTCAAGGAGGGATGGGGCCGCGACGGAAGGGCGGCCGCGGACGGCAGCAAGACCGCGCACGCGATGGCGGCGACCAGCCAGCGGCGCCAGGACGCCCCCACAGAAGAGCAACGGGCCGGATGGGCGGCACCAACCCGGCGTCGCCGGGCTGCTCCAGCCGCGCCATCGGGACGTTACAGTCGGGGGAGCCCCTCCCTGACCCTCCCAGCCAGGGGCAGGGAACCAAGCGGCTGGCGGGGAGCACCCGCCCGCCGCACCGACTGGGCGTAGCGGACGGAGTCGGCGGCGGCCTTGCGCGGCGCCGCGCGCTGCGCCAGGGCGGCCCAGAATGCGGCCGGTCCCGCGTAGCGATCGCGAGGCGCATCCTCGCTTCGGTCGGCGGGGCAGAGGTGGACCCGGCCTCCCTCACGAAGCAGGACACTGCCGTCGGCTTCCGCCAGGTAGACCAGGCGAGGCCCCATGTCGGCGAGCAGCCGAAGAGCCTCGCGGCCGTCCACCGCGCCGAACAGGACGCGCGCGTCGGCCGCCTGCAGCGCCACGCTTTCCACTGCGGCGAGCGCCGGTTCCAGCACTCGGCGGGTCATCCGAGCGTTCGTCCACCACAGGAGGTCGGCCTCGAGAAGGAGCGCAGATCGACCGCCGCGAGCTGCCGCGCTGCTGATCGCACCCAGCGCCGCCGACCGCGCGGGCTCGACCGAAAGGCTGTAGCCGGAAACGACGGTGAGCGCGGCCGTCACCGAGATCGGCGGCAGCTCGTCGAGTCGCAGGGCGAGGTCGGCGCCGCGCTCGAGCCGCCGCAGTTGCGGTTCACCGTCCGGGAGGTGCCAGATGGTGGTCCGCAATCCCGGCGCATCGCGCAGCCAGCGCAGATCCACCCTGAGGCGTTCGAGTGCATCCCGCACACGGCGCCCCGCATCGTCGGCCCCCACTTTGGCGACCAGTGCGGTCTGCGCTCGGAGCGCGGCGGCGTGTGCCGCGAGCCGGGCCGCGCCACCGCCCAGGATTCCTGGGCCACTCGCCGCCACGCGCTCCTCTGCCACGTCGCCGACGGCGAGCCAGTCGAGGGCCCCGCTCATCGGGGTCATGATAGTTAGTCGGTCTGGTGCTGTTTGGGCGGTTGCGGATGGGCTTGGCCGTGTCGTGTCGTAGCTTCCGATGGGACCTGCAGGGCTGGCGAGGTGGCGACGATCGATGCCGGTGCGGACGCCGCGGCCGCACGGGGTTCGGCCGGCCGGCCGAGCAGCTGATCCGGATCAGTGACCGACGGCGCCGCCGCGATCACCATGCCGAGTACGTGGTTGTTGCTCCAGGATTCGGTCCGTTCGTCCGGGTCGGCGGAGGGAACCGTGAGCGAGATATGGACCTCGCGGATGCCGCCGGGACCCAACACCAGGGATGTCATCTGGTAAAGGGCCAGGCCGCCGCCGGCGATCATCAGAACGCCCGCGGAGAGCGCCCGATGGCCGGCGACGCCGGTGAAGCCCCACATGCCATGCATCCTAAGGACTGTCTATTTCGGCCCCGTAGTCCATCTGGCCCATTAGGGCAGCCATTCGGAGGACGGCCGCTAGAGTGATGCCATGGGCAATCGACTCGCGCAGGAGACCAGTCCGTACCTCCTCGAGCATGCCGACAACCCGGTCGACTGGTTTCCTTGGGGTGTCGAGGCCTTGGCGCGAGCCCGGACCGAACACAAACCGATTCTGCTCAGCATCGGCTACAGTGCCTGCCACTGGTGCCACGTCATGGCCCGTGAGTCGTTCGAAGATCCGCAAACCGCCGCGCTGATGAACCGCGACTTCGTCTCCATCAAGGTCGACCGCGAAGAGCGGCCGGACCTCGACCAGGTCTACATGCGCGCGGTCCAGGGCATGACCGGTTCCGGCGGATGGCCGATGACGGTTTTCCTGCTGCCCGACGGCACGCCATTTTTTGCCGGCACCTACTTTCCACCCACCGATCGTTTTGGGATGCCCTCGTTCAAACGCGTGCTCACGGCCGTCGCCGACGCCTTTTCGAAGCGGCCGGCCGACGTCGAGGAGACGGCAGCGCAGGTGCGCGATTTTCTGCGCCGCCCATCCGTGCCGCTCGCGGTGGGCGAGCTCACACCGGCGCTGCTGGACGAGGCCGTCGCGCAGATCGAGCGTGATGTCGATCCCGTCCATGGCGGCTTCGGCGGCGCACCGAAATTTCCGCAACCGATGCTCGTCGAGGTTCTCCTGCGTCACCACGTCCGAACCGGAGAGCCTGCCGCGTTGGAGATGGCATTGCAGACGTTACGCGCGATGGCGGCCGGCGGCATCTATGACCAGTTGGGCGGCGGGTTCCACCGCTATAGCGTCGACGAGCGCTGGCTCGTGCCGCATTTCGAAAAGATGCTCTACGACAACGCCCTGCTGGCGCGCGCCTACCTCGATGCCTGGCAGCTGACCCATGACCCGGCGTTCCGGCGTGTCGTCGACGCGACGCTGGCGTTCGTGCTGCGCGAGATGACATCGCCGGAGGGCGGCTTCTACTCGAGCCTCGACGCCGATAGCGAGGGCGAGGAGGGCCGCTTCTATCTGTGGACACCGCAGGAACTGGAGGCGGTGCTCGGCATCGCTGAGGCGCGCGCGCTGGGCAGCGCGTTCGATGTCACGGCCGCAGGAAATTTCGAGGGTCGCAACATCCTGCACCCGGTGATGTCCGGTGCGATCGAGATTCTGGACGCGTCCCGCGAACGGCTGATGGCGTCTCGGGCGCAGCGGGCGCGGCCGCACCGCGATGAGAAGGTGATCGCCGGATGGAACGGACTGATGCTGCGCGCTGTTGCCGACGCCGGACGGGTGCTCGACCGGCCGGACCTTGTGATTGCCGCCGAGGCGAATGCTCGATTCCTGCTCTCGCACATGCTTCAGGACGGGCGCATGCGGCGCAGCTACAAGGATGGCCGCGCGCCGCTCGCCGGCTACCTCGAGGACCAGGCCGCCGTGGCCGACGGCCTGTTGAGCCTCTACGAGACGACCTTCGCTCCCCACTGGCTCGACGAAATCCGCAGCCTGGTGAGCGAAATGCTGGCCGCCTTCTGGGACGAGGCGCAGGGCGCCTTCTTCGATACCGCGGCTGACCAGGAGCGACTGGTGACCCGACCGCAGGACGCCACCGACAACGCAATCCCGTCGGGCACCTCGCTCGCCGTCGATGTGCTGCTGCGCGCCGGGATGCTGCTGGGCGAGCCATCGTGGATCGACAGGGCGCGGGTCACGCTCGAGCGGCTGGCACCAACCGCGGCCAAGGCGCCCCTCGCGTTCGGGCGCCTGCTCGTGGCCCTCGATTTCCACCTGGGCCGGATCGTGGAGCTTGCCGTGATCGGGCAGCCGGCGGACCCGGACACCGGACGATTCCTCGACGTGCTCCGCCAGCGATTCCTTCCCAATCGCCTGGTCGCCGTGGCGCCCGGCGGCAGGGCAATCCCGCTGCTGACCGACCGTCGCGCGCTCGACGGGAAGGCGACCGCCTATCTCTGCGAAGGCTTCGTCTGCCAGGCGCCTACCACCGACCCGAACGAGCTGGCGCACCAGCTCGATGCGTTCACCGCGAAGCCGGTTGCATCCTGAGCCAGGCCTGGTAGTCGGCGGGTGTGTTGATGTTGCGGAAGGAGCGCAGCTCCGGATCCACGACGCGCAGCTCCTCCGCCGTGACATAGCGGACATTACTGGCGGCCAGCAGGCTTTTGACCCGACGGTCACCGTGCTCGAGCAAGCCTTCGACGCGGGACGTCAGCGCCCGATCGTAGACGGCGCACACGCCCTGCGGCTCCGAGTCGATGCGCGGCACAACGGCGTCGTACTCGCCCGCCAGTCCTAGGAGCATGACGGCCAGCCCCGGATCGACATCCGGCAAATCACAGCCGACCACCCAGACGTAGGGATATCGGGCCGCGCGCAAGCCGGCGTGCATCCCGGCCAGCGGACCCAGGCCGGGGTAGCGGTCGTCGACCATCCGCACACCGGGAAGGTTTGGCCGGTCTCCACCGGCGACGATGGTCTCGTCGACGACCGGCGCCAGCCGGCGCGCGAGGTGCTCGATCAGCGACCCGTCACCCGCCGGCAAGGCCGCCTTGTCGCGACCCATGCGGCGGCTGAGGCCGCCGGCCAGGATGACAAGGCTACAGCCGCTACCCATGGCAAGAGCCTACGCGACGGCTAGGTTCCGATGGCGCCGCTGACGTTGCAGAAGACGTTCGCCACCTGGTTGCCCAGGACGATCAGCACCACGATCACGACCACCGCGATCAGGACCAGGATCAGGGCGTATTCGACCATGCCCTGGCCGCGCTCGCTGTGCAGCAAACGCTCCACGTGTCGGCGAATGAGTTCTACGAAATGCATAACCGCATCCTCCGCGCTCAACCTTTCGCGGCCCGTTTCGGGGCTGTCACAATCGCAGGCGAAAAAAGACCGGCTGGAGCCGGTCTTTTCCTTTTGATGCTGACCTGGAATTACTTGGAGGGCGACACCGAGGCTGCGATCGAGGGTGCGGACGAAGCCGGGTTGATGATGGTCGTGTTGCCGCCGCCAACGCCGAACCAGTGGGCGACCGCAAGCCCGTAGAAAAGGATAGCCAGGATGACGATCATGGCGATCAGGAAGATCGCCACCACCGCCGCGCTGGAGCCACCGTCGTCGTCGTGCTCGTGAACGACTGCCATGAATTACCCTCCCTGAGACCTGATCCGTTAGGTGATATCGTGACTATCATAACAATTGCCTATACCGCAGTCAAATCGTGCGCTGATTCCGTCTCCAGGCCGCTAGCCAGCTGGCGCACCGGGGCGCACGCCACTCAGCGAAATCTTGCCGGTGTGAATATGTGGAAGGCCTGTGAATAAGCCCGTCAGACGAGAGGGGATCAGATCTGGCGGGCGACGTCGCGGGCGGTCGCCTGGGCGATCGGCCTGACGACCATCTCGTCGACGTTCACGTTTGGTGGCCGGGTCACCACCCAGACGATGCAATCGGCGATATCGGCGCCGGTGAGGGGCTGCATCCCCTTGTAAACGGCGTCGGCTCGCTCGCGGTCCCCCTTGAATCGCACCAGGCTGAATTCGGTATCCACCAGGCCGGGCTCGATCTCGGTCACCCGGATCGGCTCGCCCATGAGCTCGAGCCGAAGCGTTTTCGTGATGGCGCGGACGGCGTGCTTGCTCGCGGTATAGCCCACCCCGCCGGCGTAGACCTCGAAACCGGCCACCGACCCGAGGTTGACAATGTGCGCGCGGGGCGCCCGACGAAGCAACGGGAGCATCGCCTTGGTCACCCGGAGGAGCCCGAGCACGTTCGTCTCCATCATCTGCACCCAGTCGTCGTCGTTGCCCTCGGCGAGCGGCTGCAGGCCCGCCGCCAGCCCGGCGTTGTTGACCAGGATCTCGACCTGGCCGTATTCGGCGGTGATCGCGGCGACGAACGCTCGAATGCTGGCAGGGTCCCGGACGTCGAGCGGCAGCCCTCGACCGCCGAGCTCGCGGGCGACCGCCATCAGCCGATCCTGGCGGCGGGCGCCGAGCACCACGGCAAACCCGGCCTCGACCAGGCCCCGCGCCGTCGCCTCCCCGATGCCGGAGCTGGCGCCGGTCACGACGGCCACACGACCGGACGGGGGCATTCGCTAATGGTAGGCGGCCGTGACGACGTCACGGGCTGTTCTTTTTCCATCACTGTCGGTATCCTGTTGTGCAGGACATTCTCGGAGGAGGCAGGGGAAGGCATGGATCGGTGGCAGCGTGGCCTCACCCTCGTGGGGGCGTTGCTGCTGGTGGTCGCGTGTGGCGCGCTCGGCGGCGTGGCAACCTCCACCGGCGCGTGGGCCTCGACCGCAATCAGCGCCGCGCGGCCCCGGCCCACACCGACACCCTCGCCGGCACCTTCGCCCAAGCCCACGCCAACGCTGGTTCCGACGCCAACCCCGACTCCACCGCCTCCACCCCCGCCCACACCAACGCCGACACCGCCGCCGACCCCTCCGCCCACGAGCGCCCCCACGTCGCAACCGGTGGCCGCTGCCGACGCGGGGACCGCTGGCGCGTCGCCCGTCGCCGGTCGTCCCCCGGTGGTAGGGTCGGCTCAGGCGGTGGCGATTGCGCCGACACCGCAGACCGCGAACGCCGCGGACACGGGTGGGCCTCCGGATACGCAGAACTTGTTCTTGCTGGTCACAGTCGTGCTGCTGGGCGTCCCGGCTCTGCTGGTCATGACCCTGCTGGCGACGGTGCTAACGCGGCGCTAGTCCATCGACATGGTCAGCGGCCGGGTGCTGATCGCCGAATCCACGAAGACACCGATGCCCGCGACCGCGACTCGCTGGAAATCATTGCCCTTGAAATAGGCGTCCGATCCATACAGCACGATGGCGCCATAACCGGCACCCCAGGCAACCGGCGTATCCGGCTGCGGCGTCGTTCCCCTGACCCGATTGTCGCGCACGTTGCAGACCGAATGGTCTCCGCAGTAGAGCCCGGTCCCCATGACCTGCTCGATCCGGTTCTGGTCCACGTCGCCCTGCGACATCTCCGTCACCGATATCGCCCGGAGCGTGGTCGAGGCGACATCGTTGTCTTTGATGAAGACGGTGCTGGCATGCGAGACGATGCCTTCCTGGCCACCGGTGATCGCGCAGCCTTCGATGGTGGTTGGCGCCCGTCCCATCGAGTTGACAACGCCAATCCCCCAGGCAAAGGGGCTGACGAGTTGCGTGATCTCGCAGCGATGCAGCTGGACTGACGCCTGCGAGATGTCAATACCTCTGCGGATGGCCCCCGTCACGCGCACGTTTTCGAGCCGAACGCTCGAGGCGCGGGTGACGAAGATTCCGGTCTCGCCGCCCATCACGGTGATGTCCGCCAGATTGACCTTGCTGGCCGTGATGGTGATGGCCGGCCGGTCCGTTCCAGCCACGATGGTGGCGGGACCGATCAGCGTGACCGGGCGGCGCACCACCAGCGGCCCGGCATAGAGGCCGGGCCGAAGATGCAAGACGGAGCCGGCCGGCGCGCCGTTGAGCGCCGCCTGCACCGACACGCCGTGATCCAGCCAGCGTGCCTGCGCACCTGGGAGCACCAGCAAGCTCAGGGACGCGGCCACGACGGCCGTGGCGCCGGCGGCCACGAGTCGAGGACTCCACGCGCGAATGGACACGGAGGTCTGTCGCCGCGGTTGCCACCGCTCCCATCCCCAGACGCCGATGAGCAGCAGCAGGATGACGGCGTTGTAGAGGAAGTGAAGCTCCGGCCGGGCCAGCGGCCCGTTGAGAAGGCCGCCGTGGGCGAGGATGCCCGGTGTGCCGGTGATGCCAGTGCGCAGGTAGGTGATCAGGATTGCGGTGTGCTCGGCCAGGTGCCAGAGCGCCAGCGGCATCAACAGCCACGCCATCGCGTTCTTCGGCCAGCGGATCAGCGCCATCAGCGCCACCAGGGCGATCGTCACCGTCAGGCCGAAGTGCACCCACTCGAGGTCGAACCGGCCAACCAGGCCATGCGCGAACGCGGGAGGCTGACCGTCCACGTGCATCTGGAGCATCTGGGCGACGTGCTCGACTTGATGGCCGACCTGCAGGACGATGGCCGCCTCGAGGACGAGCAGCGCCCGCGAACGGGAGCGCATCATCTCAGCCCTTGACTGAGCCGGCGAGGAGCCCCTGCACGAAATAGCGCTGAAAGGCAAAGAAGAGGATCAGTGGAGGAATCAGCGACAGGAACGAGGCCGCCGAGATGACGTCGACACTGCTGCCGAAGTTGCGCATCTGCTGCAGGATGGCGACCGTGACCGGTGGCGTGCTGCCGGCGAAAACGAGGCCGACGAGCAGGTCGTTCCACACCCAGAGAAACTGAAAGACCGCGAAGGAGGCGATCGCGGGATAGGCGAGCGGCAGGATGATGCGACGGAAGATCCGCGCGTCGGTGGCACCGTCCATACGAGCGCTCTCGAGCAGCTCGTGGGGGATGCCGATGAAGAAGTTGCGGAAGAGGAAGGTCGCGTAGGGCAGCGCGAACGCGGCGTGGAAGAGGAAGACCCGGACGATCCCCGGCGGCGAAATGAACCCGTAGATCTGCGCGACCGGGATCAAGGCCATCTGTAAGGGCACCACCATCAGGGCGATCAGCACCAGCAGCAGCGCCGTACGACCCGGGAAGCGCAGCCAGGTAAAGGCATAGGCGGCCAGGGTCGCGCAGATGACGGGGATGATGGTCGCCGGCACGGCGATCAGCACCGAATTCAGGAAGCTCGTGGCAATCAACGACGAGTCGAATAGGTGCACGTAGTTGGTGATGCTCAGCTGCTGCGGATGGCTGATCGCGGTCCACCAGCCGGACACGGTGAAGAGATCGACGGGTCGCAGCGATGTCAACAGCAAACCAATCGCGGGCAGCGCCCAGAGAACCCCCGCGACGATGAAGAAGGCATGGAGCGGCACCCCGTCCAACGCCTTACGCCAGCCGGGACGCCGGGCGCCGGCGATCTGGAGCGCTCCCGTGGCCATCGCTGTCAGCCCTCTCCCTGGAAGCGGCGGATATTGGCCGCCATGATCGGGATCACGAGCAAGAAGAGGAAGACCGCGATCGCGCTGCCGATGCCGAAGTCACCCAGACCGGTGAACGCCACCAGGTAGAGCTGGAGCGCGATCACGTTGGCGTCGGGAATCACCGATCCGGGCGCGATCGTATACACGAGGTCGAAGATCTTGAGCACGTTGATGACGAGCGTGATGAAGACCACGATCAAGAGCGGAGAGAGGAGCGGGATCGTGACTCGCCGAAAGACCTGCCATTCGGTGGCGCCGTCCACACGAGCCGCTTCCAGCAGGTCGCGCGACATCGTCGCCAGACCTGCGCCGATGGTGACGGTAGCGAAACCGACCCAGACCCAGATGGCGGCAAGGATGATCGCGGGCGTCACGAGGCTGGAGCCAAGCCATTGAACGCCACCGAAGGGCGGATGGAAGTTCTGCGCCGGTAGCACCACATGGTACGGGCCGCCGCCGCTGGCGAAGGAAAAATCGCCCGCGGTATCGCTCTGCGTCTGGGCCGCGACAGAGCCCTTGCCGTCGACTAGCTGCACCGTCATGTCGGGGAGCCCTTTCTTTCCCGGCTCGACCTGGCCGACCTGGCCGCCACCGCCGGGGATGAAATCGCGCCAGACGACACCCACGATCCGGCCGGCCTCGCCAGATGGGTCCTTGGCGTCCTGCGCGCCGGCTGGAATCTCAGAGACCGGAAACCCGATGAACCCCATGTGGACGACGTCGCCCGGAGATACCGTCTGCGCCAGCTGGTAACCGTCACCCACCGGCTGGGTGAGGTCGGGCTGCGACGGCCGCGCGCCCTGGTAGTGCCCGGGATGGGTGATGGCGTTGGCCACCGACGCGATCACGGCATTCATCGCGCCCGTCTCCGGGGTCTGCTGGTACATGATCCGCCAGATGACGCCGCTGGCCAGCAGGGACACCGCCATCGGGGTGAACAGGATGGTCCGAACCACGAGCCGGTAGGGAACGCGCTCGAGCAAAACGGCAAACAGGACGCCGAATCCGGTCACGGCGACGGGGAAGACGAGCAGCCAGATGATGTTGTTCTGGATCGCGTGAAGCGTCCGGCTGTCGGTGAAGACCTTCACATAGTTGTCGAATCCGACAAAGGTCTCACCAGTACGGTTGAACAAGCTGCGGATGACAGTGGCGATAACCGGATAGATGATGAAGACCCCGACGAAGATCGCCGCCGGGGCCAGGAAGCCGATGGCGGCGCGATTGAAGCGCGGGGCTGGCGCCCGAGCCGCGCGGCTCGGGCGCTCCTCCTCAACGACCGGTGGTGCGACCGCCGGGACGACCGTACTCACGGATCAACCGACTCGCTAGCTACCGTAGGCGGCCGCGGCGTCCTTCTCGAGCTGAGTGGTCGCGGCGTCGATGTTGGTCGGATTTTTCAACCATGTCTGCAGGTCGGCCCACTCGCCGGACCCCTTGGTGCCGCCGAACGCGGCGGGCGCCTGGTCAGACATATCGAAGACGAAGTTTTGCGCGTTGGCGAGCGCTTGGGCGGAGGCCTTCGCCACCGGGTCGGGATAGACCGAGGGATCGACCTTCTTATTGGCCGATGCGAATCCGCCCTTGGCGGCCCAGATCTGCGCCGCTTCCGGGCTGGCGAGGTATTTGATCAGCTCGACGCCCGCGGCATTGTCGGTCAGGCGGACCGCTACGTCGCCACCACCCATGACGGAATTCGAAGGGCCGGTCGCCCCGGGGAAGGGGAAGAAGTTGAAGTCGGTTCCCGGCGTGAGGTGGGAGGTGTCCTTCAGCGTCCCTTCGACGAAGTCGCCCTCGTAGACGATCGCCGCTTTCGGGGGATTGCCGGCGATGTTCGCCACCGAGGTCGGAAAGTCCGTCTGCAGCGCGCCCGAAAGCCCACCGTACACGTACTTATCCTGCAAGACCTGGGACAGCGCCTTGAGGGTGTCCTTGACGGTCTGGTCGGTCCACTTGATGGTGTGGTTGGTGAGCTTGACATAGTTGTCTCGACCCGCGATGTTGAGGTAGGCGTTCTCGAACCAATCGGTCAAGGTCCAGCCATCGGCGCCACCCACCGACACCGGCTTCACGCCCGACGCGGACAGCGTCGCGAAGACCTGGGCCAGGTCGGCCATCGACGTCGGAGGCTGCACGCCCGCCTGCTTGAAGGCGCTGACGTTGTACCAGACGGTCGACTTGTTGGCGGCCTTGAAGAAGACGCCGTAGAACTTGCCGTTCACCGTGCCGAGGTCTTTCCAGACCGCGGCATAGTTCTGACTGACGAGGCTGGCGGTGTCACTGTCGAGCTCTTTCAGCGACCCCTTGGTCGCCAGGTCCTTCAACAGACCGGGCTGTGGCAGAACGGCGACGTCCGGCGGGCTGTTGGAGGCGATCCGCGAGCCGAGGACCGTCCCGATCTGGTCGCCGGTCGATGTGAAGGTGGCGGTCGCGCCGGTCTTGTCCGAGAAGCCCTTGAGGACCGCCTCGAAGTTCTTTTGCTCATCCTTGGACCAGACCGCGGCAACCTCGACTTTCTTTCCCGCGAGCGGCTTGCTCGAGGTCGTGCTGCTTCCACCGCACGCTGCCAGCAATGAAACGAGGACCGCGACAGACAAAACAGGCCCCAACCTGGAGCTATTCATAGCTTCCTCCCTACCTAGTGGATCGCCTTCCAGAGCAGCCTCGTCGCCGAGGCTCGTTTGATAGTAGCCCTCAGGTATGCCGCCGTCAAACGGTGCGCAACTCAACTAACGATTTCTAATGGCGGCGGCTCAGGTGACGGACCAGCGGCACCGATCGGAAAGTGGCTGGGGCGCTAGGATTCGAACCTAGGTTTACCTGATCCAGAGTCAGGCGCCTTACCACTTGGCCACGCCCCAGCGGTCGGCTTAGGCTGGGACAGTCTAGCAGAGGGTCGATCACAATTCAGCCATGCCTAAGGTCAAATCCATCGAAGGAGTTCTCGCACTCGACCTTGGCACGTCCTCCGTCCGCGCGGTCGTCTACGACACCCACGGCGCGATGGTCGAAGCGACGATGTCGGACCTGCCGTACAAGGTCCGCACGACGGATGCGGGCGAGGTGTCGTCGGATCCGGATGCCCTCGTCAAGCTCATCACCCAGAGCATCGACGGGGCGCTGAAGGCGGCGCGCAAAGAGAACGTCACCATCCTGGGCGTTGGGGTCTCGTGCTACTGGCACAGCTTGATGGGTGTCGATCGCACAGGTCGGCCGACCACCGAGCTCTTCACCTGGGCCGATACGCGGAGCGCGGCGGAAACCCGCGGGATGCGCACCCACTTCGACGAGCGCGCCTACCACGCGCGGACGGGGTGCTTCTTCCACGCCAGCTACTGGCCGGCGAAGCTCCGCTGGTTGCGCGCCACCCGCCGCACCGCCGTCCGTCGCACCGCACGCTGGATCTCGCTGGGCGAATACCTCTATCAACAGCTCCACGGTGACGCCCGGGTCAGCCACTCGATCGCATCCGGGACCGGGTTGCTCGATGTCCATCGTTGCCAATGGGACGAGGACGCGCTCCGGCTGGCCGGCATCACGGCGGAGCATCTCTCGCCGCTGAGCGATTGGGATCAGCCGGCTCACTCGTTGCGGCCGAGCTTTGCCGACCGCTGGCCGGAGCTACGCGACGTGCCCTGGTATCTGCCTCTGGGCGACGGTGCGCTGGCGAACATTGGGGCGGGGTGCGTCAGCCCTCGCTGGGCGTGCGCCACCATTGGAACCTCGAGCGCCCTCCGCGTTGTGCTCGATCGCCCGCGCGTGACGGTGCCATGGGGAACCTTTGTGTACCGCGTCGATCGCCGCCGCTATGTGCTCGGCGGCGCGCTGAGCGAGGGCGGCAACGTGGTCCGCTGGTTCACCGATACCCTCGGCCTCAAGCCGAAGAAAAAATTCGAACGCGCGGCCGGTGCACTCCCGCCCGACAGCCATGGTCTGACCGTCCTCCCCTTCTGGGCCGGTGAGCGGAGCCCCAACTGGCGCGCCGATGCGCGAGCGGTGATCGCCGGACTGTCCCTTGCCACCCAACCGGTCCACATGCTGCGCGCGGCGATGGAGGCGATCGCGTACCAGCTGGTCGCTGTCGCCGCCGCGATGCAGCGGGTAGTGCCTCGACCGGAATCGGTGATTGCCACCGGCGGCCAGTTGATCCACTCCCCGGCGTGGAGCCAGATGGTCGCCGATGCGCTCAGTCTCCGGGTGATGACCTCGCCCGAACCGGAAGCCTCGAGCCGCGGAGCCGCCCTGCTCGCGCTCCACGCCCTCGGCAAGCTACCGAGACTCTGGTCGTCGAGTCCGGCACGCGGCCGCAGCTACCGGCCGCGCGCCACCGTGCATGCGCGCTACGAACATGCGCGGCGGCGCCAGCAACGTCTCTATGAGCTTCTGTTTCCGCCGCTCGGTGAGGCCCCCACCATGCCCTCCCCCAAAGGGGGAGGAAAATAAGGGACGCCTATCGCCGCGGGGAGATCAGGCTCCAGAACGAAGGATCTTCGAAGCCCAGCCGCCAAACGCTGATCCCCTTCAGCCCGTACTCGTACATCAGCGGCAGCTTGCGCCGCAGGGTCTCCGTGCTCTGGATCCACAGCTCGTGCTGGACCCCGTAGGCGCTATAGCTCAAATGCATCTCCTCCTCGGTCGCATCGAAGGCTGGCGTCGCGCCGTGCGCCTGGGCGAGGATCATCGCGTCGGCATACGAGCTCGAGGTCAAGCGGCCGACGCCCGTCCAATCGTGGTAGTAGGTGGGAAGCCCGAGCGTCGCCTTGTCGGGCGCAACGCCCTGCAGCGAGAACTCGAGCGCCTGACGCATCCAGGGTGTGCCCGAGACCGCCCCCGGCGGCGTGACGCCGTTGTGCTCGTCGTAGGTCATGAAGGACAGGAAGTCGGCGGCCTTAGCCAGCGCCGCGAAGTCGTAGGCGCCCGACCACTGCCGGAAATAATCGAGCAGCGTCCCGCTCGCGCTGGCGTCGCCCGGCAGTCGCGGAATGACCGCAATCGACAGGTTCAGGCCGGCCGCATGAAAGACGTTGGCGCAGTCCTGCGTAAGCGCCGTCAAGAGGTCGCGGTCGGTCCAGGGAATCTGCTCGAAGTCCAGCTGGAACCCCGCGTAGCCATAGGTCTTCGCCTCGTTGACCAGGTTGGCAGCCAGCGCGGCGCGCCGGGCCGGATCCGCCAGGATCGCATGGGCGACGTCGGGATCCACGTCCTTGTTGACGACCAGCGGAATGATCGCGACACCACCGGCGCGCGCCGCGTCGATCACGTCGCGACGCGCATAACCGGTGATGGTACCGTCGGCATTCGCGTCGTACCAGGCTGGGCTCAGCACGTCGATCTGGGGCAGATGGGCGAAGAGGGATGCGCGGCCGTCATCGGTGTTGACGTAGTACATCTGAACCATCCGGCCCGGCAGCACCCGGGTCAACGTCGATGGAACAGACAGCTCGCGACTCTCCCCCTGGCGGCTCCATGTCCCGTCCGCCGCCTGGATACCGGGGTCGACCATCACGACGGCATGGTCCGATAGCGCAAAGCCGGTCGAGACCAGCTCGACGGTCTGCCCATCGCGCCAGGTGAATGTGGGGTGCCCCGTCATTCGCATGTGGTCTTCCGCCTGGGCGCGATCAGCCACCGGCCGCGAAAATCGGACGGTCGCCGCGATACTCACCGGCGCACCAGCCTGCAGATGATAGAGGTGCATCGACACCTGCGCCTCCAGGGGCGGGACGACCTGGAACCCCGCTCGGACGTGCATGGCCCCTACCGTCAGCTGGACCGTGTGCCGGCTGCCCATCGCAAGCGGACCGGGAAGCGCGACGCGGAGCACCGTCGCGGTCGCTGGGGCCGCGAGCACGACCGGTCGGCCGTCCATCAAGAGTTGCCAGTCGCCCGGCCGCAACGGGTGGTTGACCCTGACGACCAGCTGCGGACGCGGCGACACCTGGGGCGGCGGTGTGGACAGGATGGACGCGCCATCGAGCTCTATGTCATCGACGTCGACGACCGGCACCGGGTTCAATTCCGTCGCCGCCGGGCCCCCCAGCAGCAGCATCCCGGTGCTGATGGCGCAGGCGCCCAGGAGAACGGGAAGGCGCATGCCGGTCGCGAGTATCGTCGTCGTGCCATCACGACCGCAAACGAACGTCATGGCAGCAACTGATGCTCAGCTGTTGGTGCCTTACAGCGTCCTGACGCTATCAAGTTTGCTCGTTTGTTGCCCCGGAATCGGGGGTAGGAAAATGCCGTGGACATGCTCGATATCCTTCGCCGGCAAGCGGGTCGGTTTCAGTGCCCCAAGTGCGGGCAGAGCCTGGGCGACTGCCAGCTCGAGATGGTGGCGCACCAGGACGACCACTCCCTGGTAAAGGTCACCTGCGTGCATTGCCAGGACGTCCGGGTGATCGCGGTCGCGATCGCCGCAGAAGCCGAGACCGCGCCGGTGATCGAGGTTCGCGACGAAGCCGTCAATGAGCTCGGGGCGCCGATCACCACCGACGACGTTCTCGATGTCCGGTTGGCGCTTGCCGGATACGAGGGCGACCTCGCCAGCCTGCTTCGCTGACCCGCGGTCACCAGGCCGTAACAATCCGCCCTGCAAATCCCCCGAGCCTGTGTCAAAGCGGACACCGCCGCTACTGGACTTGACTCAGCCTCGACCTTAAGATTGGCCCCGTGACGCGGGGATGGCGCCGTGCGCTGGGGGCGAGCTTGCTGGCCCTTGCGTCATGGTCGGCCGCCGGGCTCTCGGCCGCCGCCGCGCCGTCCGTCCCCACCTTCAGTCAACGCTCGCACCAATGGTCGCGGGACGCGCTCGGCAGCGACCCGGTGGACACGATCGGCTCGGCCGGTTGCGCCCTCACCGCGGTCACGATGGTGACCGCGGCCTATGGATACTCGACGAACCCGCAGCAATTGAACCGCTGGCTGACCGCCAATGGCGGCTACATCGAGAACGACCTGCTGCTCTGGCGGCAGGCGGCCGCCGTCACGCAGGGCTCCGTCCGCTGGCAGTGGTTGCACGTGCCGGGGATCGTTTCCCAGCTTCGGACCGACGACCAGGACATCGAGGATCTGCCGCCGCAGTCACTCGTCGAATCACAGCTCGACGCCGGCCGGCTCGTGGTGGCTGAGGTGCGACTCTACGGTGGCATGCACTTCGTCGTGATCACCGGCCACAGCGGACACATCCTCTATATCAACGACCCCTGGTACGGTGACCGCACCACGCTGCAGGCGCGCTACGGCAACTACCAGCAGGCGGTCCACTCGGCGCAGATCTACTACCGCAGCTAGGACGCCGGCGCCTCAGGCGGCAGCCAGCTCGTCGTCGTAACCGGCCGGACCCCACTGCCGGGTCCGCTGCGCGAGCGCGGCGCACAGGTTCTCGAAGGTGTCATCCCGGAACAGCGCGCGATCCAGCTTCAGCACCTGGCTCCCAGCCGCGATCTCCAGGTGACCGCCCTTGCGGGTGATGACCTGGTTCATCCCCTGCACACGGTCCCACGGAACCAGGCGGGGTTGGCGGTTGAGCCACGCGTGGCCGACCGGCCGCAGGGCGATCCCCTCGCGAGTGACGATCACCTCGGTCCACTCGATAAAGAAGCTGTGGAAGAGCAAACCAAGGCTGAAGGCCAGGCCGCAGCCCATCGCAATGGCGAGGGCCGCGAACGAGCCACTGTGCGTTTCCGAGATCTCGATCACGGCCAGAACAAAGCCCAGGGCACAGGCCGCAATCGGCACGCCGGGCCAGAGGATGACGAGCCGGTTCAGCGGGCTATCCGGCCGGAAGCTCATGCGTGCTCATACCGTATCGGCGCGGATCGAGGACAACATTTCGGCCATCGATTCGCCGCAAACATGTTGCCTCCGCGTCACGGTTAGCGCCCTTCTTGGCGCCGCGCTTTCAGACGTCCAGTTCTTTGACGTCGAGGTCGCGGAGCTCAGGCGGCGCGGCGAGCCCGTTATCGACCAGGATGCGGAGCAGCCGCAGCACGTAGCGGGCGCCGTTCAGATTGACCCCGTGCTGGCGGGTCAGCGTCTGGATCGCCTGCAGTTTGCGGATGTCGCGCTGCGAGAATCGCCGCCGGTTGGTGGACGTGCGCTTTGGTACCACAAGGCCGAGGTGCTCGTACATCATCAGCGTGCGCGGGTGCGTCTGCAGAATCTCTGAGGCGACGCTGATCGTGTAGATCGGCTTATCGAGAGAAAGGCTCGTGTCGCTCGGTGCGCGGCGGGTTACTCCTTTAGCCAATCCTCGATGCCCTCTGAGAGACTGGTCGGCGTGGTGCGCGCCTTGATGAGGTACTCGTGCGCCCCCAGCCGCAGCCCGCGCGCGACGAGGTCTTCTTCATCGTAATTAGAAAGGATGATAACCGGAATCTCCCGCGTCTTTTCCTGCGCGCGCAATTTCCTCAACACCTCGAGGCCATCCATCTTCGGGAGGCGAATGTCGAGAAAGATGATGTCCGGCTTCAGATCGCTGGCTTTCTTGAGGCCTTCCTCGCCGTCCAGCGCGGTGTTGACGCGGTAGCCATCGAGTTCCAGCTTGAGCCGGTACATCTCGAGGACGGAGGGATCGTCTTCCACCAGGAGAACGTCGACCAGGTCTTCATCGGCCTGGGTCGGCTGGGTCGCCGGGCTCGCGCCGGCGCTGCGGCGCGTTTTACTTTCCATAACACTCCCCTTGGCGCGAAGCAGTATAGCCGAAGTTGATGCATCTCGCGGCGTTTACGGGAAGCAATACGTCGAACTCCTTGCGAGGCATACGCTCACGTCGCAAACGCGCGGATGGCAGGTCCGCGCCCCTCGCGTGGGCGACTCGCCACGGGCTGACGGACTCCCGGAAAAGTTAAGGCCCTCCGAAGGGAGGGCCCGAAGAGGGGGGCAAAAGAACTATTCCGGATTATAAAGAGGGCCGATAGCCTTGTCAACACCGAGACAGTCAGAAAGTATCCCGGCCTGACTGTCGATAAAGTGCCACCGCGACGCAAAACGCTGCGCAAAAATTTTGTGCCTCTCGTGCGCGAGAAAACCAGAGCGCGGCCACCCCGAACGCCTCAAACGGTCGCCCGGCACCAACGTCTCAAACGCTCGTGTGGCACTAACGCGCCACTCGCGTGGGGCGACGCCCCGAGCGCCGCTCGCGTGGGCCGGCGGGCCCGGCTTCAGACGTCCAGCTGCGAAACGTCGATATCGCGCAGCTCAACGGGCGACGGAAGCTGATGCTCCTGGAGCAGCTTGAGCAGCTTCATGATGTAGCGCACGCCGGCCAGGTTGACCGAGTGATGGCGGGTCAGCTTCTGGATGGTCTGCAGTTTCATGACGTCCCGCTGCGAGAAGCGCCGCCGGTTAGTCGACGTCCGCTTCGGGACGACCAGGCCGAGGTGCTCGTACATCATCAGCGTCCGAGGATGGGTTTCGAGGATCTCAGATGCCACGCTGATGGTGTAGATCGGCTTGTCGAGGGAGATATTCGTGTCGCGGCGGGTATCACGCTTGACGACGGTTGCCATAGGGGCCTCCATGATGTATCTGCCTCCCGGTCTTGAATACGCCCGCGCCACGTGATATCTCCGAGCGGCGAAATCCTCCCGAGTATAGGGGCGCAGAACCATCACCTCAACGCAGGATCCGTAAATAGATGTGAACTCACTTGACGACCCACTTCGGCGCTCAGGAAGTAGGCGGAAGAGTAGGGCCTTTCTTATCGAGCGGCAGCCGGTGGCCTGGTGCTGGTTGGGGGCGAGGAGTCGGCGTTGGCGGCCTCGGCGGGGCCGGTGGCGGCACCGGGGCGGCGCCCGGCGTGATAGCGGGTTGCGCTTTCGGTCGGCGACGGCGATCCACCGTCCCGCACCCGGATGTGGCTCAAGGTCGACTCGCGAAGGATGAGGAATAGCAGGAGCGCGATCGAGCCGAGGAGGAAGTTCGTTCCGAGCCAGCTGTAATTGATGAAGAAGCCGACCACGAACCCGATCAGCGCCATCAGGAAAGCGGTGATCGTTCCGACATGAGTGAACTCGTCCTGCAGGTGATGCCGCGGAAAGATCTGGCGAAGCCGGTGCTCGAGGCCGGAGCCGCTGCGGTGGCTGGCCGACGCCGCTGAGGATCCGGCGGCTGAGCCGGCGACCGGGTCCGCCTGCGATTTGCCGCAGAAGCGACAGAAGCGGGCGCCCTCCTCGATCGATTTGCCGCACGAACGACAGAACACGGTACCCGCTTTCGCCGCCGGTTCCGAGCTCGACAAGGCCGCCCCATTATACGGGCGTCGATCGCGACCCGCTCGGATTTCCAGACGGCGTAACCAAACGGCGCGCTCCCCCGTTCGACAGGCAACAGGGGAACATTTCAGGGCCACCTGGCGCAAAGGTGCTCCGGTTAGGTTATAATGGCTGAGTCAAGTTTTCGGAAGCAGGATAGTAACGTTTAAGGGGCCAGATTTGATCAGCATCAGGCACGCGACTCACTCAACAACCGCCAGTGGCCTCTCTTCGCTCGACGCTCGCCGGCGCCAGATCCGGCGCCAGCGCCGGTCCACGCTGCGAACCCTCGCGAGCGGAGCGGGGTGGGGAGCAGTTATCCTCGTCTCTCTGTGGCTCCTGTTTTCCGGGATCTTCGGGTTTCTGAGCGCCTAGCCGCCCGCCGGCGCAGCCAGCGTCACCTCGCTCGCTGGCGCAAGCGTAGCCGGCGCGACTTTCGCCGCGTGGTCATCCTCGGCCTCATCGTCGTCTTCCTGCTGCCCCTGATGGGGATCCCCGCGATCACGGCGCAGGCCGTCGGTCCCCTGCCGGCGGTCAGCGGGCTTGCCTCCAACAAGATCGACCAGGACACCCTCATTTACGATCGCCATGGCGCCCTGCTCGCGGATATCGGCAAGTACGGTGACCATCGCATCGTGGTGCCGCTCACCTACATCTCGCCCTGGGTGGTAAAAGCCACCCTCGCCACCGAGGACCGCACCTTCTACTCCAACAGCGGTATCGACCTGGGCGGCATCGTCCGCGCGGCCATCGCGAACTACCAGCACCACAAGGTCAAGCAGGGTGGCAGCACCATCAGCCAGCAGCTGGTGAAGCAGGTCTACATCGGAACGAACGCCCCCGCGGACATTCAGCGCAAGCTGAAGGAAGCCATCCTCGCCATTGAGCTCAACCGTGAATACAGCAAGAACCAGATCCTCGAGATGTACCTCAACACCATCTTCTACGGCAGTCAGACCTACGGGATCGAGGCCGCCGCACGCAGCTACTTCCAGTCCAATGCCCACGACCTCACCCTGGCCCAGGCCGCCATGCTCGCCGGCTTACCGCAGGCGCCGACGCAGTACAACCCGGTGGTGAACTTTCAGTCGGCGAAGCAACGCCAGGCGCAGGTGCTGGCGGCCATGGTGGGCGAGAAGTACATCACCGCGGCGCAAGCCGAGGCGGCCTACGCGGTCAAGCTCCAGATCACTCCCCCCATCACGAAGTTCGAGGCGCCCTACTTCGTCGACTACGTCTTGAAGACGCTCGCCAAGGCCCCCTACAACATCAACAACTCCGATAACAACCGCAAGGGCTACCGCGTCTACACCAGCCTCGACCTGAATTTGCAGCACATGGCGGAGCAGGTGGTGCGCGAGCAGATCGCGCAGAAGGGCGATTTCTACAATTTCCACGACGCCGCACTCGTCAGCATGGACCCGAAAACCGGCGAGGTGCTGGCGATGGTCGGCGGGGACAACTACGACCGGCCCGGCGGACAATTCAACCTCGCCTACGACGTGCCGCGGCCTCCGGGATCGAGCTTCAAGATCTTCACCTACAGCGCCGCGATCGAGAGTCGCAAGGTGAACATGCTGAGCCCGGTGCTCGACGACCCCATGGTCTTCCCCATCGGTGGCGACGGTCCTGGCTTCGTCAGTGGGTTCGCGAAATACAGTCCGCAGAACTACGACCGTCACTATCACGGCACCCTTCCCTTGAAGATGGTGATGGGCAACTCGCTCAACATCCCGGCGCTGAAAGTCGAGCTGCGCACCGGGATCCCCGCGGTCGTCGACATGGCGCACCGCCTTGGCCTGACCTGCCTCGGCGAACCCTGCGGCGACAGGAGCGCCGACCAATACGGGATGAGCCTGACGCTTGGCGCCTATGCCGTGCGCCTGGCCGATATGGCCACCGCCGCCTCCACCCTGGCTACCCTCGGCGTCCGCCACCGCGAGGCGCCGATCCTCAACATCAAGGACGGGCTTGGAAAGGATGTCTTCACCTATGACCCGGCCAAAAACGAGTACCGAGCCGTCGATCCCAGCGTCGCCTTCATCATCGCATCGATCATGTCGGACGATCGCAACCGCTGCATGTCGTTCGGCTGCCACGGCGACCTGACGCTGGCTGGACGCCACGTCGCCGCCAAGACGGGCACGACGAACGACTTCAAGGACAACTGGACGGTGGGCTTCACGCCCAGCCTGGCGACGGCCGTCTGGGTCGGCAACCCCGACAACAAGCCGCTCAGCCACAACTCCACGGGCATCGTCGGCGCCGCACCCATCTGGCACAAGTTCATGACCCAGGCACTCGGCGCAACACCGGACGAGTGGTACCCGGTGCCCGCCGGCGTCCACCAAATTGGCCAGGACTTCTTCCTGCCCGGCACCGAAAATCTGCCGAAGACGCTGGCGCAACCGTGGCCGCAGTGCAAGTTGCCGGCGAACTACAACCCCTACTCGTTGACCTACAGCCAGATCACGGTCGACGGCGTGTATTGCATCATCAACCCGCCGCCACCACCGCCAGCGCCGGCGCCGACGCCGACGCCAACACCGACGCCTTGCCCGCCGGGGCCCCCAGGGCAGTGCAAGCCGACTGACTGACGGCGAGCGACTAGGCTAAGCGGTCCCCGGTTGGTCGCTGGACGCCTTTTCGGTGCTGCGACCCTGCTCACCGTCGCCGAACGGCCTGCGGGACGCCAGCTCACCGGCGCGATCGCGCAGCTCGATGCCGCGTTGCATCAGGTCGTCGCGCATCTCCTCGCCGGACTTGGGTGCGAGCAGCAACGCAAGCCCGAAGCCCACGGCAACCCCGATCAGCAGCCCGGTGACGAAGCGCTCCACGCCGCTGTCGTCCTCCTGGGTGAGCCGGGTGCGGCGCAAGGCCGCGACCGCGTCCGACAGGCGGTCCTTCACCTCGAAATCCTGGGCTGCCTTGTTGGCCCGATCGAGCAACTCACTTAACCGATCGACCGTCTTCTCTACCGTCTGATCCATCGTCGTCCTCCCTATGGCCGCCTGACCTTGCTTTCGGTTCCGCCTGCCGCCCGCCGCCGGGGTGTGGCCGTCGAGGCCGCGGCCCCGCCGCGATCGGCCGACAACATGTTCTCCGCCTGACCCAGGAGCCGCGAGACCCGGCGCCGCGTATTCACGCCCGAATCGGGGGCGTAGAGCAGCGCGAGGATCGCCCCGGCGATCGCGCCATGCGTGACACCTCGCAAATATCCCATTGAAAAATTGCACTCCTGCGTGGAAACGACGACCGTGCCGCCGAACGGTACCCGCCATCGTATCACGTGTCCTGGGAGCACCCGCCGCTCCCCCGCAGGTACCGAAAATTCAGGTTTTTGAGGGAGGTTGAGGTATACTAACCACCGTCGGAAAGGGGGGAAAGGTGACAGGCGCGATGTCCATTTTGCGAGTTCTCGTCCTAAGGAGGGGACATGAGTGAGGTAGTCGACGAGGACGTAAACGTCCTGTTCATTGAAGACGACCCGGCGGTGGCCGAGATGTACAAGCTCAAGTTGGAGCTGGATGGCTACCGGGTCACCGTGGCCAAGTCCGGCGAGGAGGGCCTCGACCACGCCAAGAACCAAGTGCCCGACATCGTCTTCCTCGACATTCGGCTCCCCAAGATGGACGGATTCGCGGTGCTCGAGAACCTCCGATCCGACGGCGTGACGAAGAACATCCCGGTGATCATCCTCTCGAACTATGGCGAGAAAGAACTGGTCGACCGTGGACTGAAGCTCGGCGCGCTCGATTACCTGATCAAGTCAGAGACGACGCCGGCCAGCCTGAGCCGCGGGGTCCAGGATTGGGTCAAGGAATAGTTAGTTGGTTCCCAATCGCGATCCCCGGATCGGCGGAGCCTTCGACCTCGACAAGCCCCTCTACACGATCAGCGTGGCCTCGGAGATCTTAGAGACGCATCCGCGGACCCTGATGATGTACGAGGACCTCGGTTTGATCGAGCCCTATCGCACCGCCACCAACCGCCGGCGCTACTCGCAGCGCAACGTGCGCAAGCTGCAGGTGATCCAGCAATTGACGCGGGAAAAGGGCGTCAACCTGGCGGGCGTCAAGTACATCCTCATGCTGCTGGAGTCGTTGAAGAATGGCGGGGTGAAGCCGCCCGACGACCTCAAGCAGGTCTACGACCTCTACGAAGAGATTATTTAGTTAGCTCAGCGCGATCGGCGGTACGCCCTCGCTCTCGTGGGCTGAGCCGCCCGACGCTTCCTCCCAGTCATCGGCTTCCGCGGCGGCGATCTGAGCCGCGACCGCCGACTTGACTTCAGGCGAGACCACGATGATCGGTGGGACAATCTCCTCGAGGATCAACCGGTCCAATTCCGGGCCATCGATCGTCTCCACGATCTGTAGGTGCTCGGCGATCCGCATCAGGGTTGCGCGGCGCGTGTGGCAGATGTCGTAGGCCTGGCGGTAGGCAGCATCGATCAAGGCCTTGACCTCGGCGTCGACATCGGCCGCGGTCAACTCCGAGAAGAACTGGCTGTCGCCATCGCCTTTCCGATGCAGCGTCACGAGGCCAAGTCGCTCACTCATCCCGAACTCGCAAACCATCTGGCGCGCGATGCTCGTGGCATGCTCGATGTCCTGCTTGGCGCCGGTGGTGACGTCGCCGAAGATGATCTCTTCAGCGGCGCGGCCGCCCATAGCGGCGGCCATGCGGGCGTTGAGCTCGGATTTCGACGTCAGGTAGCGGTCCTTCAGCGGCAGCTGGATGGTGACACCCAACGCCTGCCCGCGCGAGACCACCGACACCTTGTGCACCGGATCGCTCTTCGCGATCGACTTCATGACCAGGGCATGGCCGACCTCGTGGTAGGCGATGATCGCCTTCTCCTCGGGCGTGATCATCCGGCTGCGCTTTTCCGGGCCCGCCATCACCCGCAGGCTGGCCTCCTCGAGCTCCTGCGTGCCGATCGCCAGCTTCTTGTTCCGCGCCGCCAGGATCGCGGCCTCGTTGAGGAGATTCGCCAGATCGGCACCGGTGAAGCCGGGCGTCTGCCGCGCCACCACGTCGAGGTCGATGTCCGCGGCGAGCGGCTTGTGCGCCGCGTAGAGGCTCAAGATGGCGCGCCGTCCGTTGAGGTCGGGCGCGTCGATCGCCACCCGCCGATCGAAGCGACCAGAGCGCAAGAGCGCCGGGTCGAGCACGTCCGGGCGGTTGGTGGCCGCGATCACGACCACCGCGCAGTCGGTGTTGAAGCCGTCCATCTCGACCAGCAGCTGGTTCAGCGTCTGTTCGCGTTCTTCGTTGGTCCGGATCTGCGCGCCGCCGCGCTTCCGGCCGAGAGCGTCGATCTCATCCAGGAAGACGATGCACGGGGCGTTCTTTTTGGCATGCCGGAACAGGTCACGCACCCTGGCAGCGCCGACGCCGACGAACATCTCCACGAAATCCGAGCCGCTCAGCGAGAAGTAGGGAACCTTGGCCTCGCCCGCCACCGCGCGCGAGAGGAGCGTCTTGCCTGTGCCAGGCGGGCCGACGAGCAGGATCCCCCGCGGCATGCGCGCCCCCAGTTGACCGAAACTGCCGGGCGCCTTCAGGAATTCGACGACTTCTTCGAGCTCGTGTTTCGCCTCGTCGACGCCGACCACCTGCGAAAAGGTGACCGGCTCGCCATCAGCGGCGCGGGACTCAGCCAGATGCTTGGTCATCGCCCCCATCGGATTTCCCATAAGGTTTGAGCGCCGGAGCAGGATGAACAGGAGCGACAGCAGGACCAGCAGCCCCAGCAGGTTCGGCAGGACGGTCGCGACCGAGGTCTCGTCGGTGGACTGGATCGCGACCTTGACGTTATGACTGCGCAGGTACTGCTCGGTCGAGCCCATCGATGATTCCTTCTCGATGGTCCACGATTGCCGCCCCGCGGAGTCCGTCAGCAGGATGCGCTGGCCGCTGATGCTGGCCGCGACGACCTGCCCGCGATCGACGCGATCCAGCACGTCGCTGATCGGCACGCTCGGCTGGTTCCAGACCGTGTTGGCCCCCGAGTGACCGATGAACCAGAGCCCACCGACGATGAGCACCCCCAGCACAGCGAGCGCGGGCACGACCACCCATTTGCGGCGCAGGGCCGATGGGACAAACAGACGGCGAAAGAACGTTTTCATTGGTTCCTCAACCCCTCTCCTTAGTACGCGACTGGCTGGTCGGGTAGAGCGATCAACGCCTTCGCCGCGATTCCTCCTGCGCTGTCTCGTTGCCAGAACTGGTAGGTGGTGATCGCTTGTTGCTCCTCACCGGTGACGCCGTTGTCGGCATTCGCCAGCCGGTAGTAGGACCAGCTGATGCCGCCCTGGGCGCGTGTCTCATTCATGGAGGTGACGATCTCATCGCCGGGCGGAGCGCCCGGCGTACCGTACTCGGGCGCGGCATCGTAAGCCTGCGCGGTGATGGTCAGTGGACGGTTGAACGGGTTCACGCCCGGGTCGCGAAACTGCTGGAAGACCTGGTCGACGTAGGCTCGTGTCCCGTCAGCGCCGCTGTACTGCGGGAGCCCGGTCGCGCGCCAGTAGACCATCGGCGCGAAGACCTGGCAATAGCGCGACATCGTGGCGTAGGCGTAGCCGGGATGGTCGTAAGGGGTGGGCAGCGTGCTCGCAATCAACAGGTAGCGCTCGCCCAGCCCGTTCATCCCCTGAATGCCGCCGCGAATGCCGCCGAGGTACTGGCCGACGTTCGGGTCCGAGGTACTGTCGCCCTCGATCGTCAGCGCCAACCCATCCAGGCGCTGGCCCTCCTCCTCGAACTGCGCCGCCGCCAGCGCATCGGCAGTGTCGGAGGTCGGGTCGTCCAGCATCGGCTCGATCCAGCCGATGATGCTCAGCCCGTGCGCGTGCGCGATCGGCAGCAGGTCCTGCAGCGCCGACGCGCCGTAGAAGTGGCGTCGCGAGTCGGCGATCCGGATGTAGAGGTGGCTGAGGTCAGCGCGGACCGCGGCATCGACGATGGCCGCGGCGCGGTCGGCGTCGGGATCGTTCCAGTCGCCGTCGAAGATCATCAGCCAGGCGCCCTTGCCCTTGACGCCGTCGAGCGGTGAGCGAGGTGTTTGCGCAAAGGGCCGGGCGGAAACGGGCACCTTGACCACGGCGGCGACCGGCCGGCCGAAGCTGTGCATCACCTGGGCGGCCTGAGCCTGCTCCTGGGCGCGCGCCTCCAGATAGGCCCGCAGCCCGAAGGGCGGGGTGAGGAGCGCGAGAAGCATCACGCCCAGCACCACCTTTCCTCCAAACGCCGTAACTTGCCGTAAGATGCCCGACATGCTCGTAGGGACGGCTCTTGCGCCGTTCGGGCGAGAGACTAACGACAAGCTCGGGCGCGTTCAAGCGCGAGGTCCCACGGCTAAGGTGATATGCCCCCGCACAGTCAATGGGTGATCTTTTCCACTCCGTCACGTTCCGCACAGTGACGCCACAAGTTGCCGCAAACGTCGGCGGCGTTCGCTGTTTATCACTAATGCTGATATGTTCGGTATAATCCTTTACAGTATTGCGTTCTGGAGGGCAGCACTTGGCCTTGCCGCATAAGTCGAGCGAAGTCTCCGACATGTTCGACATCGAGCCGCGCACGCTCTTCGTCTACGAGAGCGAAAACTTGATCGCCCCCGAACGGACCCCCACCCAGCGGCGCCGCTATTCGCGGCGCGACATCGAACGCATCCGGCTGATCCGGGAGCTCACCACGGTCCACGGCATCAATCTCGCCGGGGTGAAGGTGATCTTCTCGTTGATGGAGGCGGCAGTGCAAAGCCGCCTGCAGATCCCGGAGACCGAGTTTCCGGAGCTCGCCGGCGCCCGGCATCTCTGGTCCTGAGCCGCCCCGCCTAGATCGAGCCCTCGCGCCCTGCCACCGGGACGGTGTCCTCTCTCGCCCGTTCGGGCTGCCGCGCGGCCGACGGCTCGACCAGGTCGCGGATGTCCTGCAGCTGGGCCGAGATCCAGCGCGCGACGTCGTTCTGCTGGACCACGGCGCGCATCTTCTCGGCGCGCGCGTGCCGTTCGACGGGATCCATCAGCAGCGCCCGGTGAAGCGCCTGCGCGGTCGCGTCGACATCGAAGGGATTGATGGTGATCGCCCATTCGCCGAGCTCTTCGTGAGTGCCGGCGTTCTCCGAAAGGACGAGTGCGCCGCCACGGCGGTTCACCGTGATCCCTTCCTTGGCCACCAGGTTCATGCCGTCGTAGATGGGATTCACCAGCAGCACGTCGAACTGCTTGTAGCCGGCCACCGCCCGGTTCATGTCCTCGCGCAGCTCCAGGCGGATCGGTTGCCAGTCACCCGAGGCGAACCGGCCGTTGATCACGCGCGCCATCTGCACCACCTGGCGGGCGTACTCGCGATACTCCGGCACATTCTGGCGCGTCTTCTGCAGCATCGCCCAGAAGACGACGCGGCGGTGCCACTCCGGATGAGCCTGCAGGAGTCGCTCGTAGGCGATGAACCCTCGGATGATGTTCTTGGAGAGGTCCATGCGGTCGACCCGGTAGACGAGCTGCTCGGGACGCCAGCGCAGCACGTCGCGCTCCGCGCGCTCCACCGCCGGGCTTGCCGCGCTTCGCTCGAACTCGCGAACGTCGATCGAGATCGGGTAGCGACGCACCCAGATGGTGCGGCCTCGGTAGAACGCGGTCCCCTGACGAAAGTCCACGGGCAGCCCCATGTTTTCCTCGCAGGTCAGCAGGAAGTTGCGCACGTCAGAGTAGGTCTGGAGGCCGATGATGTCCGCCGCCAGCAAGCCGTCCATGATCTCATCGCGCATGTAGTGCGGCAGCACCTTCCAGTACTGCGGCGTCGGCCAGGGGATGTGGACGAAATGCTGCAGGACCGCATCGGGCAGCTCGCGTCGAACCAGCCGCGGCACCAGGTAGAGGTGGTAGTCATGCGAAAGGACCAGCGGCCGCTTACGGCCCCGTCGGGCCTCGCGGACGATCTGCTGGGCGAAGAGCTGGTTCACCAGGCGGTAGCCTTCGGTCCAGGCTCGGTGGGTCGTGTCGTCGAGCACCGGCGCTTCCGCCAGATTCCACAGGTAATGCTGCACGAACCACAGCAGTGGGTTGGCGATCGTGTTGTAGTACAGGTCGTACGCCAGTCGCGGCGGATTGACCCAGCTCACCTGGAATCGGGAGCCGTCGGTGGTCTCCACCATCATCGGTTCGCCGCCGTTTCCGAGGTCGAGCTCGCCCTCGAAGCCGTCGCGCACGGAGGCGACCCAGACCGCCCCCGTCGACTGTGCCAGTCCGGAAAGCCCGGTCACCAGCCCGCCTGAGCCGCGCACGAAGCGTTCCCGATCGGCCGGATCCGGCGCCAGGTCAACCGGCGGGCGGTTAGCGGCCACGATCGGGTGGAAGTCCTTGAGGAGGCGCCGGGTGTACTGCTCGATCGCCAGCATGGGGTTCGTCTAACTCTACGCGGGATCTTCGAGATCGCCTTTCGGAGGCGGCACCCGGCTTGCGCGGGTAGCCAATATGTGATATCGTGAATATAAAGTTAAGGCCCAGGCAGCGGGCGCGTGGCGCGCCCAAGGGGTTAGAGGCGTGGGAAAACGAAAGCGGACGCCGGCGATCGCTCCCGGGCGGGCGGTCTTCACGCCCAGTATCGCGAGTGAGATCCTCAACCTCCACCCGCGCACCCTGATGATCTACGAGAGCGAGAACCTCATCAAACCCCAGCGAACGGCCACCAACCGGCGCCGATACTCGGAAGACGACATCCGGCGGGTTCGCGTGATCCAGTTCCTCACCCGGCAGAAGGGCGTGAACCTTGCGGGGGTCAAGTACGTGCTCCGGCTGATCGCCTCGCTGGGCAACCAGGGTCTCGATCTGAACCAGGTCCGCGAACTGGACACGCTACAAGAAGTGTCGGGCAACGGCCTCAGCGCGTGATTTCAGCACTATCTCACCGCCCTTTCCACACCTCGCCGCCCTTTCCACATCTCGCCGCCCTTTCCACGCCGGGGGCGGCTAATCGGGGGCGGCTATTTGCGAAAACCCTTGACAGCCTTTCCCAACTATGTAACAGTTCGCATATCAGCTTTCGTGCGTAAGGGAATCCAGTGTATTCGGGGTCAGTGAAGGGAACCATTTAGATGTTGAGCGATGCGATCGAAGAAATACACCGGGAGTTCGAGGCGGCGGCCGATCGGCGGAACCAGGAGCTGAAGCGGAGAGCCGACGTGCGCCGGGTCGACGACTTTCTCCTCTCGATTGAGGACATCATCGAGAACCGGCGGGGCGCCGTCCCGGAACCCCTCGTGGACGACATCACCCGGTTCGTGCGCCCGCTCAGCCGCAAGCTGCTGCGCGCCCTCAACCGCAACGTCACCCGTGACCCGGTGCGGGTGCTGGACGTGCTTTTTGATTGCCAGCAACTCCTGCTACCGCGGCTGATGGTGGCGTAGTTCCGACGTAAGGGGGGTCCTCCCCGAAGAAAACCGTCAGCCAGCACGCTCAATAAGCCGGATAGCCGTTGCAGTTGAATCCGGTCTGTGCGTGAAATAGCCTGTGCGGCCGGTCGGAGTACCCTGCTGAGGATCCCTTGATGCGCCCAACCGTGGCCCGCGGAAGCGGGTTAGCAGCGACGTTGCGACGTCGCTGGTGGATTTTCCCCATCGTTCTGCTATTGGTGGCCGCTGCGCTGGTGCTCCGCGCGCTCTCCGCGCCGCTGGCGGTCAGTGCCAGCGTCGCCGACGGCGACCATGCCGTCGTCCGGACCTCGGCGGTCGCTCTGAGCTTCAACCAGGACATGGAAGTGACATCGGTCTTAGACGGCTTTCGCATCATTCCATCGGCCCCGTACACCGTGGTCGTCAAGAGTCCGCGCGCCTTCGAATTCCATCCGCAACTGGAGCCCGACACGGCCTACCGGATCCAGGTGATCGGGGCCCGCAAGGCGGTGGGGTTCGGGAGTGAGAACTATTCAGTCGCGTTTCGGACCGAGCCCGCGCCCAGGGTCACCGGTGCGACGTTCAACGACGCGCCGCTCGCCGACGGCCAGCAAGCCGTCGTCCTGCGCGGCAACCTCAACGTCGCCTTCTCGCAGCCGATGGACGCCGCACGGACGTCCGTGTTCCTGGACGGGGCCGCCCTCGACGGCAAGAGCATCACCTGGGACTCGACGGGACAGAGCGCCACGATGGCCGTGACGCTCAGCCATAGTCGCACCCACACATTGCTGGTCCCAAAGACGGCGACGAACCGCAAGCAGGACCTCGCGGTCGCCGACTGGACCCTCAGTTTCACCACGGTGGTACAGGTGCCGTCCGCGGGATCGACGGCGCGGATCGGGACGTCGGGTGCGCCGATCATCATCCAGATCGAGAACAGCTCGCAGCCGTCGGTCCGCCCGCAGACCGGCATGCAGCAGGCCGACATGATCTACGAGTACATCAGCGAGTTTGGCATCCCTCGCCTATCCGCCGTCTACTGGCATCCCCCATCCAGCCTGATCGGGCCGGTTCGGAGCTGCCGCCTCATTACGGTGCAGCTGGAGCAGATGTACCGCGGCATGATCTATTGCTCTGGCGCGAATGACTACGTCCTCGGTCAGGTCTGGAAGTGGCCGAACGTGGTCTATGACTACTTCTACATGTACCCCTACATGTACCGGGCCTCGGATCGCTATGCGCCCCACAATGTGATCGCCCGCCCTGACCAGATCGCGGCCCATACGGCGCAGGCGAATCTGCCGGCGCTCAACTATGACATCGCGCCGGCTCACCCCGATGTGCCGCTCCCGGGCGCGACGCCGGCGACCAGCGTTTCGATCCCGCAACATGGGGCCGTCTGGCGCTATGATGCCAACTCGCATGAGTACCTCAAGTGGCAGGACGGGGCGCCGTTTACCAACGTCGGCACCGGCCAGGTCCATGCCAAAAACCTGATCATCGAGCGCGTCCCATCGCGCCTCGACACGAGCCCGGGCAACACCGGCGTGCACCATACCTACAACACCGAGTACTACGAGCTGGCTGGCGAAGGAAGCGCCGACATTTACTCCGACGGCGGGATGATCCACGTGACATGGAAACACCCCAATCGCGACGTACCCGTTGTCTACTACGATGCCAGCGGCAACCCGGTGGACCTCAACACTGGGCTGACCTGGGTTCACGTTATAGGGAGTGATCAATGACCTGGATGCACACACTTCGCGAGCGCTGGTGGCTGGCGCCGATCGCCATCCTGGTGGTCGCGGCCGCCCTCGTGATTCGCTTCATCACCACCCCGCTCGAGGTGAGCGCCAACGTCAACGACGGTGACCAGTCGGTCCCCCGAACGGCCACCATCGATCTCCACTTCAACCAGGAGATGAAGCCCGAGTCCGTCCAGCACGCCTTCAGCATGACGCCGCCCGTGATGGTCGCCTTCAAGGCCGTCAGCCCCAAGGAGTTCCAGTTCCGACCGACGATGAAACCGAGCACCGCCTATCACGTCAGTCTCAAGGACGCGCAGAACACCTCAGGGCGTGGCGTCAGCAGTGGTTTCAGCTTTAAAACCGAGCCCGCGCCGGCCATCTCGGCCGTCATGGTCGACAGCAAAGCGGTCGTCGACGGCCAGCAAGCGGTGAAGCCGACCGGCGAGGTCAAGATCAATTTCTCCCAGCCGATGGACGGCGCCAGGACGCCGATCTCACTGGACGGCAAGCCCTACGACAAGACGATCACCTGGGCGAGCGATGGGAAGAGCGCAACCCTCGGCGTCAAGCTGGGGCACAGCCGCCAGTACCAGCTGTCCATCCCGCAAACCGCGGTCAACCGCAAGCAGGACCCGCTGGCGGCCGACTGGAAGCTGTCGTTCACCACCGTCATCGAGGTGCCGTCACAGGGCGACCCCACGCGGATCGGGTCGGGCGCGCCGACCATCATCCAGGTCGAGAACAGCATGGACGCCCGCCCGCAGGCGGGGATGCAGCAGGCCGACATGATCTACGAGTACATCAGTGAGGGGTCGATCCCGAGACTGAGCGTCGTCTACTGGCACCCGCTTCCCGACCTCGTCGGGCCGGTGCGCAGCTGCCGCTTGATCACCATCCGCCTGGAACTCACGTACCGCGGGATGATCTACTGCTCGGGCGCGAACGACTATGTCCTCGGGATGGTCTGGAAGTATCCGAACCTGGTCAACGACTACAGCCACGGGGCGGGCAACGTCTTTTTTCGCGACAACGCCACCCGGTACGCGCCGCACAACGTGATGATGCACGGCAACAATGTCACAACCTTTACCGCGCAGCAGAACCTCGCCGCTCCGACCTACGACATCGCTCCCAAACACCCCGATGGGACCTTCACCGGGGACCCGGCGCCCCAGATCATCGTTCCCGATCATGGTGCCGTCTGGCAGTACGACACGGGCTCCAAGCAGTACTTCAAATCCCAGGACGGCGCGCAGTTCATGAATGTCGGGACCGGCCGGGTGCACGCGAAGACTGTCATCGTCGAGTACGTCAGCTCGCACCTCGATCTCAACCCGGCGAACCGCTTTCATGGCTACTACACCGAGGCGTACGAGCTCACCGGTGACGGCCGCGCCGACATCTTCGTCGACGGTGTCCTGATTCACGCCACCTGGCATCACCCGGATCCGAACGTCCCCACGGTCTATCTCGATGCCAGTGGAAACCCGATCGACCTGGACAACGGGCTGACCTGGGTCCACGTGATCGGATCGGAGAAGTGGACCGGAGTCGGCTGATCGCGTCGAGGAAAAGAACGCCTCAAACGCTCGCATCGCACTGACGTCTCAAACGCTCGTGTGGCAGGAACGCGCCATTCGCGTGGGGCGACGCCCCGAGCGCGGCTCGCGTGGGCCGGCGGGCCCGCGCGACAATTAAGTCGTGCCGGACGTCAAGACGACCGTCTATATCGTCCCGCATACCCACTGGGACCGCGAGTGGTACGAGACGTTCGAGACCTTTCGCGGGCAGCTGGTCGACCTGTGGGATCAGTTGCTCACGCTCACCGAGGCCGATCCTGACTTCCGCTTCCTGATGGATGGCCAGACCGTCGTGATTGACGACTACCTCGAGATTCGCCCCGAGGCACGAGCCCGCCTGGAGCGCGCGGTCCGCAGCGGCCAGATCCAGGTCGGGCCCTGGTATACCCTGCCGGATGAATTCCTCGTCAGCGGTGAAACGCTGATCCGTGATCTGCAGCGCGGGCTCGCGTCGGCCGACGTCCACGGCGGCTCGATGCGGGCCGGTTATTTGCCGGACTCGTTCGGCCACGCGGCGCAGATGCCGCAGATCTACCGGCAGTTCGGCTTCCGGTATGCGGCTGTCTGGCGGGGCGTGCCGCTCGCGATCGACCGCGTCGCCTTCACCTGGGAAGCCCCCGACGGCAGCCGGATTCTCACCGCCTACATGGGCAATTCCTACTCGCAGGGGGTGGATCTCCCGACCGAGCCCGACGCCCTGGCGGCGCGCATCGCGAGCGCGCTGCAAGCCATCGCCCCGTTCCGACCGACCGCAGACGTCCTGCTCATGAACGGCAATGACCACGTCCTCCCGCAGGCGGATCTGACCGCGGCGGTGCGAGTGGCAACCCGACGTCTCGACGGAACCCTGATCCGGCTCGCTCGCCTCGACGACTACCTGGCACGGCTACCCGAGCACGGCTGGCCCCGCTGGCGCGGTGAATTGCGTTCGTCGGCCCGCGCCAACATCCTGATGGGGACGCTTTCGGTTCGGGCGCCTGACAAGCAGCGATACTTCGAGGCCACCCGTTTGCTCGAGCGGATGGCGGAGCCCATCGCCGCGTTGACCGGGGTCGATGATGGGACCGCGCTCGAGCAGGCCTGGACGCTGATCCTGCAAAACGCCGCGCACGATACGGCCTGTGGCTGCGGCATCGATGCCGTCGCCGAGGAATCGAGGCGCCGGAGTAGTGCGGCGATCGAGGTCGCCGGGCGGATCATCGATCGTGGCCTCCCGCGGCTGGCCGGCGCCGGACAGGTCTGGAACCCGAGCCCATTTCCGCGACAGGGCCTGCTCGAGGTTGAGGGCGCACTGGTTCTCACCCCCGTCGTCCCCGGAGGCTGCGTGATTTCCCTGACGACCGCGACTCCGCCGGCCCCGGTCACCGTACACGGAACTCGGCTCGAGAACGACCATCTCGCCTGCGATCTTCTTCCCGACGCGACGCTGGCGATTCTGGACCGGCGCACGGATCTGCGCTACCAGGGGCTGCACCGGCTGGTCGACGAAGGTGACGCCGGCGATGAGTACAACTTCTCGCCGCCCGCCGGCAACCCGCAGCCGGCCGATCCCATCCGCAACGTCAGAAGTGCGGTCCTGGAAGACGGGCCACTTCGAGCCCGCCTGGAGGCGCGGTTCGATCTCGCGGTCTTCAGCGGACTCAGCCATGATCGGCGGAGTCGCGGCGACGTGGAGACAGCGCTGCCGATTCGACTTACCGTGTCGCTCGAAGCCGACCGACCACGACTCGACATCGAGCTCGAAGTCATCAATCGAGCCAGCGATCATCGACTTCGTGCCCATTTCCCGTTGCCCTTTCTGGCGAGCGATTCCGCCGCTGATACCGCGTTTCATGTGACGGCCCGCGCTGTGGCCGCCGCTCGGCGCGATCCCGGCGCCGCGGAACTGGAGCTGCCCACCTACCCGATGTGGTCATTCGTCGATGTGAGCGATGGCCGCGCGGGCGTCGCGCTGATCGCTCACGGTATGCACGAGTACGAGGTGCTCCCGGGCCCGCCCCAGGAGCTCGCCCTCACGCTGCTGCGCTCGGTCGGCTGGCTGTCGCGGGATGACCTCGTCACCCGCATCGGGCATGCCGGTCCCGAGATGGAGACGCCGGGCGCCCAGGTGCCGGGCGGACACCGATTTCGCTACAGCCTCTTCTTCCACGCCGGCGACTGGCAGGAGGGAGGCGTGTGGCGCGCGGCCGAGTCGGCCCTCCTTCCGCTGGTACCAGGACGAGGCGCGCCCGTCAGCACGGCGGCCCCGATCGTCGAGCTGGAGCCTGATTGCATCCAGCTGACCGCGCTGCTGCCGCGACCGGGAGGCTACGACCTGCGGTTTCTCAACGCCTCGAGTGAGTCACGAGAGGCACTCGTTCGACTGCGGCCCCATCCCGCGGACGTTACGGTGATCACCCTCGGCGGTGTTGTGCGCGAGCAGCTGACGCCGCGGGACGGCGTGCTAAGGTTTCGCGTGCGTCCCTGGGAAATCGTGACCTTGCGCGCGACCCGCTAGCGAAGCCGCCGGAAGATCGTCTGAGGCGACCTACGCCGCCGCGAACGCCTTCTCGTGGTTCATCCAGCGGGGCAGCGCGTTCAGGAGGGCGGGACCCTCGACCTGCGTCTTGATGACGTACTCGAGGGCGCCGAGCTGGATGGCGCGCTTGATCAGGGTGGGCTCGCTGAAGTTCGACATCACGACCACCGGCGTGTTCTTCGTTTCATCGGACGCCCGGAGAGTCTGCAGGACCAGGATGCCGTTCTGGCGCGGCATCATGACGTCGAGCATGATCAGCTGTGGCTGGAGACGGGTGCAGAGATCGACGCCGGACACCCCGTCATTGGCCACTTCGACGCGGTAGCCGTTGCCTCGAAAGAGCGTCGCGTAGTAGGTGGCCGCGGTCGGATCATCCTCGATGATCACCACCGTCCCCGCGCTCGGCCCGTCAGCGCCGTCGGCCGCCGGTGTCGCGGGGACCTCCGCGGCCGGGCTTTCCTCGGGCTCACTGATGGCGACCACTTCGGGCTGGGGCTCAGGCTCGGGTGCCGCATTCCAGGGCCGCCACGGATCGGCCTCGGTGGTCTCCAGGACCGGTTCAGGTGTGGGCGCCTGCTCGTCGGATGGAGGCTCGGCCACGACCGGCTCCGGCTCCGATGCGGCAGGCTCGGCAGCAGGCTGGGCGACGTGCGTGGAAACCGATTCCTCGCCGAACAGCATCGAGCGCATCTTCCCCCGCGCATCGTGGCTGGGCTCTGGTTCCGGCTCTGGCTGCGGCTCCGGTTCGGCTACCGGGGTTTCCGCTTCCGAGACGGCGGCCGGCTCTGGCTCCGGTTCGGGCCCTTTCTCGGCGCGAGCGGGAATCTCGTCGGTTTCGGCCTGAACCTCCGGGCCGAAGCGCAACGGCAAGAAGTCCGCCTCTGCCGGTGCCTCGTCCGCGGGCGCGGTCGCATCCTCGGCCGCTGCCGGTTGCGCGGCGGTCGGCTCAGGTGTGGATGGATGGGCGGGGGCGGGTGGCGCAGGCGCGGCGGGTGCAACCGCGGGTCCTGACGCCGGTGGAGTCCAGGTCGCGGGCGATCCTGCCACGGGCGGCCTCCAGCCCGTGGTCGGTGCGGGCTCCGTCTTCGCCTGCACCATCTTTTCGAGGTTCTCGAGGACGTTGAAGTTGAAGCGACGACGCTTCGGCTTTCCGCGGCGGCCCGCATCCCCGGCCGACGGTTCCACCGCAGGAGGCTCGGCGGCAGGCGCAGAGCCCGCGAAGTTCGGCGCCGGGGCCGGCGCACTCGGACTGCCCGGCGGTACGAAACTCGCCGGCGCCGCAGGTCCGCTCGTCACGGGCGGAAATGCTGGGGGTCCGAACGGCGATCCGACCGGCGGGGCATACGGCCCGGGCACGCCTGGTGGTGGTGCGATCGGCTGAGACATTGGCTGAGGCGGCTGCTGAGGTTGATAGAACGGAACGGGGCTCGGCGGGGGACCCTGCGTCCCACGTCCGGCGCCGGCCGGGTAGCCGCCCCAGGGCGATCCCTGCGGCGCGGCCGGGGCGGCCCATGGCACGTTCTGAGGCGCGTACGGCGGCCCGGGTTGGCCCATGCCTGGCTGCGGTGGATTCGTGTTTGGCGCCCAGCCGGGTGGCGACGGCGGTGAGTAGATCTGTGGGGCGATGCCGGCTTTCTGCAGCGCGGTACCGAGGTTGCGGGCGTAGGTGCGGCCGCCCTTCACCGCTGGGAGCGCTCCGCCCCCGATTGGAGCCTCTTCAACGGCGGGGGCTTGGGTGGCGTAGTGCCGACCGCCCCCGCTTGATCCGGTCGACTTCGTCGCCGCCAGCTCGCGGTGGAGCCGTTCGTTCCGCCAGCGCGCGACGAGCAACCAGACGGTGAACCAGGCCAGCAGCAACCCCAGCAGGACAATGACCTTGTCCCGGTTGGCGAAGACGAGGTGGCTGAAGGGCGTCAGGAAGTTTTGAAGTCCACTCATTTGCCGCTCCCGCCTGTAGAAAGATGGCCGCCGACCACCGGGCAGGGGCGCTGGCTGGGCGCAGGCACGTTAATAGAACGCTGAGTGGCAGAAAGGCTGTCACTCGTGAGAAGCGGACGTTACCGGACCGTCACCGGTGTCGGGCTAAGTGCGCTCCGCGAGGCGGCGGTAGCCCTCCTGCAGACGCGGAATCAGCTGCGCGAAGTTGATCGCCCACCCGATGCCGACCACGCGATCGGTGAAGATGCGGTCATCCTTCGGGTTCCAGTAGGCGTCGCGGAACCGACTGGGTGTCGGAAACCGGAAGTCGTAGGGGACACCCGCGACCCGTCCGTGCCAGGTCCGCTGACCTTCCGGCTTGCTTAGCTCCTGGGCGACGGCGGCCAGCGTCAGGAAGAGAAGCGCCACCCGTAGCAGGCGACCGATCCGCATCGTCAGCCGACCTTTCGGCCCTGGAAGCCGAGGTTGGGGAGATCGTCCTGGAGGTTCTCCATCGACTTCGCATAAATCCAGTAGTCGACGGCGGCCTTTGAAAAGACGACGCGATCGCCCACTTTTGTGAAGGGAATACTGCGCTTGGCGACAAGGTCGTCGATCAAATCCTTGGGCACACCGAGGTAGCTGGCGACCTGGAGCGAGTTCATCACGTAATTGACGGCGGTGGGATCGTAGATCACGATCAAATCCTCCGGATGCTGTGTTTGAGCCTACCTATAATATGGGTTCGCGCCGAGGCCCAAGGCCCGTTCGTCTAGCTGGTCCAGGACGCTGCCCTCTCAAGGCAGAAATCAGCGGTTCGAATCCGCTACGGGCTATTGACCTTTCCCGAAGGGTCACGTTAGGCGAAGCTGACCCGGCTCTGACCCTAGATAGAAGGAGTCCGGAGGTAGGCCGATTCCGCAGCTCGATATCGTCGACCCTGCCGCTCATGTCCGTTGTCGCTTCCGAGGCCGAGCCCTGCCGATCGAGGCTAAGCGTTCACTGCCTGCCCCATACTTAACTAGGAAGCGGCATTTCAATATTGCAAGGACTCCCGCCCTCTGACCCGTCGATTGCCAAGTCGCTGGCCAATAAATTCGTCCCACGTGGCTTCATCCTCAATTGGCGCCGTTATGTCCTTGGTGGGGCGGTCGAGGCCCTCGCCAGCCTTCTTCAACCTGGCGAGGACCTCCAACTTATTAGCTACGCGAAGATCGGAGTCAACCCAGTAATCAGCGCAGTTGCCGGATTGGCTTATCTGGATATTTTCGAGCCATTCTTCCTCAAGCCCCACGTCGTCGCACTTACGAATCGGCGGCTGCTTCTGATCCAACTATCGATCCCGGATTACCGTCCCAAGCGGCTGAGGCTGGCTGAGGCACGGGAGGCGGTGTCGGTCGTTCGCACCAGGGAAACCTGGTTCTACTCCAGCGTTTGGGTCCGGCAACGGGCCAGCAGCGGCGAGGTACGGCTCAACTTTCCATATTCAAGCTGGATGAAGGAAGCGCGCGCGCTCGTGAGCGCGCTGGCACCGTGACGGTTCTTGGAGACTGGGCCGACTCAGTTGTTCGATTAGTGTCCGCCACGGGCTAATCCCTATTTCCCGTACTGGGCCTCCCCGCGCCTTTTCGCGGTTTAGATGCCTTCGTAAGCCGTCAGCACGGAGCCGAACCGGTTACTTTCCACTCGCCTACGCTCATGTGGGAACTTTTGGTTAGGTAGGACCGTCACATGACCATGCGGGTTGGGTTGCGCGCCGCCATTGCGGTCATTGCTGTCGCAACCGCTATTACGGGCTTCATAATCACCCGGGACGCCGCGGTAGGTATTCCGTTGCCCGGCCCCGCCAACTCTTATCAACCTCAACCAGCGAGCTCAACAGGTCAATACGTCTTCTATGCGAACTCTGGGCACGTCAAGCAGGGCGTCAGGTATCAGTTCCAGCTTTACACGCACTGTGGTTTGAACTTTCTGACCGGGCCCGACTTCGACGGAAGCTTCTGGAAGAGCGTTGGTCCTGGGGATGATGGTTCGGGAAATCCACCGGCCGGATTTGGTAACCCGTACGACAACGGCACTATGACGCTCGTGTCCGCCGACATCGCCGAGTACCACACTTCGTCCGGTGCGTCTATCCGGTTCACCCGACAAGGCAAAACCAAGACAAGTGATCTCTGTAGCTAGCCAGCTCGTCGACGCAGCCAGATCCCCGAGACCAGGAAGACACAGGCGGCCACAAAGCCCGCCACAACGTCTACCGCTATCGTCGACGCCCCGACCGGGCATGGGCCAATGATTCGAACATGCAAGCAGACGCTACCCGGGTGGAGAGCGCATGGAGACGATCGCAAATCCCCCTGGGCCAGAGCACGAGGAGCAGGACACCAGCGACCAAACGCCTGCTGCGAGCGCACGGATCACAAAGTTGCGCTGAGACATTCGTTGAACCAGGGCCATTTTAACCAGCCTCTGTTGCGACGGAATGCGCTAGAAGTTCTGGTTGCTTCTGTTCAATTGTTCGATTAGTGTCCGCCAGCGGCTATGACCATCCTTGGACCCAAGTGGGCCGCGTCCACGGACGTTTTCCGACCTCGAGCTCCCGGACTGCGCACGCGCTACGCAATCGAGGCGACGAATGTGACCTTAGCCGTGGCGTCGCCGGTCCTTTCGCTTAGATCCCACCGGCCGCCATTCCCGTTACTCCGCCGTGAGCAAGACCAAGAGACGGGCTTGCTCAGGGCTTCGCGCGCGGGAGTCGACGTGCACACGAGGCCAAGGCCGACCCGATCAGCAATAGCACCGCGACGGCCGCTCCTCCCAAAATCCAGGGCAGTGCCGAGCTCGGCGGACTGGTGGAGGAGGCCACGGTGATTGTGCGGATGTATCCGGAACACTGATCTTCGAGCGGCTGGGCGGCCCCAACGAAGCCGACCTGGAGAGTCCATGTCCCGGAAGAAGGGAACGCTATCGTGCCATCCCAATACGAATGGTTAGTGCGCCGAGAGGTGAGGGGCACTACGATCCGCTGGGAGCCCGGGCCCGTAGCTACCAGTTGCAGTCCTCGGAATGGAAGGTCGCCGGTCGTCGCCCAGACAGTTATGTCGATAGAAACGGGCTTGGCCGACGGGTCGTTCCAGCACTGCTGGGCGTCTAGCCGGAATGTGTAGATCGCGAGGTGGATGGGCTGTGCCTGTTGAGGCGTCCCAGGCACAACGCTGATCCGAGTCCACAAAACCGCTTCAGCCGTCAAGGGCCAGGCTCCAATTCCAACGGCCGCTACCAGGGCGAGGATTCCAGCTCGAAGTGGCCCTGCGCGGCGTTGGTGGATGGTCATCGTACTAGTGTCCGCCAGCGCCAATGACCTTTTCAACCCAGCGATGAGCCCCTAACTACGACCGATCGCCGAAAGCTTGTTGGTCCAAAGTCACCTGGCGGCGAGCAACCCCAACTCGGGGTTTAACTCCGATGCCCAGGGGAGCGCGCTTCCGGCCAATTCAATTGTTCGATTAGTGTCCGCCACGGGCTACCACCTTCTTGACCGCTACGGCGTGTTGTCAGCGAGAAGGCAAATGCAGCACTCCAGCCTTTCCAGTTCAGCGCAAACCGGGGGAGGGCGCGCTCGTTACTCCTGCATGGCCCGGGCGCGCCTGAATCGCACGCTGTTCTTGAAATGCGCGCGCGTGATGGCCTTGGGCGGACTGGCGTTGCTGGTCCTGGTTATCTTCCTTGGCCACCTCCTCTTCGATGAGCACACCGTTGTGCCCTTTGTAGGCGTCGCGGTCGGGATCTTCTTCACGGGGGTGGCGGCCTACGCCCTGGCGCTAGCGTTGAACCAGGAATTCAGCGGCTTTGAGACCGACACGGCAGACGAGACCTCGGAGCGCGTCCCCGAGGACGTCGCCGACACGTATCAGACCGCGGAGGATTCCTTTCTCAGCGCGCAGCTGGGACTCTGGGCTGCGGTGATCTTCGGCTTCGTGCTCGCCGTCGCCGGCGCGGCGCTCTTCGGTGACCTCGGAGGCTACGCGGGATTTGCCCTCGGAGCCCTCTGCATCTTGATCGCAGGGGCGATCCTCGTTCGCACGTTCATCCGAATGGTTCGAGCCCGCGCCGAGGTCTGGGCTCACCTCGGGCGGCACCAATGGCAGCTCGGGCTTTATCTTCTGGGTTGCGTGGTGCTCGCCATCCTATGGATCCAGGCACGACGCTGGTTGCATACCACCAACCTCGGGCTACTGGACGGTTCCTTCATCGCCTTCGCCATGATGGGCCTGCGGTCGATGTGGCGCAACCTCTGGTGAAGCTTGTCAACTTGCTGACCGAGGCACCAACTCATGAGTGGCACTACCGTTGTTCGAATAGCGTCCGCCACGGGCTCCTTAACCGAACACTATTCGAACGCCCATTCTTAATTCGCCGATGTCCCTCGGAGGGGACCGAGAACGTGGAATGATGGGACCGGGTGGCTAGTTCGCGGGCAAACGCCTTTCTTGTGAACACGATAGGACTCAATGGGACCCCTTTTCCGTTTCGTGTGCGGACCGAAGTCACGCCAGCGCGGATCTGGACGTTGTCTCTCGTTGCGCTTGATGTATCAGACGTCGGTCCCTCTTGGGGAGACATCGCCCTGCCCTACACCTATGTATGGGACGTTGGCCACTACCAGTTCCGCCCAGGGAGCGACCGGTTACTTCTCGACGCGGAGGAGATCGCGAGAACACGCGCCATCGACGTGATGGGATACGACATAGAGTGGGCACGCGCCCACCGGGGTCCAGCGCGCGAAGGGGTTCGCGACCTAATTCGCATTCGGAGTTCCGACCTCCCGCGGTTTGTTGAAGACCTGCACACGTATGACTTCGAGATGATCGACGCGAGCCACGAACTCTCCAAGGCGGAACTCGACGAGCTCATGGTGATCGCCCATACGCGAGAACCAAAAGCCGGGATGCTTGACCCTCTCACGTGGGCAAGCCTCTACGTGAGCAACCATGACGCGTGTTACATGTGGCAGGAGGCCCGGTCCAACGACCTCCTCCGGGCGACAGTCAGCCGCGCTTTAGTCAACTTCACGATAGCTTCGAGTCACACCTACGTGGAGGTGACGGCCCCGACTCCTAGGGTTCTAGACCACCTAATTGAGCCTGCAACCGCGTGGACAGCTCCTCAGGACATGGTCAGGGTTTCGGAGGATGCGATCAGGTTGGCAGTTTGTCGCGGCGACTGGATGCTTGGCCAAGATCTCCCCAGGGAAGCCGCTTACATCGTGCAGTACCGCTTCGAGGCCGGTACGTGGGAATGGCTAGCGGCCTGACCAATAGTCAGACCCGCTGGCGGCCCGAACTCCGCCGGGAGCCGCAGACTTTGTTCGAATAGTGTCTGCCAGGGGCTACTGACCCAACTTTGCTGCCACCGGCCCAACCTTAGGCTGGGGTTCGTTCTCCGCGTCCTGGGTTTTGGAGCACGATTCTCGTAACCGGCCCAATTGGCAAGCTTGGGGCATGCCAGGTTCCGTGACTCTCCCAGCCGTGCTTGTTTGGGCGTTCGAGTGAAGCCTTGAATGCCTCCCCACGGCGGTGTTGCTCAACGATTCTGAATCGACCAGATAAGAGCCCATCTACTGACTCAAAGAAGTCGGCTTCCACGCCCTCGTCGGTGCAGGGAAACCATTCCAGCCAAAAGTAGGCGCCAGCATTGAGATGAAGCTCGTCTCCCTGCAGGTTGACCATTACATCGAAGTCAAGACCCGACTGCTTTGGGATCGCGAGTGAGACATCGACGTTGCCCGGCTCGGTATCCAACGTCATCCTGAGGTGCGGGAATCCCGCCCTTATGGACTTGAACCGTGCGATGACTCTCTGGCGGTCGACTTCCTTTCGGGCCATGACAGCGCAACGCTACACTCGCCCAAGACTGGCTTGTCCCGGGGGGGTTGCCCGTTTCCTCGTTCGAATAGTGTCCGCCACGGGCCATGACCTCTTTCTAGGGCGTCTGCCTTCATAAGCATTCGTGCCCAATTGCGATACCGTTATGGCGCCTCCTTCGTTTTGCGGTTTACCTGAATGCGACAGATCTCGCGCTCGAATCTATTTGCTCGATTAGTGTCCGCCACGGGCTACCAGTGATTCCCACGCTCGCTCCCCTCACGCAGTGAGCCGGCAAGAGGCTTAGGGCAGCGCCGCCGGGAAGCGCAGGGCTCACCGTCTTCGTCTTATGGCGCCTTGGATGGTTCTGGGCATCCGGTTCGGGGTGGTGGTCCTGATGGCCGTCGCATGGGCCTTCACTTCGCGGCTCACCAGGGCCGTCTGTAGGGATCCGGAGCAGCGTCTCTGGGTCCAGCTCCTCACTTTTGTCGCCGCATGTTGCGTCCCGGTTGGAGTCCTGTTGGCCACCTTCGGGACGACAGCCGCGGAGAATCGACCAGCCGGCCTCATTTTCCTGGCCGTGGGAATTGGATGCGCCGCCGGAGCCTGGGCGCTCTCCAGGCGCCGCGCACGCCCACCGGCGCCGGGGACAGAGGAGAGCTTCACGCCTCAGGAACCCGAGGTCCACGCGCAGGGGCCAGATGAGCGAACCCTGGTCGCCGGAAACGCCATCTTTTCGAGAGATGCCATTAATTCCAGCGTCGGTCAAGTGATCCTTACCGATCGGACACTACGGCTGGGCATGCTTGCCATCCCTCGAAGTCTGGTGCGGTCGATCACCTACTCCGTGAAGCGGGATCGAGTCACGATCGAGTTTCAGGATGAGAAGGGTCCGCAGACGATCTGGCTCGGAGGCAAGCAGCTCACCCCCGGGCGTGGCCGGATGACACCAACCCACCGGCTGTTCAATGCGTTAAGGATGGGATTCCTGGAGCCCCACCGGCTCGTCCAGCCAATCGAACTGAAAGCAGTCCCGGGATGGCGGGTCGCGGCGGCAGCCAGCATCGGGGCCATCCTTCTTCTGATCGCGCTTGTGCCCTCGGCCGACCACGGCACCACCCTTCAGCGAGCCGCGGCCAGCTATAAGTCCGCGACGTCATGCGGCGCGCAAACAGCGACCATCGGCTGTCGGCAGACATACAACGGCACCCTGACCAAGGCTGGCGCAGGTCGCCATCCGGACGGTAAGCCCGGCGCCGCAACCTGGCTCGCTATCCGGGTCAGCAGCGAAACGATGTACGCCGACTCGCCGGCCCAGGTATCGTCCAGCGCGTTCCATGTGGGAGAACCGGTCGCGCTTGAACAATACGGCGGCAAGATCACCCGAGCGTCAACCAGCTCCATCTCACTCGACACCTACGACAGTCCGTCCTGGACAGCGCAAAACTTCTGGACCCTGTTCGATGTGCTGGCTGGCGTTGCCGGCATCATGTCTTTGCTGAGCGCCTGGCTGTGGATCCGCTACCTCCGCCGTCCGGATCCGAGGCAGACGATGACTTATCCAGATGCGACATCGACCTGGGGCGCGCATGCCTCCTAGACGTGCGTCTGCCCCGACGCAACCCGAAGAAGATCAGGAGCGAACCCGGATCCAGTTAGGTTGGGCTCTAGCAGGCGCTGTTGGGATCACTGTCCTGTTGCTTGTCCTCTTTGCCATCGTCTATTTATTTTTCGTCGCTCTTGGGCATTTGCGGATCGCTGCCGCCCCACTGAATCAAGCATTGCCTGGACTGGCGCCAATTCAATTGTTCGATTAGTGTCCGCCACGGGCTATTCCCTTTCTACGAGATCGTCGCGTGCAGTTGAGACAGCTATGAAGCGACGACAGTAACCCGGAAGACGATGTCGGGCGCACCGACGTTGCTGGGCATGTGGACGTCGGATTCGATCCACCCGTTGCCCTGCACTCGGAAACTGCCCCGGACGGTTCCGTCGCAGGACGACGAGGCGGAGAGGCGGGGCAGCGTTTTCGGATCGGAGCTGACGGGGAGGCTCCACTGCTGAGTACTGAGCTCCACGTCGATCACCGTTCCTACAGGCACAAGGATTGTCGAGCGGTTCTCAGCGAAAGTAAGACGGATATGCCCCCCGGTAACTGATGGGGTGAGGACGGGCGTTGGCGTGGCCCTAGGGACTCCTGAGACTCCATGAAACGGCTGGCCGCCAGCTGCACCTCCCGGGGTCCATGAGGGAATCGGGTTCACGCTTGCGACCGCCGGACACTCGCGGTGATCGCCTGAGGTGATCGAGCCACGGAGCCACAGAAGTCCCCCACCCAGGATGACGGTGACTCCCAGCGCTGCCAGGAGCAGAATTGGACGCCCGGCCAGCTGGCGAATCGTCGGCACGAGGATATGACGCCACAGCCATCAAAAAGTTCCTGCTCGATCGCGGCGACCCGAGCGCCGTGCCCCGGGTCGCCCCATCACGTCCCGCCTTTCGCGACCGGCCCAATTCAATTGTTCGATTAGTGTCCGCCACAGGCTATGACTCATTTCATTGCGCTAGGTTTAGGCTCGAGTTCACCGAGAGCTTGTCTGCCTATTCCAAGTTGTGGCGACTCGCCGCCAGGCCACGTTGCCAGCCCCGCGCTGACTGCGGACTCTTGACATCTTGAGAAGGACGGCTAATAGTCGTGGCGACGGGGCGAGCCAGGATGGGCCTCGGCCTCCAAGGGGAAACGATCGAGAGAAGGGAGTGGCAAACATGGAAGGTTCACTATTCAAGCGCCTCGGTGGGATGGATTCCATCGCCGCGGTCGTCGAGGATTTCAGGGATCGCGTGGCCAAGGATGATCGGATCAATCAGAAGTTTGCCAAGACAGACTTGGCCCGGCTGAGGCAGATGCTCATAGATCAAGTCTGCGAAGCCGCCGGGGGACCGTGCAAGTACGCGGGGCGCAGCATGAAGGAAGCGCACGCTGGGATGAGGGTGACGAGCGGCGAGTTCGACGCTCTCGTTCAGGATCTTGTGGCCACCATGAACCATTTCAAGGTGGGCAAAACAGAACAGGACGAGATCCTAAGTGTGCTTGGACCGCTCAAGACCGACATCGTCGAGGTGGATTCAAGCCAGGTCGGAACGCCACTGCCCAGGACGTTTCAGCCCGCGCCGGCACTCATGAGATAAAGCTGCCTTTCGCGACGATCCCTCGCGCTAAGCGGGCGGCAGATTCACGAGTCGCGCGCTTTCGTCCCAAAGCCGCTGCGCGACGGCATGGTCCTGGGCAACGCGCGACGGGAATTTAGGACGATTCTTCTCGAAGTACAGGCCCGTCTTGCCTTCGACCTCAGGGCTTGTCGCCAGATACACAATGGTCTCCGCGCCAGCCGCAGCACTGATCATGAATAGCCGCTTCGCCAGGCTGAAGATCGGACGGGCATAGGCGGGGGCACGGCTCCATATGTTGGTGGCGACGGCACCGGGATGGAGAGCGTTCACCGTGACCTCCGTCCCCTCGAGTCGATTCGCGAGCTCGCGGGTGAAAAGAACGGCGGCGAGTTTCGACCGTCCGTAAGCGCGCATGATCTGGTACCCATGCTCGAATCCGAGGTCATCGAAGTCCATCGTCCCGCTGTAGTGGCCGCTTGACGACACGATGATCACACGCGCCGGTGCGCTCGCCTTCAAGACGTCGAGGAGCAGGTTCGTGAGAAGGAACGGGGCCAGGTAGTTCACCGCAAACGTCGACTCGATACCGTCTGGGGTCAAGGTGCGTTTCGTAAATACTGTGCCGGCGTTGTTAACGAGGACGTGCAACTTGTCATACCGGCCGCGGAATTCCTCGGCGAGCCGGCGTACCTGTGCCTGCGATGCGAAGTCGCAAAGAAACGAGTCGACCGTCCTCGATCCTGACCGCTGACGCACCTCCTCCACCTTCTGCGCAGTCTTGTCGGCGTGGCGTCCGATCATGATCAGCCGCGCGCCCATGCGCGCTAACGAAAGCGAGGCCTCCCAACCAATGCCGCTGGTGGCTCCGGTGATCAGAACCGTCTTGCCGGCGAGCGACGGCCTGGACTCCACGCTTCAGGACAACCGTTTGGATATTGTCGGCCGCTGTCTTCGACAGGTCATCGACGAAGGATACCCGTGCGCTGGTCTGCCATGCTGTGATCGTCCGAAATTTGAATGTTCGAATAGTGCCCGCCGCGGGGTACCAACTGTTCTCGTCCTTCCTTTCAGTCACCCCAGGGCCTCAGATCGATTCCATCGACAAATGCGGCGTCCGGAAGCGTTACGCCGTCCACCGGAGGTTAGGCCTGGCCGTGCGGCGGGTTGATTCAAAATGAGCCTGTGTCTCCGGTAGATCTCCTTGTCACGCAGATGGACGAAGCTTACGAGCGCCTACGGCGCCGCCTCGAGGGACTGACCGAGGACGAGTACTTTTGGGAATCGGTTCCCGGGTGCTGGACCATCCACCGTGATGAGACCGGTAAATGGGTGACTGACTACGCTGAGCCCGACCCGGTGCCCGCACCGGTCACGACGATTGGATGGCGGTTGGTCCATATCGCGGACTGCAAAGTCATGTACCACGAGTGGGCCTTCGGAGACCGGAGACTGACCTTCCCGGATCTGATCCCGCCTCACACGGTGGCAGGCGCTATATCTTGGCTACAGGAGGGACATAGGCTTCTCCGCTCCGACCTGGTTGGTATCCACGATGGAGAGCTCGATAAACCTCGGCTCACGAACTGGGGTGAAGAGTGGCCCGCCTGGCGAATTTTTTGGGTGATGATCGACCACGATCAACATCACGGGGCCGAAATTGGCTTCCTCCGGGATCTCTATCGAGCGCCAGTGGCAAGGTAGCGCGGCAGCCTCCGGCCGACCCGATTGTTCGATTAGTGTCCCCCACGGGCTACCAGCTAAATTGCGGCTTACACAAATAGCCGTCGTTAAATGGCACGCGGCGCACGCCCAATCCCGTCTAGGACGTGTGGACCAAAGCTGTGGCGCTGCCGGCCACGGCAGCCTATCCAAGTGCCTCGAGCGCGCCACGGAGTCTGCCGCGGTAAGCGATTTACGCGGCGCGCACCCGGTTTCGGCCCTCGGATTTGGCCTTGTACAGAGCTTTATCAGCCGCCGCCACGAGCGCGGCTGGTTCGCGGCCGTCCTCAGGAAGCGATGCCACGCCAATGCTCATTGTCAGGCGAGCGCCGTCATCGAACAAGGCCTTATCTTCCACGCGGGAGCGGAGCGTCTCGGCGATGGAAACCGCTGCGGCTTTCGCCTCACCAAGCAGCACCGCAAATTCTTCACCTCCGAGCCGGAACGACGCGTTCGGTGCCCGAGCCGCTTCGGCGATAAGCTGCGCGATCTCCTTTAGCACCCGATCGCCTTCTGCATGTCCATAGGAATCATTAATTTGCTTGAAGTAATCAATGTCCGCCACGAGGACTGAGAGAGGCATTGCAGCCAGCCGCGCACGCGTGACCTGATCGCGCAACGAGCGATCGAATTCTCCGCGATTGCCCAGGGCGGTCAAGGCATCAAGGCGCGAGAGCGTGTCTACGATCTCGAACCTGGCAGCGTTCTGGATTGCCATCGCGGCATGTCCAAGCACGGCGCGGAGAAAAGCGCCGTCGTCGGCCGTATAGAGAGCCCGTCGATCCGACGTCAGCATCACAACGCCAAGCAGTTGACCCTGTAGGTTGAGGAGTGAGGCCGCCATCCATGGTCGTTCCGGCTGCATCCACGATGGCGCCGCAAGCGGCGGGGTCCCGTCGAGTATCCGCCTCAGCCAAGCCTCGTCGTGACGGAGCAGCGACGGACCCCCCGCATGACGCTGGCAGCCAGTTCGAAATTCCCGCTAGCTCCGGGGATCCAGATCGCCACACCGTCGCCAGCGAAGAAGCGACTCAGACCTTGAGTCAGCCGGTCGAGTACCACCTGGAGGTCCATGACCTGGTTGAACTCATCCATGAGTTCGATCAGGGCGCGGGCCTGGCGGCATTGGCGCTGCCAGTTGGCATTCTCGACCCAGAGCTCGGCCAGGCGACGCGCCTCTAGCCGAGATGCTCGGATCGATTCCTCAAGCTGCCGGCGCTGACGGCGAAGCTGCCCGACGTCGTAGAGAGCAAGCAGCGTGAAGACAAGCGCAAACAGCACCTCGAGAGCGCCCACCTTGAGAAACCCCGACATTGCTCTCCGCTTCGGTTAGCTTGAGCCGTTTACGCCAGTGCGTCACGAGGTGGCAACCTTGATGGGCATCTCGTTATCCATGCGTTGCCAGGTTGTCGGAAGGCTGCGCCGGAGCGGGCACCAACCTGTTATGGGCTCGGCACCACTTGGTCTCAAGATGGCCACCTTCCTTACAAACGGCATCGAGCAGAGCGGCGTCGCTGGGCTTCGCCACAAGATCGTCTTGACGGCGCGACCCCGCCCGAGGATGCTTCCCTCATGGGAGGGGACTCGGGTCGGATAACGGTTCGAGAGCGGATCGACCCAGAGATTACGGCCACGCTGTTCGCTAATTACCGGTCTTCGGCGGACGCCCTCATGGAGTTGGTCGATAACGCTCTCGATTCACGCCTGCCTGGAGAGCCGATGAAGGTGGGCCTTGCCTTTCACGGCGATGCAGTCACCGTGATGAGCGAAGGTGGTGAGGGCATGGGCCCGAAGGACCTCGAGCGCCGCTATCTCCGTTGGGGCAAGTCCGCCAAACGCGGGAGGGAGTTGCTCGGACAGTATGGCCAGGGTGGCAAGGCAGCCATCGGTCACCTCGGCCGTCGCTTCTCGGTCGAGTCCAGCCGCCCCGGCGACCACCTAGGCTGGCGTTTCACAGACCCGAACTACCGAGACCGGAGCCGATTGAAGACCTATGAGTTACTGGAGGTTTCCAAGCGCGTTTCGCATGAGCTTGGTTACGTACGGATCCGGATCGATGAGGTCGACAAGCGGATCGATCTGAAACGGCTTGGCCAGCGGCTCGCCGACACCTATTGTCTGCTTCTCGAGCGAGGCGATCTGCAGATCATGCTGAACGGGGCGCTCCTGAAGCCACGATCGCTGGGAGAAATTGTGCGCAAGGATTTCCGGGTGCGGGCCGCCTCCACGATCATCACCGGCTGGCTCGGAACGGTCGATCCGGCGAAAAGAACGGCAGACTTTGTTGCCGGGCTGCGATGCTACCGGTTGGGTCGCCTCGTCAAAGACGGTGAGTTCTTCGGACACCCCACACCGGCCCAGGAGCCCGGAATGGCTCAGCTGATCGGCGAGGTCGAGATCCCCCGTGTTCCGCTGACCATCAACAAGAGCGACTTCGATCGGGACAGCGACGCATGGGTTGACATCGAGCGCCGTCTTCATCGGCTGCTCAAGCCCCTCGTCAGCGAGCTGGCGAGGCAGACGGAGAGTCCACCGCCGCCCTCTGCAGTCAAGGTCGCTCAGCAGGTACGGCGGCTATTGAGCCAGGCGCTCCGCTGGGCAGACCGCCCAGAACTCTTCCTCGGCACCGCGCCGGGACGTACCGAGGTCACGCAGCCCTCCAATGGCGAGCGCTCGTTACGAGAGCAGGTGGCTGACGGGAAGGAGCCGTCGGTGCCCCAACCGGCGTCGGACGCGAGCCCCACGCGCCGGGGCTTCGGGGATATCGTCATCAGGCCACTTGGTCCGGCTATCCGAAGCCAGACGGTCATCGAAGACGCCGTCAAGGTGGTCGTGATCAACTCGCAGCACCCTCTTTTTCGAGAGCGCAAAGGCGATATCTGGTACCAGCTCGAAACGGCAGCAAGCGAAATCTGCAAATCCATCGAAGGTGTGACCGTCGCCGAATATGAACGCCGGGTAAACGAAATCGTGCTGCTCGCCTTCCGACTCCGCGGGCGCCGCCGCAAAGCACGGACGGCAGCCGCTCAGCTCAAGATCCTGCAGTAAGACTGCCACCAAAACGGCGGGCTGGTCCAATTTGTTTGTGAGGCAGAATTCGTTTCCCTCGGGATCCTCCATCAACCGCCAGCTGTAGCCCTCATCGTGGTGATCGTCATTAGGCACCGTCTGCCGCCAAGATCCTGAATCCGCGCGCCGGCAGCATCGACAAGATCGACTGCCACGTCGAGGTCAAGCCGATTCTTGGCCACCTTCGCCTCAGGCACGCGCTGAAAAGCAGACACCGACGGGTCCGCTTTCCGATGTCTCGTCGGTCGGACGTGCAGGCTTTTTCTTCGAGGCCACGGTCAGCTGATCGTAAGGCCACGGGGCCCGGACGCTATCCGCTAGACCTTCTGTTTGTCGTCACGAATCACTTGTTCAGCGTCCTCGAAGCCAGGAGGAAGAGGAACCCGGAGCAGCTTAGACCTCAGGCGAATCCGCCATGCCATTCCCGGCAGCAGGGCGAGGTTTCTCATAGCCAACCTGAAGGCTTCCGGCTTGTCAAAGTAGATGCGATGGAAGTAGCGAATTTGCTGCCCGACGATCCAAACGGGGGCCAGAATCGCACTGAGGATTACGAACAGGAGGAAGCCGATGAGCGCGGCGACCATCCACCAGGGCGTAATCGTCGCCCTGCGTGCGGGCCGGCTCGCAGCCGGGCATTCTGGAGCTGTAAACGCCGAGGAGCACGCATGCGCGAACGTATAAAACGAAGCGGCATAAGTCGCTAGGGCCACACGCTGGTTGGTTGCCAGCACCGTTCCCACCGGTCCTGCCGTCTGATCGATCGTTGCCGTGGCCCCAGGGATCCATGATGGGTTGGTCACCGTCGCGGAGCCGTCGCAGGGAACAGTCACGAAGGAGCTGCTCCCGTTCGCCGTAACCTTGAACGTTCCCGTCCCGGCGGTCCCAATCTCGCAGTTCAGGGTGATTTTCACGCCGCCCGACGCGGCGGCGGCGGCCGGCGCAGGGCTCATCGCGATCGCTGCCGTGATGACCGAAATCATCCCGAACTTTGCCGCGTGCATCGCGCCTTTCGTTCCGAGTCGGCGACTGTTCGGCACTTAAGTAGTGATCGCGGTTCGTTCTCCAAACCCTGCGCTGGTTTGCAGGAAGCCCAAGGCCCGTTTCGTTTGTCCCTTCGAATGGCGCCGTCCACTCAGCTGGCGTTGGTTCTTGGCGGAGCTGGCCTCTGCGCGACGCTCGCGGTTCTCCTTGCCGGAGCCCAGCAGCCGGGTTGTTCGTTCTTTGAATGGTCGTTCCCCGCAATCCTCGCGCTGCAGTTAGGTTTTGCGCTAGCTGCTGGGTTCGCTACGGGTTATCGCCGTCTGGACAATCGGGAGCCGGTTAAAGCTGGCTTGAAGACCAGCCTCATTGCGAGCCTCTCGGGGTTAATCCTTTTCGGATTCGTGGCTACGGCACTCTTGCCCGCCCCTTGCGTCCAGGGCGCAAACGGTATCGGCCTCTTTTTCCTCGCGTTGATCCTGATCTTCTTCATCGCGCCGGTGGCCATCGCGGGCGGTGCGGCCGCCGGCTGGTTGGGCGGGCTACTGGCCCGAGCGAATCGAGGGCGAATTGCTCTGGCCTGCACGCTTATCGCTGGACTCGCGCTCTGCCTGCTCCTCCTTCTTCATCAACCTCTCGGCTCCGGTGTTCGCGGGATCGTCACAGTACGCCAGTGTCCCCCCGATCCGACCAGTGGCTGCGTACTCCAGCCATCAAAGGCACAGATCACCGTGCTTATGCCGAACAGCGAACAGCTCGTCTCCATGACGTCATCAGATGAACTTGGCCGCTACCAAATCGCACTTAAGCCTGGGAAATATGTCATCTCGGCACGACGAGATTGGTTCGATACTGGCCCGCACGCCATCACGATCAGCGCCGAAAGCTACCTCACCCTCGAATTGGATGCCAAGTAGATCGTGAGGATTACCTGAGGATCTAAGAGCTTCGACGGGCCGCAGATGGCTCACGCGCCTCCGCTTCTGCCAGGCCAGGTGGTTGGTAGATGCCGATGAGGTTTCCCCGCGGCCGCGCTCCCGACCAGCAGATCTTGCCGGTTCGGAACGTGGGTGGCTTTACCGGTGTGGTCATTTGCTTCGAGCCCACACCCGCTGCCTTTGCCGACAAACGGGAGCGCGCCGGAGCTGTCCAAGCGCTACTGTTTTCAGCAGGGAGGGATGAGTAGATGCCCACAGCGAAGCAACTGACGGTCTCGGTCGAAAATCGGCCGGGAATGCTGGGAGAAGTAGGCTCCGCGCTAGGGGCCAAGAAGATCAACATCGTGGCGTTCATGGCCACCGTTGCTGACAATCAGGGCATTATCCGGATGATCGTGGACAAGCGCGCGGCGGCAAGAAGAGTCTTTGCCGAGCATCGCTGGGAAACGACTGAAGAGGACGTTTTAGAAGTCGCGCTTCCAGACAAACCTGGCAGCCTGGGCAGGATTGCCCACAAGCTGCGCGAGGCCAGCGTCAATATCCAATATGCGTACGCGGGTTTGGGGCCGAGCGCTCGGCGGGTCAACGCATATTTTGGCGTCTCAGATCTGAAGATCGCTTTGATCGCCGTGCGCTGAGCCCGACCGTCAGCCCAACCGACCGATTTGCCGGAGATCTCAGGCGGAAGCGCAGGGCTCCAAGGCTGCAGGCGATCCCAAATTGGCCGCTGCTGTCTCTACCGATTACGGGCGCTTGTAGCTAACTCCATCGGATTCGTGAGGGTGCTTCCAAGAAGCACACCGTCGGCCCAGTACTCTCCGGTGGAGCTGAGCGGCAGCAGGTCCCAGGTATCGCCGACGTACGGCATGAGATTCGTGGTCATGACGCGACTCCCGTCCAGAAGGTCGCCGGGGTTGAGCTCGCCGACCCGCCGACCGTCGCCCGTTGGATGGCCAGGCGACGCGACGACCGCGCGTCCATCGGCGAGGACCACCCGGATCACATGGTGACCGAATGGTGCGGGAGTGTGGCCCACAAACGATATGGGGGCGGCAACCCGACGGCCGGCGTCCATCGTCCAGACCAGCATGCCGGGCCGGAGCTCCACAACGGGAACCTCGCCATTCGGGGTTGCGATCCGGTCCCCGGCCGCCAGGCAGATCGGGCAGCCGCCGCGTCCCGGAAACGACGTCGGATCGTGGCTCTCGAGGGAGATTGCGCCGTGCGCATCGATGGTGCCGACGACGTGTTCCGGCGACGGCCTGCCGGCGATGTAATCGAATCGGAAGAGTTGTCCCTCAACCTGTAGCCGCAGCGCCTCGAGCAACTGAACTTGCTCCAGGATCCGGCGGTCATCGTCCGCGGTCAGATGTGCGGCGTCGAGTTTCTCGTGACGAACGATAGCGTCAAAGGTGGCGGGGTCTTGAGACCGCAATGCGGCGACCTCTTGCGTCGCCTCGCCGTCCGATGGCATACGGACCACCGGCGGTCCGCAGAACAGGGGTGGTCCGATCTTGTCGATCAAGCGGTATTTCAGTTCTGGCGTCGTCAGCGGCTGCGCGGACCCGCCGTACTTGACCGAACCGCACGCGGTCAGGGACAGCAAGATAAGGGCGACGATCAGACGGCGCACACGATTAAGACGTCGCGCATCCGAAAAGGTTCCGGCTGCTCTCACGAGCGTACCGAGAGCCCTCAGGCCTTCCCCTCCCAGTTCGAGCCTAAGCGAGGCATGTCGCCATTTGTCGCTTGTTGGCAAAGTCCGCAAATTTCCATATCATGGGCCCATGGAAGGAGTGAACTGGCTCTGGTGGATCATCATCGGCGGCATCGCGGGGGCGCTCGCTGGGCGCGTGGTGAGAGGGCGTGGGTTCGGGATCCTGGTCGACATCATCGTCGGGATTGTCGGGGCCTTCATCGGAGGATGGATCATCTCCGGTCTCCTCAACATCAAGGGGAGCGGGATCATCTTTAGTTTCATCGTCGCCTTTCTCGGCGCCGTCCTCTTGCTCTGGGTCCTTCGCCTGGTGGCCAAGCGTGGGTAACTCCTGATGCGACCTGGGGGGCCGTTGGGCCACGGGGCGTACAATGCCACGCTGGGTCACATGAAGGCATCGGACCGTCTCGTTTTGATCTTGTTGCAGATTTATTTGCAATCGGAGGTTATGATGCCGCTGTGAAAAGAACTCCGAGATTCATCCTCGCCATTACAGTCGTGGCCCTTATCGTCGGATCAAACGCGATCGCAGCGCTGGCGTCCACGGCACCGGGCCTAGGGACGGCGGCCAGTTACGCGATTCTGGCGGGCACGCCCAACGTCACGAACACCGGTGCCACTGTCGTTAGTGGCAGCCTCGGCATATCGCCAGCCGCCTCTGTCGTTGGATTTCCTCCCGGGACCGTGATCAACGGGACGATCCAGGCGGGGACCGCTGCAGCCGGCGTCGCCAAGAACGACCTGACCGCGGCCTATGGTGTCGCCGCTTCGTCACCCTGCAATTTCAATAAGACGGGCATAAATCTTGGCGGCCAAACCCTCACCCCCGGCACCTATTGCCAAACTACGGCGCCAACGCTGACTGGAATCCTTACGCTCAGCGGCAATGGAGTGTTCATCTTCCAGATCGGGAGTACGCTCGTCACGGCGCCCGGCGCAAGCGTCGTCCTCACCGGCGGCGCTCAGCCCTGCAACGTCTTCTGGCAGGTCAGCAGTTCGGCCACTCTCGACACGACGACCACCTTTGTGGGAACCATCATGGCCCTCACGAGCATCAGTCTCAATAATGCGGCGAGTATCCAAGGCCGCGCACTGGCGCGGAACGGTGCGGTGACCTTGATCAACAATCAGATCACGGCGCCCACCAGCTGCGCAGCCACCACCGTGGCTGGCCCAACGGCAGTCGCGGGCGCGCCGAGCGGTGGCGGCGGTCCGGTACCGGGCGAAAGTTTCCCCTGGATCCTGGTGCTGGTCGCCGGTGTCCTGGCTGGCGCCGGAGCCGTGGGTTTGGGCGCGACGATCCGAGGTCACCGCCGGACCGCGTAGTACGCTCGACGACGGGAAACGAGGGGCCGACTGCAATGCTTTGCGCACGCCACGGCTCGCCGGGTCGGCTTACCGCCGCGCTGATCGCGGCAACCGTCCTCGCTGCCTGCGGCAATGCCCAGGCGAGCGAGGGCCAGCGAGCTCCCAACCCGTTTCCAGTGGCGACGACCTCGGGGCAAGCAGACGGCGCCCAGCCGGCCGCGGCGCAATCCGCCGACCAGCTCCTCGTCCAGGCGCCCCTGGTCGACCCGAGCATCGATCTCCGGGCCGGGCCGGTAGGCCTGCCGGTCGAGCTGCGGATTCCCTCACTCCGGATCAGCGCCCCGATGCTTGGTGTGGGGCTGACGCCCAAGAACGTGATGGACACGCCGACAGGTTCGGCCAGCGATCCCGTCTGGCGCAAGGTGTTCTGGTATCGGGGCGGCGGGATCCCGGGTGACGCCACGACGGCCACGATCGCCGGTCATGTCGATGATGTCCTCGGCCGGCCCGCGATCTTCGCCCGCCTCAAGGACCTCCGGCCGGGCGACCCCATCGTCGTCCACGACACGCGGACCGACGTCGACGTTGAGTTCCTGGTAACCGAGACCGTTATCTACACGCTCAAGCAGACCCTCGACCACGCGGTTCTCTCGCGGATCTACGGGTCCGGACCGGCCGATGGCCTGGGGCCGCAGCCGTCGCCTGACGGCCTCGCGCACCTGACGCTGATGACCTGCACCGGACATTGGGTCAACGGATGGGGCACGTTCGATCGGCGTCTGGCCGTCTACGCGGTGAGCCTCCCATCGCCGCTTACAGCTGTTCCTAACTCACCGCATCAGCGGGCGTAACCCCGGGCCGCGAGAAGGCGTTGCCGGATGCCGTAGACGGCCACGGTGCCGCCACCGGCACCAAGCGCGGCCGCGAGTAGGCCCCCGAACGCGACAAGCACCTGTCGAGTGCCGATCCCGTACGCGATGACGCCCAATCCTGGAAGACCGACGGCGACGACAAGAGCCAGTCCAAGCCAGATGGTGGCAGGGGTAACCCAGGTCGTTCGCAAGGAGAGCCCGCCGGGTCGAGACCACATCAGGGCCATGAAACGGTCCACCAGGGGCAGCAACCGCAACTGCCACGGATCAAGCGGCGGCGCGTCCTTCGGAACTCGCGTCCAGGGATAGCTGATAAGACTGCAACGCGCGGCGTGCTCGCGACTTTCTCAACCGGGGTGGCGAGCCGGAAACATTAGTACGCGCCTGATTGATTCGGCCATCCGCCGCTCATAGAATCCGCCCGCGACGATGCGAGCTCCTGCGCTTCAACTGACCGTCCCGATTCTGGCCATCGCCTTGAGCGCCTGCGGCACCACGCAGGCGCTAACACCCGCGCGCCCGTCCAGCCCGCCAGCAACGCCGAGTCCGGTGAGCTCGCTGTCGGCAACGCCCTCGCCGCACGTCACCGTCGTCGACGCGGCCTACGTAGCCAACGAGCTGGGTGGCGTCGAGCAGGGGATCCGCCTGCCGGATACCCCCGTAGAGGAGTACGCCAACCTTGGCGAGCGTCAGCAAAGTGCTTACCATCTGCTCGCCGCCCACCCGGATTGGGTGCCGGCTGTGCTCAGCGCGGTGCCATCGTCGGTCCGCTCCGCTGTACAGGCCAACATCACCGCCGCGCAGCAGATCGATAGCCTGAACGGCGCCAGCAGCGCGCTGCCACACTGGCGGATCATCGCCCCGCCGGCACCCGACGTCCTGCTCGGCTATTACCGCGAAGCCCAGCAAGCCTACGGGATCCCGTGGCAATATCTCGCCGCCATCAACTTGATCGAGACCAACATGGGACGCATCCAGGGACTGAGCTCGGCTGGCGCGCAGGGGCCGATGCAGTTCATGCCGGCGACCTGGGCCAGCTACGGCCGCGGGGACGTCAACAATCCGCACGACGCGATCCTCGCCGCCGGTCGCTACCTGCAGGCGCACGGCTCGGCATCGAACATGACCCGAGCGATCTACGCCTACAACCCGAGCATGCTCTACGTGCGAGCCGTCCAGTTGTATGCGCAGCAGATGTTTGCCAATGAGCGGGCCTTTCTCGCGTACTACAACTGGGAGGTCTACTTCCAGACCACCAACGGCGAGGTGCTCTTGCCGGAAGGCTTTAGCGGCTAGCGGCTCTTCACCGGCGCGGTCATGACCCGCGCAAAGAACCGGTAGGTCCGCTGCAGCGCATCGTCAATCGCTTCCTTGTGCTCGCTCGCACCATACCGAAGGAATCCATGCGGCGCGCCTGGATAGGTGACGATTTCCCTGTCGGTCTTCAGCGCCGCCTGAAACGCCGCGACCTGATCCGCGGGGATGCCAGGGTCGGCGCCCCCGAAAATGCCCAGGACCGGGATCCGGATCTCGGCGGCGAGCTGCAAGGGCGAAAGGCGGCCTGGCTCCGCCTGGAGATGCCCGTAATAGGCGACGGCGCCGGCTAATCCACCGAACCGCGCGGCGGAGACATAGGCGAGGCGCCCGCCCATGCAGAATCCCCAGCAGGCCACCCCAGCGGCACCACGCGCATGCAAATCATCCACCGCCGTCTGCATGTCGGCCAGGAATCGCTCGTCGGGGAGCTGCTGGGCTCGCTGCACCGCACGGGCCATCGCCTCCGGCTTGGTCCCGGTCCGCTCTGGTGCCCGCATCGACTCCGGGAGATCGCCCTGACGCCCGAAGAAATCGATCAGTGCCGCGGCATGGCCGTGCCCGGTGATGCGCCGGGCAAGGTCCTTGTAGAAGTCGGTGTAACCCCAGATGTCGTGGATGATGAGAACCGCGCCACGCCGGAAACCGGTCGCCGGCAGGGCTACGAACTCACGCAAGGCGGCGCCGTCGCCGGCGCGCAGAGTTCGTTCCTCCTCATTGAGCGCGGCCGCGGGTCGTGGATCGTCATCGTCTCCCGGCGCTGTGCACATCCGCCCAGTCTAAGATCTCAGTCCGCGGACGAATTCGACGACCCGGTCCATCGCCGCATCGACCACCGGCAGCAGGCCATGGCCCACGCCGGGAAACGTCACGAGCTTCCCTTGCCGTAACAGCCGGACAGACGAGCGCAGCAGGTCAACCCGGGCGAATGGATCCGATTCTCCCGACAGCAGCAGCACCGGGCAATCAATCTTCGGCCAATGCTCGATGCGAAGTTCGTCAGGATGACCAGGGCGATGCAGCGGGTAACTCAGCAGGATGAGCGCCGCGTAGCGCACCTCGACCGCCGCCATACTGGCCACGCGACCACCGTAGGAATGCCCGCCCGCGATCGCGCCCGCCAGGACCTTCTCGATGAACACCGGCACGGCCCGCTCGGCTTTGGATTTGGGCAAATCGATCGCGGTCGCCGTCAGCTTTCGCGTCTGCAGCGCTTTGACGTATGGGCGCATGCTCGTCGCGTCGCCTGACGCGCCGTGGGCCAAGTAAATGGCGGGGACGTTGGATGCCCGTGGTGCCACCCGCTAACATTAGCGACCCATGGCACGCGTGCTGCTCGTCGAGGACGAGCCCAACATCGCGTCGATCATCGTCTTCAAGCTGGAGCGGGAAGGGCACGAGGTGCGCTGGGAAGCGAGCGCCTCGACGGTGCCGGCCGCGGCCGACGCCATCCAGCCCGAGCTCGTCCTGCTGGACTCGAGTCTGCCGGATGGCGATCCGTTTATCCTCCTCTCCATGCTCGTCCAGCACAGCCCGGTCGTCATGATGACCGAGTTCCGTGACACCGTTACCCCACAGCGGGCCCGAGCGGCCGGCGCGGTGGCGACGGTGGAGAAGCCTTTCAAACCAACGCAGCTGGCCCGGCTGGTCGCGCAGCTGGCGCCGGCCCCCGCCGCGGGCCGGCCGTGATGACGGTCCTGGCACGCAAGCAGGGCGCGGCAATCGTGATCCGGGACCGTGCCCTGGGCATCTTCACCAATAAGGGCTTCACCCCCGTCGATTTCAAGGTCGAGCTCGCTATGAAGCTCGCCACCCGGCTGAAGTACACGCCGGTGCTGCCGGCCCAGGAGATGGAGGAGCCCGAGCTGCTGCGGTTCCTTACCGAATAAGCCGAGCGTAAGACCGGTCGCCGCGCAACGTTGTTTTAATCGCGATGACCCCTGAAATCGAGCGTCTGCTCGACAGCGGCCGGCTGGCGGAGACGGAGGGGAACGTCCGTGAGGCGCTCGTCCGGTTCGAGGCGGCGGTCAAGCTGGCCGGCGACGAGGCTATGCCACGGCTGCTGCTGGGGACGCTCTGCCATCGGATCCGCGATTATGCCCGAGCTCGTGAGGCGCTCGAGGAAGCAACTCGCCTCGACCCGGACAATGCCGAGGTGGCCTTCCGCCTCGGCCTGACCTGCGACGCGCTGGGTGATCGAAAGCAGGCCCAGACGGCATTCGCGCGCTCCATGATGCTCGCGCCCATTGCCTGGCAAACCTGGTTTCTGATCGGCCGCGACCACCGTCAACTGGGACACGACGAGGTTGCGCGGCTCGCCTACCGCCGCGCCCTGGAGGCGGCCCCCGACGAGCCAGAGATCCTCTTCGAGCTCGGCACGCTGCTCTGGGAGATGGGAATGCGTGACGACGGGTTCGCCTTCCTGGAGCGTGCGGTGCTCGCCTGTCCGGTCGATCCCGGGTTCACGTTGCAGCTCGGCCTGGCGGAGCTGGAGCGGGATAACCTGACGGCGGCGCGCCGGCTGTTGACGACGGCGAAGCATCTGGATCCCGCGGAGCGGCGCATCGACCTCGCCCTGCAGGACCTCGCACTCCGAAGGAAGATCCCCCGCAAACGCAAGCGCGCCGCCTAAAAGGTCCGCGAGAAAAACAAAGGCCGCTTTTTGAGGGCGGCCTGTTGTGGGGAGGAGGGGGACGGGAGGATTTCGAACCTGAGCGCAGCCTAGCAGCGCCGCATTACGGCGCCGCTAAACACCCCCACCCTGCCCTCCCCCGGAGGGGACGAAGTATCAGGCGCCCTGGCGGGCCCCGGCGTCGGCCCAGCGCGGCGTCGCAACGTCGGCTGTAAGAACCTGCTCCTGCGCCAGGATTCGCCGCAGGATCGCGACCGAGGAGGCGTAGGTGGAATCCAGACCGTAGTAGGAGAGACCGCGCGCGCCCAGCGTGCGGGCCTGAGTGTACGGCGTGTCAGAGGCGTAGTGCAGCACCCCGAAGTCGAATGGCAATTTCGTGAAGTTGATGTTCTCGCGCATCGGATAGCGCGACGACTCGGCCGCCTCGTAAAGAGCGTTGAGGTAGGGACCGGCCTCCATTTCGACCACCGTAAAGCTCTCCCGCTGATAGAAGTCGAGGTAGCCCCGGTTCTGTAGGAAGGTGCCACGGACCGTCACCGCCCGCTGGTTGTCGAGCGCCGAGCCATAGACGAGGAAGGGCGCCACGCTGTTGAAACTGAAACAGTTGTCCAGCCAGTAGGTGTTTTCCGAGTGTTCTTCGTAGACGACGTTCGAGATCATGATGTCGCCGATGCTGCCGTTGAGGGTGGCCGCTTTGCCGAGCACATAGACGCCGCGAAGCGTCCCGGCGCTCTCCGCCACCTCGCGCAGGACGTTGTAGGCGCCCAGCCCGAGGGGGTAGTTGACGTTGATCAGGATGGCCGGGCTGCGCTCCAATCGATCGGGCGGCGGGCTCCCCAACCGCGGATCGAGGTCGGTCGCGACCAGCCGGTCGAGGATGATTACCTGCGCCGCCACATCGAGGCCGGCCTGGCTCGGAAGGAAAAAGATGCCGCGTTCCTCCTCTTCACTGCTCCGGAGTGCCCGGCGCTCCGCCGCCTCGGGCGACTGCCCGTAGTAGGAGCGCGCCGCGTAATAGAGGAAGTTGTCCCAGTTGCCGCGCGACTGACCCTGCCGGAGCTTGCGAAGCTCGGGGACCAGCTCCAGGTTATTACTGCGTTCGATGTACTCCACGATTTCGTGTTGGTGCCGGCGCGCGGAGCCGCTCAAGAGGTTGACGAGACTATGCGTGTTGCTCGAAACGAAATAGACGGGCCGGTCGCGCACGCCCTCGCGCTGCATCAAGGATTCGATCGGCTGCCACCAGCGGCGGGTGGCCTTGATGTAGCCGATCTGCGTGCCGCCCAGCATGCGGACCCGGAAATCCTTTTCCTCGGTCTGCATTCGGCGGAGCGGCTCGAGCAGGTCGCCCCAGATTTCCACCAGCCGAAGCGCGTCGTCCTCCGAAATGCCCAGTCGTTGCAGCACCTGGAACTGGTCGGCCACGCTCGTGGCGCGATTCAGGTCTTCGGCGTTCAACAGGGCGTGCAACTTGTTCCATTCGATTTGGAGCGCGACCAGTTGCGGGATGACGTCGTCGATGTCGGACGGACTGGCGATGTAAACGGCAAGCGTTTCCTTGCCATCGAAGTAGTAGCGACGCCGGCGGCCAGGCGCGCTCTGCATCTCCCACTTCTCCACGTCGACATCGAGCATCCGCTTGAAGACGTCAGCCGATTGGCCGAGCACGATTCGCCGAACGGCGATGATCGAGGGAGGCAGGCGACGTAGCGCGTAGATCAGCGCACCGGTGTCCGGCTCCGCCGATCCGGCCTTCGGGTGCAGGCTCGATCGCATCCCGATGTGGGACTGCTCGAGCACCTTCAGCTTGGTTTCACCCGAGCTTCGCAGCAGCGTGCCGTAGGTCCGGGTATAGAGCTCGACCGCGTCGCGGCCCGGCCCGCGATCGGGGTCGGCATCGATGAAAGCCATTGTGGTTATTATCCCGCTCGTTTTCGAAAGCCTGCCGGTGACCGAGCGTCGCTTGTTTACATCTTTTAACGAAAGTTATTTGCTGCCTGCTGGAAGCGGCCCGTACCGTAGGCGCTGGCCAAACAAACAAGCGTCGGAGGAACTAGCCCAACAATGTACGAAGCGATCCAGACCGAGACCCAACGCACGACGCTGCGAGTAATCGCGACCCGGGCCCAGGAGGCCAAGCGCAAGCTCAGCCTTTATGCGCTCGACCGCGTCCTCTGGGCGCTGGAGGAGCTGAACCTGGCGGAGCGCACCAAAGTGCCCGGCGACATCGTCGAGCAGCTGCTGGCGTTTGGCGTTCCCTATGGGGCCGACGTCAAAATCCCCGACCTGATCGAGCTCGTCTTCACCGCCCAGGAACAGTTCATGAATGTCGAGCCCGACGAGATCAACCGCGTCCCCACCATCGAGGAGTTGGAAGCCTACTTCGAGCAATCGCGCGTCGCCTGAGACAGAGCGCCGCGAGTCTCTGAGTGCTGCCGCCCGATGCCATTCGGGCGGCACTTTCTTTTCGGCGCCGCAGCGCATCCTATAATGCGGTCACCTTTTGGGGGAGGTGATGCCGGCCAGCCGCCACGACAAGTCAATAACGCCGACAGGTGGCTCGAAGAGAGCTGAAAAGGGAAGCCGGTGTGAATCCGGCGCGAACCCGTCACTGTAACCGGGGAGCCGTGGGCAAGATCCACTGAGGCCAAAAGCCTTGGGAAGGAGCCCAGCGGCAACGATCCGGAGCCAGGAGACCTGCCTGTCGGGGACCACGACCCTCTTCGAGGCTGAGAGGGAGGTGCTCGGCATCTTCACGATCGGCCTCCAGTTGCCCATCACTGCTCTGGAGGTTCACATGAATCGGTTGATCATGGCGTCCGCGTCGGCGGTAGTGCTTGCCGCCGCGACGACGTTCTCGGTTTCCGCCTTCACGCCCCAAACGACGGCTGCCACCCATGCGATCGCCTGGCTGCACACCCAGCAGGGCTCGGACGGCACCATCGCCGGCGATGCCAGCCGAACCGAAGAGACAATGTGGGGGTTGGCGGCCAACGGGGTGTCAGTCGCGAGCCTCAGCACCAATGGAAAGACCACCGTCGACTCGCTTCGCTCGCACATCGCGACGGAAGAGAAGACTGCGGGGAACATCGGTAGCCTGGTGCTTGCCGTCGCCGCAGCAGGCCTTGATTCGCGGAATTTTGCCGGCCACGACTTACTCCAGGACCTGCAATGCACCTACGACTCATCGACCGGCGCCTATAACACGCAACTCTTCAACGACGCGCTCGCCGTCCTCGCGCTACCGGCCGGTGCCGCCCCGCCGAAAGCGACGCAGTTCCTCGCGAGTCGACAGCAGACCGACGGGGGCTGGGAATTCCAGGCCGGCTTCGGTTCCGATACCAACACCACCGCGCTCGTCCTGATGGCACTTGTCGCAGCCGACGGGCTCGACGTCACAGCCAAGGAGAAGGCACTCGCGTACTTGAAATTGCACCAGAAACCCAGCGGAGGATTCGAGTACGCAACCCCCTTTACCCCGCCTGGAGATTCGGATCCCGACTCGGATGCGGCGGTCATCGAGGCGTTGCTGGCCACCGGCCAGGACCCAACCGCGGCAGCCTGGTCCGTTGGCGAAAAGAATGCCGTCATCGATCTGCTGACGTTCCAGTACCCGAACGGCGGCCTCGGCTTCGCGCGTCCGGGCTCCTCAACCACCGCAGCCGCTGACGCGTTCTCGACCACCCAGGCGTTGCCGGCCCTCGCCTCGAAATACCTCCCTGTGAAGAGGACCACGGGTGTCATGCCATCGGCCTGTCCGGCGTCATCGACGCCACCTCAACCGACGCCCACCCCGACCTCGTCCGGAACGGGCCAGCTGGCGCAGACGGGTTCGCCTCCTCTGGCACTCTTCCTTGGCCTTGTCTTCGTCGGCCTCGGCTGGAGGCTGCGGCGAAGGGTCGCATGACGTTCACGACGGCCGCGCGGCTGTCGGCCGCCGGCGCAGCGGCGATGGCGGCCGCATTGCTGGCGACGCACCCGGTGCACGCCGCGGTTCATCACGCCGCCCTCGTGATACAGCACTCGAGCGGCAGCCTCATCGCGCGCTGTGTGGCATTCGCGGAAGAGCAAATCACCGGGCTTCAGCTGGTCGACCGGTCGGGCGTGCAGTACGAGGCGCAGACTTTCGGATCCGTAGGGAGTGCGATCTGCCAGCTCGACCGCGAGCCATCAACCGTCCCGTCGGGGTGCTTTGGATCCGGACCGTACTGGCAGTACTTCCATCGCCAGGGCGGCGGCTGGCAAACGTCGGCGTTCGGCGCCAGCTCGTCGGTGCTGCGCGACGGCGACATGGATGGATGGCGCTATGCCGTCGGGCCTAACCTGGCTCCCGGCAACGTGGCGTTTGCTTCGGTCTGCGGCCCTCCCTCGCCAGCGGCCACCGCGACCGCAACGCACGTGGCTCAGGCACCGAATCGAGCGAGTGCCCTTCCTGTGGCAACCGCAACTCCGCCGACCAGCCTCGAGGCGCAGGCGCCGTCGGCCTCACCGCAAGCCAATGCCGTGCTGACCTCGACAGGACCGCCCCGCGAGCCACCGAAACCGGCCGCGATGGGACCCTGGTTGGCGTTCGGCGGTATGGCGATCCTGCTCTTGGCGTTGGGTGCGATCAATCTCCGGAGACGAGGCCCGTGATCCGCCACCCGCTCGCCTGGGGCGCGTGGACGGCGGCGGCGCTCGCCGCCGCGTTCATCGACCGCAATCCATACCTCCAGGCGCTGCTCCTGTTGGTCGTGATCAATGTCTTCGTCCCATATCGTGGAGGGCGTCGCGCCGGCACCTGGAAGTTCGCGCTCGCGCTGGCGCTGGTGCCCATCCTCTTCAGCGCCGCGCTCAGCCGCTTCGGCGAGCACGTGCTCTTTACGCTGCCGGCGATCCCGATCATCGGCGGACGGTGGACCCTCGACGCGGTCGCGTTTGGAGCCTCGACCGGGCTGGCGCTGTTGCTGACGGTCGCTGTCTTCGGCATCCTGCAGACCACCGTGCGCAGCGCGGACGTCGTCGCGATCCTTCCACGCCCGCTCTACCGGGCGGGCACCACGGTCGCCCTGGCCCTCGCCTTCGCCCCGAAGACCCTGGCGGCATTTCAGTCGATCCGCGAGGCGCGCCAACTGCGCGGACAGCGCACCGGTTGGCGATCGACGCCTGCGTTGCTCCTGCCGCTCCTGCTCACAACCCTCGAGCGAGCGCTGCAGTACGGCGAGTCGCTGGACGCGCGCGGTTTCGGCAGCGGGCGGCGGTCCCGCTACCGTCCACTCCGCTGGACGGTCCCGGATTTAATCGTCGTCATTGCCTCGCTCACGGCGATCGTTGCGATCGCGGTGTTGCCGGCCGTTCCGTATAACCCGTACCTCGAGCTGACGCCGAGCGTTCCCTACCCCGACCGCCTGCTTGCCGTCGCCCTGCTGGCCGTTCCCGCATTCGTGGCCAGCCTTTCGCGAGTGGACCATGCCCCTCATCACGCTTGACCGCGTCAGCTATCGCTACCCGGAAGCCGACCGGCCGGCGCTGAGCGAGATCACGACCGGGGTAGAGCCCGGCGAGGTGATCCTCCTCCGCGGCGCCTCGGGCAGCGGAAAGTCGACGCTGCTCCGCTGCCTGAACGGCCTGGTTCCCCACAGTACCGGCGGCCAGTTCCGCGGACGGGTCGTGGTGTGCGGCCTCGACACGCGTGAGCACCCGCCGCGTCAGCTCGGGATTCACATCGGCTTCGTCTTTCAACATCCGGATGCGCAGTTCGTGCTCGAGGACGTCGAGGCGGAGCTCGCCTTTGGCCTCGAGAACCTGGGACTCTCGAGGCCGCTGATGCGAAAGCGCGTCGAGGAAGTCATCGACCAGGTCGGCATCAACCCGCTGCGGCGGCGCCGGATCGATACGCTGTCGGGCGGCGAACGCCAGCGCGTCGCGATCGCGGCGGCTCTCGCCATGCATCCGAAAGCGCTCGTCCTCGATGAGCCGACCTCGCAGCTCGACCCGCAGGCCGCCGAGGACGTGCTGCAGGTCGTGCTCCGGCTGGTTGCCGAGCTCGGCATGACGACGGTGATCGCCGAGCATCGGGTTGAACGGATCGCCCCCTTCGTCGATCGGATCTGGACGATCGACGCCGGGGTGCTGCGCGACCAGCCGCCGCGAATCGCGCTTGCCGAAGGCGGGGCCCGACCGCCGGTCGTCGACCTGGCGCTTCGCGCCGGTTGGACGCCGATCCCGCTCGGGCTGCGCGATGCCCGTGTCCATGCGCAGCGCCTACCCCATAGAGTTCCCTCCCCCTCGCCGAACTCTCCCTCCCCGGGTGGGGGCGTGTGGGGGCCCGTCATCTGCAAGGTCGAAGGCCTGGACCATCACTACGATGCCGTGCCCGCGGTGCAGGGACTCTCGGTGACGCTGTGCCGCGGCCAGGTCGTCGCCTTGATGGGTCGCAATGGATCCGGAAAAACCACGCTCTTGCGGTTGATCGCCGGACTGATGCGACCACAGCGCGGCACCGTCACCCACGACGGCGTCGCCGCCTACGTGCCGCAGGACGCCGACTCGTTGCTGTTCGCGCCAACCGTCGATGAGGAGTTGCGAGGCCAGTCCGCGGAGGTCGTCGCGCCGTTCGCGGCGTGGCTGCATCGCTATCCGCGCGACTTGAGCTCCGGCGAGCGTCAGCAACTGGCCATCGCGCTGATGGGCGCGCGAGCCGACCTGCTGTTGCTCGACGAACCCACTCGTGGACTCGATCCCCTCGTGAAGCGCGCGCTCAGCGCCTATCTGCGCACTCGGGCCGGCGCGGGCGCCGGTATCCTCGTTGCCACCCACGACGTCGAATGGGCGGCCCGCACGGCGGATCGCATCCTCCTGATGGCGGACGGCGAGATCTACGCGGACGGCCCGCCCGGCACGGTATTGAGCGACTCCCTCGTCTTTGCCACCCAGATCAGCAAGCTCGTCGGCGGCGGGTGGCTCCTGCCGGAGGAGGTGCCGCTCTGACCAGGTGGTTCGCCGCCCGCGCCGAAGACGCGCTCTTGCTCGGACTCACCACGGCCGGGCTCGCGCTCTTCATCGCGCCGCTCTTGCTCGGACCGGCCTTTCCGCAGCCGGTCGTGCTCTTCAGCGCGCTGGTTGCGGTCTCGACGTTGGTCGTGCTGGGGGTTGCCCTCCAGACCCATCGCCTCTCGACGCGGTTGCTGGCGGTGCTGGCGGCGCTGGTCGCGATCGATGCCACGCTTCGGCTCGTCATCGTTATTGGACTGCTCGGCTTTTCGCCCATCTTCTTCCTGATCATCGCGGGCGGGTTCGTGATGGGCCCAAGCTTCGGCTTCGCCAGTGGCGCGTTGACGCTGCTGCTGTCGGCCCTGCTGACTGCTGGCCTGGGGCCGTGGCTGCCCTACCAGATGCTGGCCGCGGGTTGGGTCGGCATGGGCGCCGGATATCTTGGCCGGGCGACCCGTCGCTCGACCTCGCCGTGGGGCGTCACTGTCCTTTGCCTGTATGGCTGCGCCGCCGGCTTCGTCTATGGCCTCCTGCTCGACCTCTGGGAATGGCCGTTGCTCGTGGCTTCCGGCACATCGCCGCTGAGCTGGGTGCCAGGAAGCGAACTGGTTGCCCTGCTTCGCCGCTTTGGCGGCTTCTACCTCGCGACCTCGCTCGCCTATGACAGCTTCCGGGCCGCCGGCAACGTGGTGCTGATCGCGCTGTTGGGTCCCGCCGTGATCCGCGCCCTCGACCGTTTCCGGCGCCGCTTCCTCGTCGACTGGGCCGAGCCCGGACCGGTGCCGGAACCAGCCCCCGTTAAGATTTCGGCAGATGCCGGAACTCCCGCCTGAGATCGCAGTCGAACCCGAACCGACCGACGCCGACCCGCCGCCCGAAACCATTCGTCCGGACCGGCCGCGTATCTGGCCCGACGAGCCACGCGCGCCGCGCCCCCAGATCAAGCGGCCAATGGAGGAGTGGCTCGCCGAATTCGAGGAGCGCGTCAAGCTGCAGGACGCGCGCCCGCGCGAGCAGCCCAGCCGTCGGCGACGGCCCCGCGGCCTGGCGCGAATCGTGCCGGCAGCGGCCGCCCCACGTCCCGAGCGTCCACCCGAACGGGCCCGGACCGAGGCTGGCAGCTCTCAGCCTGCCGATCAGCAACGCCGCGGCCGGCGGAGGCGGGGGCGCAGCGGCCGCGCGCTGACGACCGGCGAGTCCGGACAAGCGCCGCGTCAGGGACAGGCGCCGAGATCACCCCAGGCGTCCAGAACACCCCGTCCCGGATCACCACCACGGCAGCCGGACGCACCCGGACCCCAGCGTGGCCGCGACCGGCGCCCAAATCCACCGCGGGGCGATGCGCCGCCCCCAGCTTCGTCTTCCGACCCGCAATCCGATCCAAATCGGCGCCGGCGGCGCCGGGGTCGTGGCCGAGGTCGCGGCCCGCGGCCCGGCGGTCCGCCGAGTCCAGGCGGTAGTCCAGGCGGTGGCCCGGCCCCTGGCTGACGTCCGCGGGGCGCGGGAATGGCCCGGAATAGAATGGACCAGCGGGGCGTTGGCATGAGTAGCGACTTTTCGCTTTTTGAAAGGCATCTCGATGCGCTGTATCGAAGCGCGTTGCGCCTCACGAGGAAGCCAGAAGACGCCGAGGATCTAGTGCAAGAAACGTATTTGCGAGCCTACCGATATCGAAACCGCTTCAAGCCGGGCACGAACGAGAAGGCCTGGCTCTTCACGATCATGACCAACGTCTTTCGCAATCGGCTCCGCAAGCGACCCGCGCCCGAAGACTCCATCGATCAACCCGGCACGGACTTCGACATCTACGACCAGATGCGTCGCGACGGTATGCCGGTCCACCTGATGTCGCCGGAGGAGATCATCGTCGATCGCGGCTTTGGAGATGAGGTGAAGCACGCGCTCGAGGAGCTCCCCGTTCCCATGCGGATGGTGGTGGTGCTGGTCGATGTCGAGGATTTCTCCTATAAAGAAGTGGCCTCGATCCTGGGCATCAAGATCGGCACCGTGATGTCCCGCCTGCACCGTGGCCGGCAAGCACTCCAGAAGAAACTGTGGGAGTATTCGGGTAGGCCGAAGGCACCGTCGCTGGCCGTGGGGGCGCGCTAATGGGAGATCACTGCGAACAGACGATGCGCCGGCTCAACACCTACATCGACCGCGAGCTGAGCGAAACCGAGGTACGCAAGGTCAAGGCGCACCTGGATGACTGTCCTCCCTGCGAGCAGGTCTTCGATTTCCAGGCGGAGATGAAGCGATTGGTTCGCAAGGAATGTTGCACCGACGACGCCCCCGCGCGCCTGCGCGATTGGGTCCGCCAGCTCGGCGCCGAGAAACCTAAGCCGGCTGGATGATCCTCGACCTGGCCCTGGCGTTTCTCGCCGGCCTGTTGTCGTTCGCCTCGACCTGCGTGTTGCCGCTGGTTCCGGCCTATGTCGCCTACATGGGTGCCGCCGCGACCGGAACCGAGACGAGCATCCGCCAGCAGCTCAAGGTGCTGGCGAACGCGGCACTCTTCGTCGCCGGGTTCGCCACCGCGTTCGTCGGCCTGGGCGCGTCCTTCGGCCTGATCGGGGCGGACCTGAAAGCCTACCGCCCGCTGCTGCTGCAGATCGCGGGCGCGGCGCTGGTTCTGATTGGGATCGCGCTGCTGACGCTGGGCCGGATTCCCGGGTTGATGGGCGAAAAGCGATTCGACATCGCCCACCGGTTGCCACGCGCGCCGTGGGCATCGTACGTGATCGGCCTCGCCTTCGCGATCGGCTGGACCCCCTGCGTCGGACCGATTCTTGCCGCCATCTTGCTCCGTGCCGGCGGCAGCGGGACGGCAGCGCAGGGAGCGCTGCTGCTGGCGGTCTACTCCGTGGGCCTTGGCTTACCGTTCCTGATCGCCGCCGGCCTCTCCGGCATGCTGACTCGCTTGCTCGCCCGGGTGCGGGGCGCGTACGCCGTCCTGAATGCCGTCGCCGCCGTGTTCCTGATCGGGATGGGCCTGCTGATCTTCTCCAACCGTCTCACGATCTTCAACGACTACTTCCCCGTCGTCGCGGTCACCACGCCATTCGACTCGCATTTTGCGAGTGGCAATCCAACGCCAGCGCCCCATGGGCCGGTGCAGGTCGGCAAGCCGGCGCCGACCTTCACCCTTACCGACGTCGACGGACATCAAGTGTCGTTAGCGCAGCTGAAGGGGAAGCCGGTACTGATCAATTTTTGGGCAACCTGGTGCATCCCCTGCCGCGACGAGCTGCCGTTAATCCGCGACGAGTACCTGGCCCATCGCGCGGAGGGCTTTTCGGTGATTGCCATCAACTTCGGCGATGAGTCGGCTGACACCGTCCGTAAGTTCTGGAGAAGCTTCAACCTGCAGCCAGCACCGTTTCTCGACCCGGACGGCCACGTTGCCAGCGACTATGGCGTCGCGCTGAACAACACGGGGCTGCCGGTCAGCGTCCTGGTAGCCCGTGACGGCACGGTCAGCAGTTACGAGCCCTTTCCGCTGACGAAGGACTATCTCGATCCGGCGCTGCAGAAAATCCTCTCGTGACCCAGACGGCTCAGCCTGGCACCTGGTCCGGACGCGGGCTCTGGCGTTATCGCGCTGACCTGGCGATCCGCGGCGACCCGGTGACCCTCGGGGAAGGCGCGACCCCGATCGTGCCCTATGAAAAATACCTGCTGAAGCTGGAGGGCATCTCGCCAACCGGATCGTTCAAAGACCGCGGAGCGGCGACCGCCATCACCGCGGCCCGCGCCGCCGGCGCGCAGACGGTGATCGAGAACTCTTCAGGCAACGCCGGTACCGCGATCGCCGCCTACGCCGCGGCCGCCGGTCTTCGAGCGCGCATCTTCGCGCCGGACGACATCGTCCCAGTGAAAGCTCGCGCGATCGAGGTGCTGGGGGCGGAGCTCATCAAAGTGTCGGGACCGCGCTCGGCCGTTACCGAGGCGGCCGTCGCGGCGGCCAAGGATGCCTATGACGCGGGCCACGCGCGCGACGACGCGTTCCTCGAAGGCACCAAGACGATCGCGTACGAATTGTTCGAGGAGTTGGGCGACCAGCTGCACGACGTGATCACGCCGGTCGGGCAGGGAACCGTCCTGATCGGGATGGCGATGGGATTCGGCGACCTGGTGTCCTCCGGCCGCATGGAGAGGGCGCCCAGGCTGCATGGGGTGCAGTCCGAAGCCTGCGCCCCGCTGGTACGCGGCGCGTCGCTCGGGCGGCCTGCTCCGGTGGGGCGGCAACCATCGATCGCCGACGGCATCCGGATCCCCGAGCCGACCCGAGCGGAACGGAGCTACGCCGCCGTCCGCTACAGCGGCGGCCGCTGGATCGCGGTACCGGATGACGCGATCGAGCGAGCCTGGCGGCAGGCGGCCGTGGTGGGCCTGCTCATGGAGCCGACGTCAGCCGCGGCGATCGCCGGCGCCCGGGTGCTGAACCTTCCGCCCGGTGCCGTCCTGATCATCACCGGAAGCGGGCTCAAGGCGATCGACCGCTACTAGGTGAAAATCTCCCTCCCCCCTTGCGGGGGAGGGTCGGGGTGGGGGTCTCAAGCCTGCGGCGCGCCGCCGCCAGCGTCTGCGGATCGTATGCCAGCGCCAGCCTCGCGCCCCAGAGATCGATGTGATAACCGGGCAGGCGCCGGCGGCCTTTCCGCGGCATGTCGAGGTTGGGCAGCGATTTGACTTCGAGCGCGCGTCGCGGGATCGCTTTGCTCACGGCCCAGGCCAGCAAGCGCTCCGGATCGGAGCTGACCACTTTTCCGTACCAGCCAGGTCCGAAGCGGGCGTGCTCGAGGTAGACGAGCGGCGCGAGCCACAAGCCACCGGCGACCGCGTGACGAAATCCATCGGCCCGGCGGGCGAAGGCGCGCGGGGTCTCAGGCGACACGGACGAGGAAGCGGGCCGGGTCGAAGGCATCGAGTGCGAGTCGAGGACGGCGGCGCGCCAGCATATCGGCGATCACTTCGCCGGTGACCGGCGCCAGCAGGATGCCATCCCGGAAATGGCCCGCGGCCACGGTCACGCCATGCCATCCGGCGAGCCGACCGAGCAGCGGGAGTCCGTCCGATGTTCCAGGGCGCAGCCCGGCCCAGGCTGAAGAGAAGGTGGCGTCGCCCAGCCTCGGCGCGATGCGTGGCACCAGAGAGAGAAGGCCGGCGATGCCGGCCGCCGTGGGACGCGCGTCGTATCCGACGTCCTCCACGGTGGTCCCCACGTAGGTTGATCCGTCGGGTTTGGTCAGCATATATCCGTCGGCGGAGCTCACCACGTTTCGGAGCCCGGTTCCGGCGGTTCGCAACGCCACCATCTGACCGCGCACTGGCCGCACCGGAATCGGCGTGTGCAAGGCATCCGACCACGAAGAGGCCCAGGCGCCGTTCGCGATCACGACCTCGCCGGCATGAACGGCTTCGCCGCCGATCGCCACCCCAACCACCCGGTCGGCCTGGGTCAGGAGCCGGTCGATGCCCGCGCCCTCTCGCAGCACGGCCCCGAGGTCGACCGCCGCACGCGCCAGCGCTCGAGCGAGGGCGAGCGGCATCACCTGGTGATTCTCCGGATAGTAGAGCGCGGCTCGGATCTCGGGATTCAGCGCCGGATCGAGATCCAGCACCGCGCCTCGATCGACCCAGGCGACCGCGATTCCGTGGTCAACCTGCCAGGCGCGGTGCGCGCGCAGCTGGGGCTCCTCGCCTTCGTGCAGCGCCACGTTCAGGAGCGGGGCCGCTCGGTAGCCGATGTCCATGCCGGTCCGGTCCAGGAGCTCCGCTGCCAGGGCGGGGAA
>Ga0070698_100000054_pt1 | contig 80775 bp, 58 predicted proteins | sample KBSK1502metaG_FD_65477 | JGI IMG/M metagenome (GOLD analysis project Ga0070698, IMG submission 65477) | Corn, switchgrass and miscanthus rhizosphere microbial communities from Kellogg Biological Station, Michigan, USA - KBS K1-50-2 metaG | ecosystem: Host-associated > Plants > Roots >... | reverse complement strand
CGTCGTCGGGCCTTCATCTTCGTCGATGAGGTCGAAGTGCGATGCCGTTGCTGCGGGCCACGCGAGCACGGTCAGCGCGCCGCCGCGCGCGTCGGTGCCAAGCCCGGTCACGCTCGACGCGACGTTCATCGGAATGATCGCACCTTCGCGCACGAATAGTGGCATGTGCTCGCGCTCGGGCATCGCGTAGGCTGCGAGCGTGCGGCCGCCTGCGATCGCCGCATCGCCGGGGCGCCACCAGTCGTAGTACGTCCCGGCGGGCAGCGCGATGTCGCGCGTGCCGGTCGCGTCGAGGATCGGCGCGACGAGCAGCGCATCACCGATCGCGTAGCGATAATCGCCGGGCCAGCTCGCCGGATCGCCTTGCGGGCGCAGCAGCGGCGCGCCACCGGCCTCCGCCGCGCGCGCGAGCGAGAACCAGAACGGAACGAGCTCGGTATGCAGCGTCGCCCAGTAGCGATAGAGCGCGACCGTTTCGTCGACGTGATCCGGCACGGTCCACGGCGCGATGTTCGCGCGGCCGTGAAGCTGCATGAACGGCACGAGCGCGCCGAACGCAGTCCACCGCGCGAACACGAGCGTGTCGAATGGCAGGGCAGGGCCCGACAGATCGACATCATCGCGGTCGAGGTAGCCGCCGATATCGGAGCCGAGCACCGTGTAGCCGGCAGCCGCCGAGCGAAAAATCTCGTCGAGCGCGTCGGCAAAGCCGATCCAATCGCGCCGCTGATCGCCGACCCACGCAACCGGCGCGTGCTCGGGCCGCGCGAAGAATCTGCCCGGGAAGCCGTACGAGACATCGTACGGGCGCACCATCGTGACGAACTCGGGGCCGCGCCGGCTCGTACCGTACGCGAGAAAGTCGGCGTAGTACGCCTCGGAGTACGCCTGTCGCTCGACGGTGCCCGCGTACGTCTCGACCTGATCGGCAAGGTACTCCTCGCCGAAGTCGAGCTTGTAGCCATCGACGCCCATATCGAGCAGCGCATCTTGTTGGCGGTGCCACCAACCGACCGCTTCGGGATTGAAGAAGTCGACACCGGCGCCAAAGCCCTTCCACCACAGATAGTCGGTGCCGTGATCGACGAAGAAGCCGCACTGCTTGCCGGTCTCGTAGTTCGGCGCGGCGCCTTCGTAGGTATCGCCGCCGGGCTCGAGATCGAAGCCGGTGCGGTTCACCATCTGCGTCGTCCACAACACGACGCGAATGTCTTGCGCGTGAAGCTCCGCGACCATGTCGGCGAATGCCGGGTAGCGCGCCTCGTTCGGAACGAACGTGTTGTAGTGCGTCTCCCACGGTGAATCGAGGACGACCGCACCGACGGGAATGCCACGTTCCTGAAAGCCAGCGATGAACGCGCGCGTGTCGGCGCCATCGGAGATGTCTTTGGAGACCCACGGCCGAAATGCCCAGCGCGGCGTCGCGAGCGGCGGTGGCATCACATCGTCGGCGCCCGTTCGAAACTGGCACGGATCGTCGCCGCAACCGGCGAGCGCGACGAGCAACAGACCACGCATGGCCCGGCACTGTAATGCAAGCGCGGCCGCATGCGCGAGATGGCATGTTTTGCGCGGAAAATGACGCAAACGGCGCGGGTGGTAGAGTCCCGCCATGCGCTTCACGAAGATCCTCTGCCCGATCGACTTCTCGGAAGGCTCGCGCCACGCGATGCGAGTTGCGGCGCGATTCGCAACCGAATCGAATGCCCCGCTCGAGCTCGTCCACGTTTGGTTCGTGCCGCCGGTGACGGATGCAGGAGAATCGATCCTCGCGCCCGAAGTCGTGCAGCAGATGAACGATGACGCGCAGCGCGGTCTCGATGCGTCTGTACGCGAAGCGACGGCTCTCGGTGCGAAGCAGGTGACATCCTCGCTGATGAGCGGTGCGCCGTGGCAAGCGATCGTCGACGCGGCGAAGGCCGCCGACCTGATCGTCATCGGCACGCACGGGCGAACGGGACTGTCGCGCATCCTGCTCGGGTCGGTCGCCGAGCAGGTGATTCGCCATGCACCGTGTTCGGTGCTCGCCGTGCGCGCAGACACCGAGGCGGCATCGTTTCACCACGTGCTGTGCGCCGTCGATTTCTCGGAGGCGTCACAAACAGCGCTCGAGGTCGCGGCAGATATCGTCGCGCCGAGTGGCTCGCTCACGCTCCTTCACGTGATCGAGCTGCCGATCGCGTATGAGGCCGAGATCCCGCTCGCGAATTACACCGGCGATCTCGATAAATGGTCGGCGCAGTCACTCGAGACGTGGGCGGCAAAGCTGCGTGGAACGCGCACGGTGGCGACGCGCTCGCGATACGGCCGCGCGGGCGCAGAGACGCTCGCGGCGGTCGACGAGGATCCATCGATCGATCTCGTCGTGCTCGGCACGCACGGTCGCACGGGCATTTCGCGGATGCTGCTTGGCTCGGTCGCCGAGAAGATCGTGCGCCACGCGCGTTGCCCCGTTCTCGTCGCCCGCAAGCGCTAAGCGGACCCAGTTTTGCATCGTTATCGATCGTCATGATTCCGACGATCGCGGATTTACGTTCTCACGTTGCAAGCCATGCAGGCGTAAGCGAGGAGGTGGCTGAGCGTGCAACTCGGATGGTCCTCGCCAGCCTCAGCAGCTATCTGACGCCAGCGCAGCGCGAGCTGATTGCCGAGGAGTTGCCTGCCGAGCTCGCGAGCGCGTTCGTGTCGGTCAATGATCCGCCGACTCCGATCGAGAGTGAGGAATCGAAGTCGGCGAGTCATGCACGCGAGCTCGTCGCGAGCGTGTGCTACGTGCTCGCGGAGGAGCTCTCGGTCGAGGCGCTCGAGGCGTTGCGATCGGCGGTCCCGCCCGAGCTCGCGCCGCTGTTCGCCGACCCAGACCCCGAGGCCCAGCTCACACTTCCCGTTGCCACGACCAACGACACGCTAGCGACCGGCAAGCCCGGCAGTCGGCGTCCGATCGCAGAAGCGCGCAAATAACGGCGCCGTCCGTGAGCTACTTCGCGTCGGGCTGTTCGCCAAACCACGCGACCGCGTAGTCGCCTTCGATCGCGACGCCGAGCGCGCCCCACGGCTTCGTCCAGATGCCGCGATTGATCATGACCTCGTGGTGCGCGGGGCTCGTCTGCCATTGCTTGAGCGCTTGGTCGGGCGTGATGCCCGCCGCCGACGCCGCGATCTCGTAACCGGGGCTGCGGTACCCGGCGATCTCGTGGGGCTTGGCCCACATGCATTTCTGCGCGCCTCGGCTGCCGTCGTAGCAGCAGGCGCTCCACTTGCCGTCGGTGGACCAGCTGTGCATGTTGCAGCGATCGCCGTGATCGGGTTTGTACTTGTTCAGATCGCGAAGGTGCGCCTGCGCGACCTTCGATAGCGCCGGTGAGATCGCGATGCGCGGCAGCTTGATCCTCGCGCGGTAGTCGTTGATCAGCTGCGCGAGTGCCACTGCATCGGCGCCAGGATCGACGAGCGGCGCGGCGGGTGGAACCTGCACCTTGTCGTCGGAGTGCCACGCCGGATACGTCGCGAACAGGTCACCGACGGGTTTTGCCGCAAAGCCGACGACCTCCCATTCGCCGCCGCTGACTTCGCGCAGTAGCAGCTGCCCCGAGCCGCGCATGATGCCGAGCAGGGCGGGGCGGTAGTCGCGATGCGCGCCCATCAAATCGCGCGTCTTGCGAACTCTAACGGCGAGCGACTTCTTCGCGCCCGCCGGATGGTTGAACGAGACCGCCTTGAGCGTGCCGATGAAGTGCGTCGCGTTCTCTTCGCTCAGTTGCCACAACCCCGCGACGCAGCGGCACGTCGGCAGCAGCTTGTAGTGGCTCTCGCCGAACACGGTCAGCTTCGTTTCCGAACCGTCGACGCTGCGGACCTTCATGTTCCACGCCGTTGGAGCGGCGAATGCGTGCGTGCTCGCAAGCAAAACGAAAGCGACGATCAACCCGCGCATCGCGAACAATTATGTCGCTGCGATTGTCGATCGGCCAGCAGACAAGTCTGGCATAGGAGCGCTTCCGAGCTACCACCGTACCGGACCGGCGGGCAGGTGCTCCCACATCACCCAGCGCGTCAGCTCGCGGCGGGGGTTAAAGCCGTCGACCCGACCCGGCAGCTCTTCTTCATATGGATCGTAGACGTGCACGAATCCCGAGTAGCCCGACAGCGCGAGCCGGCGCGTATCGCGGCAATAATCGATCGCGCCCGCCGACGAGCCAAAGCCCTGCACGAACACGAGGCCATGCCGCGGCGTGCACATCCGCATGATGCCGGAGCCCGCGAGCAGAAAGCCGCCATCGGCTTCGGTGTCTTGCCGAACGATTGCTTCGAGCACCGGCTTGTCGAGCCAGCACGCCGAGTAGACGCGCAGGCCACCGTCGATGCATGGCGCTTGCTCGTGTTGCTCGTACGTTTCGAGCTCGACGCCGCGATTGCCTTCCCAGTCAAAGCACACCGTCGCGCCGTTGTAGAAGTGACACGAGTTGAGCGCGACGTATCGGCCGTCGTCGGAGAAGCACGCGTAATGCGGATACTCGCTGAGGTGGCCGACGGTCGCGTACCACTGCGGCTCGCGATCGATCTCGGCGAGGAAGTGCCCGGCATCCTGGCTGCCCCACGCGAGTCGTTTGCCATCGCGCGAGATCGCGACGTGCGTCATGTCCCCGGCGCTCGGCGCCTCATCGGGCTCGCGATGCGAGTATGGCTTACGCGCGTCGGGCCAAAGCAGCGTCCACGGTGGTTCGTCGCGATGCCGCGACGCGAGCAAGATGCCCTGGCGATAACAGCTGACGACGACGCGCATACCGGCGTCATCGATCTCGAGCTGCTCGATCTTGAGCGGGCCTGCTTCGGGCGCTTCCCATTCCGCGCCCTCGGCGAGGCCACGCGGCCGCAGGATGTCGAGCGATGGCCACGGCAGCGTCGCGATCGGCGGCGACGAAAGCGCCGCACGCGCGTCGCGAAACTCGAGGCCCGCGTCGCGCGCGAGCACGAGCCAATCGCGATTGCGCGAGCGATGCACGCCGTAGACGTCGTCGATCGGTGTCGCGCGATCGCCGGCGAGGTGAAATGTCACGCCATCGCGCCGCCACGGCGAGCCGCGCCGCACGATGACCTCGTCGTCGCCGACGATCGCGACGAACGACAGGTCCTGATCGTTGCGTTCGATCCACGGCATCAGTGGTGAGTACGCCGGATCGAACAGCTCGCGCGCGCGTTGCCACTGCCCCTGCGCGTTGAGATCGATCACCGCGCGGATGACCTTGTCGCCCATCGCCTGGCTTCGCGGATCCTTCATGTCGAGATCGCCGGCCTCTTCTCCCGTGTAGAGCTTCGCGAGGCGGCCCGAGAACTCGGAGAAGTACGCGCGACCCGCTTCGTTCCATGCGGCGCTTAGCTCCTCGAGCGTCGCGAACGTTTGCTCGCGCACGGGCTTGGCTGCGCGCGATTTCTTCGCGGTGCGCTTCTTCGGCGCGGCGGGCTTCTTCGTCGCGGGTCGCTTCTTCGTCGCGGTTCGCTTCTTCGGTTTCGCGGCGGGCTTGGCCTTTGCTTTTGTCGGCTTTCGCTTCGAGCGCATGGGGCGCGACAGTAGCTGAGAATCCTCGGCGATCGTCGACGACCGAGTACTGATCGCATATCGTCCACGCAATGCGGTGCGCGTTTCTGCTGGTGCTCGTCGCGTGTGGAAAGCCAGCGCCGCGAGCGTGCACCACGAAGATTAGCTATCCGACGAACTGGGTCGCGCCGCCGAATCATCCAGCGCGCTTCGATATCGCCGAGGGCAATGTCACGTGGGATGGCACCTGCACCGACGATGGCACCCATTCATTCGCGAAGCTCTCGAACGGATCGCAGGTAACGTTCGTCGGCAAGCAGGCGTGCGAGCTCGCGCTCGATCCATCGCCCGGTTGCGGCGCGCCGCCCACATGCAAGACGCGGATCACGTACCGTCCGGCGCAATTCAACGACGTCGATGGCCGCGTCTTTTCCGACGGCGCATGTCACCTCTCGAACGGTACGATCCGTCTCGCCGCGGAGAGCTGCGCGCGCTCGCTTCGCTATACGGGCTGCGGTGGATTCTACGCGAACCCGATCATCGACCACGACTGCCCCGATCCCGATGTCGTGCGCGACGGCACGCGCTACCTCTTGACCTGCACCTCCGGCAACGCGCCCGATGCGTTTCCGATCTTCGTCTCGTCGGATCTGATTCACTGGACGCAACAAGCTCACATCCTGCCGGCTGCGGCGCGACCCGCGTGGGCGAAGAACGATTTCTGCGCGCCCGAGATCCATCGCATCGGCGCGCACTGGGTCGCGTACTTCTCGGCGCGTGGTGCCGATGGCAAGCTCGCGATCGGCGCTGCCGCCGCCGACGATCCGCTCGGCCCCTACACCGCGCTCCCCGCGCCGATCGTTCCGGCGACAACGGTCGGCCTCATCGACGCAAACGCATTCGTCGCAAACGGCACCGGCTATCTGCTCTGGAAGGAAGATGGCAATGCGCAAGGCGCGCCGACGCCGATCCGCGCGCGTCAGCTCGCGCCCGACGGACTCTCCGTGACAGGCGAGACGGCGACTCTGATCACGAACGATCGCGCGTGGGAAGGGAACCTCGTCGAAGCGCCGTTCGTGGTCGAGCACGACGGCGCATTCTATCTCTTCTATAGCGGCAACGCGTTCTTCGATAGTCGCTACGCCATCGGTGTTGCCCGTGCGACGTCGCCGCTTGGCCCCTACGCGAGGCGCAGCGATCCGATCCTCACGACCGCAGGCGCGTGGGTCGGCCCTGGCCACAATGCCGTGGTCGAAACGCCGGGCGGTGACACGTACCTCGTCTATCACGCGTGGGCCCTCGGTCACGTCAATCGCCCCGGCGACGGTCGCCTCGTGCTCATCGATCAAGTGCAATGGCGCGATGGCTGGCCCGTTGTCTTCGGCGCGCCTTCGTCGGTGTCACGACCGATGCCCTAGGTTGTCGTACATCCAGTACGTGCCGATCGAGATCAACTTCGACGGCCGCTGGTACATGGGCCAGCTCATCGAGGTCAACGAAGCGGGCGGCAAGATCACCGGCGTACGCGCGAGCTGGCAGGCGACGCGCGGTGCACTGCGCGTCATCGGTGATCCGACGAGCGCGCTCGCGATCGACATGCATTCGAGCGATCCGAAGAACGGCGAGCTCGTGGTTCGCTTTGCCGATGCTGCGGCTGCAAATCGCATGGTCTCGGAGCTGCGTCGCCGCAGCGGCCGCAGCGCTGCGTGATCACTCGCAGCTCTGCGACGCACCACCGTGCAGCCACTCGGCTGCCGTCGGGACGCGCCGCACGACGGTGAACTTCAGATCGCCGGAGTTATCGGCGGGCTTGATGTCGTTGACCCCGAGCACGAGTTGGCCGCTGAAGCGCGTCGTGATGCGCACGCAGCTCGGTACGAGGAGCTTGTCGATCCGCGAGCCGAGGCCGATCGTCGCGATCGCGGCACCCTGTGGCGCGCTCGCGAACGGCTCCTCGCGAATGCTGCCATCTTTGCCTTTGCCGCCGGCGGGGCCGTTTGCGGTCCACTTCGGCGCGAGCTTGTAGCTGCCCTCGGCGCGCAGCTCGACAACTTCGCCGGCGACGATCGGCGCTTCATCGATGACGACAAGGCCCTTCGTCACATCGATCGCGAAGGTCTGGCGCGAGGGCTCGGGCGCAGCCGCAACGCTAAGCTCGAGGCGGGTCACCGCGCCGTCGGAAAGTACGAGCATCGGCGAGTGCGACGCCTCGACGAGCTTCTCGCGCGTCAGATACACGGCGCCGATCGTTTCGTAATCGGTTTCGCCGTCTTGATCCTGCACCCAGACCTGCAACCCGCGCGGTGGGACGACTGCCGTCGGCACCACGAATGCGTAATCGAAGCTCTCATCGTAGCTATCGCGTGCCGTCGCCGTGCGCAGCAGGCGTTTGAGGTCCTGATCGCCGACGGTCAACCCGACGACGAGATCGGGCGCCTGCGGATCGCGTTCGCGCTGCTGCGTTGCGCGTCGCTCGGGACACACCGCATCGCCCATGTTCTTGCCGAGCGCGGCGCCGCTGACCGCGACCGTCGGTCCACCGGCCCATGCGCCCGCGGCACCACCGATCGCCGCGCCGATGACGCCGCACAGTCCCGACTTCGAAGCCGCCGCGTCGGGAATCGCGCCGTCCCAGTGGTCCGTCGATCCGGTGCGCAACGTCGCGACTCTGACGTTGTGCACTTTGATGATCCACGCGGCCGGCTCGGGTGCGGGCGTCGGCGCAGCTGCAGGCGGCGGCGCGTTTACGGTCGGCGGCGGGCTATCGTGACTTCGCGTGCCGCCACACGCGGCGAGCATCACAAGCAGGATCCGCATGCCGTCGAGGATAGCTCGACGCGCGACGCTGGCGCGTTTTGATCAGTGTTTGTCATGTCTTGACTGGAGTCATGAAACCCCTGGGGGAAGCTCCCCTTGCCGCTTTAGTCCCCACGAGCAGATCGCGCGCATGCAAGTGCAACGAACGCGCGCGTCGCGCTTCGGCATCAGCGTTGCTCTAGCGCGAGCGCATGAGGAACTACATTTTCTGTTCGCTGTTCGTTCTTGGTGCGTGCGCGGCGCAGCAAGACGGCAGCGATGATCAGACAGGCGAGGGCGATGGCAGCGGCAGCGCTGACCCGAACGGATGCATCGAGGGCGACTGTCAAACGCCACCGGACGGTGACCCATCGAATCCGATCGATCCCGCGTGCGCGGGAAACGATCCGGTGAACGTCCCCGATCTGCTCGTCCCGAAGTGGACACCACTCGCACCGACGGTACCGAACGATTGCCTGCGCGGATTCGAGATGAATCGGTTGGAGCAATACGCGCACACGATCACTTCTGCCGCCGGCTCGCGCGCGATCACGCTCGAGGTCGACATCGCGACCTACACGGCGGCCGATTCGATCCGAATCAGCGCTCTCGACGGTTCGGGCAACGAGACGATCCTCATCGATACGTGCCGCATGCGCACGGCGGAATACGCCGATCCGACAGGCGGAACGACGCGGCCGCCTGAAGACAGCATCCGCGATTTTCGCGTCGCGCTTCCGGCAGGCAGCAAGCAGCTCAAGGTCGACAACACGAACGCGTCAACGCCGACGTACATCCGCATCCTCGGCTTGTGCGACTTCAATATCCTGCCGCCGCCTTCGACGGAGCTCAACAGCTCGTTCTTTCGGATCGTGACCTCGCGTTAGGGGAATGTTGCCCAACTGGATCGAACGCAATGCGGCCGCAGGCTCCTATCACGAGCAAGACGAAGATCCGCACCTGCTGACATCGTAGCGTGTTACGAACTTGGGCGTGGCGCGTCGTCGAAAACGCGGAGCGTCGAAGCAGGCGCGGAACCGTCCGCGCAAGCCGAGCGTCAAGCTGCCGATGCCCGCGCTCGAAGCGCCGCGACCTGCGCGGCCGCGACGACGATTGCTGATCGGCGGGAGCGCTGCAGCGATCGCCGCGGCGGCAGTCGTGATCATCGTCACCCGCGGCGGCGATGCACCGCGCGTCGAACGCGTCGTGTCGATCGATGCTGGTGTCGCGCGCGTCGTGGCAAAGGCGCAACCGCCGAAGTTGCCGCCGAACAGTTACATCGGCAGCGCGCGCTGTGCCGAGTGCCACGAGAAAGAGCACGCGGCGTGGAAGAAGAGCTGGCATGCAAAGGCGCTGGCGCCTGCGGTGCGTGGTTCCGTCGCCGGTACGTTCGCGAATACGCATTTCACCGGCACGTCGAGCGAGGCCTGGATGAAGCGCGTTGGTACCAAGTACGCGATGCGCGCGATGGGCATCGATCGATCATTTGCCGACTATCCGATCGAGTGGGTGATCGGCGGCAAGCGCATGCAGGATGACATCACCGTGTTGCCCGATGGGAGGTGGCAGGTGTTGCCGGTCTACTTCCACGTGACCGGCAAACAGTGGGTCGACTACACGGAAGCCAAGCAGGGGCCACTCACGCCCGAACACGAGTTCTTCTGGACGAACTGGCGCCGCATGGCGAACCACGAATGCCTCGACTGCCATGTGACAGCACTACGCGTCACGTACGACGAGAGCGATCGCAAATGGACGACGAGCTTCGTCGATCCAGGCGTTGCGTGCGAGGACTGTCACGGTCCGGGCGCTCGGCACGCGGAGACGCAAGAGAAGGAAGACATCGTGCATCCCGTGGACGCGCGCGAGGTCGGCCAGAGCGCGTGCGCGCGTTGTCATGGTCCGCGCAATCCGCTGTTCCCGCTGCTCGATCCAGCGCATCAATTTCAGCTCGGGCAAAGCTATGACGAGCTCTACGATCCGATCGTCGTCGCGATCGGTGATGGCATGTCGCCGGAGTTCTTCGCCGATGGTCGGCCCAAGACATCGAGCTTTGAATATCAGGCGCTGCTTCAATCCGCCTGTTACCGCAAAGGGCAGGCGACGTGCTTGACGTGCCACGACGCGCCGCACGCCGCGAAGGAGCATGCCGAGCTCCGTCATCACGATCCCGATGCACCGTGCATGAAGTGCCACTCGTCGATCGATCGCGCCTCGCATTCGCATCACAAGACCGCGGCTGCGCAGAAGTGCGTCGCGTGTCACATGTCGGCGGTCGTCAGCGGCGTGCTCGATCATTTCGCGGATCACACGATCGACATTCCGGTGCCGCAGAACACGACGAAGCACGAGGTGCCAAACGCGTGCGGCGTGTGTCATCGCGATCGCAGTGCTGACAAGCTCGCGGAGCAGCTCGCCGCATGGTGGCCCGATGCGCAGGTGCGGGCTGCACGCCGCCTTCGCCTAGCCGATGCGTTCGATTCGGCGACGGCGCGGCAGAGCGCACGCGCGCTACTCGCGGTGATCACCGACGAGGATGAGGCGCCCACGTTGCGCGGCGCCGCGATGCTCGTTGCTGCGGCGCGGTTCAAACAACAGACCGCGCGACCGCTGCAAGCGCAGCTCGCGAGCAAGAGCATCATCTTGCGTGCAAAGGCGTGCGAGGCGCTCGCGATCGCGAAAGCGACCAATGCGGGCGATGCGCTCGCGACGCACCTCGATGACCCATCGTTGCGCGTGCGCCTCGCATGCGCGCTCGCGCTCTACGATCTCGGCGATCGTCGGGGAGAGCCCGCGCTCGCCAAGCTGGCGTCGGATCCTGACTCCGATCATCTGCTCACGCCGCATCTGGAGGTCGGGCTTGCCCATGCGCGGCGCAACGATTTCGCCGTCGCCGAGGCGGAGCTGACGAAGGTCGCGCGGCTGTCGCCGTATTTCGCCGATCCGATCGTGCAGCTCGCCGCCGTGCTCGCCGACGAGCACAAATTCGACGAGGCCCGTAAGCGCCTGGATCAGGCGCTCGCGCTCGAGCCGTATCACAAAGGTGCGGCGGTGCTTCTCAATAAGTTACCTGCGAAGTAGCGCTGTCTCCGCGCCGCCGCGTGCGTTACGCTCGTGGACCGATGCGCCGCCTGATTGCCGCGTTGGTTGCCGCGGGCTGCGAAGCATCGCCACCGCAGGTGCCACCCGATGCCTACGTGTCGCTCGATGCGCCGGCGCGCGAAGGTGCGGGACCTGGCGGCGGCTTATTGCCGGAGCTGTACTTCGCCGTCGTCGGCGACACGCGCCCGGCGAACATCGATGACACTGCGGGCTACCCAACCGACGTCATTCGCCAGATCTGGCGCGATGTCGCAACCGAAGCGCCGGCGTTCGCGGTGACGACAGGCGATTACAACTTCGCATCGACGAACGGCTCGCAGGTCGGCCCGCAATACGACCTCTATCTCGGCGCGCGCACCGAATACGCGGGCTTCGTCTATCCCGCGATGGGCAACCACGAGTGCAACGGCTACACGCGCTCCAACTGCGGGCCGGGAGCCGTCGATGGCTCGCCACCGAATTACACGGGCTACATCTCGCGCTTCATCGAGCCGATCGGCGAGCAGCGCCCGTACTACATCATTCGGTTCGCCGCGCTCGATGGCAGCTGGAGCGCGAAGCTCGTCTTCATCGCCGCGAACGCATGGACAGCGACGCAGGCGGCGTGGCTCGACGTCGTGCTCGGCGAGCCGACGACATATACGTTCGCAGTTCGCCACGAGCAGCACGACGCCGACGCGCCCGGTGTCGCGCCGAGTGCGGAGATCCTCGCGAAGCATCCGCTGACGCTGCTGATCGTTGGCCACTCGCACACGTATCGCCACGTGCCGGCGTGGCGCGAAATCATCGTCGGCAATGGTGGCGCGCCGCTGACAAGCGACACGAACTACGGCTACGTGCTGCTGAGGCGTCAGCCCGATGGCTCGATCGCGGTCAGCGCGCGCGAGTACATCAGTCACGCCGAGATCGACGCGTTCCGGATCAACTCCGATGGTCTGGCTGTGCAGTAGCGTCGTGCTCGCGCTTGTCGCGTGCAGCGGCGAGTCGCGGATCGACGTCGATGGCTCGTGGCGCGAGCCGGCGTGGAACGCACGCGCGCAGCGCGGCGTCTTCATCGACGAGACCGGCGCGCAGGCGCGGCCCTATTCCGAGATCCGATTGCTCCGGGATGGCGCGCGCATGTTCATCGCGCTGTACGCCGCCGACGAGGACATTCGCAGCGACGACGCATTCGAGCTGCGCGTCGGTGCGCAGGCGCTACACATCTCCGCCGCGCAAGCACGCCGCCCCGATCTCGCGGTTGACCTCGACGGCACGCTCGACAAGTCCGGCGATGATGACGAGGAGTGGCTCGTCGAGCTCGCGCTACCGCTCGCGCAGCCGATCGCGGCGCGCCGCTGCGATCACCCCAAGAGCGGTGGCGAGCGTTGCGGGCACTGGTTCGGAATCGTCAACTAGCGCGCGGCGGCGTCCTTTTTCGCGCCGCCCGCTTCTGGCTTCGATCGCGGCGGCGCGTTCTTCACGTGCGTGTCGAACCAGCGCAGCTCCTCGAACGCGAGCTGCTCGTTCGACTCCATCGCCGAGTACCAGTGTGGCTCGTGCGGCAGCATGACAAGGCGCGCGATGCCGCCGTTGCCACGAACCGCCTCATACAGCTTCATCGCTTGGAGCGGCGTCGTGCCGGGGTTCGCGTCTTCGTCGCCGTGCATGATCAAGAGTGGCAGCTTCAGCTTATCGGCGTAGAAGAACGGCGAGACCTTGAGATAGACATCGCGCGACTTCCACACGCTGCGGCGCTCGCTCTGGAAGCCAAACGGCGTGAGCGTCTTGTTGTACGAGCCGCTCGTCGCGACGCCGGCGCGGAACAGATCCGTGTGCGCGAGCAAGTTCACCGTCATCAGCGCGCCGTGGCTGTGGCCGGTGACGCCGATCCGATCGCGATCGATCATGCCGAGCGAGACCGCTTTGTCGACGGCGGCGCGCGCGTCATCGACGAGCTGCTCGAGGTACGTGTCGTATGCCTTCTTCGGATCGCCCACGATCGGGAACGCCGCGTTGTCGATGATCGCATAGCCCGATAGCAACAGCAGGCGGTAATCGCGCAGCCGCGTGAAGTACTGCTCCGAGCCGCTCACCTGACCGGCGGTCTTCGCACTCGCGTAATCGAGCGGGTACGCGTACAGGATCGCCGGCAGTTTCTGGCCTTCCTTATAGTCGGGTGGCAGGTAGAGCGTGAACGACAGGTCGGTGCCGTCCTTGCGCTTGTACTTGACGAGCTTCTTCTTGATCGCGCGCACCGCCGGCGTCGGATCCGGAATCTTCGTGATCGGGCGCGATGTCGAGGCGTACGTGGCCTCGCCAGCGCCGCCAGCGGCCGCGCCGCCGAGCGTGCGCATATACGCGTTCGGCGGATCGGTCGGCGACTGGTGCCAGGTCAAAAACGTCTTCGTCGAGGTTGGATCGGTGAACGCGAGGAAGTACTCGAACGCGGTCTTCGCGCTGCGAAACAGGCGTTCCGATTTCTTCGTCGTCAGGTCGAGGCGATCGAGGAAGGGCCTGTCACCCTCGGTCGATGCGCCTGCGCCGGCCAAGTAGATCGTCTTGCCTTGATCGACGCGCACCACCCATTGGCCATTCGGCAGGATCTTGTAGACGGGATTGCCGGGATCCTTGTAGCGCTCGTCGGACGACATGTCCCAGAGCAGCGTCGGCTTCGCCTTCGGCTTATCGACGTTCGTGATGAACGTGCGCTGCCAATGGCGGTTGTCGTCGTAGTCGTGGAGCAGGGCGATCGACTTTTGCTCCGTCCAGTCGTAGCCGCCGAAGCGCTGCTCCGTCCGCGTCAGCTCGACTGCCGGCGACTTGAATGGCGCCGATTGGATCATCACCTTGTCGCGCGCGGGAACCTTCGTGTTCCAGTCGCCGCCGTCGAGCGCCTCGGCCCAGAGCAGCGTGGCCGGCTCCGTCGAGCGCCACGCGTGATCGCGCGGGCCGGTAGGCACGCCCTGAATCGGCACGTGATCGGCGAGCGGTAGCTTTGCGAGCGACGTGACGTGGCCGGCGCGGTCCCACACTTCGATCTCGTGCGCGAAGCGGCCGTACGTGACCGTGTACGAGTATGGCTTGACGATCCGTGTGACGAGCACGTGATCTCCGTCGGGCGCGGCGTCGAGATCCGCGAACACCGCGGGCTTGCCGAGTGGCGTGATCGCACCGCTCGTCGTGTCGACGATCGCGACCTGGCTCATCGCGTAGTAATCGAACAAATCCTCGTCGTGCTTGTTCTGCAGCGTATCGCGCGCTTCGTACGTGCTGAACTCGCCGCCCTTGCCATCGGTCTCCTGAATGCTCGGGCCGATCGAGACAACGCCCTCGACCGGCGGCGCGCCTGCATTCGCAGGCACGAGCTTGACGAGCAGCGTCTTGTGATCGGCCAGCCATTGCAGCGACGAGCCAAGCATCGGGTTTAGCTTCGCGTTCGCGATTCGCTTCGTCACGCCGGTCGTGCCGTCGCCGACCCACAGCTCGACCGAATCGCTCGCCGTGTTGCGAAACGCAAAGCGCTTGCCATCGCCCGACCACGTCACTCCATCTGCGCAGCCGTTCGCCGGCAACGTCACCGGCGTCTCCTTTGAGGTCGCGACATCGACGAGCGCGAAGCTGCGTGCACACGGCGCGACGCCATATCCGCCGGGCGTGTCGTGCTTGCGACGCGTTCGCGGCTCGACACGCACACCGGCAAGCTTCAGATACGGCTCGGCGACCTGTCCAATCGATGGGTACTCGACCCACGACACGAGCAACATCCGCTCGCGCGTCGGGCTCATGAACGGCGAAGGCGGCGACGGCGCGTGCAGCACATCGAGTACGTGCTGCGGCGGCTTGTTGTACAGCGACGTGCTCGCTGGCTGTGCCGTCGCCGGCGCGCCGGCCGTCGGGCCTGCTGCGGCGGGAGCCATCGGCGCCGCGGGTGCGGTGCCCGGTGGCTTGGAGTGCGTGCATGCGGCAACAGCGCCGACGACGAAACAGAATCCACGAGTCGTGCGAAGCATCGGCGCGACACTAGCGCAGCCTCGATCGACGAGCTACAGCGTCGTTGGCTGGGACACGTGCGACGACTGCGACAGCTTAGGCGCGAGCCTCTGCGTAATACGTAGGCATCGCGCGTTTGAACGAAGGCAGGGCCTCGACGCGCTCGATCCAGCGTTGCACGTTCGGAGCGTTCGCGATCGAGATGCCGGCCGCCGCGCGGAGCGGAAATGTCGTCGCAGTCGCGATATCGGCGAGCGTGAGAGTCCCAGCGAGCCACTCCTTGCCCTCGAGGCCGCGTTCGAGCACGGGCATGAATCGCGCGACCTCGGCGAGCTTCGCGGTGACGGTCGCTTCATCTGTCGCCCCCAGCTTCCACTTCGGTTTCGCGATGCGCTCGAATGCGACCGTCTGCATCGCGGGCCCGAGATGAATCGCCTGCCAATACGACCATTGGTCGACGATCGCGCGGCGCTTGGGGTCGTCGGGATAGAGGCCGCGCTCGGGTCGCTTACTCGCGAGATACGTATTGATCGCGCGCGACTCGAACAGCGAAAAGCCGTCGTCATCGACGAACGCGGGCACCTTGCCGTGCGGGCTCACGTCGAGAAAGCCCGGCGGCTTGGCTGCGTTCGGCGTCAGGTCCACATCGATCAGCTCGACATCGAGGCCAAGCTCGTTGATGACGGCGCGTACGCGAAAGCAGTTCGGCGAGAAGTCGGCGTTGTAGAGCTTCATCTGCCCAAGCGATACACCGGATCGCATAGCGCCGTATCGTCGATCAGGACGTATGTCCGCACCGACGACGCATTGCCGAACGTGAACGTCGTCGTGACCTTGTCGCCGTCACGGGTATACCTGCCGCGGCGCGACAGGCCGCTCGTCGTGGTCTCGTTCACCGAACCGTCGGGATGAAGGTCGAGGATCTCGACGAGCGTACGTGGCTCGCCGAGCGGCAGATCATTGTCGTCGAGATGTTGCACGGTCGTGACGTTCCTCCACGTGCCGATCTCACCATCATGGCTGTCGCTCGTTAGCGCGGAGTCGCAGAACGCGGACGCGCCCATGTAGGGAGAGAGCTCGAGGCGCGTGCGGTACATGTCGCCCTCTTCAGCTCGAAATGATCCGGTGAGGATCAGCGTGCCGCCGCTCGTCGAGAATCTGCCGCGCCCGAGCAGCGCGGTGCCGGAGGCTCCGACCAGCGACCACGTGAATGCACCGCTTGCTTCGAACGTATACGTGAACGAGTAGCCGTTCGATGCGGTGCCGCTCCACGAGCCGAAGAGGTCGGCGTTTTGCAGCGTCTCGGGCTCGCTCGCCCAGAGTCGAAGTCTTTGCATGCGCGCTCGCAGTGCAACCAAAAGGCCACGCGCAGCGCGCGCTAACCTGCGTTGCTGCGTTCGCGCTTGTCAGTTTTCCTCGTCGAGTACGACGTCGCGATCGCAGCAGCGGCTGCTACGTGAACTTTGCGTGAACTCATCAGAGCCGAAACAATCGACCAACTCCGAGCGTACCGACGAGCTGATGCACGACGCCGTCTTCGCCGAGGTGATGCGCGGTGTACGCGACGCCGAGCTGAATCGCCCACGTCGGCGACCACGCGAACCAGAGATCCGCGAGCGCGCCGACCTCGCCTCCGCCTGCGGTGCCCCACGGCGACCAACCACCTATGGCACCGAGCTCGATCGCGCCCGCGTTCGCCCAGATCGGAGCTCGCAGCATCGCGGCAACATCGAGCGAGAGCGGCGCGGCGCGCGGCTCGGTCGCGATACGCGGACCGACGACGAGGTACCGGCCGAGCGGAAACAACCCCGTCAGCGACGCGCTCGCGGTGCCGAGCCCTCCGATCACGCCGCCACCGGCATCCAAACGAAGCTGTGTGCGCTCGTTCGCTGCGTAGCCATCGTCGGCGACGGCGCCCCCGCGGGTGCCGAGTGTGCGGTCGAGCGTCGAGATCAGCTCTGCGGCTGTCATTCGATCGTCTTTCGTGGATGCGATCTGGCGAAATGCGATGCGACCACTCGCGTCGATGATCGTGATGCCGGGCAGTGCGTTGTGATCCGAGCTCATGCCGGCGTAGAGCCGCGCGATGCGCCCCGCTTCATCCGATAGCAGCGGAAATTGAATGCCGTAGTCCTTCGCGAACGCGGCCGAATCGGCCGGCGAGTCCTCGCTGATCGCGAGCACCGTCACGCCGCGCTCCGCGAACGCTCGCTCTTGTTGGGCCAGCTCACCGAGCTGGTGTTTGCACCACGGTCACCAATACCCGCGATAGAAGACGAGCACGACCGGGCCGTGCGCGAGGGTGTCGGCGAGCGAGACGGCGTGGCCATCCTGCGCCGGCAAGCTGAATGCGGGCGCAGCCGTTCCTGTCGTTACCGTCGCCGGCGCAGTGACATGGAGCGCCGTCACGCAACCGGATGCCGCGAGTGCTGTGAGTGCGCGCATGCGAGCGCATCGTAACGTATCCTCGGCCTCACATGAGAGCGGCCATTTACGTCGTCGTTGCTTCATCCCTCGTCGGTTGCGGCTCGCACGGTAGCGATGCGATGGCCGATGCGACCGCAGCGGACGCGACAGGAGACGTCGCCGTAGGTTCAGGCACGTGCCTCGGGCCGGCTGTGGTGTCACTCGGGTTCCAAACCGATGCGTCGGCTTCCACGGCGTCACAGCTAGACACGACCATGGTGATTTGCGCGCCTGTTGCGAACGTGCCCGAGGTCGTCTATCAGCTCGTGCTATCGCAAGCCACGACGGTTCACATCACCGCGAGTGATAGGTCGGGGCAGGGCATCGGGTTCCAGGTCCGCAGCAACGATTGCATGGGCACGAGTGTGCGGTGCTCCTGGTCGAACGCTGGGAACATCGACGAGACGCTCGCACTGCCTCTCGGTACCTGGGTATTCATCGTCGAGCGGAATCCAGCGGGTGCATTCGCGTTTGGAATTGCGCTCTGACGCGTAGAATAGCCCGCGATGGCCGCGAAGAAAAAAAGCCGTGCGAAACCCAAGCGAGCAGCGCCGAAGCGGCCTGTAAAGAAGTCGCGGTCGCGAACGAAGCGCGCGGCGAAGAAGAAACCGGCGGAGACCAATCAAACGATGGAGATTTCCGCCGACGACATCGTGCTCGCGGCGCCGCCGCCGATTCCGCCGAAGAAGACGATGATGGCGCGCGTCGGCGAGCTGTTCGCCCGCGTGACGGGCAAAAAGCCCGACTCCGATCGCACGATGGAGATTTCGACGGACGATCTTTTCCCGGAGGGCGCACCTCCACCGATTCCGAAAAGGAACAAAGCGCCGTAGTGTTCCTGCATGCCTGACTCCACGAAGCCCACGACGCCCGAGCGTGAAGTCTGGCCCGGCAGGACGGTTGACGACTGGGATGCGATCGATGAGGCGAGCTGGGAGTCGTTTCCGGCGAGCGATCCACCCGCGACGCGCCGACCGGATCCGGCCACCCGAGTGCCGGTGACGGACGCACCGAAGCGTCAGCTATGAGAGCGTAGCCTCGATGGTCGATATCATACGATCACGCGTTGTCGAAGCCACGGACGTCCCGCCGAGCGAGCCGTGCGTCATGCTCGTGTTCGGTGCATCCGGTGATCTTACGAAGCGCCTGCTCGTCCCGGCGCTCTATAACCTGGCGTGTGACGGGTTGCTCGCCGAGAACTTCGCGCTGCTCGGCACCTCGCGCGAGGCGATGACGAACGAGCAGTTTCGCGAGCGCATGAGCGCCGACATCAAGCAGTTTCACACGCGCAAAGAGTTCGATCAGGAAGCGTGGGACAAGCTCGTCAAGCGCTTCCACTACGTGCCCGGCGATTCCACGCAGGCACCGACATACGAGAAGCTAAAAGCGGAGGCGAAGCGGCTCGCGGAAGAGTTCGGCACCGGCGGCAACATCATGTTCTACCTCGCGGTCGCGCCGAAGTTCTTCGGCCCGATCTGCACGCTGCTCGACGAGACAGGGTTTGACGAAGGGCAGGGCTGGAAACGGATCATCATCGAGAAGCCGTTCGGCACGTCGCTCGAATCGGCGCGCGCGCTGAACCGCGAGGTGCTCGCGCACTGGGACGAGAGCCAGATCTATCGCGTCGACCATTATCTCGGCAAAGAGACGGTGCAGAACCTGCTCGCGTTTCGCTTCGCGAACGCGATGTTCGAGCCGCTGTGGAACAAGCACTACATCGACAACATCCAGTTCACGGTCGCCGAAGCAGTCGATGTCGAGGAGCGCGGCGCCTACTACGATAGCTCCGGCGTCATCCGCGACATGATGCAGAACCACATGTTCCAGATGCTCGCGTATCTGTGCATGGAAGTGCCGGGCTCGTTCGATGCCGACTCGATTCGCAACGAGAAGGCGAAGCTGTTGCGCTCGGTGCGCGTGTACACGCCCGAGCAGGTCGAGCGCTACGCCGTGCGCGGGCAATACGGGCCATCGCACGACGAGCCGGGCTATCGCCAGGAGAAGGGCGTCGATCCGAAATCGAATACCGAGACGTATGCGGCAGCGCGCTTTCACATCGATAACTGGCGCTGGGAGGGCGTGCCGATTTATCTGCGCTCGGGTAAGGCGCTGTGGAAACGCGGCACCGAAATCATCGTCGAGCTGAAGAAGGCGCCCGAGAGCATCTTTCGCGGCACGCCGGTCACCGAGCTCAACCAGAACAAGGTGATCTTTCACATCCAGCCGTATCAGGGCATCGAGGTTCAGTTCCAGGCGAAGATTCCAGGTCCGCAGCTGCAGCTGCAGCCGGTGCACATGAAGTTCGGCTATGGCGAAGCGTTTCGCGCATCGCGAGCGACGGGCTACGAGGTGATGCTCTACACGTGCTCGCGCGGCGATGCGACGCTGTTCTCGCGCGGCGATCTCGTGGAGGCGGCATGGCAGATCGCACAACCGATCCTCGACCATTGGACCGCGACGCCGCCGAATTTTCCGAACTACATCCGCAGCACGTGGGGACCGAAGGCGGCCGCCGATCTGATCGCGCGCGATGGCAGGCGCTGGCACGAGGTCGTCACCGAGGACGTGCTCAAGCAATCGCCGCTGTTCAAGAGCGGCGACACGCTGTTCCTCGAGCAGGTCATCATGGCGCTCGAGCCCAAGCAGGTCGCACAGGGCGAGATGATCGTCACGAAGGGCGAGGTCGGTCGCGAGCTGTTCTTGATCGAGCAGGGCGAGGTCGAGGTTCTCGACGATAAGGGCCAGGTGATTCGCGTGCTCCGCGACGGCGATGTGTTCGGCGAGGTCGCGCTGTTGATGTCGACGCCGCGCATCGCGAGCTGCCGCGCGCGGATCGCGACCGATCTCTTCACGCTCGACAAGGCCGACTTCAGCCGGATCCTGCGCAGCCACCCGGAGTTCGCCGAAACGATCTGCGCGATCGCGAAGGAGCGCTACCAGGTCAACGTCAAGCCGGAGGCGTTGCTGGCGCACGGCTAAGGCGTGCGGCCGCAGCGTGATCGACGAGCCACACCGCGCGCTCGGCGATAAATTGCGATGGATACGTGTGCGGATCGGACGGCCCGTCGAGCACCGCGTGCAGTGCAGCGGCCTTGTCGGCACCTGCGACGAGAAATCGAATGTTCCGTGCCGCGAGGATCGCAGGCACGGTCAATGTCAGGCGGACGCGGTCGCCGCCGATCGGATTTGCGATCACCCACCGCACGCGCTCGTCGAGTCCCGGGCTGTGCGGGAACAGCGACGCGGTGTGGCCATCGGCGCCCATGCCAAGCATTACGTAGTCGAGCACAGGTGGCGTGCCGAGTGCCGCGATCAGCTCGCGCTCGTAGGCGAGTGCTGCGGCGTCATGATCGGAGTCCTCGCCGCGCATGCGATGCACGCGCTGCAAGCCGAGTGGATCGATCAGCGCTTCGCGCGCCATCCGATAGTTCGAATCGGCGTGATCGGGCGGCACGCAGCGCTCGTCGCCCCACCATAGATCGACGTCGTTCCATGGCAGCGTGCTAGGGCCGCGCGCGGCGAGCAGCTCGAACAAGCGCTTCGGCGTCGAGCCTCCCGAGAGCGCGATCGAGCAGGTGCCGCGCGCCGCGATCGCATCGCGCGCGATCGCGATCAGCTCATCGGCGGCCGCGCGCGAGAGCGCATCGAGCGAATCGTACGTTCGCACCTCGGTCATTTGCGCTCGACGTGCCCGCCGAATTGAAAGCGCATCGCCGACAACATCTTCTCGGCGAACGACTCCGCCATCCGCGAGCGGAAGCGCGTGAACAGCGCCGCCGAAATCGTGTCGGCTGGCACGGCCTCTTCGATCGCAGCGATCACGGTCCAGCGACCCTCGCCGGAGTCCTGCACGTTGCCGCTGAACTTCGTCAGCTGCGGATCCTCGACGAGCGCCTTCGCCGTCAGATCGATGAGCCACGACGACAGCACGCTGCCGCGTCGCCACACCTCCGCGATTTCGTCGAGCGGCAACGTAAATCTGTAACCCTCCTCGACGGTCGGGTTCGCGGCGCCCTTCATGATGTCGAAGCCCTCCGCGATCGCCTGCATGATGCCGTACTCGATGCCGTTGTGGACCATCTTGACGAAGTGGCCCGCGCCCGGTGGCCCGCAGTGCAAGTAGCCATCCTGCGAGCTGCCGCCTTTGGCATCGCGGCCCGGCGTGAGCTCGATGCGGCCGCGCCCCGGCGCGAGCGTCTGGAAGATCGGTTCCAGTCGTCTGACGACCTCTGGATCGCCGCCGATCATGAGGCAGTACCCTCGGTCGAGTCCGTAGACGCCACCGCTCGTTCCGACATCGACGTACTGGATCTTCTTCGCGGCGAGCGCGCGCGCACGGCGCACGTCATCTTTGAAATACGAATTGCCGCCATCGATGATCGTGTCGCCCGCGTCGAGGTGCTCGCCGAGCTCGACGACGGTCTGTTCCGTCGGCGCGCCTGCCGGCACCATGATCCAGACGTGACGCGGCTTGGGAAGCGCGCTGATCATCGCCGCGATCGAATCGACGCCTGTGGCGCCTTCGCTCGCGAGCGCTTTCACTGCATCGGCGCTGCGATCGTACGCGACGACCGTATGGCCGCCGCGCATCAAGCGGCGCGCCATGTTCGCACCCATGCGTCCCAATCCGATCATTGCGAGTTGCATGGGCCGGATACTACGACGTTCTCGCATCGCATCTTGTCCCGCGGACGCTAACCTTCTTCATGGCAGTACCGCGCCGACTCGACCGCCGCGCAGCAACGTGCCGCAAGACGTTCTTGCGCCACTTCCCCGACGGTTTCGCCGATGAAACGTATCTCGCATGGGAACGTGACTACAAAGTCACCGCGCATGAAGCGTGGCAACGCGAGCTGTCGCGCGACCGTCTCGACGAGCTGATCGACGCGGGCGAGTACGATGCGATCGCGCAGCACGCGGTGCGCATCGAATCACGCACGAATCTGCTCTTCTCGTTCGAGAAGATGGCGCTGCGCGATGCCGTGCGCGCGCCCGGCGGTGCGCGAACGTTCGCGACCGGCATCTTCGACTTCCTGCACGGCAAGGGCACGCCCGAGCAGCGCTTCGAGCGCTGGGTCGATGCCGTCACGAAATTGCCACGCAAGCAAACGCGCGTGCTGACGTGGCCGATCGTCACCGTGTTCGGCATGATCGGCGATCCCGATCATCACATCTTCCTGAAGCCGAACGTCACGAAGATCGCGGCCGACGCGTACGGCTTCGACTTTCGCTACACGTCAAAGCCCAGCTGGCCGACGTACGAGAGCCTGCTCGCGTTCGCCGAGCGCGTGCGACGCGATACGCGCGATCTCAAACCGCGCGATATGATCGACCTCCAGTCGTTCATCTGGGTACTTGGCTCCGACGAATACGATTGAGCGCAACCGGGCGCGCTCGCGCGTGTCCTTTGCCGCATGAAGGGCTATCTCGGTATCGCCGTTATTGTCCTCGTGCAGCTCGTTCAGATCAGGCCCGCCTTGCCTTGAGCACGCGCCCCGGTGCGCAGTTCGCGCGCCGAAAGCTTGACGCTGGTGAAGCCCGATGGCACGCGTGTCGTGCTCGCAGTCGAGAGTCGCGAACCGGGCGAGGTCACGACGCAAGACATCTTCCAGGTCTCGCCGGGTGGTGCGTACCTAGCGTATGCGAGCGCTGGAACGCTGCGCGTGCGCGCCAGCGATGGTAGCGAGCGCGCGATCGTCTCGTACAACGAGCGTTCGCTGATGCGCTTCTCGCCCGATGGTAAATATCTGGCGATTGTCACGGGCACGGAGAAGCACCCGCTCGTGCTGCTCGACCTCGCGAGCGGCGATCAGCGAACGCTCGCGACGTTCACGACTGTCAAGCAGCTCGAATGGATGCGCGATGGTCTCGTCGCGAACACGCGAAACTCGCACGACGTGCTCGTCCACGTGCCGCTGGCGGGCGAGGCAAAGACGCTGTTCGAGCACGACAACATCCAGAAGTTCGTCACCGCCGCGACGGCAACGCGCGTCGTCGTGTTCGTGCGCGATGGACTGCAGAGTCGCGTGCTCGCGTTCGACGCCGCGACGCCGAAGCAAACGCGTCAGCTCGCTGCGGTCGACGAATGGATCACGAACGCGGCAGCATCGCTCGATGGTGAGCGCATCGCATTTACGACGAAGTCGCGGCTGTATGCGAGCACGTTCGGAGCGAGTGCCGAGGCGATCAGCGACCGCAGCGACATCCACAGCCTGTGGTACAGCCGCGATGGTCGTCTCGGTTATGCCTCGTCGAGTAGCGCGACGATCCTCGACGGCCGACGCGCTCGACGCTTCGATGCCGAGGGGCAGATCCACATGCTTCGCTTCGATCCAGTTTCCGGACAGGCGCTCGTCGCCACGTCCGTCCACGCGTGGGATGTCATGGCGTCGCGGCAGCTGACAAAAGCGCGCGATCTTCTCGGCGTCGATCACTACGCGGGCGGCTTCGTGCTCTGGTCGCAGAATCGCCGCGACAACTGATAACGTGCGCGGCGCATGACGGCCGAGCTCGACCGGATCTACGCAGCGCTGCTCCGCGACGACATCCCGGGACCGAAGGAAGTCATCGCGCGCGTCGCAGAGTCGCCGAGCGATGAGCTCATCGATCGCATCGATGACGTCCAGGATCAGCTCGGCGGCGTGATGCAGTTCTCGATCATGGGCGATGACGTGCTGGCGTTCGCGAAGGTGCGCGGCGATCCGTGGGAGCTGCATGAGGTGCTGCGCGAGCTTTCCGAGCTCGCGAAGCATTTTCCGATCGAGCTCGACTACGAGCCGGAGCAAGACGTCGACCCAGCGCAGCTCGCGGCGTGGGTTGCGCAGCACCCGAGGCCGCAGCCGGCGGGCTTCACCGGTGCGCATATCACGTGTCATGCGCCACCAGCGCAGCTCGCATCGATTCGCGAAGCACTCGCGGCGTGGCCGGTGGAGCTGCAGGGTAATGTTCTGCGCGTCGCGCAGCCCGCGGCGATCCGTGCCGTCGTCGACGCCGTCTTGCGAGAGCTCGTGTTTGTCGACGCAGCGTGGTCCGTCGAGGTCGCGCTCGAAGGGGCCGTGCCGTGGCGCGTGACAGTCAGCTCGTTCGCTCACATGATCGCGCTCGGCTACTTGCTCGCGGCGCTCGTTCCCTACGAGCCGCGCGATACGGACAGCGAGGATCACGTCGAGCTGCCGGTTCTGTCGGGCGCCGAACAACTCGAGCACCACCCTCCGTATCAGCGCGGACCGTTGCGCCGTGCAATCGGCGACATCGCAGGCGAGCCCGTACACCTCGAGACCAAGCTGCGCCTTGGCCGCATCAAGTCGTGGTTGCACTATCGCGGCGCGAAGAGTCGCGTGTTCATCAATGCGGGGGCGATCGCCGTCGATGTCGATCGCGTCGTGCTCGTGGCCGAGCGTAACGGCGTGGCGGAGCTGATCGCCGTTGCGCTGCCAGGTTTCGCCGAGACGAGGCTGCGTGTATTCGAGAAGGGCGAATACGGAAACAACAAGGTGCCGCGCGAGCTGGCATGTCACGAAGGCCACGTGATTCTCGTCTGGTCCGACGATGACACGCGGTTCGTGCGCGACGACGAGGTGCCAGTCGCACGCATTCCAGGCTCGCTCGAGCGACTCGATCGCGAAGGCGACATCCTTTACGCGTTCACGAATGACCTCTATCGCATCTCGCTCAGCGACGGCAGCGTGCGTGCGGCAGGCACGCGCGGCAACGAGCGCGTCGAGCGCTTCGTGCGCGAGGGGCGGTGGTACGCCTGGACGTTTCGCGATGCGCGCGAGATCTACGTCGCGGAAGACGCGCGCGTCGTGCGCACGTTCGAGCTCCCGGCCGACGAGGAGATGTGGACGTTCGCGCTATCGCCGAGCGGGACGCTTGCAACGATCACGCGCACTGACGATCGCTACACGTTGCACGTGATGTACGCCGATCACAGCGAGCAGTTCGCGCTCGCCGGCGACGCGGACATTCGGTTTCGCACTCAGCGCAAGTAGCGCGCTTCGAGGTGCGACCGCAGATGCTGTGGATCGAGCGAACCGCCGCTCGCGCGACGACACAGCTCGTCCGTCTCGTAGCGGCTCGCTTGCTCCCAGATGTTGACGCGCAGCCAGCCAAAGATGCCGTCGAGCTCGCCGCGCGCGACTTCGGTATCCAGTGCCGGTCGCGTGCGGCGAATCGTGGCGAACCACTGCGCCGCGTACATCGCCCCGAGCGTGTAACAGGGAAAATATCCGTACGCGCCGTCGGTCCAATGGATGTCCTGCATCGGACCATCCTTGAAGTTGCCGCGCGTATCGAGGCCGAGCAGCTGCTGCATCTTCTCGTCCCACAGCCGCGGAATGTCCTCCACCTCGATCTCGCCTTCGATCAGTGGCCGCTCGATCTCGTAGCGCAAGATGATGTGCGCGGGGTACGTGACCTCATCGGCGTCGACGCGGATGAGCCCGCGCCGCACGCGCGTATAGAGCCGGAACAAGTTCTCGGGCTCGAACGCGGGCTGCGGCCCCAAATACTCGACGAGCAGTGGCGCGAGCAGCTCCATGAATGGCCGGCTGCGACCGAGCTGCATCTCGAACGACAGGCTCTGGCTCTCGTGGATCGCCATCGACCGCGGCTCCGAAATTGGTTGGCCGAGCCACTGGCGCGGACGGCCTTGCTCATACCGGCCGTGCCCGGTCTCGTGGATCGTGCCCATCAAGCTCGGCGCGAACTCGCTCTCGCTGTAGCGTGTCGTCAGTCGCACGTCCTCGGGAACGCCGCCCGAGAATGGATGCGTGCTGACGTCGAGCCGGCCGCGCTCGAAGTCAAACTGCAACAGCTTCATCAGGCGCTCGCACAGCGCGCGCTGCGCCGCGATCGGAAACGGTCCCGTCGCTTCGATCACCGGCTCGTTCGCCTGACGGTCGCAGACCTTCTGGATGAAGTCGGGCAGCCAGGTCTTGAGTGCACCGAACAAGCGATCGACCTCGGCGCTGCGCATACCGGGCTCGAAGCGACCCATCAGCGCGTCGTACTTCGACAGGCCGAGTCGCTCCGAGAGCAGCGTCGCTTGCTCGCGCGTCAATCGCACGACCTCGCGGAGGTTCGGCAGAAACCCAACCCAATCGTTCGCCGGCCGCTGCTTGCGCCACGCGTGCTCGCACCTTGCGCCCGCCATCGTCGCGGCATGCACGAGCTCCTCGGGCAGCGCGGTCGCGTTGCGCCACGTCCGCTGCATCTCGCGCACGTTCGCGCTCTCGCTGTCGTCGAGCGGCTCGTTCGCAGCCCGCTCGAGCAACCGGCCAACCTCGGGTGCAGTGCGCAGCCGATGAATCAGTGCGGCGAGCTCGCCGAGTGCGGCGGAGCGCGCCTCGTTGCCGCCCGCCGGCATGTACGTCGAGTGATCCCACATCGTGATCGCCTGCAAATGCTCGAAGCGATAGATGCGCTCGAAGGTCGCTGTCAGCTGATCGTACGTCGGATGAGCGGTCATGCGCGCCGAACGTAGCACCACGCTACGGGCACTTGTCGATGAACACGCTGAGTTGATCCGACAGTCGATTCGCGACGACCAAATCGTTGCTCCATCCCGGTCGCGCTCGCCGAATGCGGCGTGATGATCACGCGGCGGTTAGCTTCTCAGGGCGCGGTCCGACGCTGCGCTCGGAGCCGGTTTCTGGAGGTGCGGCGATTCGGCCCGAGTACCACTGTCGCTGGCGCCGAAGCGCCTCGAGCGCTCCGGCAACGACACGGCCCGCGACGTTACGGCGTCGCGCAGCGCGGTCGAGGACGACGCCGATCTCGCGCATCCGCGCACCGGCGAGGCCTTCGAACGCCGCGAGGTACGACCCCGCGATCTTCATCTCTGCGGGAATGAGCATCTTCAGCTGGCGCAGCAACAGCCCGTGATAGAGCGTGTTGCGATGGATGACGTAGAGCCAGCCCAGCGCCTGCGCGACATCAGCGAACTCGGCAGCCGGTTGCACGATGTTGTCGATCGATACGCCGAGCCCGCGTAGATCGTTCGCAAGTCGGGTCGTCTTCAGGTGTGTGTGCAAGAGAGGTAGCTCGAACCCCGGCGTTCGAGCGAGGGCCGCTTCGACCGGTTGCTCGAAGCAATAGATCCGCCGGAGACACGATCGATACATTAGCGCGCTGGACCGCTGCATCAGCACGAGTCGATCGCCATCCGCGGCGGACTGATACGGGCGAGTCTCATCCGCGAGCAGGGTCAGCATCAACGACGCCTCTAGCATTGACACTGTCAGTGCAAGAAGCATTGCAGGTCTCGGCTCGCGCAAGTCTTCGGAATGGACCCGGCGATCGTCGAGACGGTTACAAGCGCCGCGCACAGCGCGCGAGTCAGCTCAGCTCCACGGTGCGCGCCACCGACAGTCGTTCCCGATATCGACCTGCAGTGCCGCGCCCAGCGACACGATCAGTGCCGCCTCAAGCTGGACGAGCGAGAACGGTTCCCGAAGCACGTGGACGGCTGGGCCGAGGGCTACCAGTTGCTCGTGCGTTACGCCCAGCACGGTCAGGACGATCACGGGACACGTCGATCCGCCGATTCGCGCCGCCTGAATGACGTGGACTCCGGTCAACCAAGGCATCGCCAGGTCCATGATGATCAGGTCGAAGGGCCCATCGTCGGCCAGCTTGGCGAGCTCTCCGGCAACTGCAACACACACGACATCGATTCCGAACCGATCGAGGATGCCCCCGACGACGTCGCGACGATCGAGGTCGTCGTCGGCTATGAGTGCGCGCAGTCGCTTCATGTATGGGCAAGGTGCACGACTCGGTCCGCGAATCTTCGACGGCTGTCCACAGGGTATTCGTAGGGCGCTTGACTCTCGGATCAACCAGCGGCGCTCAGAGTGAATTGCCGATCCGATTCCCACATGCCTCCGGGCGCCACGATATGGCGCCAGCTCGCGACACCGCGTGATCGCGGCACCGTTCGCCAGCTCGCAGGTGCTTGTTGCTGCACATGCGCGATGAGTGTCGTCGAGTCTACGTAGTTCTACGCAAGCCGGTCCTGCGGCGACGTTCGTCGCGCGTCGTATCAACGATCCAACAGGGCATTGGTGATGCATCGACTCGTTATGGAGGTCACCATTTATGAAGCGACTCACTCTACTAACCGTGCTCACGGCGGCGCTTGCCACCGGCTGCGCCGCGAGAGTCGGCTATCGCGGTTCCGTATCAGGCCAGGCCTACGGTCCGGATCTCGTCTACGTTGCGCCAGGTGTTCAGGTCATCGCGGATTACGACGAGCCGATCTTCTACACCGACAACTTCTATTGGAGGTATGACGGACGGTCCTGGTACCGGTCGTCGGTTTACACCGGCGGTTGGGTCTACGCGAGTCCGCCCGCTCCCATCTTGCGCATCGAGCGCCCCCATGCGTACGTCCATTACCGACCGGCGGGCTGGGCTCCGCAGTACGACCGGCGTGGCCCGCAGCAACCGGACACACGCGACCATCGCCAGGCGCGCCCGGGCAGAGGCCATCAGAGGTAGCGGCGATCGCCGCCAGAATTGCGATCCGAGCGCCAACACATGATGACGTTTCTGCGCAAGCTTGGTCACGCACTCGCCCGTGACGACGATGTGGAGTGCGATGACGGCGTGCTACGCGATTCTCGCGTTGTTCCCGATCCTGTTCTTCGTGGTGACTCTGGCCGCGTTGGTCGTGCCCGCGACGACGCTCGCTGAAGCGACGAGGCTCCAGCACGCTCGCGCAGCGTTTGCCTCGGCAGCGCGGTCTTCGCACTGTCGGGCGCTTCGCGTCGCGCCTCGGGATTGATGCTCTCGCTCAATCGACTGTTCGGGAACGCGGAGACGCGGTCGTGGCTTCATCGCCCGAGCTCAACGGGGTGCTCGCCGATTTGCGACGCGAGCGTGCTATCGACCGTGACGTTCGCGGGCCTCCAGCATCCCAACTGCTCGCCGAATTCGTTTCGCGAAAACGTTGCGCGGTTCCGCCAAGTGCGTCTCAACGCTCACGCGAGAGGCACGAGCCTTGCTCTGCTTTGGGACAGGAGGCACGTCATGTCCACTACCGCATGGATCGTCGTCATCGTTATCGCAGTTCTCCTTTTTGGAGGAGGTGGCTTCTTCTATTCTCGACGCTAGGCACTGAATGATGCCGTCCGCGAATCGGTCTTCGCAAGCACGAGGGCGTCGGCGGTCCGATATTTAGTTTGGAATGCACGTGGTCGTACCTGCGCCATCGCGACTGCACGTCCAGTGCGCACTCGCGTCGCACGTGCAGATGCAGTCGCCACCCGCCGACCCTCCGGAGAAATCTCCGCACGTCGCGCCGACAGAGCAGGCGGTGCTGAGATCGACCGGGCATCCGGGGTGGCATCGCAGGTCGCCATCGAAGCAGGCGCACTGCTGGCCGGGCGGTGCATCGGGTGGCCAATCGCAGGCGAGGGGATTGGGGCGGTCCGGCTCGTCGTTGGAGCACGCGAACAGCATGGCGAGGAACAGGACTCTTCGCGTTCGCATCGAGCCTTGATCAGCACGGAGTGTGCCGCTTACAGCTGCGTCTTCTTGCGCACTTTGCTCACGCTGCGTTGGCAGTGAATCTGCGATCGCGACATTCGTGCCCGATTCCGCGATTGCGCGCGGCGGGTAGCCGCGAGATCCTGGGGGCGATGCGCTTTGTGGTCGTCTTCGCGGTGGCGGCATCGTGCGCGTCGCCGCCATCTCGCGTCTCGCCGAAGGCGACGCCACGACCGGCCGCCGATGGCCGCTTGCGCTGGGTCCCACTCGATCGCGAGTTCCTCGTCGACCACATTCAAACCGATGCCTCGGTGCGGTGTGCGGTGTCGCGCGATGGACGCGTCGCGTGCTGGGGTGCACTCGATCGCGAAGGCAAGAGCCCCGCGCTGCGGATCGGCGTTAGCACGCCGATGCGTCTCGCCGGCATCGACGACGCGATCGATGTCGCCGTCGTTTCGATCTACGTATGCGTTGCACAGCGCCGCGGCAGCGGCGGTTGCTATGTAACCAGCACGCTGCAGCCGACGGCGCAGAAGTTTCCGGTCGCGCCCGTCGAGCTCGTGAAGCACGAGGGCCGAATGTGCGCTCGCATGCGTGATGGCAACGTCGGCTGCATCGAGTTCGACGGGACGTACCACGCAGTCACAGACATCGCGCGCGCGACGCAGCTATCGTGTGCGGCGGGCCGGTGTTGCGCGGTCATGCCCGCGGGCGTCGCGTGCTTCAATGATCGCGTCGCGAAGCCGCTCGAGGAGAACGTTCCGCCCGCGAGCGCCATCGCGGTCGATCGCGATGGTTCCTGCGTGCGCACGAACACCGGCGCCGCGCATTGTTGGGGCGCGGCCAAGGCACTCTCGCAACCCTCCGGTGTGCGCGCGCTCGCGCGTACCGATCGCGGGCTTTGCCTCGTGCGCGATGACGACACGCTGCGCTGCACCGATGCGCGCACGCCCGCGGCGACCGACATCGTGCAAGCGGAGGATCGCTGTCGCGTCCACAAGAGCGGCGCGGTCAGCTGTTATGGCGAGAATCAGTTCGGCGAGCTTGGCGATGGGCATCCAACGATGGCAACGACGCCGCGCGAAGTTGCCGGCGTCAAGGATGCGGTCGATCTGCGCGTCGCACAGACCTCGGCGTGCGCGATTCGCCGCGATGGCAGACTTCTATGTTGGGGCGAGGGACCACTCGTCGATCTCGGCGAAGCGGGCGGCGCACTCGTGCCGGGACAGCTGCTCGCCGGCTGTCACATTCAGGGTGCGGCGATCCGCTGCCACATCCCGAACGGCACGTCGTGGGATGGCGAGTCATTCGCACCAAAGGTCACCGCGATCAAGGCGGCCACCGCGTATCGCGACGATGCGGTGTGCGTGGTCGATGGCGCCGGCAAGATGATGTGCAACGAAGGGATGGCGGGCGCGCCCGGCGCGAAACGGTGGGCGCCCGTGGCGGCACCCGGCGCTATAGAGGAAGTGCACGCGCTCGCGGCCGGATTCTGCGCGCGACTCGCAGACGGGCGCGTGAGCTGCTTCGTCGATCACCGCAATGACAAAGACGCCGACTTTCGCGAGAAGCTGCCGAAGGGCAAGCTCAGCGTTGTTCCCGGCATCAAAGACGCCACACAGCTCGCGACGGGCGAAGATGAAGCGTGTGCGATCACGAAGGGCGAGCACGTGTGGTGCTGGAAGGTCGATCATCCGACGCCGGTCGAGATCTCGCAGCTGCGCGGCGCGACATCCATCGCGGCGAATCATCAGCACAGCTGTGCCGTGGTGCACGGTGACGTCTTGTGCTGGGGCGCGAACTACTTCGGTCAGCTCGGCAATGGCAGCACGAGCGGCGTTGACGAGCGCATCGCGACACCAGCGCGCGCATCGACGTCGTTCAAGGCGGTGCGCGTCGGCGTCGGGCGCGATGCGACGTGCGCGCTCGCCGATACGGGCCGCATATGGTGCTGGGGCTCCAATCGACGCGGTGAGCTCGGGCAGGAGCGCCCGCTGCGCATGGATACACCGTCGCCCGTCGTTGGATTCGGGCCCAAGTAATCGCGGCACGGAAAATTCGGCTGCGATGATCGCCGACGACTGTGCAGAAGATGCGAGTGGCACGCGTGTAGCAATTACCCGCCGTCAGGGAGAACGCTATATGCACATTCTATGGATGCTAATTATCGGTTTGGTCGTTGGTGCGCTCGCTAAGTTCATCATGCCGGGCAAAGACCCGGGCGGCGTGATCATCACGATGCTGATCGGCATCGCGGGCGCGCTGCTCGCAGGGTTCCTTGGCCGCTCGCTTGGCTGGTACCAGGCAGGCGAGCCGGCTGGGTTCATCGCATCGATCGTTGGTGCGGTGCTACTGCTCGGGATTTATCGGCTCGTCGTCGGCCGCACAGGCGGACGTCTCGCTGGGCCGCACCGCCCGATCATGCGGTGACGCACCGGCTTAGGGCAGCGACGTGTATTGCGCTAGAAACGCACGCGTCGCATCGCCATCGAGTCGGTACAGCCAAGCCACCTCGTTGCAGTCATAGCCGTTAACGACGGAGTTGATTGCAACGAGGTGTTCTTGTCCGTTGAACGTCATGAAATCCGGGCCGCCCGAATCGCCGAAGCATGCACCGTCGGCGAAGACCTGATCCGCGAGCAGCCATGAAGTTGCTGCACGAAATTTGAGCGTGCCGTAGTCGCGGGTCTTATCGTTGACGTAGCTCTCGCCCGGATTGCCTGACTCGCCAATCTGATCGACGCCGTAGCCAACTGCCGTGATCTTCGCGCCAGGTTGCACGGCGCCGGGCGCGAACAAGCCTTGCCGAGGCAACGCGTACACGGGCCGCGATTGCGCTTCTGCGAGAAGCACGACGCCAACGTCGTGCATGTCCGAGTTGATGTTGTACGCCGACGGGTTGAAGTCTGGCGACGTGATGGCAGTGCCCGCCACGACCGCCGAGCTCGCGATGACCTTCTGATCGAACGTCACGAAGATCGGCTGCCCGCTCGCGTTTGCCGCGTCGGTGCAGTGGCCAGCGGTCACGAACACGGTCGGCGCGACGAGCGCACCCGAGCAGAGCTGGCGTAGCGAGCCATCGGCTCGGCGCGTGACGAGTGCTCCGGCACCCGTGTGGACTGTATCGGCTGCTGTCAGCGCAGAGCTTGTCGACGAATCGACAGAGCTCACCGCGCAGCCGGAGAGCGAGATCACAGCGAACAAGGTTTTCATCCGCGCGTCGCGTATCATCGATCCGCGCTGCACCCGATATCAGACCGATTTCACGGTGCGAACTGAAGCACCCACGCGACGCGACAATCGGCGGCGATGGCCGCACCAACGCCGAACTGTTTGATCGCCGGGCCGGCTCCTCCGAAGTCGTGATAGAAGAGCGCCATTCGCGCAGAGCCGTTCGACGGGTGAAGTGCGGCTTTTTCGTGGCCCCACATCGGCACGGTCCAGTCACCTGGATATTCAAACGCCGAGATCCGCCACGCCGCCGTGTTGAGCCCATCGATCCAGAGCTCGCGGTTCTCGCCGTTTTGGCCCGGCACGTTCACACCCGCGGGCAGACCGCCAGCGATGAGGCGCGCCGCTTCGATGTTCGCTTGCGCAGCAAGCTCGCTCGACACCGCGAACTGCACCGCGAACGTCGCGTTCGTGTGGTACTCGCCTTGCCACGGAATTCCACGCCAGCGGTCGTGCGGTTCATACCCGAGGCGATTGTCGTTGATGAACGCGACCTGCTCATCGACCGATGCAAAGTTCGAGCAATCGGCGAGCGTGGGCCCGGCGGCATCCGGCGGCGGCGCATCGCCGGCGCGCGCATCGATCATTTGCATGTCGTGCCGCGGTTCGCTGCAGCCGAGGAGCGCCAATAGCAGCCATCTCATTGCAGCACGATCGGTTTGAGGTTGAGACCGCCGGCATACCAATAACTGGTGTACGCACCGTAGCCATACACCGTGATGCCGAATGGGCGCATCGACTGCAGCCGATGTGTGCCATCGCCGGTGTTGTCGAGAAGAACGCGCGAGAGGCTGTAGCCGGTCGCGCCGATCGGTGTGAAGTCCGTGACGAGCCTGCCGTCGAGCAGGACGTCACTGCCGTCGGCGGCGACGACGTTCACGTAGTTCTTGTCGTAATTCACCGGCGCGTGGAACGCGTACTCGGTCCGATATTGTTCGACCGGTACCGCGACCGCCATCGCCGGATCCCCGATGTTCGATTCCTGGCCGCCGACCATGTACTCGGAGACGAGAATTTTCTTGTTCGCGGTGATCTGGACCGAGTCGCGGAAATACGCGTACACGATCTCGCCGACGTCGCCGGCGTGCGCGAGATACGTCGGCGGTGTTTGCCCCGGCGCGAGTCGGAACGTCGGTGGATCGTAGCTGATGGTCGTATCCGGCTCGGTCGCTACGATCCGCACGTAGCGCTCGCCGATGTGAAACATCTCGCCCCAGAAGTCGTAGTGCGGCACGGCCTCGGGTGCGGTGACGATGTACTTCGTGCCGAGCACCTCGACGGGCAGCATCGATTCCTCGAGGTGATCGCAAGCAACGCCGATTGTCTCGGTGCAGTAATGACCACCGATCACCTGCACGGGTTGATCGGCGGTGATGCGCGTGCCGGTCAAATCGACCGTCTCGGTCGAAATTCGGCGCGCGAACAGCTGCGCGACATCACCGGCGTCGAGCGCGATCGTCTGCGGCTGGCCGGGATACAAATAGGGCAGGTCAGGGCCCGGCTGCGTCGGCGCGGTCGCCGTGATCATCACCGACGTGTTGTCGCGCGTCGCGGTGATCGTGACGAGGCCGGCCCAGTCGCCGCCACTTCTGCCGAACCAGTTCGGCCACGCCGCGGCGTAGTAGTTGCCGGTCATCGTGTGCGTGGGCAGCAGCAGCGACGCGTCGTTGGAATACGAGCACCCATCGTAGCTCGTCGCGCTGCATGGAATCTGCGGCAGTTTGTAATCGAGTGGGTTGTACTGGTAGACGGTGATCGGTTGCGTCGAGCGCACGTGATAGGCGCCGCGGCGAACGAGCGCAGAACCATTCTGCGCGGCGCCGCACTCGAGGACGCCCGTCGCGGAGCACGCCTTCAGCAGGTCGACCCACGGCAGCTTCTGCACATGCACCGAACGACCGGGAACCGTGAATGTCAGCGCGGCGGTCAGCGCACCGCCTTCGATATGAATCTGCGCATCCGCACTCCGATCGTTGGAGATGATGATGGCGAACTCGAACTCGCTGCGCACTTCGTTGCCGGTGACGGTCGGGTAGTAGTTGCAACCGATGTTGCTTTGCTCGAGGTTTGTCGGCAGGCAGTCGCCGCTACACGTGTGCGTGCCGAGGTCGCATGTGAGGCCCTGCAACGGATCGCAATCGAACGAATCCCATCCGGTACCGTCTTCGCGGCAGATCTGCGCGTCGACGCCATCGCATGTCGTCGCGCCCGGCGCACACACGACGCATCCAAGCGTGTCGCTGCACGCGAGCTCGCACTCCTCTGCCAGCGTGTACTGCCCGCCGCTGCAGCGTTCGAGGTTGCCCATGTAGCAGCGCTGCGCTCCCTCGGTGCACTCCTCGAACGAATCGTGTCGCTGCCCGACGCAACCGCCGACGAGCGCGCACACCACGAGCAGGTCCTTCATCGCGCGCGAACGTGCACGACGCGCCGCGTGCACCGCAATCTCAAGCCAATGTCACACCGATGTCACATTCAGCGCTTCACGCGGATCGTCGCATTGCGCGCGAGCCCGAGTCGCGTCCCGCCACCGCCGGGAACGCGCTGCAGGATGCGCGCGCCGTTGAGTCCCGCATCGACGAGATCGCGACGGCACCGCAAGATCAGCGTGTTGATCTCCGTTCGCCCGGCCGTCGGCTTGCGCGGCCAGAGCAACATACTCAGCGTGTCATCCGACAGCGTCTCGCCGGGCGTATAGCCTTGCGGCGGCTGCAAGAGGGCCATCATCAAGTCGAAGCGACGATCCGGAAAGTAAACCGTGCGCTCGCCGTCAGCGATGGTGAAGACGATCAGACCACCGCGCGGCAGCATCTCGATGACGATGTCGCGCGGCAGCTCGCCGGCACCGCTCGCGCCCGTCGTGATCGCGGCGCGCGCGCCGACGGCGCGGATCGCAAATTGCTCGTCGCGAAACACGACGGGCTCATCGATCGAGATCGGCCGCCGCTCACCATCCTCCACGACGTACAGCTGATCGCCATCGCGATGAAATGCGAGTGCCGCCGCTGGCCATCCTTCGAGGTACAGATCGTCCTCTTCGCTTCCGCCGATCGCGAACGTGCTCTGCGGGAATCCAAATGTCCCGCCGCGCGTGCGCTCGACGACAAAGTCGGAAGGGTTGGGCGTCGTAGGCTCCGTGTCGGCGTCGATCTCGACGCGCAGCTCGAGCCCGGGAAATCCGAGCAACGCACCATCTTCGACGATCTGCGGGTGATGCGTTCGCGTGTCGTTGATCGACACGGTCCCACCGATCGGCAACACCTCGACGCCTTGTGGCGAGATTCTCACCAGCGCGTGCCGCCGACTCATCTCCGGATCGAGCCCGACGACATCGCAATCCGCTTGCCGACCGATGATCACGCCTTTTGCGGTGACGCGCCGCGAAGGCCCATCTGGCACAACGAGCATGCAGCGGATGGCGGCCATCGCCGAGAATCGTACGCTATGTTCGAGTGCGCCTGAGTGCCAACGTGCCGAGCGCGATGCCGATGAGGCTCACCATCATCGCGACGATGCCGCCGCCGAGCCCATTGCCGGTGCCGATGCCGCCGTCGGCAGTCGCCACGACGAGCGCACCGATGACGGCGCCGATCGGCGCGAGCACCAACGCAATGATGGCGCGGCGCCGTCGCACATCGCGCGAACGGGCGAACGCCAGTGCGCCGACGATCGCGCCGGTCAGGCCGATCAAGGCCGCCGCGATGGCTCCGATGCGCCCGGCGCTCAGGGTGTAAGCGCCAGCAGAGGCAAGCAGGAAACATTTCATCATGCGCAGGAGACGACCGAGCTACCGACGCTGTGACACGTACCGGTTCCCCGCCGAGGGCAAACATGCTAGAAGTTTCGCCTTCGGTGCCATCGCCAAGTGGTAAGGCAACGGTCTGCAAAACCGTCATTCCCCGGTTCAAATCCGGGTGGCACCTCTAAAGTTCAAACGTAGTTAGCTCGCAACTTCGGCCTCCGCTGGCACGTGGCTGCCACCGCCGAAGACGGCCGCGATCGCATCGCGCTTGTCGGCTTCGGAGACGTCGATGTATCGCATCGTCGTCTGCACGTCGGTGTGGCCCATGAGCTGTTGAAGCACCCCGAGCGGCACGCGGCGGGCCATCACGGTCCCGAAGGTGTGCCGCAAACAATGCATCGGCCACGGTGGCCGCGTGACACCGGCGCGATCATAGATCGCGTTCACGGAACGGCTCAGCTCGTAGTAGTTGAGCGGGCCACCGTCTTCGAGCCGCGACACGACCCAGAGGCCGCGCTTCGGCAGACTCGCCAGCGCTGCGACGATTCGCGGCGATAGCGGGACGGTTCGCACTTTGTTGTGCTTCGGTGCGATCACGGCGCCGGTTTCTTTGTCGAGCGCACGGCGCACGGTGAGCTGACCATCCTTGACGTCCGTCCACTGCAGGCCCCGGATCTCGCCGATTCGAAGTCCCGCTTCACTCGCGAGCAGGACGACCGCGCGATAGCGATCGTCTTTGCATGCGGTGAGCAAGCCCTCGACGTCGGCAGGATCGACAGCGTGGATCTCGGCTCCCTTGCCCGCCAGCTTGAACCGAAGCTTCGAGCGCTCGCCCGTGGCGTACTTGATCAGGCTCGACAGGACAGCGAGACGATTGTTGATCGTCTTCACCGCCACGCCGCGCCTGAGCTCGCCGCGTGCGAACGCATCGACGTCGGTCTGCTTCATCTCATCGATCGTCATGTCACCGAAGAACGGCAACAGATGACCTTCGAGTGAATACTGGCGGTCGCGATGTGCAGCCGGTTTTGTTCGGGCGCGCAGCAAGGACACTGAACATGTCAGTCAAGCGCGACCCACGAACGGGCGGTTGGTTCTTCCGGACCACCGTCAAATACGCCAACGGCACGCGTGAGCGGATCTACGGCACGCCTGGAGTACCAGGCCGCTACCACGATCTAGCGAACACGAAAGCCGGGGCACTTGAAGCCGAACGGCGCGCGATCGCAGAAGCCCTTCACGGCAAACCGATCGCACAGCCCGAGGCAACGGCGACCAAGGAGGCGCCGAAAACGATCAGCGAGCACGCAACGACGTTCCTCGAGCATTACAAGCCGGAATCAACTTCCCGTCCTACGCAGCACCTGAGCTGCCGGCGCTATTCAAGAGTTCGTCTCCGCTCCGCGAGCAGGCGATCTAGAAAATCCGGAAATACTTTGGCGAGTGTGACCCTGCCGGCTGGATTGGCCATATCGGCTGCTCGAAGAAAGTCTTCATAGGAAGCCGGCCTCAAGAACGAGAGCTGTGGCTCTGGGCATAGCGCATATCCGCCCGTAAACGGCATGACAGCCCACCAGCTGATTTCGTTCTTGTTGCCGAGTTGCCTGACAACGTCCGCATCAAGTTGATCGTCGATCCAGTCGTCGGGCGGCGGGACGTCCTGCTTGCAGACGATCCCCTCGAACGCGGCGGGCCCCTGCGAACGAACCACTGTACCAACACGAATCCGATTGTCGCGGTCACTCATTAGGGGGAACCGAGCTTATCAAGCTTCGCTGGGTCAACAGGCGTCGCGTGGACGTCAGTACGGATCCATCTTAAATAGGATTCTAGGACCCACTCCGCCTGTTCTCGCGTAAGGCCATTTTGTTCGTAATATTTACGCAAACGAAGGTAGTTCCCCTCGTGGCCGCCCTTCTGCGCGTTCTCAGACCACGCACGAAGATCGATGTTGTCAGGGTCCGTTGGATGTCCGCGCAGAGCGCGCGCTAGATTGTGATCCCTAACGGGTCGATCGGGTGTCCCACCATCCTTGTATATTCGTGGGTCTGGGTCTGCAAAGGTTGTGTCGCCAGCAAGCGTGCCCCGCGCAGGTTTCGGACCGTCCGTGTTACCGCAACCGTTATGGCTAATCACTCCGGCGTGGCCGACTAGGTACGTATGCGTCGTGTCTACTTCAAGGTTGTATACAGATTGAGGCCAGAAGACGACGTCCTTCGAGGTGACGATCATCTCTCGGCCGTTTTCGGCGAGTAAGTGGTCCCCGACGTGCAAGTGCTCCGCGGCAACAAACGCGTGAGCTTCTTGAACATACAGCGGATGGCCGTGGGTCAACTGGAGTCGCTCGCCGTTGGAGAGCGATATCGCGAGAAGACTTTGCGTCGTGTGCCGCACGGTCCCTGTGACGATGCAGCCGTCGCCACCTGCGACAGAGCGAGACGTCAGGCGCTCAACAGTGGCGTCGATCACCCCGAGCTCCGAGTAGGTGAACTGAACCTTGGTCCCGGATTCCAGGTTCGAGCTCTGAACCCAGTCTTCCGCACGCAGGAGCGTTGCATGCCCTTCAATAGAACCGTGGAGCGTCAACTCGATCTGAACGAGAGATCGTGGTCCATGGTCACACTCGCGATCGTCGATCGTGCGGATCCGGCTGCCCACCTCAACGTTCTCAATCGAGCGTTCTCCATCTTTCGTGTGAACAGGCGTGCCTTCCGCGAAACATTCGCCCCATGTGCAGGCACCTCCCTCACACGCCGGCGCATTCGATATGCCTCCGATCAGCCTGCCGATCGCAGGCCGGGCCCAGCTAACGGCGCGCATGCCAAGTTCGAGCGCGGCTACTTCAGCTACCTCCCAGGCCTTGTCCTCAAACAGCCTCGCTGTATTGCCGCTTTGGACTTCGCCAATTGCATGTGAGATTTCGCGAACAGCATATCCGGGTAAACCTAATGCATTGGTCCAATCGAAATCGGCCACGTACTCTGCAGCACTCAAAAGTGGATTCGTTTTAGTGAAAACCCAAGCGCCTGCTTCGGATAAGGTGCCAGTCCACGATGAGTCGTGCCCTACATTGGTTGACTCGCCAGCGATCGAAACGCCGCCATTGACCGAACCCGAAATGCCGCTACCGTCTGAGAAGAAGAACCCCACGGCCCACGCAATACCTGCCGCCACGGCCTGGCCCAATTGACTTCCACCGTTGTATTGGGCCGAGATGCATAGACCTGGATCAGTCGCAGTTGCGCACGGATCTAATCCGGTTGGATCCGTTCGATTCTGCGGATCGTTCATCGCAAACGCGTATGGATTACTGGTCGCTGCAGTTCGAGGCACCAGCAGAGGATCGCGGCTCAAGAACCGGCCGAGCACCGGGTCGTAGACGCGAGCGCCGAGCTGAACGAGCCCGAACGGCGCGAGCGCGTCACCACCGTTCCATTGCTCCGTCGTGAACTCGAGCGTTCCCTGCTGCGCTAACGTCGATGTCGTTTCACCGTATGGTTCGTAGTCGAGGTTTTGGGTGAACGTTCCGCTGGCGTTAAACATGAAGCGGTTACCGCGCGCCTCGTTTAACGCATAGATCCATGGCCCACCGGCGCCCCGACGACTCATCGTGATGCCAGGCGCGGACAGCTTCCGGGCCGTGTAGGACGTCGCGTGGCCATTGTCGGTCTGGTAACGAGTCGAGATGTAGTCTCCGTAGTTGCGATCCGTGCGAACAGGCATGGTGCCGTTGACGATGTCCAGTTTTTGCATCCCGCCGAACGCGTCGTACCGAAACTGCGCGACCGTTCCATTTAAGTTGTCAATGCTGCGAACCTGACCGGAGTGGAAATAGGTGAGGTGATTCCTGCCCGTCCGCGTCGGCTCGTCAATAATGCTGCCGAAGCTGTCGTAGCTGACCGGCTGCACTGCGCCGATGCCATACGTGACGCTCGCGATACGATCTGCATCCTCGGACGAATAGCTCAGCGTCACGTCATTCGTGCCAACGCGATCGTCGGCAGTTGTGATGTTGCCAATCGGGTCGTAGCTGAACATCCATTTACTTAGAGTCGCCGTTGGGCTCGCTTTGACAGACATCGCGAGACGACCGAGCGGGTCGTAGGTGTAGACAAAGTTCGTGTTCGGCGTAGCACCGAGCCCGGTGCGGACCTCACTGCGTGTAAGGTCGCGGTCGATGGGATCGTAGCTCGGGACGGATATGCTTCGCGAACCCGCCATCGAGGACAATGTGACGCTCTGAAACAATCGACGGCCGAGGTCCGCATAGCTCGCCGCGTAGTTCGTGTTGCCGAATTGCGCGCTGCGCAGGCGGCCGAACTCGTCGATCGATGTTGCGGCATAGAGCGTCTGTGTCTGGTTGTCGAGCGTGTAAGCCATCCGCTTCAGCCGAGCTGCGGTGTCATAGGTGTACTCGACTCGCTCGGGTCTCCAGTTCGTATCCGGCAAGTCGAGTTCGAGCATCGTCTCGACGCCATCGCCACGAAACGTGTGCTTCTCCACATACAAGTCACCGCCTTGCGATGTAAACGCGTGGCCGTTGACACGACCGAACTCGTCGTACCCCAGATACTCGTTGCCCGTTGGCGTTGACGCGACGGCAAGCCTGCCCAGGACGAACCTTGGCGTCATCAATGCCGTGGGGGTTTGTGGAACGTCGTATTGAAAGTCGGCGATCGTTTCTGGATCAGCCAGGTTGTTGTTTCGCTCCTCGCGATGAACGAGTCGTCCACGCGCATCGTAGCGATCGACGATGCTGTGCTCGAGCTCAGGTAATGCGGGTGTCCATTTCGTGCTGATCACCTCGCCCCAGCTGCTGTATTCGCGCGTCTGAGGCGCGACACCGGGTTCGGTCAACCTCAGGACCCGGCCGAGTGAGTCGAACCTCCACGTCCAGGTCACAGAACTATCGCCGGCGCTCGGGTCTTGGTAGCGGACAACGCTCGTGAGGTTTCCCAAGCGGTCGCGGCCGAAACTTGCGTACTCGAGGGTCGTCCCGTTTTGTACCGTAAAGCGCGCAATGGCCTGACCGGTTCCTCCGGTGATCTGATGTCGCGTAAGACCCATTTGTGGCGATCCCGCGAGTAGTGAATCAGGTGCGTGCTTGACCGTCGTCACCCGGCCGAGGGCGTAGGAGTAGTCGACGCACGTCGGATAGCGTTCTGTTGCCTCGTCCGTGATCTTCGAGAACGCTTGTGGGCCACGCCCGCGAATAGTGCATGACGGCGTACCGTCGGCGTTGAAATAGCTCGTTGTCCCGTACGCGGTGCTTGAGTTCTGCGTCGACGGATACGTGTCAGCTTCGAACACAACACGGCCCAAACCGTCGTAGCTGCGCGCACTCGCGATGAGCGTCTGGGTTACGTCATCCGTCGTGCCACGTATGCCGTCGGCACCAGCGAGCGAGTAATCGGCGCCGAGCTCGATGCCACGATAGCGTAGGCGCCCGAGCTCATCGAAGTAGTCAGTAGCTGTCCGCCCCGGAGCCGCGGACGCAGACACGGGATCGACCGCGTCGCTAAATACCTTAGTGGTGATTCGCCGGCCGGCCACACCGCCGTCAAAGCCCAGGTAGCTAAACTGCAGTAGCGCCCCCTTCGCTCCGCCAGGTGGCTTCACCGTCGCAAGCACCGCACGACCGAAGCCGTCGTACGTGGTACCGAATTCCGTGCCGTTTGCGTCCTTAGACGTCAGTACGTCCGACGTGATCGGATCGATCGTCACAAACGATTCGAGCTTGGGCGTGCCCGTAGCCTCGGACGTAACGTGTAGCGGTACTTGACCATAAAAGTCGTACTCGAAAGTCTCGACCTGCGTCGCACCGTCCTCAGCGCGTCGACGCGTCCGCTGCGTTAGGTTGCCATCATCGTTGTAGATGGCGTCGAACAAGTCGATGACGGTGAACGTTTGCGGGTTGTCGGTCGGATGAGTCTCTACCGATTGGTGTGTGACGTATCCCTTCCCGACCTTACCGACTGTCGATAGTCCATCGTAGCGGAACGTGTCTCGCGTGTAGACGCTGCCGAGTACGCAATCCTTGACAGTGCGTTCACTCGGCGCCGTCAGTACGCGCTCTTGACTGCCCGTCGGTTCGGCGTATTTGATATCGACACATATGTCGTCATAGAAATCGTATTTATCGTTTGTATAATAGATACGCTTCGGGCGCCCAATGTCGTCGAATTCGAGCACATCCGTACGAGCTGCGACGTTGGCATCGGATGGCGGCGCGGACTTGCCATGCCATGTCTCAGTAGTAGTGGCGACGGCGAATCCGTGTGCCGAGCAGAACGCGATGGCGGCGAAATTTAGCGCGATGCTTATGTCAGAGTCATATGGATACATGATGTCAAAGCATCGGCCCGATGGATCATCGGCAGTCGAGGAGACCTCAGGGATTACCTTGGCGGTGTACTCGTAGTGAGTGCCACTAATTCGCCGACTATCAGTGGTCTCATTAACAGCCAATAACCCCCAGGCATCCGATCCAAGCAAGCCTGCGAGTACGGTCGTATCGCGAGGTCGACCGATACGCAGGTAGCGACCAAAGCGCTGATCCATCGACATGGCAGTGCTGAAGTCTTCAAGGGGGCTCGTGGTCAGATCTCCTTTGGGAACGTTAGACGCGTACGCGTCCGTAACCGTCGCTCGCTGCCCATCAAGCGATACGGTCATGGGCATCTCCACTGTTCGTTGGTACCCAGGGAAACGCCACATATCGAGCGCAGGGTCATAGAACACTGCAGCGCCACCGTACGCATAACGAACGGTCGATAATGATCCGCCAAGGTTCTTCGTGCCGGTCGTCGTAACCGAATCGACGACGATCTCCGGAAACGGAACTTGATGCGCTGTCAGAGCGTCTTCCTTCGCAGACCGGTACGTGATGTTGGTGACGGCTCCATAGCCGTTGTCCACGGAGACGATGCGACCTGCCTCCGGCGTTCGCTCAACGCTACCTGCTTTGAGCTGGTAGACATTCAGGCGTCCAAGCGCGAACGCTATTGGTTCGGGCTTTCCATCGCCGTCGAGATCATATAGTCCAGAGGTTGTTGTGGAGAGTGTGCCGTTGCAAAGCTCACTCTCATGAGACAGAGCGAAAAAAGGGCTGACGATCGGAATAGGAACCGCGAAGCCGGTTCCGGTACCGATCGCCACTTTCCAGCGACGTTCGTACCGATCGTACGGGTTGTCTACGTAGACATAGTCCGGGATACCATCGCCTGTTAGGTCACGGAACCCGGCGAGCTCCATCGACGGCACAAAGACGCCGCCGGTAGTAGCACCATCGCATTCGGCGTAGTGCCATGATTCGTGCACCGCATAGGCACTCCAGGACGGCCAATATGTGTCAACTGACGGGAGATCAATTGTCGCCGGCCCGAATCCAATGCCCTTACCGAGGTACGCGCGCGACCCTTGGATACGATCGACAAGGCCATCACCGTTGATGTCGCCCAGCGCGCAGCTGGTTGTTGACCACTTGCGGCGGTCGTCCAGCCGCGGATCGTCAATAAAATTGCTATACCATTCTTCAACGCCACAAGCGGAAGCAGTCTCAAGGGTAACGGGCGCCGAGAATGGGTAACGGTCACCGCCATCAGCGTTATTAATGAAAATGCCATCGACATTAAGTACAGCCTCGACTTGAAGCCTCACTCCCCACGGCAAACCGAACGTGAGATAGTTACGTCCGACAAAAAAACTATCGTCCTGTACAGATGGATCTTCCTCGGTGCTGCATCGGACGAATGGTGTAGATGAGCTGTAACAGTCGTATGTGGATCCCATTGAAGCGGAGTTAAAAACTACATCGGGATAACCATCACCGTTTACGTCTCGAACCTCCCATTCAATGAACGTCTTATCGGCCTCGCCTAACTTCGGCTCACTTGAAAGTGGCGGCGAACGCTGGAGCACGTAATTGCAGTACTCAACACTGGTCACCGTCCACTTATTGCTGCCATCCCGAACCCAGCACGAATCGTATGCCGCATCTCTACCGCTCGTGCGATGACTCAGAGGTAGATATCCATTATAGACCTTTAGATTGCGCTCAACAAAATGTTGATAAAGGGGTCTGATGTCGTACGACCGCCGAACCCAAGTAATCCCGGCAGCGTTGGTGTTTGGAGTGTTGAGATAGACGACCCAGTGATCTTTCTCTTCTGATGCGTCTATGATATCGACCCGACCGTCGCCATTAACGTCAATCGCTTGTCTCCACGTATACTCCGAATTCGTCGTTGAAAAGCGTGACTGTGATGCCGAGCGTGTTTCGAATGGACCCTTGGTGAGCTGCGCGTCCGTGACTTGCGTGTTAATGACGCCAATGGTTGTCGTACCCAGTGGGGCCGGGCGATTGCGCGCCACCCAAAGCTGATCGCCACTCGAGTACACAAGATCAGGGCGCCCGTCACCCGTTACATCCGTCAGCGCTTGAGACGTCGTCGATGTCGTGGGATGACTGCTGTAGGGCGTGCTTAGGTCAGATTGTTGGGTCGTTGCGATCCCGGTCGGATCGTGAACACCAACTGGCATTGCGACTGTTTGAGTCTGTTCGTATCGGAGGGTACCGGCAAAAGTAGCGCTGCCATATGTATACGACGCGACTGGGAGCGAAGTGTTTTCCTCGGCTGTGCCCTTGCGGCCTCCCGTGATCTCGACGGACGAAAGCCGTGGCAGCTTCGTATCAGCATCATCAGCGTAATTGAACTTGTACTTTCGTACAACGGTTTCCGGGACGTCACAACGCCGGGAAATATCAATACCGACAAGCTTGCGATATCTTGCGAGCACTCCCTGGCCCAATATGGACATCGCTAGTGGTGCCGGCGACGGGTCATCGTAGCGCAGCGTGACCATATCCTTGTAACAGCCGTTGCGACCGTTATAGGCGACTTTTCCTATGGTGATCGTTACTGCCGTTTCTTGAGAATTCGGCAGAGTACCGGTTCCGATACCATAGTCGAGTGCGACGGAATTTCCCGATTTAGATATAGATGACAGCAAATACAGGCCTGTTCCTCCCAACCCCACTGGCTGTCGAAAGAGGTAAACCCTACCCTCGCCGTCGAACAGTTTCCACGCAGCCCTGCCCGTAGCAGCGTCCTCGATGTAGCGACGAAGCAATAATGTGGTGTTGTCGCGACGTGCGACCCAGTCGGTCTCAGAGGTGCCTTTGCGGACCATGTCGATCTGTTGGCCGAAAAGGGAAACGACGTACTGTATTCGCGCCTGGGGCGTAGCGTTGGGAAGGTCGGCTGGGCGTCTATGGCGGATGCTCGCATCGACGAGCACGTACGAAAGCGGGATGTCCCAGCCCACTCCGGCTGCGCCGAAGCCACGCCCGCCACTGACAATCTGGAACGGAATAGGGATATCGCCCCGAATGGGGGGCAACTGGAGTGGTATAGACGCGGTGTACTTTCCGACCGCATCAGGTCCGACGCGGCTAAACCCGCTGTCGCTTGGCTGCGCGGCGTAGTGCCCGCCCGTAGGTGCCACCTGCGCTTCTGCTCGCGACGAAACTACCAGAAGCGCGAGCGCAATCAGGAAAACATCGAAACACCGCTCCAGCCGATGCGATTTCATCGGGTGCCCACCCAGCAAGCGTTGTTCCTGCACCGTGCGCTGGGCGCACACACACTTAGCGAAGGCGTTCCATCGAGCTGGTGCACCAGTGGTGCACCAGCTGGATCACCGCGAACAGCGATATCATCCGCACCGTGGCGGACAGCACCGACACCGCGCAGACCAGCGAACCATCACAGGGGCGCGGCGCGCTTGAATGGGCAATGATTTTCGCGCTCGATTGCAATGACTTGTTCGCGCGACCGTCGCGTATTTCGTTGGCGGGCATCACGACCGTCGCGATCGGGCGCGGCGAGCAACGAGGCGTTCAGCGCGAGCGATCGCAGTTGCGCGTCGAGCTTCGCGACCACCTCGTGTCTCAGGTTCATGCACGGCTGAGCTCGACCGCCGACGGTTGGAGCATCGAGGATGCCGGATCGAAGAACGGCACACGCGTCAACGGGCAGCGAGTCGAGGAACCTACGCCACTCGCCGATGGCGACATCATCGAATGTGGCGCGAGCTTCATCGTCGTGCGGCGGACCACGGCCCCGCTTGTCGAGCTGTCGGAGCGCCTCGGGCCGACGAGCAACCTCCATACGATGTCTCCCCACTACGAGCGCGAGCTCGCGCTACTCCCCAAGATCGCGCGCTCTCGCGTAGCCGTTCTGCTCTCGGGCGACTCAGGGACGGGCAAAGAAGTCGTCGCGCAAGCGATTCACCAGATGTCGCAGCGCAGCGGTGCGTTCATTGCCGTCAACTGCGGTGCCATTCCCGAGTCGCTGATCACGAGCGAGTTGTTCGGCAGCCGGCGTGGTGCGTTCTCCGGCGCCGAGGATCGATCGGGACTCGTGCGAAGCGCTGAGGGAGGAACGCTATTTCTCGACGAGATCGCAGAGCTCCCCACGAGCTCGCAAGCGTCACTTCTTCGCGTCCTTCAGGAGGGCGAGCTCGTTCAGCTTGGCGCGGACAAGGCGATCTCCGTCGATGTGCGCGTGATCGCGGCGACGAACCGCCCACTGCTGAAGGAAGTCGAGGAGGGGCGGTTTCGACGCGACCTGTATGCGCGACTCCGCGGCTACGAGCTGCAACTTCCGCCACTGCGCGCGCGCATCGAGGATCTGGGGCTGCTCTGTGGCGAGCTGATGACGCGCATTGCGCCGCGCACTCGCAAAACGCTAACGCGAAGCGCGGCTCGCGCGCTCTTTCTCCATTTGTGGCCACACAACATTCGAGAGCTCGAACAGACTCTTCGCGCCGCAGTCGCCGTGTGCGACGGCGACGAGATCGATGTCGAGCACCTGCGCCTCGCGGCCGCTTCAGCCGAGGTCGAGAGCGGAGAGCACAGTCAGCTCATCGAGCTGCTGGAACGACACGCCGGCAATCTCAGCGCCGTTGCGCGGGAGCTCGCGACGTCACGCTCGCAGGTGGCACGGCTATTGGTGAAGCACGGCGTCGACATCGCGGAATTTCGGCGCCGTTGACTCACAATGATTTGATCGTATCGGCTTGACGGCGACGACGTTCTGCTCGCGCGAGCGACGCGCGCCCAAGCCGCGGTCGCCTCGTCTGATGGTGCGCCAGCGGAGGCACTGAGGTTTGTGGAGAGAGCCGTGCAGTTGCAGCAACGAAGCGGGCCAGAGTCTCCGAGCTCGGAAACGCCTTAACCACGTTGGGTATTGTCCTACTACCGCCGGGCAGTGCTTTCGGCACCCAAGATGACTGCTTCGCGCTACGGCTGGTGTGCAGACAGCCACTCTTCTGCGCTCGCTTGCACCGCCTCTTGGCGAGCATCGGCTGCGGGCCCATCGCCACGTGCGGCGCGAGCCAACTCGAGTGCACGCCGGCGATCATTGCCGCTGTCCCACAGTGCTCGCGCTAACGCGAGCTTTACTATGGCGACATCTGCCGCAATGCCGCCCGCTTTCTGCTGCAGCGCCAGCGCGCGTTCGAGAGGGCCGACAGCGTCTGCCGGCCGCTTACGATCGAGCTCGAGTTTGCCGATTCCCGATAGCGTCGCTACGAGGCGCGGGTTCTCGGGCCCGAGCGCTTTTTCGAGCAACTCGAGCGCGCGTCGGAAATGCTCTAGCGCTTGGTCATAGTCCCCGAGTTTGCGGTACACGGTGGCGATAACCGAATGTGAAGTTGCCAGCGATGGATGCGTCGGTCCGAACGCGCGCTCCTTGATCTCGAGTGCGCGGCGAAGCTCGCGGAGTGCGTCGTCGTAGCGCTCCAGGTCCTTGAGATCAAGGCCAACGCCGTTGAGAGCTAGCGCGACGTCAGGGTGGTTCGGTCCCTCGACCTTTTCGAAGACCGCCACGCTGCGGCGATGTGCTGCGAGCGCCTCGTCGTAGCGTCCGAGGTTCGAGTACACGACACCCAGACTGTTTAGCGCACTGGCGAAATCTGGAGTGTCTGGCGCACTTCGTTGCAGCAGCTCGACTGCACGTTGATGGAGTGCGTGTGCCTCCTTGAGTGAGCCCTCCGCGCCCGTAATGTCACCGAGACACCGCGTCGCGCGCGCGCGGAGACGATCATCGCCGCCCAACCGTTCGACATATGAAAGAGCGAGCTTGGCCCAGAACTGTCCTTCTTGGTGCCGCCCCAGCGAATCGCCGACAACGTATGCAAGGTTTATTGCAGCGATCACTGTCTCCCGATCGTGGCGACTCGCTGCTGCTGCGACGAGCGCATCACGGAGCGACGATTCTGCCCCTTTTGCGTCGCCATTTCGATCTTGCAGGTTTCCCACCAACCGCAGCGCTTCGGCTTCGACTGCTGCGTAATGCAATGTGCGGGTCTCGACGAGCGCGCCCGCTGCGGCACTCGTCGCATCGGGGAACTTGCCCGCCAGCTTGAACACCTCGGCGCGAGCCAGATGCTCGCGCACCGAGGCGACTCGGACTTGCGTCGCAAAATCGCGCGGCGGTGGAAGCGGTGATTTCAATTCAGCGATGTTCGTGCACGCTTCGAGATCCGGTAGAGAGTGCGCAGCCTTCGCGGCATTCTCGACCGTTTTCGCGTCGGCGGTCGTGAATAGATCGGCGAGCGCACGGAGCTGGCTTCGACCTTGCTCGAGGCAGCTCATCCTTAGATCGAGCAGCTCCTCCGACTGCTCGCGACGAACGCGCGTGGCTCGACACGCATCGGTGAACATCGCCTGCCATTTGCTCGAGTACTGATCGAGGGCGCGTACACTGACAGCAATACTTTCGTCGGCATTAGGCAGCCCGGTAGCGCGGAATGCGGCCTGTGCGCGTTGCCGCCTCGGTGCGTCCCAGACGCCGTCGAGTTTCTCGCTGGCTCCGCTGCACACGAGCGATGCGTTGGTTCGCGCCTGTTGGTACGCAAAGGCGGCGGCACCGACGATCATGAAGCCGAGCAGTGTGCCGCCGATGATCCAGCGGCGACGCCGAACTGGGTCGCGTGATAGTCCCGCAAGCAACGCACTCATCGACGGCCAGCGCTGCTCGACCGATTCCGAGAGTCCACGTTCGATTGCCGCATTCACCCAACCGGGCACCTCGGCGCGATGCGCTTTACTCGGTGGACGCTCGCCGTGGAGCCCTTCCCAAAGCGCGACACAGAACGCGTACTGATCCGCGCGTTCAGTGACCCTGCCCCCAGCGCGCTGCTCCGGCGCCATGTAGACCGGCGTGCCGACGTGTTCGCCGGTCAACGTGACCGTCGCCTCGATCATCTCGCGCGGTTCGACCGTCTCGTCGTCTCCGTCGGCGGCCGCGCGAGCCACTCCAAAGTCGACGACCACGACGCGATCTTCGCCAACGATGACGTTATCCGGCTTGAAGTCGCGGTGGACGATGCCCTCGGCATGCGCCGCTGCGAGTCCGCGTCCCGCATCAATAAACGCACCGAGCACCTCGCGCCAACTGCGTTTCTTGGCAGCGATCCATTCGCGAAGCGTTGCGCCTTCGACGTGCTCCATCGCGATGAAGACGTGATCGTTCTGCGTACCGACGTCATATACAGAGACCACATTCGGATGGCGCACTCGCGCCAACGCCTGTGCCTCGCGAAGTAACCGCGCACGCGCGCGAGGCGCCACGGCACGGTCGGAGCGGATTAATTTGATCGCAACAGTGCGGCCTAGCTCTGGATCGACGGCCGCAAAGACGCGGCCCATGCCGCCTTCGCCGATGAGCCTGCGAATTGTGTAGCGCCCGACGCAGTCACCTGGACCGATGTCAGATCGCGTCGTTTCGACCGCGTTGCCACGGGGTTGCTCGAGCTCTTCGGTCCCGATCGACGCAGTCGCTGTTTCGCCTTGATCGCGATCCTCTACTCGCACGGTCGAATCTTCGCAGATAGCGACCAAAGATACGACGAGCGTGAACATCGACGCGCAGTCCCCGCGGGCTGGCGCGTCTGGCCACACAATCTGAGCAGTGCGCGAGGTCCTGTCGCGCTCAACCACCCGGATCGATCGTAACGAGAGCTCCGTGGCGAAGACGTTCAAGCAGCGCGGAGAACAGACGCAATTCGATTGCATCTCCGCTGGCACGTGGCTGCCACAAGCAGCGTGATCGGAGGACGAACCGAGACCAGCCGGGACAACCGAGCGGCGCAATCGTGTGTGATCGTTCGAGACGCGCGAGATGGTTTGCGTTCTCGATTGCGCGGTTTGCGGTTCAAATCCGGGTGGCACCTCTAAAGCTGATCATGCGCCGCATCACGACACGAGCGCGCGATACTCGCGTCCCGCAGGCTCGAGGTGCTTCTCTTCATCAAACACTGCCCAATCAACCCCGCGTGGAAGCGATTCGGCACAAGACGGCACCGGGGCGTTCGACGTGGTTGCAGAGGGTAACGTTCGCGTCGTCGTGTACGACGGCTTCGAACATTATTGCATGATGTAGACCGCGCCAGATTGGAAGGCGTTGACGTCGGTCCCGACGGCGCCGATGCCGGTTGCAGCACTGGATTCGTCCTCCGCCGAAATCGCCATGGTCGCGGCGTCTGATGACAAACAGACCTGCGTGCCGAATAGATCGCGAAAGCCCGTGTCGGAAGCCTTGATATACGTCCGTTGGGTCCACGTCATGCTCACTCGGTCGAGCAGATAGGCAGCACCGCTATCCATCATCGTCTCGTCGGTTTGGTTGCCATTGACGCCGGTTGCGGCGCTGTCCTCGCGGATCGATCCGACGAGCAACGTGTTTCCATCGCTCGACAATGCAACGCTTAACCCAAAGCGATCTTCGACGCCCATGTTTGAAGGCTTGATGTAGACCTGCTGCGACCACACTGCGGCCCGTGTGAAGACATAGACCGCTCCGGCGTTGAGGGCGCTGTTGTCCAGCTGGTTGGCGTTGATGCCGCTCGCTGCGCTTTGTTCGAACGGCGCTCCCACGGCCAGCGTGTTGCCGTCGCTCGAGAGTGTCACCTCGTAGCCAAATCCATCGAAGACGCCCGTATTCGACGCCTTGATATATGCCTGCTGAGTCCATGCCGTCCCAGCGCGCGTAAACGCGTAGACAGCTCCGCTGTTAGCTGCGCTGTTGTTAGCCTGATCACCATCGATTCCCGTCGCAGCACTGTCTTCGGATTGCGCACCGACAACGAGGGTATCTCCATCGCCGGATAACGTAACGCTACGGCCAAAGGCATCGCTGCTGCCTGGATTCGAAGCCTTCACATAACTCTGCTGCGTCCACGTCGTCCCGCTGCGAACAAGAACGTAGACGGCACCTGCGCCAAAAGCAGTATTGTCGAGCTGATCTCCGTCGATGCCTGCAGCGGCGCTCGCTTCACCTGGAGCTCCGATAGCGAGAGTGTCTCCACTCGCGGAAAGCGCAACGCCCCAGCCGAACGTGTCTGTGGCTCCCGTGTTGGACGCCTTCACGTACGCCTGCTGTGTCCACGTCGTGCCGGTGCGAACAAAGACATAGACGGCGCCGCTGCTGTCTGCGGTGTTGTCCGTTTGATCCCCGTCGATGCGTGTTGCTGCGCTGTCCTCGGAGATGGCGCCGACCGCCAATGTGTTGCCATCGCTCGAGAGCGCGACGTCCCAACCAAAAGAATCTCCCGAAGCTGTGTTCGATGCCTTGATGTAGCTCTGCTGGCTCCACACTCCATTCGAGCGCACGAACACGTAGACGGCGCCGCTGCTTGGCGCCGCATTGTCGGCTTGGTTTCCGCCTATGCCCGTGGCCGCGCTCGCTTCACCGGTTGCTCCGACGGCGACCGTGTTGCCGTCGGCAGAGATCGCCAGGCTATGGCCAAACGAGTCCATGTACCCGGTGTTGGACGCCTTGACATAGATCGTGCCGCCTCCTTCAACCGCACTGTCGCGTGCGTCAGCTAGCGGGCCGACGTCCTGAAGCGGCGGTCCGTCGGAGACCTGAGACGCATCGGGCATCTCGGTGCTCCCGCCGCCGCATGCGCTCACCACCAGCACCACATAGAACCCCCGCATGAACCCAGAATAACATCGGCGCGATCGCGCGTGCTCCTCGAGCTGTTAGCCGCGCCGAATCAAAAAGCAAACACACGACTTATGTCGCTGTTCGTGCTCCCGATGAAATTTCGACGAGCTTCCGTGCCGCAAATCGTTGCGGTACCTGTGTCGGCTCGTCGCGCCGATTTCATACCGCGACCGATTCCCGCGAGCTGACGTACAAGAAAGTGAGCGTTCGGGGAACGCGTCACGCGCTCGCATTTCGCGAGAACGCCAGAGCTGCGTCTGGAGGGAACGATGAGGTGTCGATCACTCGCTCTTTTGGCCGTTACGTTCGGTTGTCGCGGCGGGCTCGACATCGACGACCATGCGGCGCTCGTCAAAGCGTCTCCCGCGACGCTATCGACGAGCAGCGCTTGGGCACTCTTCGATCGCTCGACAACCTCCGGCTTCACGCCCGGCGATGAGCCAGTGCGCGCAACGTTTGAGCGCGGTCGCGTCGAACAAGTCTCTGCGGTCAAGGTCTACGGCGCTGCACCCTATCGGCTGCGTGTAACTGGCGCCGACAACAGTGCGATCGGTTTCTCCTCGATCGACTTGTCGAAGCTGAGCGCAGGCTGGCACGTCTTTCCATCGAGCTCTCTCGTGTCGACCAACGTCGTCGAGCTGCATTTCGACTCGCTTGGGGCTCCGGCGGCAATCCCGGAGCTCGAACTGTGGGTGATTGAGGCGACTCCAAGCCGGGCAAGGTTGATCTCGCGAGCGCCGAATTACCTGCAGGCTTCGTAACGCTCGCGCCAGAGTCGAAGTCAGCGGACATCACGCCCAACGACTGCGCAACGTTCGCCTTCGAGATCCAGCGCTCGCCCGCCGAATTCACGAACGCATATGTCGTCTACGAGGCAGAGGGGCTGTTTCGCAGCTTCTCGCTGAAACGTTCGATCAATGGCATCGCGGTGTACGGCGGCGCGTGGCTCGCTGGCGATTCAAGCAAGCGGAACTTCGTCGACCAGATCGATCCCAGCGCGCTTCACGTCGGAGCAAACGAGATCGGATTGTGTTTGCCGGATGCGACACGTGGTGTTGCGATCTCGAATCTCCGCATCGTCGGTGAGCTTGATCGTGGAACGAATCTTGTCACGACCGGCGCAATTGGAACCGAGACCGCGCCGGCATTGATCGATCGCGATCCGGAGACCTCCGTCCCTGTCGCCGCTGGGGACCGCGTGTCACTCGCCTTCGATCGACTGATCGCACCGGATGCGCTCGTCGTCGCGACCGGCGAAGCCGTCGCCGGCGACGTCGACTGTATCGATCGTCAGGGCACGACAACACGGCTCACGACCAAACATCACTCGTCGCCGGATGGCGTCTTCAAGCTCGAAGGCGGGACCAACCGCTGCGCCGAGATATTTTTCACGGCTACGGAACCCGCAACGATCTCCGAGGTCAATGTAGTCGGCTCGGGTGCCGCCGAGCCGGTCGACTGGCCGCGCGTTGTCGTTACGAGTGCAGCAGAACACTTCGGGGAACGTGCATGGGTGGGCGGCTTCGTCGCGCGTCCACCGGCGATGCCCGGCGCGATCCGCATCGATGTTGCCGGGCAGATGGCCGATACGATGACCGGCGATTTCGGTCGCCTCCTTGGCCCGCGCACTGACGTCGCGGCCGCGTGGCCAGTCTCGATCGGAGTACGGTTCCCCGATGGCAACGCGATCTCCAAACAGCTGCTGCTTGATCGCGGTGTTCATGCCCTGCTGACCGCGCCACCTGCCGCGCAACAAATCAGCTCGCCAAGCGCAACGACGCCATCATCTCCGTTCGGCAACGAAGGCGACTCCGTCGTTGGGCTGGCGAAGAAGCTCGATGCCACCTCAATTCGTCTGGGCACCAAGGTCGGCGTCGATGTTCCGATCGGCGCGGTCGCGCAGCCAACGAAGATCACCGTTCGTCATCTCGGCGAAGACGTGCTGCCCCCGCTCGACCCCGGCATGATCAATGTCACCGCACCCAAGCACCGAGGCTACGAGCTGCTGCCGCACGGCCAGCACTTCGCCAAGCCCGTCGAAATCATACTCCCGTACGATCCGTCGTTGCTGCCCGAGGGCATGACGTTTGACGACATTCACGCGTACTTCTACGATCCTCACGCCAAGCGCTGGACGCAGTTCGAGCGCGCGGCGATCGACGTAGGCGAGCGAGTGACGCGATCGAAGTCTCTGCACTTCACTATCGCGATCAACGCCGTCTTAACCACGCCCAAAAACGCAGCACCGCTGTCGTTCGACCCCACCACATTGACCTCGATCCCAGCCGCGTCGCCGACCGCAAACATGGATTTCGTTGAGGCGCCGCAGCCAACGTCGACCGGTGATGCGCGGCTCTCACTGCCGATTCGTGTGCCGGCCGGTCGCGGTTACACACCATCGCTCGCGATCAGCTATTCGTCATCGACCACGAACGGCTGGGCAGGCGTCGGCTGGGACATTCAAACCTCTCACATCGAAATCGATACCAGATGGGGAGTACCAACCTACGCCGCAACCGAGCGCCCACGCTATCTCCTTGATGGCGCTGAGCTCGTACCGACGCTCGAGACCGACGGGCCGGGCTGCACCGCCGGGCCGTTTGCGGGTCGCTTTCGTCCGCGCGTCGAGGGCGCGTTCGCATACATCGTTCGCTGTGGCACGAGCGCGTCGGACTATCACTGGGAAGTCCGAGATCGCGACGGCACGCTGATGACGTACGGAACCGGTGGCGCCGCGCTCGCGAGCTATTACGGCGTTCACGGCATCTTCCGCTGGAACCTCGCCGAGGTCGTCGACGTTCACAACAACAAGGCCACGTTTCAGTACGAGACGGACGACATCACAAACACTGCGGAACCGGCGCGCGAGCTCTACCTCGCCGCCATCTTCTACACGTCACATCCCGACAAGCCCGAAGCGCCCTATACGATCTTCTTTGAACGCGACGACGGTAATCGCCCAGATCGCATTGTCTCTGGTCGCGCCGGCTTCAAGATGGTCACACGTCACCTCCTGCGCGCGATCCGCGTCAAATTTCGCGCCGACACGATCCGCGATTACGTCCTGACTTATGCGCACGGTCAATTCGACAAGTCCGTGCTCGCGAGCGTGCGCGTGTATGGCACAGCTGGATGCAACCCGCATCTTGATGCGTTCACTCCTCCGACGAACTGCGCTGATAGCGCGCTGTTCCACGAGCATCGCTTCGAGTACTACACGGAGCCCGAGGTGTTCGCGCCTGCTGTCGAATGGAGTGTGCACGACGACCCTGCACCCGATCTTGCGGCACTCTCCAAGGGTCACTCGGAAAATTTTTCCGGCGAGATCGGAGGAAGCTACGGCGCAGCCGGCTTGAAGGGCAAGGCAGGCGTGACCGGCGCCTACGGAACGCGCGACGAGCTCGTCGGGCTTTATGACATGAACAACGACGGGCTCGTCGACCAGGTGTTCGATACCGGTGACTCGCTCAAAGTTCTCTATAACCAAACGCGGCCTGGGATCACGCCAGCGTCACCGTTGTTCGCGGCGACGCCACCCCAACGCGCGCTCATCGACGCGCTTGGCGCCGAAGAGCATCTCGATTGGGGCGTCGAAACGGGTGGCCAGCTTTACGTTCTTGAGGGAAGCATCGGGTTTCAAAGCTCGGTCACGCGCGCGAAGAAGTTTCTGACCGATCTCGATGGTGACGGGTTCATAGACGTGATCAAAGGCGACGGCGAGGCGTTGTTCGGCGCGCCGTGCAATCCGGGCCTGTGCTTTTCGCCGGCGCCGTTCGGCGCGATCACCGACATCGATCCCAGGCTTGATCCCGCATTGAACGCGCTTGAGGGCAGCATCCGCGAGCGACTCGTCAATGGCGATCCGGTAATACAATGGATCGCGCCGTTCTCGGGCAAGATCGCGATCGCGGGCACGGTTCAAAAGCCAAACGCCGGCGGCAGCGACGGTGTGACGGTCGAGGCGTATCACGATGACGAGATCATCGGCGCAGCGCTGATCATCCCCGCCGTTACGATTCCGCTCGACTTTCCGGAGCCGCAAACGCGCGACGTCGAGGCGGGCGAGGCGATCTATGTACGAGTCAAGACCGGTCACGATGATGGCATCGCGTCCGACGGTACGCTGAACGACAAGGTCGATGTAACACTCGACGTGAAGTACACCGAGGTGTGCCTTGGCCTCGTGTGCGGTTCAGGTGCATTGGCGGATCCTGAACGCTGGCGCGATCCCACGAATCGTCCCATCTTCGCGTATTCATCGAGCGCCGACTTTCGGGTCGCGGGCTCGCCAGCGCCGCTCGTTGCGTCCGCGACCGGGAGGCTGGTGCTTCTTGCGAAGCTGGTCAAGACGGTTTCAGAGGCGGACGTGCGTGTTTGCGTGCAGCGCTTCACGCCAGCCTCGACGGATCTGACACTCGATCGTCCATGCTCGTCCAGTGGTCCCGATGTCGAGAACGTGTCGGGCACGACCACGCTCGCCGCAACGTCCGAGACAACGACGCCCCTCGCGCTTCCGATCGATGTCCTCGCGGGACAGTTCGTGATCGTGCGCGTCGAGTCGGATCTGTCATTCGACCCACGACACATCACGTTCGAACCGCTCATCGCAGAGACTCCGCTGATCGCGTACTCACGAGTCTGCGTGCCGAATGTCAGCGGTGGTGGCATGACCTGCAGCACGGATCCCGACGTGATCAAGTCCGTGCCGCTGCTAACGCAGACGTTCGGCCCGTTTATCGTCGTACCCGATCAGCTTCCTGCGGTTCCGTTCGTGTCTACGCGCACTGACACGCTCAGCGTCGGCACTTTGCTGGTGCCCGATAGCGTGCCGGCGCCGGACGGTCCCTATGTGTTCGCGATCCGATCCAACCGCTCCGACGGCGTGCGGTTTATTCGCGACTGCGTCACGGCGACATGCTTCGGAGCAATCGCAGTGCCACCTCTTTCGGTTGTGGAAGGCGAGTCGCTCACGTTCGAGATCGTCAGCGACGGGTTCTTTGGCAACTCGATCCTGACGCTGCGTTATAGCAGCGGCACCATCACCTCCGTCGAGCTCGTCAAGCGACCGTTGACGCCCGAGCCGATGCAGTCGCGGTTTGCCGGCGGCTATCGACGCTGGCACGCGGTGTTCTGGAACGAGGAAGAGTCGTTCAAGCCTACGCAGCTCATCGACGATCTCAGGAACCCCGAGCATCTGTTGCAAGCACGCGTCGATCAGATAGCGCGCACCCTGTTTCCCGCGCAGCCCTCGTTCGGCGGCTCAGTCATCAGCGGCGGCGCGCCGGCCTGGATTGCACCCGCCTCCGCCGCGTACGTGAGTGCAACAACGCTTCACGCAGCGCCGGTCGGTATGCTGTTTGGCAACCAAACACCCGGCGGACCCAGCTCGCCGGGTGATCTGGCCGGGCTTTACGCTAAGAACTACGCACGGCAGTCCACCACCAACTCCTTCTATATCAGCCAAGGCGTGCTGCTGCCGATCGGCGGCTTCTCGTTCAGCATCAACGCTTCCGCAAGTGAAACGAAGACAACCACCGACGCCATCGACATGACCGGCGATGGCATCGCCGATGTTGTCGCACCGCATGATGTGATTGTCGGCGCGCTGGGCACGTCTGAAGGTGTGCACCTGGCGGGCTTCGACGTGCAAAACGAGTTGCGCTACCGCAGCAGCCATCAATACGGAATCGGCTTTGGCGACAGCGCGGTCCTCCCGCATACGACCTCGAGCGGTCGCACGATTGCAGTCGACAATCCCGACGGTCCGGATCGCGGACCGCTTGGTTTCAGTACCGGTGTCGGCATCGGTATCGGTCGATCCGCAACCAAGAAGGATCTCGTCGATATCAACGGGGACGGACTTCCCGATCTAGTGCGTAGGGATTTTGGAACCGTCAAGGTGCAATACAACCTCGGTGATCGCTTCGGCGCCGAGGAACCTTTCGGCGGTGTGGATGGCGAGCTCCGCGCGTCGATCGACGACTTCGAGAAAGATGTTGAACTGCCGCTCTCTCTCGACGGCACGAACTCGCTCTCGCACGAGACCACGATCACGCAAACGCTCAGCGGTGGTTTCAAGATCTTCGATTACGTCGACGTCTCGCATTCCGAGACACGAAGCGCGACGCGAGTCACGCGGCAGCTCGCCGATATCAACGGCGACGGTCTGCCCGATCTGCTCGTCAAGCTGGACGGCGAAAACTTCGTGCGTGTCCAGCTCAACCGTGGTGGCGACTTCGCGCCGCATCGCCTTCACGGAAGCCCCACGCGGTGGGGCACGACGCCATGGCCGGTGCAACTCAGCCAGCTGTTCGACGATGAGGTGAACAGCAAGCTTGGTCAGCTCGGGGTGACGGGACCCGATGTGCTGGGCGGCACCGGCAGTCAGAACAGCTCGTCGACGAGCGTCTCGGTGGAGATTCCGATCTACGCCGGGTGGAACGCCAACGGAGGGTTAGCCTTCTCTGAGAGCACCGACACCTACGAGATGTCGCTCGTCGACGTCGACGGCGACGGCAGCGCCGACCACGTCCTTCGCAGGCAACGCGATGGCGACGATGGCACGGTGTGGGTCAAACACAACGTGGTTACGGGCAAAGCCAATCTACTCCGAGTCGTGTCGCGCCCGCTCGGTGGCACCATCACGCTCGACTACCAGCGCGCTGGCAACACCGTCGAGATGCCAACCTCGCGGCAGGTTCTCTCGCGCGTCATCGTCGATGACCTCGTCGATCTCGGCGCGCTGTTCTCGAGCCCCAACGTCGACACGAGCTTTGCGTACGAAGGTGGCGTGTTCAGTCATAACGAGAAGGAGTTCTTCGGCTTTGGCAAAGTGACAACCACGCGCGCCGATGGCGTCACGATCGAACAGCAGTACGAGAGCTCCTCGTACGCGGTGCACGGCATGCTGCGCAGCGAGACCCGGCGCGATCGCAAGAACCAACCGCTTCAGCATCACGTGATCACGCGGTCCGTGACGACCGTACTGGACGAAAACAGTCTGCCCGTCGCGGTGCATCCCGACTGCGTCGAGCATCTCCATCCGCTGCTCGCGCGCAACGCGCTCGATGGTTGTACATCGACGTTTGCCGTCGTGGTTCGCGACGAAGAAATGCGATCGGAGGGCGGCAGCACACAGAAGACGCGAACGATCGTCGATGGTCCGCACGATCGCTTCGGTAACGTGCTGGCTTCGCTCGATAGCGGCGACGCCGCGATCCCTACGGACAACACCTACGCGACGGCGCAGTATCGGAACGACACGTCGCGCTGGATCTTGGGCCGTGTAACGGCCCTCGCGGTCGACGCCGGCGCGGGAGGCACGCGGCTTCGATCGCGAACCGGTAACTACGATGACTCAGGTGAGCTGATAGCGCTCAACATCGACACCGGCTCGGGCATCGCCACGACGAGGCTTCGCTACGACGCGTTTGGCAATCTCGAGCACATCACGACGCCGCCGAACGAGAAGGGAGATACGCAAACGTTCGACGTCACCTTCGACGAGCTGACCGCCACGTATCCGATCAAGACCACTGACGGCTTCGGCCACACTTCGCATGCGAGCTACGATTTGAGATTCGGTATCGCGACGAGCGAGACCGATCTGCACGGTGTCGAGCTGAAACGGACGTACGACCCGTTCGGCCGGCTCCAGACTGTCACGGGCCCGTACGATCCACCGAACGTGCCCGGCCTCGTCGTGCAATACCTCACCGACGCTCCCCAGCTCCCGCGAGCGGTGACCACGACGCGAGCAGCGGCGCCGCCGGACTATACCGGACCGATTCCTGGTGAGATCAAGACGGTCACGATCACCGATCGCTTGGGCCAGGCCATCGAGGTTCGCAAGAAGGCGGTCGTCAATGGCGTCGAAGGCATGGTGACCGGAAGCGTTGTCGCGCGCGATGAAGTCGGACGCGTGATCCGCACGCAGAATCCGTTCTTCACGGAGGGGATCAGTGACGCGTTCGTCGAACCGCGTGTCACGCCGGAAACGACGACCACATATGATGACCTCGATCGGCCTGTGCTGACCAGGTACGCCGACGGTGCCACCGAGACGATGATCTTCGCGATTCAAACAGCGCCCAACAATGGACCGCTGCTGTTCATGACGCGCGCGATCGATGCCAATGGGCGCTTGCGCGAAACGTACGCCGATCATACCGGCCGTACACGTGCGTTCGTCGAACATCCAACCGAGAACGCCTCGTCGATCACAACGTATGACTACTTCGCCACAGGCGAGCTCTCCGAGATTACCGATGCCGAAGGCAATCAGACGCGTCTTACCTATGATCGCCGTGGTTTCAGAACCTCACTCGACAATCCAGACACAGGCTTGATCGAAGACCGCTTCGATCTGATGGGCAACAGAGTCGCATCGATCGAGCCGAACCATCGTGCGCTCGGAGTCCAGGTGCATTACATCTTCGATCTCGATCGCTTAAAGACCATCGATTATCCAAGCAAGCCGGACGTCACGTTTACGTATGGCAAACCAGCTGCGGCTGCCGTCGATTTTCAAGCAGGTCGCATTATCCGCGTCGATGACGAGAGCGGCTATCAAGTGCACACGTACGGTGCACTCGGCGAGATTCGAAAAACGATCCGCACCGTCCTGCCCGACAAACAGGGCAGTCAACCGATCGTCTTCGACCTCCGGCTCGTGTCCGACTCGCTCGGTCGCCAGCTGCGCGTCCGCTACCCCGACGGCGTGACCGTCACCAACCGCTACGACGCGGGCGGCATGCTTGAGAGCGTCGAAGGCGCAGGCAGTGGTTGGCAGCGATCGTATGCGTCGCAAATTCGCTACGACGAATTCGGCCATCGCACACATCTGCTCTTCGGTAACGGCATCGAGTCGACGTGGAGCTTCGATCCTAAACGTGTGCGGCTCGAAGCGATCAAGACGAAGCCGACAACGACGGGGCCGATGCTTCAGGATCTCCGCTACTCGTATGACGCGGGTGGCAATCCGAAGAAGATCGAGAACGCGCTCGCGCCGCTAGCGAATGGCAGCGTGACTCTTCCCGGCAAGTCGACCGTAGATCTCACATACGACGGTGTCGATCGACTGCTCACCGCGACCGGCAATGCACAACTGTCGGCGCAGAAGACCACGACGTACCTGCAAACGTTCGCGTACAGCCCGAGCCACAACCTGCTGCAAAAGCAACGCGATCATCTCATTTACCAACCGGGCTCCATTCCCACGGCGCCGACAGCGACGAACTTCGCATCGAGCTACACGTACGCGGTCCGCCCCCATCTGCCGTCGAAGATCGGCGATTTGCTTGTAACATACGATCCGTCGGGCAACCCGACGAGACGCCGAACAGAGCAGACCGCGACGGAAGACCTCTTGGTCTGGGACGATGACAACCGACTCGTCGACTTCACGAGTGGTGGCGTCCACCAGCACAACACGTACGACTCGACGGGCAATCGCGTGCGGCGAAAGAGCACGCAAAGCGAGACACTGTTCTCAAGCCAGTATTTCGATCTCGAAAACGGTACGCAGGGTGTGAAGCACGTGTTCGCAGGCCCGCTGCGCGCGGCGTCGGAGCTCGGCAGGTTCGCGAGCGGCGAAGATCAACTTCCACCAGACAAGCGCGGCGTCGCGTACTTCTTCCACAAAGATCACTTGCAGTCGACAACCGTGCTCACCGACGACAGCGGCGCGGTCCACGAGTCGCTCGAGTACTTTCCAGATGGAGAGATGTGGATCGATCGCGGGCCGCTGAAGCCCGTGAATCGATACCTGTTCAGCGGAAAGCCGTTCGATCCAGACACTGGCTTTTACGACTTCGGTCAGCGTTTCTATGAACCGCGAACGAGCTTGTGGCTCGGCGTTGATCCAGTTCTGACCGACAGCATGAGCAAAAGCATCGGTCGACCATCGCTGCTCGCGCCACTAGCATACGCTGCCCACAGCCCGATCCGGTTCATCGACCCTAATGGGCGTGACGTGAGCATTGAAGAACAAGCCAACTCCGTCTGCTATGGCGACGCTAGCTGCAGCGGAGGCAACGTCGACTGGAAGCCCAACAGTATTGGCGAGCTGGAAGAGCACCTGTCGTCCGAGAACATGTTCCAATCGCCCGAGGAGCAGGTATTTTTTGCTCACGCGGTGGCGTCGTCTCGGCTGGCGGCTCAGGGGCGGAGTACAACGGCGTATTATGAGGACCAAGACTCCTGGGCCGTAGAGGCCCTCTATAATCCTGGGTGGCAAAAAGTGGCCAAGGTAATTCTTGTCGCTGCAACCTTGGCCTCGCCACTCCTCGCGAGGGCCGCACCCGAGCTGGCGGCGGCGGAGGGGTTGGCGGCGAGGGGGTTGCCGGCGAGGGGGTTGGCGGCTGAAGGCACAGTTGCCGCAGAGGCGGATCCTCTTCTTGAGTTCGCTGCGGCGAATCGGACGCCAAACTCGCGCTTCGCCTCCGAGTACACATCACCGTCAGGGGCCAAGTACTACGCCGTGAACCAACCAGGTGGCCGAGTGAATCCGTTCGACCACCACGGCGGCTGTTCGGAGATTGGCTCTGTGCTCGAGGCGCACGAAGTGGAGGGCCCTATCACTGGTGGCTGGATCCGGACTATTCACAACCGCCCGCCCAACACAACCATCCCGCCGGGCCCTCCAAGAGGTCAGGGCGCGCCCGCTGTTCCGTGCCGCGCTTGTCAGCGGGTGCTCAACGGACTGAGAATCCCATGGCAGTGACAGAGAGGTGGCGCGACGCACTCGATCGACTGCGGGCGGCAGATACGGAACAACAGGCGCTGCAAGGCACGGCCGAGTTGATCGATGCGGTGGTCGAAGGTGGCGTCGCAGTGGCGGAGGCTGCAGAGCCCGCGGCGGCGTCGATCATCGGCGACGTGGGTATTCGAGGTGCCTTTCGGGTCTGTTTTCTCTGGGTGCTTGTCGAAATCGGACGATGCGTCGGGCTGTGGGCCACAGCAGACCGGGGAAACGTTACGCCGAACGTCCACGCGGCCGTAGAACTCGAGAGGCGCATTGCGTCTGTCCTCGCGACCGGCCAAGGAGCCTACGTCGCTTTGATGTCCGATCGAGAGCCTGAGGTTCGATCGATGGCGTCCCTCCTGACCGGCCTTTGCGCACGGGATCCGGCGGCCGCAGCGGGATTGCTCGCCGAGCACGAGCGCACCGAGACTCACCGGCTAGCCAAGGCGTGCGCACGGCAGGCTACGCTCGTAGCGCTAGCTCGCGTGCCGGCCGAGGATCGCCAGTCGGCTCTCATCGAGTTAGTCCGAGAGTACGTGCGTTCAGGTACGTCCGAGGACCGCGGCCGGTTGCGTCGAGTGGTCGATGGGCACTCAGGCGCGACTCTGTCCTCGGCCGCACGTGAGGTGCTAGGCGACACCGTGACTCGGCTGACCGATCCGGAGGGACCGTTCTGGCCGATCGAGCACCTGTGATCCGCAGCGGCGCACGCGACTTTCTCGGCGGCATACGTGCGTTGATCGGCGATCGTCTTACAAGCTCGCCACGACGACGCGTGATCCTTGAGCGCGCTGCCATCTTGGGGCGAGCTGGAGTGGGTGGCCGAGCTTTGCAACGTTTCTGTCCCATCGCTGCGGAGCAACTCGAATCCGCTATCTCCGCCGGCATTCCACGCGGCGACGTTATGCGAAGACGCTAGCGCCGAGCTCGAGATCGTTGCGGTCTTGCGGACTGGCCGTCGCATCAAGTTTGACCTCAGAGACGTCATTTCTGCACCCGGGATGCATATGCATCAGATATGCAGGTCATCTCAGCGCCCTCGACGTGAAGCCGCCAATGGTCCGCGCACAACAGACGCAATTCGATTGCATCTCTGCTGGCACCTGGCTGCCAGACGCCACGTGGTCTAGCAGTGACCGCAGGGACCAACCGGGAGAACCGCTCCGCGCAACCGTGAGTGATCGTTCGAGACGCGCGAGATGGTTTGCGTTCTCGATTGCGCGCCTTGCGGTTCAAATCCGGGTGGCACCTCTAACTAGTTTCAGAAGTTAGCGGCTGGCTGTTCGGCGGCCGCGCGCGACAGTGCAACGCCGACGATGTTGCTCTATCTCGATGGGATCGACGATAGCGGCATGTTGCCCGCGGCGATTCCGACCGAGCTCAACGTGCCCGGAATTGCAGACATCGTGTTGTATCCCCAGATCGGTGCGGGCGGGGCCGGCGGCGCTGCCTGGTTTCCCGGCGACCTCGCAGAGATTCGCGTCTACGATCGTGCGCTGCGTCCGGACGAGATCTATGCGTTGTCGCGGTTCGAGTAGACGCCGAATCAGGCATCTCGACGTGGACCATCAGTCGACGCGACGAGCTCGCGCGCGATCGCGTGCACCAGGTCTGGATCTGGATCGACGAGCCTCATCGCGCCCGCGATCACCGCAACCGCCCCCACGATGCGCGGTCGTTCGGAGCCTCGTGCCAGCCACAGCGGCACCGATTTCCATTGCACCGCCGTGCTATCCCGGCGCTGAACTTCGACGACGGTGGATACCTCCTCTGCGCCGAGCACGCTGCGTGCGATCGAACGCGCGATTGCAGGCGGCGGATCGTCACCCCACGCGGGTGCTGCGAGCACGAGGTCGTTTCGCTTGCAGAGGTAGAGGTATCCAGACGCACCGCGGGTCTCGTCGACGACGAGTTGAAGAGCCCGGGCGGCGCGTTCGGCGTCGCCACGACACGCCGACAGCATTTCCGAGACTCGCTCATCGAGTGGCGTACGCGAGAGCGAAGTCACGGCAGCGAAGGTAACGATCGAGACGTCGGTCTTGCCATCGTCCTCGTGTGCGTGCAGCCCTGCACTCGGCGTACGACCCGCTTCGGCCAAGCGCGAGGCACGCGCGATCAAGACTGCGTTATGCGTTCGCCCAAACGCCTGCTCGGTGGCGGCGAGATGGTGTTCGTAGCCGGCCGTGTCGCCTGCGAGAAGCGCGACCCGCGCACGTGCTTCGTGTAGCGCGCCCGAAAGCATCGGGCTGTCGGCCGGCACGGCCTCGCCGAGCGCGTCGTCGAGACGTGTGGCAGCGGTTGCATATTCGCCGAGTGCGGCTTCGGCGAGGGCGAGCGCGCGAACGCAGCGCAGCTTTGCGTGAAGGTTGCGCGTCGCCGGCACGCTCGTGATCGCGATGCCCGCGCTGGCAACATCGCGTGCGCGTGCATGGTCGCCGAGTGCGAGCAAGGTCTCGGCGAGGGCAGGGAGCACCGCGCTTTGCATCAGCGGGTGATCATCGCAGTGAATCCGCTCGAGCTCCGCGAGTGACGCTTGGGCATCGCCACGCTCGCGCAGATACTCACCGCGGGCAAGTGCGACGAAGTTGTCGTAGCACAGACCCTCGGCACAACGCGCCGCGAGATCTTCGACCATGCGACGAAGGCCAAGCATATCCCGCGTATGTCCATACGCGATCGTCGATTGTGCCGGGACGAACGCCTGCATCTGCCAGACCGCGCCGAGTTGGACGAAGAGAAGCTCGAGCTCGGCCTCGAGCGCGAGTGCAATGTCTTCTTCGCCGCGCAAGCGATGCAGCATCATCTTTGCCTGAGCGGCTCCGACCTCGAAGAACTTGAGATCGAGTCGGCCGAGCTCGTCGAGCTCGTCTCGCAGCCAGCGCTCGCCGTTGATCGTGCCAGTGATCACGAGCAGAAGATGTGCGGTTCCGCTCGCGATGCGGCGATCGATATCGCGCAGCGGCGTCAGGCGATCGTGCTCGAGGATCTCGAGCACGCGTCGCGAGTTGCGAACGCAAATCTCGAAGTCGCCGCGCGGAAAGTAATAGATGTTGCTCGTCAAGAGCCACGCGGCATACGGGATGCGGTTCTTGAGAATCGCGATCGGCTCGGCAAGATCGACCACCTGCTTTGTCTTCGCGAGGTCGAAGCTGATCGCATGCACCGACGACGCGTAGCCGATCACGATAAAGAACGTGTGAAACGCGTGGTACGGATTCGGCCCGCGTCGCGGAGAGAACACCCAACGCACCACCGCCCAACACAACCCGAACAGCACGGCCAGATGCTTGCCCACGACTCGCCGAAATCGAGTCGCGACGTCGAGTCCCGCCCAGTAGCGGAATCCCTGCACGCATGCATCGCTATGGCGAAGTGCAGTAGCTCGATCTGCCATGCAACCTGCCATCAGCAGCATGAGCAAGGTCTCGAGGCGAACCCGTTCGGACATTCTGCGCTTCTCGAATACGCCGAGCGCTGCCTCCAGCGGCGCGATGCATTCTGCGAACGACTGCGCGTCATACAGTGCGCGACCTGCGCGATCTAGCCGCGTCGCTCCGCGCTTCACTTCGCCTCCGCGCAGTAGATGCCAACCTATCTCGGCATCGCGCGCCGCATCCCGCGTGTCGCGCGCCGCGAGTGCTTCGCCCACGCGCAGATGGAGTGCCCGAAGCCGTTCGTCTGGAATCCCGCGTAGCAGCGCCTCGCGCAGACCGTCATGGCGAAACATCCAGTGATCGCCCGCCTGGATCAAGATCTCCTCGAAGGCCAGTTGATCGAGTGCGGCGAACACGACGTCTGGCACGTCGGTTTCGGCCAGCTCGACAACGACGTCGAGCGCCAGGTCGCCGCCGTGTACCGAGAGCACTTCGCCGAGTGCGCGGGCCGATGCCGGAAGTGAGCGCACACGCGCGTCCATCGCTTCGACCAGGCCGGCCGGTAAATCCTCGCGCTGCGGTTGTTCGGGAATCACCCACAGCCCGTCGCTGTAGCGGATCACTCCGCGATCGACGAGATCACGTGCGAGCTCGGTGGTGTGCAGCGGGCTTCCACCCGCCGCGTCGTGCATCCAGTGTGCGAGCTGCGGGATGTGCGGCACGTTGCCGAACAGCGAACGGCAGAGCTCGCCAACTTCGCTCTCGCCGAGACCGCGCAGCGTGATCCGAGCACCTGCGTCGACCAGCGACGCGATCGCAGCCGGGGCGCGGACCTTCTCATCGGTGCGCAGCGCCGCCGCGACAAGCAGCGGGCGCTCTCCGGCATGAGCAAGTGTTGCGAGCACCGCAGCTGATGCCTCGTCGCAACGTTGCACGTCATCGACAAGCAACGCGATCGGTTTCGCCGCTGCGATGTCGAGGATCCAGGCCGCCAACTGTTGCTGAACTTCCATGCGATCTTCCGCCGGATCGCCGCGCGGTTTAGACGGTTCGGCGGCGAGTCGCTCGCGCAACGATGCGATGACGCGCACGAGCGTAGGGGCCCTTGGTGCGGCCGCCGCGATCGTCTCGTTCGGCGCAGCCGCGAGCAAGTTGCGCGCAAGCTCGTCGAGGACACCAAAGGGCCCGCGTCCGGTCGCTTCGCCCGTCGATCGTACGACGCACAATCCGGCGAGCTGGCTCTCGAGCGCGAGCTCGCGCAACAGCCGACTCTTGCCCATCCCAGACGGCCCTTCGATGAGCGCGCTGCCACCGGTGCCGTCTCGTGTGCGCGAGACTGCATGTCGCAGTTGCGCGAGCTCGCGCTGGCGACCAACCAGTGCGGCGCTCGCGATCCATCCTCGAGCGGTCTCGACGTCGCTCGGCACGCGCGCGAGCTCGGCGATCGCCGAGAGTCGATCGATTACCTCGGCAGCACCTGCCGGTCGTGCGAGCGGATCGTGCGCGAGCAAGGCAAGGACGAGCTCGTCGAGCGCTGGCGGGATCGAGCGATCGCTCGCGGATGGCGGCGGCGGCGCGACGCGCCACACAGCTTCGAGCTGGTCGAGTGTACGCGCGGGATACGCATGGCGGCCGGTCAGCACGCGATACGCAAGCGCGCCGAGACCATACAGATCGTAGCGGTGGTCGAGCGGGCGTCCGTGCCAGCTCTCGGGCGCGACAAAGGGCGGCGTACCCGCGACCTCACCGGCAATCCCCGTCGTTGCCAGGACACCGAAGTCGATCAACTTCGCGCGACCGTCACTAGTACAGCGCACGTTGCGCGGAGCAAGATCGCGGTGCAGCAAACGACGCGCGTGCAGAAACGCGAGAGCCGTCGCGACGTCGCGCAGCAGCTCGCATGCGCGCCGCCACGGCACCTTGTCGAGATCGTGAAGATCCTGACCGTCGAGCAGCTCCATCGTGTAGTACGGCACGCCGGCGTGGATTCCGTAGTCGAACACGTCGACGACGCGCGGATGGCGGAGCCTTGCCATCGTGTGAAATTCGCGCCGGAACCGCAGATGCGCTGCTTCATCGGCGTCGGCAACGGCCATGCACTTGAGCGCGAGCGTGCGTCCATTCGACTCGTCGCGGACGCGGTAAACGGTTCCCATCCCGCCGCGGCCGAGCTTTTGCTCGACGAGGTAGCGACCACCGATGCGCTCCATACCCGCAGCGATTATATGCGGGCTAGCTGCCGGCAATGGCGATATAGCGTACGGCGCCGGTCAGCTCGCTAAGCGCGATGATCAACAGGTCCGCGCCGTTGTAGCTCGCGGTTGCGCTCGACGCGTTATACGTCATCGTGCCAATACCAGCGACGAACGTGAACGCCGGCGAGCCCGACGCACGCGACGAAGAGAAGATCGTTACTGGCCCGGTTGGATAGGGCTGATTTACCGGCGTCGTGTTCAGCGCGATGTAGTTTGTGCCGTCGAAATAGACGATCGACGTATGAGCACCCGCTCCGTTGTCGTAAAGCTCGCCGTAATAGTACGTACCGCTTGTACGACGCGGCACGATCGCGGCCTGCGCCGTGCCACTTAGCACGACGTCGACGTCCAGCCCGATCCAGATATCGAGATTCGCGGGTGGCGAGGGCAGCAGCAGCTGGTCTTGGATCGTGTCGTCGACGAAGCTCAACGCATCGTTGCCTTGCGCCCACGTCCCATTCGCCTGCCATGGAGCCGGCAGAGCGCCTGGCCGTCGGTTCGGTATCGCAGATGTCACCAACGCGGTCGCCATCGCTGTCTAGCTGCGCCGGATCGGCAACGAATGGGCAAACGTCAGCTACGTCGGGGATGCCGTCGAAATCTTCGTCGTGCGCGACGTTGGCTCCGTCACTCGATGCACTATCCGAGAGGGGTTCGAAGCCGATGCGGCCGCATGCCATGCAAAGCACGATCGGCCACCCCAAGGCGCGCATTCGTCACATTGTAGATGCATAGGGAACATTCGGTCGTGCGAGCGCTCGTGTGATTGGCAGAAAGCTGCAGTTCGTGTTCGCGATGCGCCCACACGTTATGCTCCGCTCGAATGGGACGAGCGCTTGTGGTGTGCGCGATCGCGTCTTGCCTCACTGCATGCGGGCGGATCAACTTCTCGCTGCGGCCGAGCGATGGCGCCGTCGACGATTCCATCACCGACGACGGCGGCACTGCACTTCTGATCGGATGCTCCGATGGGGAGCGCGAGGCCTTCATCGACCGCGGCGCGTTTCCCACCATCGCCGGTTGCAGTGCAACGTGGAGCGGCGGAATGGATCTGCGTGCGCCCCGCGTCGGCGGACTATGCGGCGACGATACGGCGTCGTCGTGCGCAGCGCCCGTCGATGCCTGCTCGCCCGGTTGGCACATCTGCGCCGACCTCGGCGATCCACAAGATCTGTCGTCGCGCGTAACGGCCGCCGAATGCGCGAGTGCCGGAGGACAGCCAGGAACATTCGTCGCCGCGCTGTCACATTGCTCGGCGTGCGCGGCCGGATGCACGGCGGAGGTCGACTGTACGTATTCGCTACCACTCCCTTGTTCGGGCGGCGGTACGCGTTGTCCCGAGCCTGTGTGTTGCGGCGCGACGTGCAACATGACCAATGTCTGCAAGCACGCTGCGTTCGGTGTCATCGAAGCGACGTCGATATCGACAGCGCCATGCGCTGCACTACCGACGAGCACACAGACAGGCGTTCTGTGTTGCGCAGACTGATCTCACGGTCGGCGATTCGAGGAATCCACTGTGCGTGGATTGCACAAAGATCCATTAGAGCGCGGGCGCCCACTGCGTTGGCCCTCTGTAGCGGATGTTGCAAATCGGTGAGTTACTGCAGGCACGTTCGTTGCTGAGTGGGCGGTACAACCCGATCGACTTTGTTGCACGCACCCGTTCCGGGACGCGTGCGCGGTGCGGGTTGCTGCACCCATGGCAATACTCAACTCGTCCTCGTTCATCTCATTCGTCGCCATCTCGATCCTCGCGAGCTCGCTGGTCGCGTGCACCGGCGATGAGTCGAGCGCGTTCAGCGACCTTTCGAAGGCCGACCGCGAGCTCACCAGCGAGCAGCTCCTCGGCAAGCTCCTCTTCGAGGACACGAACCTGTCCGAGCCACATGGCCAGGCGTGCGCCTCGTGTCACGTAGCGAAGGCAGCGTTCACCGGCGATGATGGCTCTAGCGTCGATGGTGTCGCCGCTGGAGCGGTCAAAGGCGTGACCGGCACGCGCAATACGCAGACCGCGGCCTACGCCATGTTTTCTCCTCCGTTTCACTTCGAGGCGGTGCTTGAGGACGGCGTCCTCGAGTACATACCGATGGGCGGCCAATTCTGGGATGGCCGCGCCGATACGCTCGCGGACCAAGCCAAGCAACCACTACTCAATCCGCGAGAAATGAATAACCCGAGCGTCGCGGCCGTGGTCGCGAAGGTACGTGCCGCGAGGTATGCCTCGCTGTTCACGTCCGTTTATGGTGCCGATGCTCTGAACGACGACGCGGTCGCGTACGATCTGCTCGCGCGAGCCATTGCTGCGTTCGAGCAAACGCCACGCTTTCGGCGGTTCTCTTCGGCGTTCGACGATTACCTTCGCGGCGTCGCGCAGCTTTCGAGTAAGGCGGCGCGCGGCTTCGAGCTCTTCAAGGATCCCGAGAAGGGTAACTGCATTGCGTGCCACGTCGGAAACGAGGCCTCCACAGATCCGCAGCAGTGGTTGTTTACCGACTTCACGTACGACAACCTCGGCGTGCCGCGAAACACCGCCATCACCGACAATGCCGACCCGACGTTCTTCGATCTGGGTTTGTGCCGACAGCCCGGCCTGACCGCGAAGGCGCCGGAGGGTTTCGATATCGAGAGTCTATGCGGTGCGTTCAAGGTTCCGACGCTTCGCAATGTAGCGGTGACCGGCCCGTACACGCACAACGGCTACTTCAAGACGCTGCGCGACGTCGTGGCGTTCTACGCAACACGCGACACGAACCCCGAGCGCTGGTATCCAAACGGCGTGAAGTTCGACGATTTGCCCGACGTCTATCGCGGCAACGTCAATCAGAGCGAGCCGCCGTACGACCGTCTGCTCGGCGAGACGCCACGACTCACCGACGACGAGATCGATGCGATCGTCGCGTTCCTCGAATCGCTTACCGATCGCTAGTCTCGATCTTAGGCTCTCATCTCACCGCGTGTGGCAGAGCGCGCACTGGTTGTCGGCCGTCCATGCAGCACTTGGATCGTTGTCGGGATCGGAATCGGCGTACAGGCCGACCCGCACGTCCAGCTGGTCCAGGCGTTCTCGCAACAGAGTTTGTGGGGCTCTCACGTTCGACGGCGTTGATGATGCAGTCATCGTTGCTCCGCGCGGAGCCTCGCTCGATCTCGGGGGGGAAGACTTCACCATCACGATCCGACTTCGAATCACGGATCCCATCGCAACCTTCCGCGCGCTCTTCGCCAAACATACCGAACCCGGATCCGCCGTGAGCACGGGTGCCGGTTATGTACTGGCGACGTCCGACGCCGCCACCGGCGGTCTGCGGTTCTACTTGCGGCAAGATGATAATCACCGAATAAACTGTGACGGTCCTGCGGGCGTCGACGTTCGCGACGGTGCGGCACACGAAGTCGGTGTGTCTGGCCGGTGGCACGGAACGCTCGCGCTAACCATCGACGGCGTAGAACAGCCGTGCGACACCTCTGAGATTGATGATCTGACGAACGACGCGGTGTTTACGATCGGTGGCTCGACGAACTCGGCAATGTCTCTGCCTGCGGTGATCGACGATGTGCGCTTTACCACTGCTAGTTCGGTCCCGTAACGTGGCGACGATTGGAGGCTCGCCGACCTCGCCTCGCTGCGATCACCACGAATGGCGATCTCACGCACGATCGCTCGCCGCGGCGCAATCAACGCGCTGCTCGCGCGACGTGATCAGTGGCGAGTCGACGGTTGTGCGGGCACCGCACGACGGCGCGCGAGACATACCCACGCTGTTGTCGGCACGGGCGTATCGCGGAACTCCGCGGCTCGAAGTGATACGAGCTCGAGATGCGGTTCCACCGCGGTGACAACATCGCGCGCGGAGCGCCGCGGTGGGCCCGTGTCGCGCGGTGGGCCTTCGGTGCTGCCGATCAAGCTGAGCCAGATGCCGTCGGGCGCCAGCACCGACGCCACCTGTGCCGCGAACTTCGCGCGCTCGGACTTCTCGTCGAACACGTGGAAGCAGCCGCGATCGAACACGACCTGGAACGGTCCGCCTTGCGGTAGCTCGGCGAGAAAATCGTTCGTCGCAAAACGGCACGACAGCCCCGCGGGCAGTTTGCGATTCGCCTGCTCGATCGCGAGCGGAGCGATGTCGACGCCGACGACGTGGTAGCCGCGCTGCGCGAGCCAGATCGCGTTGGTGCCGGTCCCGCAGCCGACGTCGAGCGCGCGCCCGACCGGGATGGCTCCAGACTCGATCGCCTCGATCAACATCGGATCGGGCGTTCCCGTGTCCCACGGACAGAAGCCCTGCGCGTAGTTGTCGTTCCAGGATGGGTGCGGCATCGCGGGGCAGTGTAAGGCGGTCGACACACCCAAACACCGGCACGTCCGCGCGCGGCTCGATCGCGGATGATCGTTCGGCGTCAACTAGAGCTTCGCGCCAGCCTTGGTGACCGAGCGCGCCAGCGCGACGTTGAAGCGATTCTTCGTGGCGAATTGGCTTCTCTTCCTCAAACCGCGGTGGGAATACTCCGCTCCGCGTTTTTGGGGGCACCGTGCGTCTCACACACTGTTTCATTGTTGCGCTAGTCGCGACGACATCTGCACAAGAAGCACAATCTCAACCCGAGGAATCACCTGCTGCCGAAACACCGCAGCAGGATCCCGCGCCGCAAGAACCGGCTCCGGCTGCATCGACGGCGACTCCATCGACTCCACCTGCACCCAGTGCCGCGGCGCCGCCGTCGACGACTGCGGCGACGACCGTTGCTGCTCCACCTGAGAGGACGATCGAGGTCCACGCCGGTGCTTCGACACGAACCGAGCTCGTGAGCGCGTTCCCCGTCGATCGCGATGGCGGCACGCTCGAGACCGCGCCGGGGTTGTTGTTTCAGGCTCGTCTTGGTGGCGTGGCTCATCAAGGAGCCGACCCGAAGCTTGCGGTATGGATGGCCGAGCTCGAGCTCGATCTTCGCGGCTCGCCGACGTCGCCAGACCTCGCCGGTGTTGGCTTTCCATACGAGCGTGATGTCGCGTTCGAGTTGCGTCGCGCGTATCTGCGCTACGCGTTCGCGCCACAGTTTCGCGTTGCGGCCGGCGCGATGACGAACCATTGGGGCCTCGGACTCGTCGCCAATGATGGCGCGCACGGCTGGACCGCCGACAGCGGGCGCTTCGCCGATCCGGTGTCGGGCGACCGCGTCGGTCGGGTCGCGGCAATGTTTGGGCCTTATCGCAGTCTCGGCGGAACGATGATCATCGCCGCCGCTGATTACGTGCTCGGCGACGATGTGCTGCTCGATGATCGAGCTGTCCAAGCGATCGCTGCGATCCAGGTCGGCCTCGGTGCGCCGCTCGGTGGTGGCGTCTATCTCGCACGCCGCCATCAATGGACCGACGAAGGCTACACGCTCGATGCATGGGTCGTAGATGGCGCATTACGCGCGGAGAAGGCGGGGCTTGGTCCGGACAGCGACATCACCGTCAAGCTGGAAGCAGAAGGCGTCGTGGTCGCCGGCGACACGAGCCTGGCACCCACGATGGACTATCCGAGTCAGCATCTGCTTCAGCTCGGCGCAGCGCTGCGCACGAGCGTTAGCGGATCGACGCTCGGCGGTGTGCTCGACGTGCTGTTCGCATCGGGTGACCAGAACATGTACGACGACACGCAGCACGGATTCCGACCGGATCCGAATTACGATTTCGGTCTCCTCTTGTACCGCGTCGTGCTGGCTGGACAGTCGGGGCGTGGTGCTGGCACGGCGGGGGATCCGATGCTCGTCGGCTACGCGGCGCAAGGTGTCGATCGAATCCCCACCCGAGGCAGCGCGACGAACACGCTCGCCGTGTTCCCGCGTGCGGTGTACCGGCCGGGCTCGCACACCTCGATCTATGGCGGGCCGCTGTTCGCGTTCGCGCCGGCACCGGTGACCGATCCGTTCGCGTCGCGCATCGCGAGCACGAACGTCAACGCGCTCGGCGGCGAGCCGGGCCGCGTGCTCGGCATCGAGGTGGATGCCGGGATCCGCCATCGCTTCGAGTTGCGCGGCATCAGCATCGCGCTCGGCCTCGAGGCGGGCGCGCTGTTTCCTGGCAACGCGTTCGTGAACGCCACCGGCGACCGGATGTCCACGGTGTGGGGCGGCCGCTTTCTCCTCCAGGCTAACCGATGATCAGGAGCTCGATCGTGTCGACCCCACGTCCGCTAGTTGCATTCGTCGCGATCGTCGTGTCGGGCTGCCTGTCGGAAGAGCCGCAAGGCATCTATCCGTCGACGCCAGCACGCACGACCGTCAAGTACGACTTCTTTCACAAACCGCTGCCAGAGATTCCACTGCCCAACGACATCGCGACGCGTGTCGACCGCGCTTCGGCGACCGGATTGCGCGTCAACGCATCGATGATCGCGCCGACCGAATTCGAGAGCCGCACGCGCGAGCTGGCCGATCAACTCGATGGCTGGGGCACGATGCAGCCGATCACGATTCCGTTCACCGGGCCGCTCGACATCGGCTCGATCGTCGCTGCGCACCGCGAGGATAACTACGACCTCGCGAACGACGTCGTATTCTTGATCAACATCGATCGCAGCTCTGCCGAGTTTGGCAAGGTGCACCATCTCGATCTGGGTCAGGGAAACTATCCTGCGATCGTCGAGCAGCGTGATTCGTACGGCGCCAACGATCCGCGCGCCGGAACGCTGTCGTTGCTGTTCGAGGAAGCCGATGAGGACACGAACCGCAACGGCGTGCTCGATCCCGGCGAGGACACCGACGCCGATGGCACGCTCGACGTCCCGAACTACATGCCGGGCGCGCATCCCGAAAGCACCGATCTCGCAGCGCGTGCCGATGCGCTGATGACGTTTTACGAACGCGAGACCGCGACGCTGATCGCTTGGCCGATGGTGCCGCTGCGCGAGCGCACGAAGTACGCGATGGTCGTGACGCGGCGGTTGCTCGACGAAGGTGGAGAACCGGTCGGCTCGCCATTTCCGTGGATCCACCACCTCGCGCAGACCGAGTCGCTGCGCCCGCTAGAAGAGGTTCTCAAACCACTCGGCCTCGGCCTGGCCGACGTCGGGTTCGCGTTCACGTACACCACGCAGTCGGTCGAAGCGCCGATGGTCGCCGTGCGCGACGGACTGTACGGCCACGGCGTGCAGGCGCATCTGGCCCAGGACTATCCCGCAGACGTTTCTGCGATCTATCCGCTGCGCGACGCCGCGAAGTTTCCAGGTGCCAAGCTTCAGCTGTTGCCAGGCGAGACGTGGCAAGCGGGCCTCGCCAAGATCTTCGAGCTCACGCAGCAGCGGATCGATCGGTACTCGAGCCAGCTCGTACTCGATGGCCAGCGCTACGTCGATTACTACGTCATCGGCGCGTTCAATTCGCCACAACTGTTCGCGCGAACCGACGAGAACGATGAGCTGCTGCCGTACAACGACCAAGTGTGGCCTCCCGATCTCGATCGGGTCCCCGCGACCGCGCACGACGAGAAGGTCTATTTCACGCTCGCGGTGCCGCGCAAAGAAGTCTCGGTACGCGGGCAGGGCAAGCCGGCGCCCGTCGTGATCCTGCTGCACGGCCATGGCGGGCAGCGGTTCATGGTGATGCAGTGGTCCGCATACTTCTGCAAGTTCGGGCTCGCCGTGCTCGCGATCGACGGGCCATCGCATGGCATCGGTATCGATGCGGTGACTCGTCTCGGTGCGACCAGCATGATGGGCCAGCTCGGGCTCGGAAACGCGGCAACTGCGGTGTTCTACGATCGAGCCATCGACCAGAACGGCGACGGCGTCCTCGATTCGGGCGCCGACTTTTGGACGTCGTACATGTTCCACACGCGCGATATGGTGCGTCAGTTCACGCTCGACACGATGCAGACCGTGCGCGTGATCCGTGGCTTCAACGGAACGCGCCGGTGGTCCGTGAACGAGGGGATCCAGCTCGATGGCCTCGCGGGTGACTTCGATGGTGATGGTGTGCTCGACATCGGCGGCGATGCACCGATTATGGTCACCGGCGGCTCGCTCGGCGGCATGATGACAATGATGATGGGCGGACTCGAGCCGGAGGTGACAGCGATCGCGCCGCTCGTCGGTGGCGGAGCGCTCGCGTCGATCGGTGTGCGGTCGTCCAATGGCGGCGCGAAGGTCGGCTTCATGATCCGTGCGATGGCGCCGATCTACCTCGGCACGCTCGATGCCTCGGGAACGATGCAGCTCGAGACGCTCGTCCCCGATCTGATCGAGCAGGTGGTGGTGCCGCTCGCCGCGACGACCGGCGTCGTTGCGGGTGACACGTTCGTCGTCGAAAACCACGCGAACGGTTCGCGCGGCTGCGGTCTCGTCGATCCTGCCGGACGCGTGCGCGCATCGGTCGAAAGCAACGTGGGTGATCCGACGCAGCTCGTATTCTATCGTGGCGCCGTGATCGTGCCGGGAACCGAGTGCGAGCTCGTGCCAGGCGCGATCGAAATCGCACGCGTCGCGAACACCGACCGCGACGTGAAGTTTCAGACCGTGCGCCAGGCGGCCGGTACACCGATCGTCGCACTCGCCGAGGGGCTCGGGTTACGGCGAGGCAACCCCGAGCTGCGCAGGATGCAGGGGCTTGGCCAGCTCATCCTCGATCCCGGTGACCCCGCATCGTTCGCGCGGCACATTCAGGCCGAGCCGCTCGTGTATCCCGGCACGGGCCAACAAACCGGTGCTCACGCGGCGATGATCTTCACCGTCGGCGACACGAGTGTTCCCAACGCGGCGGGCATGGTCGTGGCGCGCGCGGCCGGGCTTCTCGATTACCTCGCCACCGATCCATGCTACGGCAAGCCCGTGAACCAAGTGCTGATCGACAACTACATTGCCGAGGGTGTGCACGATCTCCGCCGCTACGTGGACTCGATGGGCCGCGGCGTTCACATCGACGTCGAGAATCTCTCCGGCGGAGACGACGTGTGGGCCAAGATCAACCTGCCTCGTCTCTCGCAACCCCTTCGCATCGGCATGGACAAGACCGATCCGCTCGGTGGCAAGTCGACTGCGCTGTTCGTGATGACCAACCCGCAAGGCGATCACGGGTTCGACGCGCCGGGCGGCATGGTCGACTCGTTCCGCGACGACTGCCTCGCCACGTGCACGATGATGGGCGACTCGGACCCGTGCGGCTGCAATAGCCAGATCACCTACGACGTCGGCCTGTTCCTCGTCAACATGATGTCGCGATACCTGAAGTCAGGTGGCACCGAGCTGTCGACGGACATGTGCCAGTCGCGAAACGACTGTGCAGACATCCCGGCGTATCCCGCCGTGCGGACCGCGTTGCCGTAGACCGCACGCGCCTTTTTGTTTGGCTTGGCAGCGATCGCGTCGCGTTCGCACGAACGCTCGCGTCATAGGTTGTCGGGATCCTGTTACGGTGCCGTCGTATGAAGTGCGCTCTCTCGCTTGTGGTGCTGGCTGGCTGCAATCAGCTCCTCGGGCTCGATGAGACCGTGCGCGAACCCGAGCCCGACGCCGACCCGCGACCGCGACTGCGACGGCATCACTGACTCTGTCGACAACTGCGCTGATTTGCCGAACATCGATCAGATGGATCTCGATGCCGACAAGATCGGCGACGCGTGCGACCCGTGCGCATGGGCCAGCGATCCGGCAATGGACGACGATGGCGACGCGCTCGCGAACGCCCAGGACGATTGCCCGGCCGACGCCGACGTCATGCAAACCGACAGCGACGGCGACACCATCGGCGACGCGTGTGATCCATCGCCAGCGGCGGACGCGCTCGCGTGCTTCGCTGATTTCGCCGACCTCACCAAGGCGGAGGTGATCTGGCACCTCTCGGGCGCGTGGACCGCGGCCGCCTCGCGGCTCATCCACGATATCGGTGATCCGACATACGCGTGGGGCGCCGCGCCGCTTTTGCCCGAGGGCGCGGCCTTCGCGATCGAAACGCCGATCAGCGCGAACGTCGATGTCATGCCGTTCGAGGCCGGTGTGGGCCTAGGCGCGGCGAACATGCCACCGAGCTTGCGTTGCGTCGTACGCAAGGATGCCGCCGGCAACGAGACGGTTTCGATCCTCGACGGCGCGGTCGTGCTCGGCGAACAGCCGGTAGCAACGTTCTCGCCCGCGCTCGAGTGGTTTTATCTACATGGCACACAGCTCACGTGCACCGTCACGCCGTACATTGGCAACGCCGTGACCGTGACCGCGACTGCGACCGCGCTGCCGCCGCGACCGTTCACGATCGCGACGATCGCGGATGGCATCAATGCCGTGTTTCTGTCGGTCAGCGTGTACCGGCTCGGCGGCTAAACGATCTCGTGGCTCGAGCGTGCCCTCGACGAACGATCTGAACGTCGACCGGCGGTCGGCGCGCTGCGCGCGTAGCGATATGATGCTCCGGTGCGCGCGAGGTGATGTTCGTTACCGTCGGCGCTGGGCTGACGGTCGGCGTCGCGCGATATCAGCCGCCCAAATGAGCTCGCCAAAACCGGTTTGGCTTATGCTCACGGGATGGCGAAGAAGGTCGTGTCGATCGGTTTGCATCCAGATGTCGTCGATTACAGCTTGTATCCTGGACTGACGAAAGATCGCCTAGTCGCTGGGCTCCAAGCGCAAGAAAAGGTGCTTCGCGAGATGGGCTTCGAGACCAAGTTCTTGCTCGTCGACCTCGGCGAAACGGCGGAGAAGGTGGCACGCGAGACGCTTGCGGCGGACCGCTACGATGTCGTGCTCATCGGCGCTGGCGTGCGGACGCCGCCGGGATACCTGGTGCTGTTCGAGAAGCTCATCAATGCCGTGCACGAATGCGCACCTCAGGCGAAGATCTGTTTCAACACGCAAGCGACTGATACGGTGGACGCGATCTTGAGGTGGGCGAAACCCTAACTACTCGGGACTTGCCGCACGCCCGCTGTGTTGCTTCCGCAATCAGGTGCGGCGCTCGTTCGCGCATGCGCATGACACGATCGTTGTGGGCGCGGTCGCGGGCACCGCGGCCCCGGGCCAGCACCTGTTCGCGATCATGTTCCGTCGGTCGGCCGACGCAGCGCTCTACTAT